>ERZ795050.332-NODE-332-length-76221-cov-5.727424_pt1 | contig 76221 bp, 61 predicted proteins | sample MGYA00375134_ERZ795050 | MGnify/ENA primary metagenome ERZ795050 (study PRJEB30179, sample SAMN05720221) | activated sludge metagenome | isolation source: Anaerobic digester | place: Japan | collected 2015-05-26 ... | reverse complement strand
ATATTGATAATAATAAGGATATAAAAAATTATAATTAAGATATTACCTAAAGTATTTATTTTCATCTGTTTAATTAATAGTTCGAAATTTTATATTTTCAATAATGAAAATCTACCATACTTGACTTTATCAAATAATTAATATATTATTTTTTTGTAGATATATACATTATGAGCTATTAATATTGATAATAATGAAAACCAAATATAAGAAAATCTTTTTAACTATATTACTTATCTTTATTTTTATCTTCCTTTTATCCTGTAGTATGAATTCCTATTTTATAATTGATTCTAATTTTAATTTTTATATCACCAAAGTCCAGGTCTTTAGCTCATATAATGAATATGCTGAACTTGGGGCAAAGCAATTTCTCGCTCTTCTTGGACTTAACGATGATTTTATTGTTAGTCAAGGAATGCAGGATATTTTTTCAATGGAACAAATACTCGAAGTCACTCCAGTAAAAGGTCTATACAAGATAGATATCTCAACAAATAATGAAATCACATTAAATGAAAACTTTTTCATGTGGAAAATTTACGATAGGAATTCGATTTTTCCTGCAAACAAAAAAGAAGAAATAATAATGAAGATTATTATAAGAATTGATCCTCCAGTTTTAACAGCAAACACTTATGATGTTAAGGATAATATATATTCCTGGTCTTTCTCTTTTGCGATGTTGCAAAATGGTGTTCAGATAGTTGTTTATTTCAAAAAGTAAAATTTATTTAATTAGTAAAGTCTGACTTTTTTATTATCATCATAGATCATATTTTATTTAATTTTTACTATTCATTTCACTTAAAAATAAAAGGATATTTATAATGCTTATATATCTTATAAGGCATGGTGAAACTAAATGGAATCTTGATTTTAAGGTTCAGGGTAAAAAAGATGTCCCATTAAATGAAAATGGAATTTCACAGGCAAATATTTTAGCAAAATATTTTGAAAACAAAGATATAGATATGATTTATTCTTCTAATCTAATGCGTGCAAAAGAAACTGCAAATATCATTGCAAAAAAACTCAACAAAAATGTTCAGATTGTTGAGGATCTTCAAGAAATTAATTTTGGAGTATGGGAAGGGTATTATTGGGAAGATATAAAGATTGAGTATAAAGATTTCTTAAAAAGATGGGAAAATGATTTAGAAAACATTCCTGTCCCTGAGGGTGAGTCTTATGGACAGGTTCAAAAAAGAGTTTATAAGGCTTTCAACCAGATTATTTCAAAACATGACAGATCTTCAAATATAATAATAGTTTCTCATGGGGTTTCAATTAAGGTTTTAATCGCAAAAATTTTAGATATACCAATTAGAAATTTAAGGAAATTTTCTATGGATAATGCAAGTATCTCTATAGTCGAATATAACGAAGAATTAAAAGTAATAAGCATAAATAATACATTTCATCTTTCAAAAAATGATGACATATAAAATATTTTCTTATAAAAAGATTTATCTTAAATAAATATCTATCCTTTATTTATTTTTCTTTATCTTTATTATTAAAATTTTTTACAAAGAAGCGGGAACTTCAATTCCAAGCAAGAATAATCCTTTTTCTATAGTCTTTTCGATTTTATCAATAAATGCTAATTTTAGTGCAATATCGATATTTTCACCTTCTAAAACCTTTACCTTTGTATAAAATTGATTAAATAGCATTGCAAGTTTTAATAGATATCTTGAAAGAAGATAAGGCTCCTTTTCTTTTATTACATCTATAATTATTTGATCAAACTTAAACAACTCAAAAAGAATTTGATCAACCACCTCTTTGGCTGATTTATCTTCAATATCAAGCAATTTTTGATAAAAATAGTCTGCTAATGAGCTTTTTTCTTTCAAAATTTTCTCTTTCAATATATCAATAGAACTTAATATATGCATGGGTTCAATAGATGATTTATTTAATATACTTTTAATTCGAACAGCTGTATATTGTAAATATGCAGCAGTATCTCCTTCAAAACTTAAGACCTTGCTAAAATCAAAATCAATATCCTTTATTCTTTGATTTTTTAATATTGAAAACACTATTGCGGCTACTGCCAGTTTTTTTGCTGTATCTTCCATATCTTTCGCAATATTTTTTTCTTTTGTTAGTTCAAGAGCCTGATTGTAAACCTCATTATAAATATCCTGTAAAAACAGAATAGTACCTTTTCTGGTTTGCATCTTTTGTCCCGAAAATGTCATTGTCCCAAATGCAACATGAAATATATTGTTAGCAAATGGGAAATTCAGTTTTTTGAGTACGCCCTTAAACTGTTTAATATGAAGTTGTTGCCCAATATTTATAACATATAATGCCTCATCAAAATGAAATCTTTGCCACCTATCCAGAACTGCAGCAATATCTCTTATTGCATATGTCGTTGTTCCATCACTTTTTTTTATTATACATGGCGGAATATTTTCTTCGGGATAGATATCATCTAAAAAAACTACCTTAGCCCCTTCTGAATCCTTTAAAATCTGATTTAACTCTAAAATTCTTATTACTTCTTCAATATTTTTTTTACCATATTTAGATTCGCATTCTATTAAGGTAAATGTATTTTTAAATAATTTGTAATACTTATCAAAATTTTCTAATGAGATATTTCTAAATCTTTCCCATAGTTGATAATAATATGGATCTTTATCTTCAAGTTTTTGAAATACACTTTTTGCTTTATCTGTTAAGGTAGGGTCTTTTTCTTCTTCATTGTGGAATTTCACATAAAGTTCATAAAGATAATAAACTCCTTCTTTTTCAAGTTTATCCTCTTCTCCCCACATTTGAAATGCAAGTAAAACTTTTCCAAATTGTGTACCCCAATCACCAATATAATTGATACCAATGACATTAGCTCCTAAATATTCATAGCATCTTTTGATGCTTTCCCCAATTGCTGTACTCATTATATGCCCAATACCATATGGTTTTGCAATATTGCATGATGAATAATCTATTACAACATTATAGTTTTTTAAATTCTCTTCATGAAAAATATTTTCTTGATTATTATTTAGTAGATTGTTAAAAATAGTTTTTTTATCAATCCAGAAATTTAAGTAAGGTCCATTTGCCTGAATCTTTTCTAAATAGTCAAAAACAGAATAACTTTCAGATTTTATTTTTTCTGTATCATTTTTATTTAAATGATTTATATTCAAAAATTCTTCTAATAATTTTGCTAAATTTGCAGGATTTATATTAATTTTTTTTGAAATCAAAAATAAAGGTATGCAAAAATCACCATTTTTAAAATCTTTTGTCTCAGTAATACTAGAAATTAATTCTTTTTTATCAATTTTATATGAATGATTAGAAACAAAATAATTTGCCAAAATTTCTGAGATCTCTTCCTTAATATATTTTAATCCAATTTTCACCTTTCCTCCAAAGATGATATTACTTTTAAGCAAAACATAAAAGATGATATATCTACCATATTTTTACCAACTATGTCAAAACCTGTCCCATGATCGGGAGATATCCTTAAAAAAGGAAGCCCGATTGTTATATTTGCCCCAAGATTTGCTGCAAGAATCTTAAAAGGTATTAATCCCTGATCATGATACCAGGCAATAAAAATTCCATGTTTTTTATTTTTCAAAGATTTTTCAGTAAAAACAGAATCAGAAGAAAAAGGTCCTTCAATAAAAATTTTATTATTTAAAATTTTTTTAAATTTTTCAATTTTTGGAATAATCCATTTTTCCTCATCATTTCCTATTAAAGAATCATCAGATTTATGAGGATTTAATCCGAGAACATAAATATAAGGTTCAAGTTTTAGTTTTTCTATTGTATCTTTTGCAGAAAAAAGTGTCATTAAAAAATGTTTGGAATTTAAATACTTTTTCAATTTTAATATAGGAAGATGATTTGTCTCCATAAGAATAGAAAGTTTATCTGAATGCATAAGCATTCTGGCATCTTTTGCATTGTATCTTTCTATTAAAAAATCTGTATGACCTTTAAATTCTCTATCATATAAAGATACAGATTTTTTATTTAAAGGCATTGTTATTAAATATGCATTAAAATTAAGAATTTCTATTAATGCACAGCTAATTGCAAGATAAAGATAAGAAAGAAAACCATTTTTAATATCGATTCTGGCAATTTCAAAATTTAAATCTTCAAAAGGATCAAAAAAGAATATATTTTTTTTATCTGATTGAAAAAAATCATTAATATTTTTGCTATTTTCATTATTTTCACTATTTTTATAATTTTTATTATTTTTATCATTGTTGTTATTTATCTCATTTTTATTATTTTTATAACTTAAATAAAGATAATATATTTCTTTAGCAGATTTTTTTATATATATTTCTAATTTTTCTTTTTTAATCTTTATAATTTTTTCAAAAGAACCAATACTTTCTATTGTCTTTATCTTTTCAATATTAAATAATTTAAGCAAATTATTTTCATAATAAATTTTTTCTGACTCTTTAATAAGAGCTTTTCTTGAACCAATTATAATAAGATCATTTTTATTTTCTTTAATTAAAGGTATTGATTTTAATAGTATTTCTGAATTAATACTTCCAGGATCACCAAAAGAAATTATGATTGGATTATTCATTATACCTTTTTTCAATAATCTCTTTTACATTTTTCGAAAGATTTGGAGAAATTATGCATTTCCCCTCTAGAATGACACCATTTTGAATTATTAATTCAGGTGTTTTTATATCTCCATATATAGCAGCAGTTGGCATAAGCATTACTCTTGTTTTAGCCTCAATATTTCCAATTATCAAACCTTCTACAATAATTATATCTGCGATAACATTGCTTTTTACCTTTCCACTTTTACCTACAGTTAAATGCTCAATATACAGAATGGAACCTTCATATTTCCCATCTACTCTAAGTTGCCCGGTAAGATGAATATTTCCAGAGAAAAAAGAATTTTCGCCTATTAAAGAAGTATTTTCATTTGGATTTTTTGACATATTTCTTCCCTCTAAACAAATATTTACTTAAGATTTAAAAAGTCAAGAAAATGAGCTATAATAAAATCAAAGAAAATTTAAAATTGTAATTAAGTTAATTGTATTTTTTCCTAAATAAATTATTCAAAAATAATGAAAAATATTAAAATTTCTATTTCTCTATTAATTATTTCGGTAATTTTGGTTTCTTTTTCATTTATAAGTAGCAATGACGAAATAAAAATTGTTACAATAGATAATATTTTAAATCAAAAATATAAGTCTGAAGATTTTTTAATTAAAAATCAAATTGCTATTTATGACCTTATAAAATATGTAAAAAATAAATATGAATTCGAAGAATACAATGAAAGCTGGTCTTTTGATTTAAATACAAAAAATATTATAAATGAAATTTCTCAAAAAGAATTCTATTCAAAATCAGTTTTTTCCAACGATTTAAAACTATTATATAAAGAAACTTTTGATAAAGAAAAAAAGCAACTTGAAAAATTTATTTATAACTATGATTTTTATATCTTCCAAAAATATATCAATGAGAAACTAAATGAAGAAAAAAGAATAAAACTCCCTGAAAAAAATATCATTCTAATGGATTTATTACCAATAGTTTTAAGAATATTAATTGCCAATAAATTTTATGAAAAAGAAGATAGAATAAAGATTTTTTTAGGATTTTTGCAAAGCAGTATTAAAATCCCGATAATAGTTAATTTTAAAAAGATTTTTTCATTTGAAGAACTAAATATTAATATAGATAAGAGTTACCTTAAAAACTTCTATTTCAATTCTTCAATATTATGTGAAATAATTGAGCCCGATTTATTTTTAATAAATAAAGTTAGAACTTTATATCTTTTTTCTTCTGAGCAGCCATATAATCAAAAATTAGTCTATATAGGTAATGATAAAAATTTTTATTTGATTATATTAAAGTAATAGGTTAATTCATAATAAAATCATAATAGAAATAAATTTTTAATAAAATAAATTTTTGATATTGCCATTTATCCCCTTTTTGATAATTTTAAAAAAAGTCACAAGATAAGGTTAATATGATAGTATATTCAAAAAAGATAAAAATTACAGATAACATCTATGCGGGCGAAAATCTTATGCCCCCTTTTATATTGGGGCCCTGTGTAATTGAAAGTGAAAAGCAGACTTTAATTATAGCTGAAAGATTGGCTCAATTTTCAAAAGAATTAAACTTCGACCTTATTTTTAAAGCTTCATTTGATAAGGCTAATCGCACATCGATAAATTCATTTAGAGGGGTCGGAATTAAAAAAGGCTTAGAAATATTAGAAAAAGTTAAAAATAAATTTTCAATTCCTGTTTTAACAGACATACATATACCGTCTCAGGCTAATGAAGTGGCTTCAGTTGTTGATATAATTCAGATACCAGCATTTTTGGTTAGACAAACCGATTTAGTCGAAGCCGCTGCAAAAACAGGTAAGACTATCAATTTAAAAAAAGGGCAATTCCTTTCACCTTGGGAAATGGAGCATGTATGTAAAAAAGTAGATGAATGTGGTAATGTAAATTACTTTATTACCGAAAGAGGGACATTTTTTGGATACAATAGATTGGTAAATGATTTTAAATATGTACCTATTTTAAAAAAATTGGCTCCAATTTGCTTTGATGCTACCCATTCCCTTCAACTTCCAGGCGCTACAAGTCAAAGTTCGGGAGAGCCTCAATTTTGCGATAATCTTGCAATTACTGCTGCTGCTTCATTTTTTGATATTTTCTTTTTTGAGACTCATTATTCAAGGGAAGAGGCAAAATCTGATTCTTCAAATTTAATACTACTTGATGATTTATTTAATCTTTTAAAAAAGCTTATTCCTCTTTGTAAATTTTTGAGGGAGAATACTTTTGCAAAATAGCATTTTAATTTCAATAAATTTATTTTATCTATTATTTGATGTTGTTCTTTTTTCTATATTTAATTAATCTAATAATATATTACTGTAATTCAGTTATTAATTTAATAAAATTATTAAAAATAAAATAAAATTTCAAGGAATTATTCAATGACAAAAGAAATGCAAATCTGCAAAGAAGTAATAGAAAAAGAAATTGAGGGGTTAAAACTTTTAGCAGAACTTTTGGATGATTCTATAAACAAGGCTATTGAATATATTTACAACTGTAAAGGTAAAACAATAGTGATGGGGGTTGGTAAATCCGGCCATATTGGTAGCAAAATTTCTGCCACTTTTTCTTCCACCGGCACCCCCTCTTTTTTCTTAAATCCAAATGATGCACTTCATGGAGACATTGGTGTAATTAATGAAGATGATGTAATAATTGCGATTTCCAAGGATGGCGGATCTTCGGAGCTTCTTATCGCGCTTGAATATCCAAAAAGATTAAAAATTCCTATTATTGCAATTACTACAAATGAAAAATCTCAATTGGCAGAAATCGCAAATGTTGTCCTTAAGATTCCTAAAACAGACGAAGCTTGCCCACTAAATCTTGCTCCAACCACCTCAACTACTGCCACTTTAGTATTAGGTGATTGTCTTGCAATAGCCTTAATGCAAAAAAGGAATTTTAAAAAAGAGCAATTTGCCCAATTCCATCCAGGTGGTAATTTAGGAAAGAAACTCAAAAAAGTTGAAGAAATAATGACCCCTGTTGGAAAATTTGCACTTTTACCAGATAATTCTAAGATTAAGGATGCCTTAAAGGCAATTGTCTCGATTCCACCACCAAATATGGGTATCTGTGTTTTTTACTGTGAAGATAATAAGGTTACTGGAATTATAACAGACGGAGATCTTAAAAGACTCCTACTAAAATATAATAATTTACTTGAATTACAGGCCAAAGAGGTTATGATTAAAACACCACATACAATACTTAAAAATGAATTAGTAATAACTGCAATTAATAAAATGGAAGAATTAAAAATTAGACAATTAATAGTTTTAAATGAAGATCAATCTTTAGCTGGGATTATCGATTTAAGTGATATTATTAAATATAAAATAGTATAAATGCATAAATAAAAGTTTAAATATATGAATTAATTAAATATTTAAGTAAAACTAATCAAAATTAAGAATTAATTAGATATTGAATTTAAAAGAATTTAATATGAGAATTAATTAGAAGTAAAAGTTAAAATAATTAAAATAAATATAGAAAAATTATAATTTAATACAGGAGAAAAAATGGAATTAAGAATCGAAAATCTATCCAAAAGTTTTGGTAAAAAACTTGCTGTTGATAATGTTTCCTTATATATTAAAAAAGGTGAGATTATAGGTTTACTTGGACCAAATGGCGCGGGTAAAAGCACTATTTTTTATATGATTGTAGGTTTTTTAAAACCTAATTCTGGTAAAATATTCTTAAAAGATAAAGAAATAACTAAATATCCTATGCATAAAAGATCAAGACTTGGGATGGGTTATCTACCACAACAGGCATCAATATTCAGAAATATGACTGTTGAAGAAAATATACTTGCGATTTTAGAATTGAAAGATTCTTTAAATTCTTCCCAGAGAAAAGAAGAATGTGAAAAAATATTAAAGGAATTTTCACTATGGGATTTAAGAAAACAAAAGGGATATACTTTATCAGGTGGGGAAAGAAGAAGAGTTGAAATAGCAAGAACTTTGGTAAATGAACCAGATTTTTTGCTCTTGGATGAACCTTTCGCAGGAGTTGATCCAATAGCAATTATTGAACTTCAATCTATAATATCTAGAATTCAAGAAAAAGGCATAGGTATAATTATTACAGACCACAATGTTAGAGATACCTTGAAAATTACTCAAAGAAGTTATATAATAAATCATGGAAAGATACTAATTGAAGGAGATACCCCAACTTTGATTTCAAGTGAAGAAGCAAGAAATATCTATCTTGGAAAAGATTTTGAATTATGAGTAATTTTAGTTTTGAAAACAGATTAGAGCAAAAACAGGTTTTACTTCCTTCATTAATACTTGAGATGAAACTAATCTCTATGAACTCAATTGAATTGGAGCAATATATTAAGGAAAAGTCTGAAGAAAATCCCTTTATTGAGTATGAAGAAAATTATGAAGAAATCATAAAGTATTTTCCAAAATATGATAATAACCTGATTTCATCTTCTGATTTGCTTGATAAAACAGACCATCAATATGAAAGTATTTTTGATTATTTTAAAAATGAACTTGAATATTATGAAATTTCTGAGGAAGAAAAAAATTATGCGCTTTTGCTCATTCCATATCTTTCAAAAAATGGCATGCTAACTAAAAAACTTACTGATATTGCAAAAGAATTAAATCTTCCTTTTCATTTATTAGAAAATGGTAAAATTTGTATTGCTGCTATTGATACAAAAGGATATGCTTCTGAAAATCTCAAAGAAATGATTTTAGCACAGATATGGTTATCTGATAATGATCAATCTTTATTTTTATTTGATGCTTTATTTGATAATTATGAAGATATAATATCTAAAAATTTTAATAAATTGATAAAAAAAGGTTTTAATAAAGAGGATATTGAAAATATAGTTAATCTAATGACAGAAATAATTCAAATTCCACCACCAATAGTTCACGAAATCAGTAATTACATTGTCCCTGATGCTGTTGTTACAATTAAAGAAGGTAAGATTTCATATAAAATTATTGAACCTTTTAAATTTAACATTTATAAATATCAGCTTAAGGAATCAAATCCAGAATTCAAAAAAATGTTAAATGACGCTAAAAATTTAAATAATGCTCTTATTTTAAGAAAATCTACATTTGAAACTTTTATGAAATATTTTGTCATTTTTCAACAAGAATTTTTCTTTAAAGGTGAAAAATACATAAAACCTATTTCACAAAAGGAATTTGCAAATAAAATAGAGATTTCTGAGTCCACTTTATCAAGGATTGTGAATAATAAATATATTGATACACCTTTTGGTATATATCCATTAAAATACTTTTTTTCAGCTTCCTATTCTAAAAAACTTGGGAAAAAAACTTCTGAAAATACCCAATCAAGGCTCCAGGTTATAAATGCTATAAAAGAAATTATTGAAAATGAACCTAAGGATAACCCTTATTCAGATGAAGAGATAGTTGAAATTTTAAGTAAAAAAGGTTATTATATATCTAGAAGGACCTGTTCTAAGTATAGAGATATAGCTGGTATTCCTTCAAAACAATTAAGAAAGGGGGTTATTAAAAAAAGTTAGGTGATTTTACTTTTATTTTTATTATTTTGAATTAACTTGGGAGGTATTATGGACATTTCTTACAATTCACATCATGTAGAAATCACTGATTCACTAAAAAGTTATTTTGAAAAAAAACTTACAAGGATTGATCAATATCAACATCTTATTGGAAGAATTAATGTTTATTTTTCTATTGACTCATCTTATGTTCATCAGGTAGAAATGGAATTCGAATTTGCTAAATGGAAAACCCTTTTCTTTTCTTCAAGAGATACAGATATGTATAGAGCTATTGATGATCTATTTGATAGAGTTGAAAAAAACTTGTCTAAACTTAAAACTAAAGTTGTAGACCATAAACAACAGGAACCTTTAAGAAAAATAGTTGAGGTTCTTGAATCTGAAAAAAATAAAAATATTCCGATACAAACAATTGATTTTAATCAGATAAGTAAAAAACCGATGTCTTCGATTGATGCCATTCATCTTCTTCATCCAAAAAAGAAATTGGATTTTGTATTTTTCTATAATTATGAACTAGAATCAAATAACATTTTACCATCTTTGATGATAAAACTATCTGATAAAGATTTTCTATTGGTAGAAAAGTTTGATAATACTCAAGATCTACTAATACATAAAGTAGAAAAAGTTGGTTTTAATAAAATAGAACTTAAAGATAGCACTAAATTAGAGTTAAGAGCCAAAACAATTGAAGATGCCATTAAATCAATCAATAATGAACCTTATTATTTTTTCATAAATGCCAATACTAATGATTATTCCTGTATTTTACTTAAAGATCCAGAAAGACCAACAATTTTGAATATAATTACCACTTAAATTTATTTATATGAGATTAACAGTTTTTGATTTTCTTCATAATTTTTTTGAAAAACATAATCTATTAACATTTAAATTTTTTACTGGTTCAGCGGGCAGTAAAAATTATATTTTAACCGATACTGTCGCTGAACCTTCAATTTTATTTCACAAAGATATTGAACTTGTTGAAAAAGGAATGCTTTATTTTTTTAATTCAAATTCATTAAATCTTTTCAGTAGATTAGAAAAAGAAGATTCAAAATTACTTGAAGAAAATATTAAATATATTTTTGAAAATTATAATCCTGCAATAATTATATTACCAGAATTAGTTGAACCCCCAAATCTATTATTAAGATTATGTCAGTATTATCATATACCAATCGTTAGAATTTCCGAACAGGCTTCAATACTTAAAAAACTATTGACAATTTTTCTGGAAGATAAATTTGCTCCATCTATAACTGTTCATGGAGATCTTGTTGAGGTTTATGGTGTTGGACTTTTAATTACTGGTGAATCTGGCATTGGTAAATCTGAAGCTGCTTTGGACCTTATCAAAAGAGGGCATAGACTTATTTCAGATGATATTGTTATAATAAAAAAGATGTCGGGTAATTTTCTATTTGGAACTGGTTCAGAGATTGCACCTCATTTTATGGAAGTAAGAGGTGTTGGAATTATTAATGTTGTTCAACTTTTTGGAGTTTCAGCAGTTAGAGATAAAAAAAGAATTGATGCAAAAATAATATTAGAAGATTGGGATCAATCTCGAAAATATGATAGACTTGGCTTAATAGATAAATATGAATCAATACTCGGCATAAAAGTTCCTGTTATTGTTATCCCGGTAAGACCTGGAAGAAATATTCCGGCTATAATCGAAACATCGGCATTAAATTTAAGATTGAAAAAGACTGGAATAAATTCTGCTCAGGCATTCAATGATATTTTAATAAAATGGATGAAATCAGAAAAACAGATAAAGATATAAATATAGAAAAAATTATTGTTAGACATCATTTAATACTAATTAATATGATTTTACTTTATAAAATTTGACAAATGTTAAAGTTGGTATAATTAGGTAAGAAAAATTTACTGTATTTTTGGGAATAATAAATGAAAGAAAAATCAGTTACAATAAAACTAGATGATGGAATACATGCCCGACCAGCAGCAATTCTTGTCCAAAAAGCTTCTTCTTACCCAAATACAACTATAAAAATAAGACGAGAAGATGTTGAAATAGATGCGAAATCTATAATGAGCATAATGATGTTAGCTCTTACTTATGGTTCTCAAATCACAATAATTGCTGATGGTGACGAAGAAGATGTCGCAATCGAAGAAATTTCGAATCTTATTGAAAGTAATTTTCAAATATAGTTCTTAATTAAAAATTTGATTTTCGCAATATTTGGTCTAAAATATTAATTATAATTATTATAATATAACTTTTTTGTTTTTTACTGTGACATTTTAATTTTAATATAGACCTTCTTATATATAAAAATTTGTAGAAGAAGGATAAATATGATGAAAAGATTAATTATTTTATTTTTATGCTTTATTTTATTTAATATAATAATCTTTGGTCAGGAAACTTCTTTTTTAGAAAAAAAAGATCCTCTTTTTTCGGCAATTTTATCCTGGTATATACCTGGAGCAGGCTTAATATATTCAGAAAATATTTTAAAAGGTGTTATATACATGGGTCTAGAATATTTTATTGCTTTTTATGGTCTTGCATCAATTGTTAAAATTAATTATACATGGCCATTTAATTTTACCTTTACACCTCCATTAAATCCCGATCAAGAAGATTATTTCAACCTTGCAATCTGGGGAACTTTATTTTTTGCGGTGCATATTACATCAATAATCGATAGCGCCATAACAAGTGATAAATATAATCAAATCAATAGCGATAAAATAAGGTCTATTCCTCCATCTCCTTTTATTGCGAGTCTTTTAAGCTGGACATATCCAGGTCTTGGTCAATTCTATATTAAAGATTATTTTAAGGGTTCAATTTTCATGCTAATTGATTTTACTCAAAAAATAATACTCTATATTGCTCTTTATTCAAAATTTTTTACAGAACCAGAGATTTCAGAATCTTTTGAAATAAATTGGAACTCTTTATCAGATAGCGAAAAGATTTTTTTTGTTTCTTACGCCTCTATATATATATTAAATCGTATACTTTCGGGTTATTTTGCTTACAAAGGAGCAATTGAATCTTATAAATATTACTCAAATTATAATAATTTAAATTTTAACTTAGTACCTGCTATCACTTCTGATAGTATGGGTTTATATATAATAATTTCTTTTAAGTAAGATGTTTTAGATATACAACATATGAACTTAGCGATAAATTACATAATTAAATTTAAGTAAAATTTAATATGATTAGCAAATTATTAAAAATTATTTTTCTTATAACATTAATTATATTATTTTTTTCCTTCTTTTTAGAAACAGATAATAAAAATATTTTTTCGATTACTCTTAATGAAAATAATATTTCTTGCAATTATAAATTGAATTTTAAATTTTCTCAATCTTTCATTGATCTATTATATTTCAATAACCAGGCTGAAATTGTTTATTATATTTTATTAGTCAAAAAAATTAGTGGACCAATTATAAATCAAGATCAAAAGGTAATGGATATCAAATATCAATATTTTTTAAGTTATAAAAATGATAAAAATATTTTTACTCTATATTCATCTAAAGAATATTATGAAAGTAATTCTATGAGTAAAGTTCTTGAAATTATTAATAATATGGAAATTGATAATGTTTTTAAATTAGAAAAAGAAGGTAAATACTTTTGTTCATCAGATATATCTATTACATCTTTAGCTCCAATATCTCCCGCACTCTTTTTCCTTTTTTTGTTTTATAATCCTTATAATATGAAAATATCAAATTTGGTTAGTAATATAATATCATATGAAATTTCAAAATAAAAAAATTCTAACTTTAATATTTTTAATCTGTTTAAATCTAATAATTGCTTTGACAATTTTATTGATAAAAGTTCCCTCAATATTTATTTTTAACCCTATTATCTTAATTTTTGGTTTTATCGAACTTTTTCTTTTAAATATTTTTGCTGCAATATTATTTAATCAATATATTAAATATAAGAAAAAGATATTTGGAGAAATATTAAAATTCAAAATTACCTTATACTTGATTATTAATATTCTTTCAATTTTTATTTTTATTATTGCTATATATGTCTTTTTAAATTATTCTCCTTCAATAAATAAACTTTATGATGATTATAATTTTTCTATAGAAGAAAAATATCTGGGTATTATTGATAAAATTAATGAATATAAAATCAGATTAAATAATCTACTAAATAATAAAGCTGAAAATATTATTAAGACATTAATGGATGACCCTTATACAATTTACTTAAAAGTAGATAATAAAGTAATGATTGAAGATATAAATTACGATATAGATCCTGGTTTTGTTGAAGAAATTAATACAAAAAAGATTGAAGATATTACACTTGTTGAAATAAAAAATTCAGAACTTTTTGTTTTTAATGATAATAATATCTGTTTGATTTATAAAATTCCCCAAGATCTTGTAAATTCAAAAAAGATGTTATTTGAACTAATAACTAAATATAAAAAAATTTATAGTCATAAAAAAAATACACCTATAATAACATTCGTATCTATATTTTTGATTATAATACCCTTTTTATTTTTTCAGGTATTTTTTCTATTTAAATATATTTCAAACCTGGTAGAACCTTTACAATTGCTTGTAAATCAGTTTAAAAAATTACCATCTGAAATATATTCTCCAATACCTTTACCTAAAAAAAGGTTTGATGAATTTGCATTTTTAATAATTCAATTCAATAGAATGCAAAAGCAACTTGAACAAAGAGCGGTTCTATTAAAATATCAGGAAAGATTTGAAATCCTTTCAAAAGTGACATCAAGATTAGCACATGAGCTAAAGAATCCTTTAACACCAATTGTCCTTTCATGTGAACTTATAGAGAAAAAATACCCTTATCAGGATAATTATAGAGCATATCTAATATCTAAACTTAAAATTATACAGGAAAATGTTAATTCTATAAGAGACAATATCAATAAATTCTATTCATTAAATTCTCAAAATAATGAAGAAACTGTTCCTATTTTAGTTAATGACTTTTTTAGGTCAATTGAGCAGTTCTGGAATTCAGATTGGATTGAATTAAAAATAGAAATTCCAGAGCAAAATATATATTTATATTCTCAAAAAGATAATCTTGAATCTTTATTTAATAATCTTATCATTAATTCTTATGAAGCAACAAATATTAGCGAAGAAGAAAGATGCAAAATTTTTATTAGAGTTTATATTGTGGATGATAAATATTTCAATATCATTTATACAGACAATGGTAGCGGAATTAATGAAAATGAAAAAAATAAAATATTTGAACCATATTTTACGACAAAAGAAAAAGGTAGTGGATTTGGATTATCAATAATAAAATCAATAATTGAAAATATAAATGGATTAATCGAATTTATTGGCAATGGGAAAATAGATGATATTAATTATAAGGGTGCAACATTTTTAATTAAACTTCCCTATGTAAAACAGATTATTTAATAAATTATCTATTTTATCTAAAAGATTGGATGGTTAAATATGACAAATGACTATATAATTATATGCGATGATGAATATGATATTCGTACTTTGATCAAAGAAATCCTTGAAGATGAAGGTTATAAAGTCATTACTACATCTACTGGAGATGAACTTTTTGCAGCTTTAAAAGTTCATAAAGTTTTTTGTGTTTTTTTGGATATTATTTTAGAAAATGAAAATGGTATCAATCTTTTAGAAAAGATTAAAAAGCAATATCCCGACATTGAAGTAGTCATAATAAGTGGTCATGGGACCATCGATCTTGCTGTTAAGGCTACCAAACTTGGAGCATTTGATTTTTTAACCAAACCATTAAAGACTGATTTGATCTTACAAACATTAAAAAAAGTAAATTATATTAATACATTAAAAAATGAAAATCTTGCATTAAAATATAAAAATTTTATGAATGATGAATTCATTGGTGAAAGTCCCGAGATTTTAAAAATAAAAGATTTAATAAAACTTGTTGGCAGATCAGATTCTAAAGTCATTATCTATGGTGAAAATGGAACTGGAAAAGAACTTGTCGCAAGACTTATACATATTAATTCAAACAGAGCAAATAACAATTTTGTAGAGATAAATTGTGCAGCAATTCCATCCAATCTTATTGAATCAGAGCTTTTTGGATATGAAAAAGGAGCTTTTACCAATGCTTTTAATCAAAAAAAAGGTCTTTTTGAAATTGCAAATAAAGGAACTTTGTTTTTAGATGAAATTGGCGATATGCCTTTGGAACTTCAATCAAAACTTTTAAGAGTAATACAGGATGGTAAATTTACAAGAATTGGTGGAATAGAAACTATATCAACAGATGTCAGAATTATTGCTGCAACAAATAAAAATCTTGAAGATGAAATTAAAAATGGAAATTTCAGGGAAGATCTTTACTACAGGTTAAATGTAATCCCGATATATTTACCACCTCTTAGAGAAAGAAAGGAAGATGTGCCTTTACTCGTCGAATATTTTATTTCAAAGATTAAAGAATCTGGAAATCTTAGAATTCAAAGTTTTGATCCTGAAGCCATTCAATATCTTGTAAATTATCCCTGGCCAGGTAATATTCGTCAGCTCAAAAACATAATTGATAGGATCAATATTCTAACCCCGTCTGAATTTATAACAAAGGAATTTGTTGAAGAAATTATAGAAAAAGGTTACAAAAAGGAATTTGATATTGAAAATGCTGATGATCTAAGGACATTAAGGGAACAATTTGAAAAAGAAATAATTATAAGCCGTTTAAAAAAATTTGATTATAATATTACTAAAACCGCACAATCACTCAATATTGAAAGAACAAATCTATATAAAAAATTAAAAAAATATGGGATAGATTTTGATGATAATTGATCAAATATTAAATGATAAGATTTCTAAATTAAAGAAAATAAATATTTTAAATAATTTTCCTGAAGACCTACAAAATAATCTTGTTAATAAAATAGTAGAAATATTAAAAGAAGAATATAAAAATCAAATAGAAATACATAGAATTTATGATGATGTAAATATAAAAAAACTTAGTGATTATATAAATAATTTTGATCTATTCAGTCAGACAATAGCTTTATTTTTATATAATTTTACTCAAAATTTAAGTAGTTTAGTAAAATTATCTATCCCTTCAGATCTATTATTATTTGTATTTACTGATGAAAAAAAAATTGAAGATACAAAAGATATATCAGTTATCCAATTTCCTAAAAATTTAGATCCACATAAATATATAAATGATTTTTGCATTAACAATAAAATTAAATTTGATAATAATAATACCGAAGATTTATTTAAAAGCTATTTTAATAGCTTTTCTGGAACTTTAGAAAAAGTACTTGATGATATTTTGATTTTTCTTCAAAAGACTAAAAGTCAAGTAATTACTAAAGAGATTGTCGCAAAATTTTTAACATTTTCATCTGGATTTACAATATATAATATTACCAATGCTTTTTTTCAGAAGGATAAATATAGTTTTTTCTACCAATATCTTCAATTTGTAGAAAGTGAAAATGATTTTAATAGTTTTCTTCAACCTTTTTTAAAAGAAGTAAAACTTCTAACTATTCTAGCTTCATTGACGATGGGAAAAGGCAGCATAACTGAATCTGATAAAAACAATATTTTTAATTTTTTTAATAAGTTAAATTTACAGTATAACCCATATAGACTCCAATATGACTTAAAAAAGCTTGATAATTTTGGTAAAAAAAGATTCTATTCATTATTAGAATTTTTAATTTCTATTGATATTTATAGTCGTTATTATGATAAATCTTCCGCACAAAAACTATTTGAAATAGGTATAAACCAATTTATTTAAATACTTTTAATTTATATTTTTATTTATTTTATTTATTTCCTATTTTTCTTTTATATTTTTTTTATTTAATCTTAATAATTTTTCTAATTCCTTCATCTGTTACTTTTTCTTAGCTATAAGAAGTGTTTGTCCTGCAATTATAAGATTTTTGTCTTTTATTTTATTTAAATATACTAAAATTTCGATTTCATCTTTAGTTAATTTGAATTTATAAGCGATATTAGAAAGTGTATCCTTCCAAACTATGGTATAAGGGAAAATTCTATATTTAGATAAAGGATATTCTAAAGGTTTATTTATATTCAATTCATTTATTTCTTTAACTATTAATATATCATAATCATCTATAGTTCTTATATCACCTTCAAATTTATTAATATCATTAAAATCATTGATATAATCTATCGTGTTTAATTGATGGTTTATAAAAAAAAATATTATAAATGAAAGTGGAATGATCAATAATATAATTAAAATTATATTATCTTTTTTAATCTTAATTTTTTTCATATCAGATCTCTCTATTTATTTTTAATATTTTTAATAACTAAAATAATCATATTTATTTTTTAATATTTCTAATAATTTACATAATATTTTCTGTCTATTTATTTTATGATAAAATTAAAGATTTTCAATTTTAAATTATTTTAATTGACTCTACTGTATCCAAATATATTGAAATAGTGTAGAAAAGAATTATATTTATTTTGATTTAACTCAATTTATAAAAAGGGGGAATTGTGTCCCTTATAGTTGTCTTATCAATAGTATCTGTTTTAGTCATTATTTCTACAATTTTATTACTTGTAAAATTTTTAAAGAAAAGGATGCTACTTACAAAAGCAGAAAATGAACTTTTAAAAGGTGAAGATAAAGCAGCAGAAAAAAAGTTTTTGGAAATATTAAAAGAAGAACCGGAAAATTGGGAAGCAATTAAAAATATTTCTTTATTATACATTAAAAATAAACATTATTCACAGGCATTATCTTATCTTGAAAAGGCACTTTCTCTACCTTCGGTATTAAATAACTGGAAACAATCAGAAATACTTTATTTAGCAGGTTTTTGTGCAAAAAACTTAAAAAAATATCAGCAGGCATTAAAATATCTTTTGACTTCTGCGGGACTTAACCCAAATGATATAGAAATATTAAAACTAATTTCTTTAGTCTATTTTAACCTTGAGCAATATGAAAAGGCAGATGTCTATTTCAAAAAATGCTATGCTAACAAAGAAAATGCAAAATTTGATAAAGAATTTGTAAAATCTTTTGGCTTAAACTGCTATTTTTTATCTAAACTTACTGAAGCACAAAAAATATTATCAAGTTATGTAGAAAAATTTCCAAATGATATTGAAGCAATGGCATATTATGGTTTAACATTATATAAAGTCGGACAAAAGGATGATTCAGAAAAATATCTGAAAATAGGTGTACAAAGCCCTAATTTAAGAGCAGAATGTTTATTTTATCTTGGTGAGTATTATTTTGCAAAGCAGGATTTCGCTACTTCTTATGCCTATTATTTAAAAGCGACCCAGACAAGAAATATTCAAAAAGAAATTTATCTTTCTTCTTTGTATCAACTTGCTCAAATAAATGTCAACTTGAACAAAATTAATGAAGCAGTAGTATTCTGGGATAAAATTTATAATATTGATCCAAAATATAAAGATGTTTCAGAAAAGATTAATACCTTTTCATCCTTAACTTCTGATGAAAGGATTAGACAATATAGCCTTGCAACACAAAAAGATGCCATTACCATATCTCAAAAAATGATTAGCATTTTACTTGGTCAGTACAACTTATTAGAAACAGAAACTATAGATGAAAAAACAATAGATTTTCTTGTTTCAAAATCAAAAGGTTCTAAGGTTGTATTATTATTATTTAGATTTATAAGAAGCACCGATAAAGTTGGAGAAATTGTAGTTAAAGAGTTTCATTTAAAAATGAAGGAAAAACAAGCGATAAAAGGATATCTTTTTTCTATTGGAGTTCTAAGCGAAGCTGCAAGAGATTTTATTGCACTTCGACCAATCGAATATTTTGATAGAAGTGAAATAACAAAGTTATTAAAAGAGATTTGGAATTAAATAAACATTTTTTAAGGTATTATTATGTTTTTTAATGAAGAAATTTTTAATTTAGAAGGTAAAAAAGATATACCTGAAAACTTAAAAGAAATATGGAACAAATATAATCTTGATGTAAAACTGCCTATAGACAAGGCGTTTGTTTTAACATCTGATCTTGGTAAAAAAGCTGGAATAATTGGTTTTTATCGAAATATAATTAAAGGACTTGCAATTGATCCAGATTACCAGGGGGAAAATATTACAGGCAAATTACTCACCTGGGCAATAGATGAAATAAAATTAAGAAATTATTCCAACATTTTGGTATATACAAATCCTAAAAATATTAATATTTTCTCATCATTTTCATTTAATTTAATCGAAAAAACAGATGATGTTGCTCTGCTTGAAAGAGGAAAACCAGATTTTAATGATTTTTTATCAAATCTGTTTTCTATCCGAAAATCTATACATTATAAGAGTTCATCTTCAATTATAATGAACTGCAATCCTATGACAAATGGTCACCTTTATCTTATAGAAACAGTTTCTAAAATTTCTGAACATCTTTTTATTTTTATACTTGAGGAAGAACTTTCATATTTCCCATTTAAGTATAGATTTAATATAGTTAAAAAGGCAACTGAACATTTAAAAAATGTTACTATTTTACCTTCTTCACAATATATAATTTCAGCAGCAACTTTCCCCGACTATTTCTTAAAAGATTTACCAAAAGAAAAAGTGTATGCTGAATTAGATGTTGCTATTTTTGGAAACAAGATTGCACCCACCTTGGATATAAAAAAAAGATTTGTAGGAGAAGAACCATATTGTCCAGTAACTTCAAAATATAATGAAACTATGAAACAACTTCTACCAAAATATGGTATAGATTTTACAATAATCGAAAGAAAAAAACATGAAGGAAAAGCAATTTCTGCTTCAACAGTTAGAGAATATATCAGGCAAGACAATTTTGATAAAATAAAAGAGATAGTTCCTCCTGCAACATATGAGTTTTTAATCTCAGAAGATGCAAAACCTATTATTGAAGAAATAAAAAGAACTACAAGAAGGCACTAATGCAAAAAGGTAAAAAAGATAAAAATAATATTAACTTAATACTTGGATCTTCCTCTGAAAGAAGGAAAATGCTTTTTTCCATGCTTTTTGAAAGATTTGAAATTATTGAGCCTTCATGTCAAGAAATTATTTTTAAAAATCCAGTAAAAACTGTTTTGGAAAATTCAAAGCTTAAAATGCTATCAATATTGAAAAATGAAGATATTAAGAAAAATTTATATAATGAAGATAAAAGTTTAAATAATAATGAAAACATTTTCATTACAGCTGATACAATAGTTTATAGAAATCACAAAATTTTCCCAAAGCCAAAATCAAAAGAAGATGCTTTTTTGATGTTAAAAGAGCTTAATGGGAAAAAACATTTAGTTTATACTGGAGTATGTATTTACTGTAAAAATAAATTTATTTTTTTTTATGAAAAAACAAAAGTATACTTTAATTTTTTTTCTGATAATCTTTTAAAAAATTATATCAATACGCTTGAACCTTTAGATGCTGCAGGAGCCTATAAGATTCAAGGTGCGGGTTCAATTCTTATTAAAAAGGTTGAAGGTTCAATAACAAATGTTATTGGATTTCCTGTTGAAAAATTTTTAAAATACTATAATAGATTTATTTGTTATTCAAAAGAGGAGGTTACGATTGTCAGTACTACCTATTAAAACACTTCTTGAAGCTGGCGCTCATTTTGGTCATGAAACTAAAAGATGGAATCCAAAGATGGCTCCATATATTTATGCTAAAAGAAATGGAATCCATATAATTGATTTACAAAAGACTTCAGTACTTGCAGATGCTGCATATGAAAAAATAAGGGAAACAGTTTTTAGAGGATATGATGTTCTTTTTGTTGGCACAAAGAAACAAGCTAGAGAATCTATAATCGAATACGCAACTAAAAGTGATTCTCCTTATGTTGCAAATAGATGGCTTGGCGGAACATTAACAAACCATGAAGTTATTAAAAAGTCTATTCAGAAACTTTTAGATCTCGAGGAACTTGAAAAAAATAACTTTCCTGGTTTTTCAAAGGCTGAAATTTCAAGGAAAAGAAAAGTTTTGGAAAAACTTAGAAAAAATGTTGGTGGACTTATCAAGATTCAGCATAAGCTTCCAGGACTTTTATTTGTCGTTGATACTGTTTATGAGCAAAACGCTATTTTGGAAGCAAAAAGGATGAATATTCCTATTGTAGCAATTGTTGACACAAATTCTGACCCAGAATTGATTGATTATCCTATCCCTGGTAATGATGATGCTATTAGAGCAGTTAGTGTTTTCTGTGAAATGGTTGAAAAGGCAATTGCTGAAGGAAGAAATCTTAGAAAAGACCAAAATACATCTGCATCAGAAGACACAACAAATAAAAATTTTACTACTTCTGATACATCATCATTAGACTTTCCCAATGAAGTTGTATCTGATGATTCATCTGATGATGATGAAATGTTTTAAGGATTTTTTATATTTAATTTAAAATATTTTACCTTTATTTTTTGTTTCAAAAGATTTTTTTATTTTTTTAATTTTATAACTATCTTTTTGAGTGAGAAAATTTTTTATTAAGTTTTTTATTAAGTTTTTTATTAAATTTTTTATATAAAATTTATTTTTTATATATTTTAGTATTTTTTTTATTTTTATTTTCTTATTACTTTTTTTTATTATTTTTTTATAAAGGGGATTTTATGACAATTAATAAAGATGATATCAAAAAATTAAGAGAAATGACAGGCGCAGGTATTGGTGATTGCAGAATTGCTTTAGAAGAAGCAAATGGCGATTTTGACAAAGCAATTTTAGTTTTAAGAGAAAGAGGACTTGCTAAAGCTGTCAAAAAAGCAGATAGAATAGTTTCAGAAGGTAGAGTTGCAATTTACCAGGAAAATTATTCTGGAATTTTAGCAAAAATCGAATGTGAAACTGATTTTGTAGCAAATTCTGAAGATTTTAGAAACTTTGCAAAAGATATAGCTAAAAAATTATTTGATAAAAAAATAAAAAGCATAGACTCTATTGACAATGAGATCGAACAACTAAGAACTTCTGCTGTATTAAAATTCAACGAAAATATAAAAATTTCTGACATTATTTTACTTGAAGGTGATGAAAAATCTCCCGTATTTCCTTATGTTCAGATGGGGAAAAATGGCGCTATTGTTCAATTTGAGCTTGATAAACCAATACCCGAAAGTGATGAACTTAAAGATATTTTATTTTCTGTTGTAGTTTCAGTTCAATTTTACAAACCAGAATATTATTCAATGAATGATATTCCTAAAGAAAAATTAGAAGAAGAAATGAAAGTTATTGAAAAGCAGGTTGCAAATGATCCTGCTTTTGCAAATAAACCTCAAAATGTTCTTCAAGGCATTATTCAAGGCAAGGCTAAGAAATCTTTTGCAGATAAAGTCTTCTTGGAATGCCCTTATGTTAGAGATGAATCGAAAAAAGTTGGCGAAATTTTAGCCAATGCAGAAAAAAAATTTGGACTAAAAATTAAAGCCAAAGTATTTAAATTTACCAGCATTGGATCCAACTAATGCGCGTTCTTATTAAAATTACTGGCGAAGCTATTTCATCTGAAGGATGTTCTATTGATTATAATAAAATAAAATGGCTCTCTGATATTGTAAAAAAGATTTATGATAATAATATTCAAATTGGAATTGTAATAGGTGGAGGAAATCTTTTTAGAGGGAAAGATCTTATAAAACATGGTTTTAAAGATTATAAGTCCCATTACATAGGAATGCTTGCTACCACAATGAATGGTATTGCAATTGAAGAAGTTTTTTCTTCAAACAATCTCCCCACTAAAATTTTCTCCGCCATTGAAATTCCAAGACTTGTGTCATACTTTTCTTATCAACAATATCAGGAAGCTATAAATCAAGGTAAAATCATAATATTTACCGGTGGTACAGGCAATCCTTATTTTACAACAGATAGCGCTGCGGCTCTTAGAGCAGCAGAAACCGACTGTAATCTTCTTATCAAGGCTACCAAAGTCGATGGTGTCTATTCTGATGATCCCAAAAAGAATCCAGATGCTAAAAAGATTGAATTTCTTACATATGATCAATTTTTAAAAGAAAAATACCAGATTATGGATTTGACTGCAATAGATATTTGTAAGCAAACAAAAATACCGGTTGTTGTTCTCAATCTTTTTGATGAAAATTCGCTTTATTCACTTTTAATTGAAAATAAAAGAATTGGAACTTTAATTTATCAGGAGGATATATGTCCCTGGCTTTAGATAATCTTTATCAAGAAGTTAAAAAAGCTATGGTTAAACCTATTCTTGTGCTTGAAGATGAATTTAAAAAAGTTAGAGGCGCAAAAGCATCACCTGCGATGGTTGAAAATGTTAAAGTCGAAGTCGATCAAAAATTTGTCTTGCTTAAAAATATTTCATCTATTTCAACTCCTGATGCTAGAACAATAGTTATTTCTCCATGGGAGCCCAAAACCTTAGCAGCAATTGAAAAAGGGATTTTAAAAGAAAATTTAAACTTAAATCCTCAAAATGATGGTAGAGTCATAAAACTTATACTTCCACAACTTACTGAAGAAACGAGAAAGGATCTTGTTAAACTTATAAAACAGAAATCTGAAGAAGGTAAAGTCGCCATAAGAAATATAAGGAGAGACTTTATTGAAAAACTTAAAAAGATGGAAAAAGATGGCGATATAACTGAAGATGAATATGATGAAGGGGAAAAGAAGATACAGGAATTCACAGATAAGGCTATAAAAAAAATCGATGAAATGTTTAAAGAAAAAGAAAAAGATATAATGACAATATAAAATGGATATAAAGCATATCGCATTTATAATGGATGGTAATGGTAGATGGGCTAAAAAACATGGGAAACCCAGAATTTTTGGTCATGAAGCCGGAATGAATAAAATTGAACAGGTATGTAACTGGTGTAAAGAGTATGATATAAGATATGGCTCATTTTTCGCATTTTCTAAGGAAAACTGGAATAGACCTAAAAATGAAGTCGACTTTATCTTTTCCCTTATCGAAAGATATTACAGGGATCAGATAAAAAAATTAATGTCAAATAGAATCAAATTTATCCATATTGGTGATAAAACAACTTTACCAGATAGAACAAATTCAATATTAAAAGAGCTTGAAGAGATTACAAAAGATAATGATGCTTTTAATTTATTATTTTTCTTCAACTATTCAGCAAGAGAAGAAATAGAGATGGCAGCTATCAGATTTGCTAATCAGCTATTAAAAAATAAAATTTTAATTAATGATAACGAGAATGAAAATTTACCTTTAAAATATGATAATCTATCTTTTTCTTCTTTTTTGTACACAAAAAACATTCCAGACCCTGATTTACTTATAAGAACATCGGGCGAAATGAGGATATCCAATTTTTTACTTTACCAGATAGCCTATACCGAACTTTATTTTGAAGAACAACTATGGCCCGAATACACAAAGTCTCATTTTATTAAGGCTATTGAATCCTACAAAAAAAGAGAAAGAAGATTTGGTCGTATAGATGAAAATAGATAAAAAATAAAAATATCGCTGGTTAATATGGCAAAAGAAGAACTTTTTAAAAGAATATTATTTATTGTCTTTGCAGTTCCAATTGTTTTAATTATAATTTTTTTACCTGTAAAATACAATATTTTAATTCTTCTTTTTATTTTAATTTTAATTGGATTACTTTCATTTGAATTTTATTTTTGCCTCAAAAATAAACAGATTTACATTAATTTAGTCTTATTTATTGTTCAATCAATATTGACAATTTTATCGGTTTTCCTTTACTCAAATTCTTTTATAAATTTTGAATTACTTTTATTTTTGATCTTAACTATCTTAATTATAACAAGCCTTTTCTATATTTTTAAGAAAAATATCTCAACTTATTCACTTTCATTATTTTTACATCTATTTGGACTTTTTTATATAAGCATTTCTCTTTCTTTTATTCTTGTTTTCTATTCTATTTTTTCTAATGCATCTAACTTATTTCTATTATTCTTATTAATTGTCTGGAGTTCCAATATTTTTGGTTATTTAATAGGTATGTTTTGGCTACCAAGAAATCCTCTTAATCTTGAAGTGTCGCCAAATAAATCTTTGAAAGGATTTTTGGGCGCAATTTTTTTTGGTACATTTATTCCATTTTCTCTTACGATAATTTTTCCAGATTTTTTTCATTTTTCTTTTTCAAATAAATTTATTATCTTAATTTTAATATTTTTAACCAATATTTTTTCTATAATGGGAGATCTTTTCGAATCTGCTTTTAAGCGTTTTTGTGGTGTTAAAGATTCTTCCAATTACTTAAAAGGTTTTGGTGGAATTTTAGACTCTGTTGATTCTATTTTATTTGCATTCCCATTTTATTTTTCATTTTTATTGTTTTTATTAAAGAATCATATAAAATAAAATTGTGATGAATAATATTTATCTTTCAATATTTGGATCTACTGGTTCAATAGGTTCTTTTGTTTTATCTTTATTAGATCAAATAGATAATAAATATAAACCCGAAATCCTTTTATTATCGGGTTATAATCAGATAAAAAAATTAATTGATTTACAGGAAAAATATAAGGCAAAATATCTTTTTGTTCCAGAAAAATATGTTGATCATCTTTTTAATGGTTTATCTAAATCAATAAGGAAAAAAACAGAGATAGTTACATCTTTTAATCAGCTTTACGAAATATTTAATGAGGTAGATAAAAACTCAAATTATATAATTAATGGTATTATAGGAATTGATGGAATAATACCAACTTTTCTATCTCAACATTTTAATATCTTTTGTGGATGTGCAAATAAAGAATCTATTATTATAGCTTATGAATTATTTAAAGATTTCAATAAAGATTTAATCTTCCCTTTAGATAGCGAGCATAATGCCATATATGAACTTCTGCCATCTTGTCCGAAAGAAAAAATTGAAAATATATATATTACGGGATCCGGTGGTAAAGTTTTAGGAAAAAAAGAGGAAGAAATAGAGCTTATCTCTCTTGATGAAATAATAAAACATCCAAACTGGAATATGGGGAAAAGAATAACTATAGATTCCTCTTCCGGAATAAATAAGGCATTTGAATTTGTTGAAGTTCAGGCACTTTTCGATATCCCTAAAGAAAAAGTGAAGATTCTAATAGATTCAAAATCTCAGATTCACGCCATAGTTCAGGATATAAATAACTATTATTATCTTGCAGCAAGTAATCCAGATATGCTGCTTCCCATAAATAAGTTTTTAAATAAAATTGGATTAATTATTCCTTATAAATCTAAAGAAATTTTAGATAAAACAATTAAGTTTGAATTAAATCATGATATTCAGAAAACATATCCTTTCTTAAATCTTTTTATAAAAAATTATAATAAAAGTTATGTTGAAGGTACTACAGTTATCTTTTTAAATTCTTATCTTCAAGATCTACTTTTAGATAAAAAAATTAGTTTTTCCAAATTAAGAAAACTATTGATTGATTCATATGAAATTTTATTTTTAAAAAGCGAAAATCAAGTAACTATAAACTTAAAAGAAAATTCAAACAACTACTCTTTTAAGATAAAAGAAGATTTTTTAAAATTAAACAACTGGAAAGATATAATTTTTAAGATGATAATAAAATACTTGAAAGAAAAAGAAATTCTGGAGGAACAGTGGTAATAATCTATTATATTATTGCGATAATTGGATTTTTAACTCTTGTACTTGTTCATGAATTCGGTCATTTTGTGTTTGCAAAACTTGCAAAAATTAAAGTTGTTAGATTTTCAATAGGATGGGGTAAACCTCTTTGGGAAAAGCAAATTGGGGAAACAACATATCAGATTGGAGTTTTCCCTTTTGGTGGATTTTGCCAGATGGCAGGGGAACAGATTACCGATGATTATATCCCATCTGAAGGTGATTTCTATTCTAAAAAACCATTCCCAAGACTTTTAGCTGTAGCAGGAGGTGTTCTTTTTAGCCTTTTATTTGGTGTTTTACTTATGGCAATTGCAGGCACAATACCTTCAATCGAGACATTTGTTCCACCTCAAATATATATAACAGAAGATCTTCAAAATCAACCTGCATATAAAGCAGGTCTTAGATCTTTGGATATTATAAAAGAAATTGATGGTAAAAAGATAGAATCTTTTTCAGACATTCAGATGATAGTCGGTCAAGCGATGGGTAAAAAACTTTCTATTAAAGTCTTAAGAGAAGGAAAAGAGCTATCATTTGAAATAATTCCTGATGTTGAAAGGTCGACAGGAAGATCAATAATAGGAATTTATCAATATCTTCCTCCTATTATAGATAAGGTAATCGATAATTCTGTTTTTTCTGATTTAAATCTTCAAAAGAATGATAAATTATCCTATATAATAGCTGAAAATGGCGAAAAGATTGAAGTAAAGTCGACTGCAGATATACCAAATTTTATAGAAAAGCATCTTTATGAAAATTTAGAATTTGTCTTTATTAAATCTAATAATAATATTGTCTCAAAAAAGGTTTTTGTAGATAAAAAATTCAATCTTGGTATTTCATTTTATATTGAAACTAGAAAAGTAAATGGTCTTCCATTTTATAAATCTTTATTTTTAGCATTTCCCAAAAGTTATGAGACTTTGGCAATAACTATTAAAAGTATACCCCTTCTTTTTTCTGGTAAAGTAAATGTTGGTCAATCTGTCGCGGGTCCTATTAAGATAATTTATCTTTCTTCTCAAGTTGCCAAAACTGGAATAAAAAACATACTTGAATTTTTCGCATTAATTACATTGGTTTTAGGACTTACAAATCTTTTACCTATTCCTGCAACCGATGGTTCATATATCTTATTTTTCCTTTTCGAAATGATAAGCAGAAAAAGATTAAACCCAAAACTAATTTCAAAAATTCAGAGTGTTGGTTTCTTTCTACTAATTATTTTAATGATAGTAGTTGTCCTTAATGATATATTTTCAATAGGTTCTCTTTTATAGCATTCTTAAAATTATATTTTTTAATACTTTTGTAGGTTAACTATGAATTCACAAAAGTTTAATGATTTTGCCTTTAAAAATTTTTTTTCAGATGAGATTTTGACAAAAAGAAAATTTGAAAGAATAGAAGATGTTAGAGGTGCATATTTTAGAGATTTAACTGCAATATTGCATTCATATCCTTTTAGAAGATTAAGAGGGAAAACTCAAGTCTTTTTTTCTCCTAGAAATGATCATATTTGCACAAGAATGGAGCATAGTCTGCATGTCGCATCTATTGCATCTACTATCGCAAAAGCATTAAAACTCGATACAGAACTTACATGGGCTATTGGGCTTGGACATGATATTGGGCATCCTCCATTTGGTCATCTTGGAGAAAAAATTATTTCTGAAAAAATATTAAAAGATAATAGTTTTACCCATGAAAAATACTCATATAGAGTCTTAACTAAACTTACTAATTATGGAAAAGGATTAAATCTTACTTATGCTGTATTAGATGGAATTTTATATCATTGTGGTGAAAAATTCGAAAAATCAATTTCGCCTAATAAAAATATCAATGATATGGAAAAAGATATAAAATCAACATACCAGCTTCAAAGTTATCCTTCTACCTTTGAAGGATGTATAGTTAGAATGTCTGATAAAATAGCTTATGTTGGAAGAGACCTTGAAGATGCCATTACTCTTAAATTAATTTCAATAAATGATATACCACAAAAGATAAAAGATACACTTGGCTATAAAAATAGTCAGATAATAGATACCTTAGTTAAAGATTGCATTGAAAATTCTTTGAAAACAGGATCTATCTGCTTTTCAGATAAAATACATGAAACTTTTTTAGAGCTTATAGAATTTAATTATAAAAAAATTTATCTACATGAAAAATTAAAAATTTTTGAAAAAAATTTTTCTATGATTCTCCTTACAATCTTTAATTATCTATCTGAAATCTACCTTAAATATGGTTTTTCATTTGAAAAATACTTAAAAGAGAAGAATTTTCTTGCAATTCGTTTTTCTGACTTTATAAAGAAGATGTACGAATTTTATAATAGTGAAGAAGAAAAAGATTCAATCTATTCTCCTGTAATAGATTATATTGCAGGCATGACAGATTCATATGCAATCGAATCTGCACAGGAGATACTTTTACCAAAAAGATTTCATTATGATCTTGAGATTGGTTCTTTAATTCAATAAAAAAATTTAATTAAATTTTTTATTAAAGGGGTTTTTATGGATGAAAAAAACTTACTTGAATCTATCAAAAAGACGGCAAAAGAACTTGAAACTGAGTTAATTGAACTTTCTAAAAAATTTATTTCTTTTAATTCTGTTAATCCAAAAACAGGCGGTCCTGGTGAACTTGAAGTTTCAAAATGGTTAAAAAATGTCTGTAGTGAAATGAATGTAGATGAAATAAAAGAAATTAATGCACCAGATAATCAGGTTCCTTACGGATTTAGACCGAACATTTTAGCTTTAATAGATGGGGAAAAGAAAGATAAAAGAATATGGTTTATGACACATATGGATAAAGTTCCGGCTGGAGAGATAACACTATGGGAAAATGATCCTTTTACCCCAGTTGTAAAAAATGGAAAGATCTATGGAAGAGGATCGGAAGATAATGGGGCATCACTTGTCGCTTCTATTATAGCTGCAAAGATTCTCAAAAAGTTGAATATCAAACCGAAATATGATCTTGGACTGATGTTTGTATCAGATGAGGAAACTGGTTCTGAATTTGGCATATCCTATGTTTTAAATAATTTCCAATTTGGTGAAGATGATTGGTTTATAGTTCCAGATGCAGGTAATCCAGAAGGCAACGAAATAGAAATAGCGGAAAAATCAATAATGTGGGTCAAGATGATAACAAAGGGTAAACAGGCTCATGCATCTATGCCTCATCTTGCAAGAAATGCTCATAGAGCAGCAATGGAATGTGCAATTGCCATCGATTCATACATTCATACTAAATACAATGATATAGACGACCTTTTTGTTCCAAATATTTCAACATTTGAACCAACAAAAAAAGAATTAAATGTTGAAAATGTTAATACAATCCCTGCTTTAGATATAATCTGTTTTGATGGTAGGATTTTACCTCACTATGATATCGATGCTATCTTTAATGAAATGAAGCAGATTGCTAAAATTTATGAATCAAAATACCAGGTAGAAATTTCTTTTGAATTTTTACAAAAAAATATAGCACCAAAACCAACTTCTTCTGATCATCCTTTAGTCATTTCTTTTTCAAAAGCCATTGAAAAAACAAGAAATTTTAAACCAAAACTTGTAGGAATAGGTGGTGGCACATGTGCAGCAATCCTTAGAAAAGCAGGTCTTCCTGCAATTGTCTGGGCGACAATAGAAGAGACTGCACATCAACCAAATGAAAATTGCACAATAGAATATATTTTAAATGATGCAATAACTTATGCTTACTTTCTTGCAACAGTAGAATAAATGAATATATTAATCTAAATTGAATAAAAAATACTATAAAAAGAAAAGAAAAGGAGTAAAGTTTATGTTTAAAGGGATATTGACAGCTCAAATAACTCCATTTAAGGATGGGAAAGTCGATATAGAAAAATTTGGAGAGCTTATTAAAAGACAGAAGGATGCAAAAACCGATGGTATTGTTATTGGTGGTTGTACTGGAGAATCTTTCACCCTTGAACAGGAAGATTGCAATCTTTTATGGGAAGAGGCTATAAAATATAAATCCTCGGATTTTAAGATAATATTTGGGATTGCTCATAACTCAACTAAAAGATCTATTGAAATGATTAAAGTAGCCAACAAATACAAACCCGATGGACTTCTTGTAATAACTCCTTTTGCAAATAAACCTTCTCAAGCTGGACTATTACAATACTATAATTCCATTGCTGAAGTTTCAGAAATCCCTATAATTTTATATAATGTGCCTGGAAGAACTGCTGTTTCAATATCTGCTGAAACTGTTCAAAAACTTTCAGCTAATCCTAAAATAGTTGGAATTAAACAGGCTCTATCAGATTTCGATGAATTTACAAAGTTAAGAATGGTATTAAATAATTTTTGTCTACTTTCAGGAGAGGACTCTCTGACTTTTCCATCCTTTTGTATAGGGTTCGATGGAGTAATCTGTACAAGTTCCAACTTAATACCCGAACTCTGGGTTGAAATGTATCAAAACTTCATTAAAGGTAATATTGAAAAGGCTGCACAGATTCACTTAAAAATCTTCCCTTTAATAAAAGCACTTTTCCTTGAAGGAAATCCAGCGCCTTTGAAATATGCTATGAAAGTGATGAAACTTTATAATGGAGAATTAAGAGAACCTCTTGTTGAAGTTAGCGAAAACACAAAAAAACAGATAGAATCGGAACTTAAGAAATTGAATTTAATTTAAGTTTTTAAATTTTTTAATTTACCAGCTTATTTTATATTTCGCTATTTTAAGTTTGAATTCTATTATCTTTTATTGAAATTTATAAAATTTCATTGATTTATAAATAAATTGTAAATCTTTTCCTGCAATTGCTTTAATGTAAATGGTTTTTGTATAAAATTTGAATCATTGATAATGATATTTCTTCTTGAAAATTCTTCTTTAGAATAACCCGACATATATAAAACATTAACTTTACCGAGTTTTTTCTTAATTATCCTGATAAGAGTATCGGCTGACATATCTTCAAGAATCATATCTGTAATTAGCGAATCTGGGACAAAACCTTTATCTATTAATTCTAAAGCTTCTTTTGCATTTTTAGCTTTTTCAATTTTTACATTAATTTTTAATAGCATCTTTTCTATAGCAGCCATGACTATTGGATCATCTTCAATAAGCAAAATGTATTTATCTCTTAGTACAAATTTTGCATCTTCGATAGTTTCAATTTTTTTCTCTAAAAACTCACTTAACAAAGGAAGAAGGATTATAAACGTAGTTCCTTTACCCAATTCTGAACAGGCATAAATATACCCATTTGACTGCTGTATTATTGAATACACAAGATAAAGTCCAAGCCCCGTACCTTTACCGGACTTTTTTGTAGTAAAAAAAGGTTCAAATATCTGGTTTAAAACCTGATTCTCAATTCCATTGCCAGTGTCTGAAACTTCAATTTTTATATATTTTCCTGGCAAAATATTTTCATTTTTTCCCTGATTAATTTCTATATTTTGAGTCTTGACCAAAATCTTGCCACCATTTGGCATTGCATCTTTCGCATTCGAAAAAAGATTTATCAAAACCTGTTGAAAGTTTATTGAATCCATTAATACATTTGTCTCTTCTGCCAATAAAAGATACTCTATTTTTATATCTTCTCCAATAAGCCTTTTTGCTAATTTATCAATTTCGTTTATTTCCCTATGAATATCTATTACATCCTGTGTTGTCTCTTTTTTCCTGCTAAACATTAAAATTTTTTTAGTCAGTTCTGAACCTCTAACTCCAGCATCATATATATTTTTTACATCTTCATATAAAGGATCATCTTCCTTTAACGAATCAAGTATTAATTGAGAACTATTAAGTATTATAGTTAATATATTATTAAAATCATGTGCAATACCACCCGCAAATTTCCCTATAGATTCTGCTCTTTCAAGTTGCAATAATCTATTATATATAGATTCTTTTTCTTTTAATAATCTTTTAAATTCTGTAATATCTTCCATTAAGATTATAATATCATAACTATTTTCATCCTTTGTCAATACTTTACTTGCCTTAATACTATATATCTTCTTTGATAAATTATTTTTTTCAATTTCAATTTCATAATTATCTATTACAAAGTTTTTTTCATCAAGATCTTCAAATAGAAATTTTAATTCAGTTTGTTCAAAAAAATCATCATCTATAGAAAAAAAATTAATATTTATAATCTTAGATTTTTCACCAAATATTTCACAAAATTTTTGATTTGCCTCTCTTATTATATAATTTTCATCCAATATCGCCAATGGATTATTAAGTTTATCTATCACCTTTGAAAAATAATTAAGATTATTAATAATCTGTCTATTGATCTTCTCATTTTCAATAATCTTTTTTTCTAATTCTTTATTAACTTTCTCAAGCTGAATCATCTTACTTTCAAGTTTTCTTATAAGAACTTCATTATATAGTTTATAATATGTCGCCAGATCTTTTTCCTCTATCTGTAAAGTCTTAATACCACCAACTGAAAATTGTTCCATCACATCTTTGATAATTTTATTAAATTCATCCTTTTCTTTTGGTTTCAATATAAATTTACTTGCCCCAAGGCTTAAAGCAAGCTTTTCATCCTGTTCATCTGTATATGTTGCAGTATAAAAAACAAATGGTATAAGCTTTAGTTTTTCATCCATTTTTACATTTCTACATAGTGTAAATCCATCCATTTGTGGCATTAAAATATCTGAAATTATTAAATCAATCTTTTCGTTTTTCAATAAATTCAATGCCTCAACTCCATTTTTTGCCTCTATAACATCATATCCATCTGATTCTAAATAATTTCTCAGCAAATACCTATTTTCTTCAAAATCATCTACAATAAGTATTTTGGACATAAATCTTCCTTTATCATTTTAACTTTTCTTAAATTTTTCTATTTCCATTATAAAAGTGTCGGGATTAATTGGTTTTTCAATATACCCATTGCATCCTGCTTCCAATGCCTTTTCCCTGTCACCTGGCATTGCATATGAAGTAACGGCGACAATTGGTGTATTAATATGTTTTTCAAAATTCCTAATCCTTTTAGCGACCTCATATCCATCCATATTTGGAAGCTGAATATCCAATAATATCAGGTCGGGGAAAATTTTTTCAAGCTTACAAAGTGCTTCCATACCATCTTTAGCAAATTCGACATTATATCCATTTTTTTCTAATAGATATTTTTCAAGATATAGATTTTGTTCATTATCTTCAATTATTAAAACTAATGACATAAAAAATCCTTTCTTTATTTTAAAATTTAGCATTTTGAATTTTTCTATACTATTATTTTTCAAAAATAAATATCACTCTTTATACTATATAATTTATTCTGGTATATTAAATCTAACTTTTGAACCTATTCCAAACTTACTTTCAAAACTTATTTCACCTCCAAGTAATTCGACTATTTTTTTACATATTGAAAGACCAAGACCGGTTCCTTCATAATTTCTGTTTAATCTTTTATTTATCTGACTGAAAGGCTTAAATAATAAATTCATATCTTCTTTTTTTATTCCAATACCTGTATCTATAACTTCAAATTCTATAAAAGTTCCATTTTTCTTACAAATTAAGGAAATTTTACCTTTATCGGTAAACTTTATTGCATTACTTATAAGATTAATTATAACCTGTTTTAATCTTTTCCTATCTGAATTTATAATATTAATGTTGTTATCAAATAAAAATTCAAATTCAAGTCCCTTATTTTGAATTAATCCGATTAAACTATTTATAATTTCTTCCATTAGTGGTAAAAGTTCAAATTTTTCATAATAAAGCTTTAGTTCACCTGCCTCTATTTTTGAAATATCTAAAACATCATTGATTAGATCTAGAAGATGTTGAGAACTTTTTTTTACCATCATAAGTTGTTTTTTTTGCTCTTCATTTAATTTCCCTGGAAGTTCCTGTAAAAGTACACCTGTAAAACCGATTATTGAATTAAGAGGTGTTCTAAGTTCATGCGACATTGTGGCTAAAAAAGCACTTTTCATTCTATCCGCAAATTGAGCCTTTTCAAGAGCTTCTTCCAATTCTTTTGTCCTTTGATATACTTTGTTTTCAAGTTCTTTGGAGTATGATATCAGTTTTAAGTGTAAAACTCTATTATTTAATGCAACTGAGATCTGTTGACAAATTGATTCCAATAAATTCTTAAAAATCGAAAGATCTTTTTCTTCAAAACTTGCAAGAAGCAGGATACCAATGACTTTATCTAAATATTTCAATGGTAAAACTGCAATAGATTTAAACCCAGAATTTTTACACTCATCTCTTTCTGCTAATTTTTCGTCTCTAAGATCTTTTATAAAAATAGATATTCCATCCAGGTAAACCTTTCCACACAAACAATGACCAATAAGATGAATATCATTTATATGCCATAATTTTCTAATATTTTCTGGTTGAATATCTTCAACTATTATTTTTTCTTCATCTGAAATAAAAAGAATCGCTGCACTAATACCAAAATATTCAATTATTTTATTAAGAATTGTCCTTGTAAAATCTGGATTTAAAAGATTTATGTTAATAATAGAAGAAAGATCAAACAATATATTCAGATCTTTGTTTTTTTTATTTAGTTCTTCTGTCATCAACATCTCTTTCGTAATATCATCGAAAACCCCAAGATAACCTTCCAAATATCCTTTATCTGAAAAAACTCCTTTTAACCTAACTTTTAAAAAATGAATCTGATTGTTTATATCAGTTATTGTAATTAATTTTTCAAACTCTTTTTCATTTACGACTTTATTTAACCAATCATTTTTAATAGTTTCCCATTTATACTGAAAAGCAAATTTAAAAAAACCATTTCCAAGACATTCATTAGAATCATATCCACTAATCTTCTGCCAGTAATTATTTATAAATAATATATTACCATTATTATCTGTTTTAAATATTCCATAAGGAGAGATTTCTGAATATTCTTTAAAATATTTTTCACTTAATGAAAGCGTATCAAATGTAAGTTTAAGCCTTGATCTAATATATTTAAGTTTTTTATTTATAAATAAAATATAAATTATTGTAAATAATATGATTAATCCAAGAATTATAATTAATGAGATAAAAAAATTATTAATTCTTGTTTTCTGTGAAACTTTCCATTTCCTTAAAATTTTATAATACACTGAATTCTTATCTAATTTCCATTCTGACAAATATTTATCGATAGTAGTCAAAATATCCTGGTTTGTTCCTTTTTTTGTAACAAAAAAAAGTTCGGATGGAAATAATTCTATTGCTGTGTCTTTTAAATTAAATTCCTTATAAAAATAATCGCCAAAAAAGTTATTTGAAATTGCACAATCTGTAGTTCCATTCCTTGTCATCAAAAATGCATCTTGAAAAGAAGATGCTTTTACAAGTTCATAATTATAAAATAAATTTTGTTTTAAAAGAATTAGATTTTTCTCCTGAATCGATGAATCAAGAACAGCGATTTTTTTTCCATTCAAATCAGATAATTTTCTTATTCTTAAACTTTTATTAGAATAAATTTTTGAAAATGATTCCAAAACAGCAATTTTATTAAAATCATAAATTATAGCCCTTTCTTTTGAATAAGCAACATCAACCATTAAATCTATTTTACCTTCAGCTGCTGCATGTAAACAACCAGACCAATCAGATACAAAATAGTTAATCTTCCAGCCTTCCTTTTTTGCTATTTCATTTAAAAGATCCACCCATATCCCTGAAGATCTACCTTTACTATCAATGAAAACCTTGGGTTCGTTCTGATATATACCCAGAGTAATTTTCTTAATCGGGTTATTATTAAATATTAAAGAATAAAAAAAGATTATAGTAAATATTAATATTATAGATAATTTTAATAATCTTTTCTTACTTCTAATAAAATCTTTTTCCATAAAATAACTCGATATATTATCTTAAATTGTTGATTAAATAACAATAATAGTAATAGATAAATAAAGTTAATCTTTACCGTAATTATAAGATATAAAATTTGAAATTCAAGAAATGAAGAATTTTATATTTTTTTTATTTTTATTTTCTTTTCTTTTATTTTTTTTATTTTAATTTTTTGATTTTATTCATCCTATTTTATTTTATCATTTATTAAATCGAAAATGTATTATATCACCATCTTTTACTTCATAATCTTTCATTTCAAGACGTATTAATTTTTGTTTTTTTAGTTCTTCTTCACTTTTATACTTTTCCCAATCAGAATAATGATAAACTTCGGCACGAATGAAACCCTTTTCAATGTCAGAATGAATGACACCCGCAGCTTCTTTTGCATGAGTTCCTTTTTTAATCTGCCAGGCTTTAACTTCATCAGGACCAACAGTAAAAAAACATATTTGATCCAAAAGAGAAAAAACCTCCTGTAAAATCCTGGTCTTTGCATCTTCTTTTAAGTTTAATTCATTTAAAAATTCTCTTCTATCCTCTTCATTCATCATCATAAGATCATATTCCATTTGACAGGAGATAAATGAGATTTTGTGGAAACCATCAAAAATTGACATTTCCAGACCTTTCATTATTTCATCTATTTTCTGAATCTGCTGTTCTGAAATATTTAATATATATAAAATTGGTTTTTGGGTTAAAAATGAAAATCCTTTTGAAATCTTTTTTTCTTCCTCTGTAAGTTCTACCTTTCTTATAGGAACTCCTTTTTCTAGATTTTCTTTCAACTTTAACATCATTTTAAGTTCTATTTCGTCCTCTTTTTCTTTTCTTTTTTGCATAGTTCTTTTAAGGCTTTCTATTCTTGTTTCGACACTTGATAAATCAGCAATAATAGATTCTTCTTCAAATCTTTTTATCTCTTTAGTAGGCTCAACTTTCTCTTCTGCTTCATCTATCTGATTAATATAATAAGGTATTATATAACATAATGCATCGGCATTTTTATACTCAGCTATCCTTTTTGCACTATAAAACTCTTCTTTTTCAACTCCAGGAAAATCTATAAATGTAACTTTTGCATGAACTATGCTTTTTGGTTTAAAATATTCTGCAAGTCTATCGACTCTAACATCTGGTATTTTAGCGACACCAATCTGTTTCTCACTACTAAATTGATGGTATTCAATCTGTGTTAAAATAGAAAATAAAAGAGTCTTACCCGCATCTTTTCTGCCAATAATTGCTATTTCCATTCGATTCTCCTAAATTATATATTTTTCTTTTAATAAAAAATTTCTTTTTTTAAAAATTTTTCTTTTTTAATTTTCTTTTTTAAAAAGATTAATTTTTTACAGACATGATTTTGCCAAAGATTATTTATTATTTATTTTTTGTTTTTTCATATGCTTTTAAAAGCCTATCCATAACTTCCTTCAATATTTTTCTGCTTGTTGCGAAATTCATTCGCATAAATCCTTCTCCACCACTTCCAAATTGTCTTCCTTCGTTTAATAAGAGTTTCGCTTCATTTAAAAAGAAAGAAAAAAGTTCTTCATCTGTCAAATTTAACTCTCTACAATCAAGCCAGGCTAAATAAGTTGCTTCAATTGGAAATAGTTTTATCTTTGGAATTTCTTCAAATCTTCTTTTGATATAATTATAATTTTCTTTTAAGTAAAAGATTAATTGATTTAACCATTCATCTCCTTCATTATATGCTGAAATAAATGCAGGAATACTAAAAAGATTTGGGACTCCAATACCAAGAGTTTCCATTGTCTTTTGAAATTTTTTGCCAAGATCTTCATTAAATATTATAGCATATCCACTTGTAAGCCCTGCAATATTAAATGTCTTATTTGGTGCGCTTAGAGTTATTACATAATCTTTGGCTTTTTCAGAAACCATAACTGTAGGGATATGTTTTTTATCGCTCAAGATTAAATCTGAATGAATCTCATCTGAAATAATCAAAATTTCTCTTTCTATACAAAATTCTACAAGTTTATTAAGCTCATCCCTCTCCCAGACTCTTCCTACTGGATTATGAGGACTGCATAAAATTAACGCCTTGGTGTCTTTGTCAACTATAGAATAAAGATTTTCAAAATCTATTGTGTATCTTTGTCCTTCAAGTTTTAATCTATTTATGATCAACTTTCTTTTTGTATTTTCAACAGATTGAAAAAAAGGATAATAAACAGGTGTTTGGACAATAACTTTATCCTCGGGTTTTGTAAATGCTAATAAACTTAAATATATTGCCGGAACGACTCCAAAAGAATAAAATATATTTTTCTTTTCTATTTTAAGCTGATATTTTCTAAAATACCAATTAATAATAGACTCGAAATATTCTTCAGTTCTATAAGGATAACCATAAATCGGATGTTTCACTCTTTTCATCAGGGCTTTTTGAATGGGTTTTGCAACTTCAAAATCCATATCGGCTACCCATAAAGGAATGATTGAATCATCTTTATATAAATTTTTAATAATCCCCCATTTAAGGCTTTCACTATTTTTTCTATTTATAATCTTATCAAAATTGTATTTCATAAATCACCTCATACTAATTAATAATGAAAAATTTATACTTTTTTTGACTATACACAAATTTTTTATAATGTAAAAAAAAGGTGTAATAACAAAATTATAGTTATTTAAACAATAATATAACAGGATTTTATTTTGGAAAAAGAAATTGTTAAAATAAACTCAATTGGAGCTAATGGTGTAGGTGTTACTAAAACTAAAGATGGCAAAATCTGCTTTGTTCCTTTTACTCTTGAAGATGAGATTTGTGAAATCGATATAGTTGAAAATCATAGCGATTATGCTGTTGGTAAATTAATTAGGGTAATTGAAAAATCAGAAAAAAGAATAGAACCTCAGTGTGCTATTTTTGAAAAATGTGGGGGATGCAATTTTCTTCATACAACTTATGAAAATGAATTAAATATAAAGAAAAAAGTAGTTTTAGAAACACTTTCAAAAATTGGTAAGATAAATTATGAAGAAATAATAAATGTTGATGAAAAAGGCAAAAATAATCAAAATAATAACGATAACTTTTTAATACCTAGTAAAAGTAGATTTCATTATAGAAACAATGTTCAAATAAAGACAACAAAAGATGGTGAGATAGGCTTTTATGCGCCTAAAACTTTAAAGGTCGTTCCTTTTCCTAATTTTAAGTGCCTTTTATTGACAGAACGAATGCAAAATTTTATTGATAACATCGATAAAAAATTTTTTCTTTTTACAAAAGGTTTTACACTTCGAGATGGTTTAAAAATCTATTCAGCACATTTAAATTATCTTACAGATAGTAACTTTTGCGAATATAAAGTTAATGACTTTATTTATAGAGTTGGAATTTCTGATTTTTTCCAGGTAAATTCCTTTTTATTGGATAGATTTCAGCTTGAAGCTTGTAATCTTGTTAAAGAAGACTTTTCTACTATTGAATTATATGGAGGTGTTGGTTTTTTTTCACTTCCCATGGCTAAAAAACTTGATAATCTTTTGGTAAATGAATTATCTAAAAATGCTATTTCAAACGGTAAATTTAATTCAAAACAAAATAATATTAATAATATTGAATTTATAGCATCTGATGCATCTTTTTTCATAAAAAAATATAACGATGTTTTGCAGATTTTTGTTGATCCGCCAAGAGCGGGAATGGAAAAAGAGGTGGTAAAGATTATTAAAGATTCAAAAATTCAAAGAATTATATATGTCTCATGTAATCCCGCTACCTTTTCGAGGGATTTATTAGATTTATCTGAGAAAGGTTTCAAACTTAAAAAATTAAAGATTATAGATAATTTCCCGGCAACCTATCATATTGAATTAATAAGTCTTATAGAAAGATAGTGGGGAATTAGAATAAAAAAATTAAAAAAAAAAGGATAGGCGCTCATTCGCTAAGGGCCTATCCCAACAACGTATCTGCTCGTTTTTTTACAGGGAGGAAGATTCACTTATATTTTCGGTATTTTAAAACTTATCTTTAATCATTTTGTGCTTTTTTATTTATCTTTTTAGGATATAAAAGATGTACAAGATTTAGTATTTATATTATTAAAATTTTGGATCAGTATTTTCTGATTTTTGCAAAGATTGAACTGGTATCTTTTCAAAAATTCTTTGAATCTCAATAACCTTTTTATTTACTTCATCAAAAACAAAGTAAATTCCATTAACCTGAGCATCACCATCCGCTACTTTAAAAGCTTTTGGCATCATGGTTCTGAATTTTTCTATAATAATGTCTACCTGCATCCCTATTACACTATTTAATGGACCAGTCATGCCAATATCTGTAATATATGCTGTTTTATCTGATAAAAAACTCTCATCAGCAGTTTGGACATGGGTATGTGTGCCAAAAATAAGATTTACTCTATCTTTTAAATAATATCCTATGGCAACTTTTTCTGCTGTAGCTTCAGCATGAAAATCCAAAATTATACAATCAGCAGATTCAAATGTTTGTTTTTCCTTTTCATATAATGTTTCAAATGAAAATATAGGGGGGAAAAGAGGGTCCATAAATACCTGTCCAAGTAAGTTTATAACTAAGATTTTTATGTTATTCTTAGAAAATAAAACCCATCCTTTCCCAGGTGCATTATCTCCATAATTTAATGGACGAATTATTTTATTATTTGAATCAAAATATTTTAATATCTCTTTATGTTTCCAGATATGATTTCCTGAGGTAATTATATCAACACCCATTGAAAAAAGATCATCAGCATTTTTAGGTGTTATTCCTATACCACCAGAAGCATTTTCACCATTTGCAATTATAAGATCGGGCTGAAATTTTTCTTTATTTTTATTAATAAAATGAGATAGGGCTTTACGCCCTACCTCACCTACAATATCTCCAAATATTAGTATTTTTAACATCAGTCAGTATGCTCCACAACTCTTTTCTCTTTAACTACTGTTATTTTAATTCTACCAGGATATCTTATCTTTGTATTCTGAACAATTCTTGACTTCATTTCTTTTGCGATTGTATCAAGTTCAGACTCTGGAACATCGGCTTTGACAAAAAGTCTTATTTCTCTTCCAGCCTGCAAAGCATAAGCATGTTCTACTTTATTAAATTGTTTTGCTTCTTTTTCAAGTTCTGTCACACGATTGATATAATCTCCCCATGCTCCTTCATCATACCTAACACCAGGGCGAGAACCCGATATTTTATCTGCAATTCTAACTATAACTGCCTCAACTGATTCTGGATATTCTTTTTCATCTATTATAGAATATGGGAAACCAGTAGCTTCATGATGCCATGCTACAGCTGCAATAACTTCTTTTGATTCGCCAATTTTTTTAAGAAGTTTTACACCTTCATCAACATGCTTATTACCAACATCACTTTCAATAGCCTTACCAATATCATGGAAAAGCCCTGCCCTTTTTGCAACCTCTGCGTCTGCTCCAATTTCATTGGCTATAATTGATGCAAGTTTTGCAACTTCTTTTGAATGGATTAATATATTTTGACCATAAGACGGTCTATAATATAAACTTCCAACAGCTCTAATAAATTCGTTACTAATTTTATTTACACTTATCCCAAGTTCATATAAGGTTTTTGTCCCTTCTTCCATAATCTTCTGTTCAACTTCAAGCTTGGCTTTTTCATAGACCTCTTCTATTCTAGCAGGATGTATTCTCCCATCCTTAATAAGATTTTCTAAAGTTATCTGAGCCTTGATTCTTCTTATAGGATCAAAACCAGAAACAGTAACAATCTCTGGAGTATCATCTATTATAATGTCTACACCAAGTAAATTTTCAAGTGTTCTTATGTTCCTTCCTTCACGACCTATTATCCTTCCCTTCATCTCATCATCTGGAAGAGTAATGTTGGTTATATTCATCTCTTTAGATACATCTGATGCAACTCTTTGCATAGAGGAAACAAGGATATCTCTTGCTTTTTTATCGGCTTCAAGCTCAAGTTCTTTGATCTTTTCTTCGTAAGAGCTTAATCTGTCATTAAAATAATAGGTAAGTTTTTCTTCAACATCTGCTTTTATTTTTTCTTCAAGCTTTTTTCTGGCTTCTTCTTTAGTCAGAGAAGCTATTCTTTCAAGTTCTTTATCGATTTTACTTTCTCGTTCGTTTACCCTATCTTCACGACTTTTGATATGTCTTTCTCTTTCGAAAATGACTCTTTCTTTTTCTTCTAAAGATTTAAGTAATCTATCGAGATTCTCTTCTCTGCTAGAAAGCCTTTTTTCAATAGAATTAAGTTCATTTTTCTTTTCTTTAAGCTCTTTCTCAAACTCTGCCCTTTCTTTACTGATAGTTTCTTTAAGCTCATTTAATTTTGTTTTTACCTTTTCCTCTGCATCATTCAAGATAGAAGCAGCTTTCTTTTCGGATTCCTCTTTTAGTTTATTTGCTAATAATTCTGCGCTTTGCAATTTTAATCTTGCATATAAATATCGAAATATGTAACCAACAACTACTCCAACAATTAATGAGACAAGAGAGGGTATAAGTAAATTACCTTCTGCCATATTACCCCCTCATGAATTATTGTATTTTTCATTTATATCTAATAAATACTATAATATTTAAAAAAAATCAATTAGACTTTTTTTTATTTTGATATCATTTTCTTTTTTGAAAGGTGAAATTATGAAAAAAAATATCTATGAAAATTTTTTGGTTAATAAAGAAGAAGCAAATATCGATGATATTCAAAAGCTTCTTAACTTTTCTAATAATTTGGGTTCAGAAACATTTTTTTATAAAGAACCTTTTTATAAAAAAGGGGATGAAAAAAAATTGATAGAAGATTATAATTTACAAAAAATTGGTTATGATTTTTTCAAAACTGAAAATGGAAAGATTATATTTGAAAAATTGAGAGCAAAAATAAAAACAATAAAAGATTTAAGGAATTTACTTAAAAAATATTCCGAAACCTTTTTAGAGACAGACATATTCGATATAAAACAATTTTTAATTAATTTCAATCATATTTTCAACTTATTTCCACTTAATCAAATCCCTCTTTTCGATAGAAATTCAAATAAATATGTTGAAGAATTATTATATAAAATAGATAGCAACCATCCTTATGAACCGACATTTTCAATCTATAAAAATTCTAGTAAAAAGATGCATGAACTTGCTACTCAACTGGAAGAATTAGAAAATCAAAAAATAAAAATTGAAAAAGAAATAGAAGAAAAATATAAAGAATTAAATATCACTTTTTCCAATCCAAAAATCATATTAAAGGAAGACAAAAACAAATTAGATATTATAGAAAAAGGTAATTTCGAGATATTGGAAGAATCATCTTTATATATAAAGGTCAAATTAAAACCAGATGAAAGATTAATAAAAATTTATGAACAAATTGATGAGATTAATAATAGAATATATAAAGAAAAGCTTAGAATCTGTCAGGAAATTTCAAGATCTATTAGAGATTTTAAAGAAGATATTTTAGAAAGCTTTGAACTTATTGGTAAAATTGACTCTTATCTTACAAAAATTGATTTTGCATTTAAGATAAATGGCACAATTCCAGATATTACAGAAAACCAATTTATTATAAAAAATGGTAGAAATATAATACTTCAAAAGTATGTAGAATCAGAAAAGATGAAATATATACCTATTAATATAGAAATGGATAAAGGAGTTACAATTTTAACTGGTTCGAATATGGGTGGCAAGACCTGCGCTTTAAAAACTATAGCCCAAATCGCATATCTTGTGCATTCAGGATTAATGCTTCCTGCTGAAAAAGTTAAAATTCCACTTTTTAATGGAATTTATATATCAAGGACATCTTCATCTTCTATAAAAGAAGGATTATCTTCTTTTGGATATGAACTTGTATCTATAAAACCATTTTTTGAAAATCTTGATAATAGTTACCTTTTTCTATTGGATGAGCCGGCATCTGGCACTAATCCAATAGAAGGAAAAGCTATTGTCAGGGCGATGGCTGAAAAATTTTCAAAAAGCAATTCTTTTGCTATAATTTCAACGCATTATGATGGTATATCTGAAGGTATTAAATGTAGAAAATATTGTATTATTGGTTTTACAAAAGAGAATCTTGAAAGGATTTCTCACTATCTTTCTCTTGATGAAGAGCTACCTCTTTTTCAGCTTCATCAATTTATCGATCATTCTTTAGTAGAATTATTTACCGAAAGCGAAGTGCCAAAAAATGCTATAACATTATTAAAATTATTTAAATTCAAAAATGATTTTATAGAAAAGTGCATTAATAATCTTGAAAATCCCTAAAATATTGAGCAAGATATAGTGATCCTGTTATTAATATTGTATTAACATCATTGTTTTCTTTTATAATTTTATCTATAATATCTTTACCCTTCCAGTTAACTCCATTTTGAACATAATATTGAATTTTTTTATTTTCTTTTTTCGCAATATCTAAAGCTATATTTAAATAATTTGAAACTTTTGAATCTTTCCATTTATCAAGTTCAACAAAATAAAAAATATTTGATATTTTAAAAAGGCTTTTCAAAATGCCTTCATGATTCTTATCTTTCATCATCCCAACAACTGTTGCTAATTCTGGTTTTATTAAATCTTCTTCTAACAATTTTTTAATTGTAACTACAAGCTTTTTTATTGAGTCTTCTGTATGAGCTCCATCTAAAATTAGTGTTTTATCTCTGTAATTAAATATCTCAAATCTACTTGGCCAATAGGCATTTTTCATGATATTTTTAATATTTTCAACTGAAATTTTTGTTTTTAGTATTTGTGAAGCTACAAAGATAGAACAGATAGCAGTTTCAATATTTTCATCCTGAAAAGAACCTATTAATGATGAGGTTAATTCAATACAACTTTTTCTTTTGCTAGAAAGTAATTTTAAAAATTCATCCTCTATATTTTCGAAATTATTTTTAAATTTATCCAAAATAGATTTATTAATTTCAATTTTATATTTTGAATATATTTTTGAATCATCTTTAATAAAATTTATAAAAATAGATTTGAAATAATCCTGTGAATAAAATAAATTGGCCCCTTTTTCTTTTGCAATTTTTTTTATTTTTTCTAAAACATTTTTTTTATTTTTACCAAGAACAACCGGAATATTCTCCTTTATAATACCCGCTTTTTCAGATGCAATTTTGGGAAGAGTTTTTCCTAAAACTTCAGTATGTTCATATGTTATAGAAGAAATAACTGATAAGATTGGTTTTACAATATTTGTAGAATCAAGTCTTCCACCAAGTCCAACTTCAATTATCGCTAAATCTACCTTTTGATTATAAAAATATAAAAATGCAAGTTCTGTAAATATATCAAAAAAAGATGGTATTTCTTCTTTTTTTTCCAATTTAATTACATAATCATAAATTCTAGATAAAATTTCTAAAAAGTCTTTTTCACTAATATTTACATCATTAATCTTGATTCTTTCAGTCACATCAAAAAGATGAGGTGAAGTATATAACCCTACTTTATAACCTAGTTTTTGAAAATATTTTGCAATTAAATATGAAACCGTACCTTTACCTTTCGAACCAGCGACATGAATTATCTTAAATTTTTTATCAGGGTTATGAAAATATTGATTCATTTTGGAAATTGGTTCAAGCAAAAAACTTTTTTTATCTTTTCTTTTTTCTTGATCTCTTTCAAGATTTGTAAAAGAATAAATCCAATCTAAAGCTTCGTCAAAATTATCCCATCTATTCATTTTTTCTTTCTTTATTCATAAATTTTATAAAAGTCTGAAAATTTTTTGAAAGAGTGGCTTTTTCCTGTATCTCTTTAGGCATATTTGATATTTCTGAAAATAAGAATTTTCCTATTTCTTTAATTGAAGTAGATATAAATTCTTTTTTTTCATCTATACTTTTAGGTTTTTCGCCGAGTAATTTTTTTACTATTTCTGGCTTAGGGGCTCCAAATTTAAGTAATCCAAGATTAATAATTCCTTTATTTTCTTTTTTGAGCTGGTTTTTATTATTATTACCATTTTCAATATTTTTCTTTTCATTTTCTTTAATGAATTCACCATCATTAGATTCTTTAGTTAATTCAGATAAATCGGTTTCCTCATCTTCACTTTTAACTTCTATAGGTATTTTTTCTTCAAGCTCATCAGAAAATATTGAATCTACTGGTTCAAAAAAATCGGGTATATTTTTATTTTCTAAATTTTCCCTAGCTGTTTCAAATTTTTCTTTATCTTCAAATTTTTTTTCTTCATTATTATCAACATTTTCATCTTCTATTTTTAAAGGAAATTCTGGTATTTCTTCATCTTCAAAATCAAATTTATCTTCTAAATTTACCTCATTTAAATTATTTGAAGCTAAATTTTTTTGATCAAGATTAGGTAGGTTTTCAGTAATAGGAGAAACTTCTTCATTTTGAGTTTTTATAGGATTTTGAGTAATCCCATCTTCAACAATTGGTTTTTGGTAAGCTGGGATATTGGGTTCATTTTGATTTTGTAACGGGATTTGAGATGGCATTTGTTGTGCCATTGGTTCTGAAGGAAATTGTTGCGGTGTAATTTTTTGGGGAATGCTTTCAACCTGATTTTGCATCATTGGTTGCTGAAATTGTGGTGTCTGAATATTTGGTGATTGTTGTATTTGCTGCTGAGGATAATAAGGCATTTGAGGTTGATAAACTGGTGGTTGATAAATGGGCGGTTGGAACATTATAGGCTGTTGAATTATTTGTGGTTGTGTTTGGACTGATTGCTCTAAAATACCTTTTTCTTTATTTAACTTTTCTCTTTCCTGTTCATTTAAATTATATGCTTCTTCTAATGAATACGGAATATTATCTTTTTGCATTTCACTTAAAAGACTTATATCTTCATCATCACTAATTTTTTTTTGTTCTTGTATATTTGGAAAATTCTTGCTTTGTAAATTATCAAAAGGTATTTTTTCAAAAATATCTGTATCTTTTTCATCTATAGAATTTATTAGACTTTCTTCTTCATCATTTTTTTTCTTTTTTTCAACTATTTCTTCTGCCTTTTCCTCAACTTCATCTGGCACAAAAATTCCATCAGATAGATAATCTAAAATTTTACTTGATTCTTTATTATCTATTTCCTCGGCTTGCTCATTAAACTGACCATCTAGTATTTTTGATATGAGATTATATTCATTGCTCTCTTGCTCAATTTCATCCATCTTTGTTCCAATAGTTTCATCTACCTGATCGAAAAGCATTTCTATTGAATTTTCTATCTTTTTTCTTTCTTCATCTATAGAACCTTCTAACTGCTTTTCTTTAAATTTATTTATAATTGCCAGATTTCTATTTTTTATCTCTTTTTCATAATTGCTTAGAGTAGTCTCATAATTTTCTAATATTTCGTTAAATTGATCCATTGAATCAATCGATTTATATTTTGATAAATTTAAAACTGCTGAATATTCATCAATAGCTTCTTTTAATTTATTATTATTTTTATAGTATTCCCCTAAAATTAAGTATGGTTGAATATTTTTCGGATCTATTTTTTTAGCTTTTTCAAGATAAAATAGAGCATCTATAAGTTGTTGATCTTCTAATTTTATCTGACCTAAAATTATATTGGCATCTACATTATCTGGATCAATTTCTAAAAGTTTTGAAAGATGATATTGTGCTCCACTTTTGTTACCTTCAGAGAAATCGATTATACCTTTTCTTAAAAGACCCTGCTGGTTTTCGGGATTGATTTCTAATAATTTTGAGTAATAATAATCTGCCTTTTTTAAATCGCCTGAAAGTTCATAACTAAAACCAAGACCAAATAAAGATTCTTCTGAATTTTTATCTTTTTCTAAAACTTTATTAAAATATTGTTTTGCTTTCTCATAATCTTTTATTTGTATTGAAGATTTACCTGCTTCTATCAATATTTTTTCATTGTCATTAAATTTTTTTTCTGCATCAAATAAGATCTTTAAGGCTTTTTCAGGGAAATCCTGTTTTTGATATAGTTGAGCCAACCTTATATAAGGTTCTGGATTCTGTTTACTTATTGTTGTGGCTTTAAAATAAAGTTCTTCTGCTTTTTCATATATACCCATTTTTTCATATGAAAATCCAAGAAACACTAAAGTATCAATACTATTAGGTTCAAGATTATATGCTCTTTCAAGTTTTTTTAATGCATCTTTATATGATCCTTCTTCTATTTCAAAAAGCCCCAACATCTTTAAAATATTAGGAGAATTTGGTTTTAATTTGTTTGCTTTAACAAATGCCCTATAGCTCTCCTTTTTTTTATTTTGTTTATAATAAATCAATCCAAGATTTTCATATGCCTTTGAATTATTATTATCTATTTTTATTAGAGCCAAATAATATCTAATTGCATCATCTAATTTATTAACCAAAAAGGAGATATCTGCTAAAAGACTTAAGATATCAATATTTTTTGGGTTTTTTTTTGCTGCTTCTTTTAGATTAGCAATGGCATTTTTATAGTTTTTTATTTCGTAATTTATTTTTCCTATTAGAAAAAAGTACTGCCAATTATCTTTCAATTTATCTGATGCAGTAAGTAAAATATTCTTTGCTTCTTCATATTTTTTTAAAAGAATTTTAAGTTCTACAAGTTTGAAAAAATAAATAGGATTTTCTTTATCTGATTCATGAAGATTTTCATATATTTTTACTGCATTTACATAATCATTTAATTTTATATATGTATCAGCAAGCAAAACTTTAAGTTCATTTTTTGGTCCAATATATTTTATCTCTTTAAGTATTAGCTCTATAGCCTTTTCATAATCAGTTAAATTAATAGCTTTTGTAATTTCCTGAATACTACTTCTTTTGTCCATATAATTTAATTGTTAATTCTACCTCTGCTATACTTTTATTAGTAACTCTTGCTATCTCTTCCTCACTCCAACCCTGTCTGTATAATTCTAATATTGTATCACTCTTATCTTCAGAATTGGTCGGAATTCTTTTTGCCTCTGGTTTCATTTTCAAAATTACATTTGTTTTTTCAATTAAAAGCTCGAGTTGTTCTATTAATTCTTCAGATCTAGAATTTAATTTTTCAAGTCTATCTTCAGTCTTGGTAAGCCAGATTTGTTTTTGCTCAAGTTGTTTGTTTCTTTCTTCTAAGTCCAGTATAAAACCATCCATCTGAGAGAATTTTTCTAAAACAGAATCAAATTTTTTCGACTCTTTTTCAATTGATAAAATCTCTTTTTCAAGATTTAATAATTTTTCATGCAAATTTCTAGTCTCACTTTTTGTTGTATCAATAAGCTGTTTTATTTCCTGACTATCACCATACATACTCTTAAATTCATTTTCTAATTTCATAATATTATCATTAAGATCAGTAAGTTTAGAGTCGTATTGTTTTAGAAGCCCGAATTTTTCGACGACTTTTTTAAACATTTGATCAAGTTCAACTAATCTTGTTTTTACATTTTCAATAACTTCCATATCATTTTGAACTTTGTTAAATTGATTATCAGCCTTTGCAGATAATACCACTAATCTATCAAATGTTTCTTCAAGTCGGGCGAGGGTTTTTCTTTCATTTCTAAGTTCAAATATTTTTTTAGAATATTCTTCCAGATCTTTATCTATTCCATCAAAATTTTTTAAAAACTCTTCTGTTTCTTTTTGCTTTGAATTAACTATTTCAATCTGTTCTCTATAATTTTTTAATAACTCATCTATTTTGTTTATTTCCTCTTTAATTTGAATTAGATAGTTGTTCTTATTTTCTAGTCTAGAAAATTCATCATTGAAAATTCTAAATTTATTTTCTATATTGCTAAATTTTTCATTTATTTCATCTTCAATTGAGGTAAAAAGTTCTTCAGATTTATTTTTCATGCTAGATAAATCATTTTTAAAATTTTCTAACAAAATATCTTTAGATGAAAGAACATCTTTTATAGAATTTTTTAAATTTTCTTTTGAACTATTAATTATTTCATTTATATCTCGTTCTTTTTCTATTAAAATTTTTGTCACTTTAGTATCAACAATATTTTGAAGATTTTTAATCATTTCATTAAATTCATCTTTTTTTTCGTTTAATTCTTTATATCTTTCATTTATATTAGTTAGATTTTCAATTGCAGTGTCAATATATTTTTTCTCAAGTTCATCAAGTAAATCTTTAACCTGTTTTTCGAAATTTTTCTGTAATTCAGATGTTCTTTCCTCAATTTTTTTATTAATATCGTCAATATATTTTATATACTCCATTTTTGTCTGTTCTAACTCTTTTTCATATTTATCAACATCGATTATTATCTCTTCCTTCCTTTTATAAATTTCCTCCTTATATTCATTATAATAATTCGCCATCTCATTATTAATTTCTTGATTTTTCTTTTCAAGTTGACTAATTAAAGATTCATTTTTATTAATGGCATTTTCTAGTTCATTCAATTTTGAAGATAAATTTTGATATGAAGAATTAAAAAGGTTCTGAATCTTTTCAGTATTTATTTTAGCTATTCTTTCAGTTTCCTGATTCAAATTTAATGAAAAACTATTAACCTGATCTAATATTTTTTCTCTTTGCTCTGAAAACTCTTTTAACAGATTTTCAAAAGATTGTTTAAGCTTGCTTTCAGATTCTTCCTTAAATTTTTCACAGAATATATCATATTTTTTACTGTTCTCTAAATACCTATTCTCTAAACTTACTTCAAGTCCTTTTATCCTCTCTATCATCCCATTTATACTTGTCTCTATCTCTTTTACCTTTTCTTCACTATTTGTTTTAATATTTACTAAAAAGTCTTTTGCTCCTACTTCTATCTCTTTTACCTTCTCTTCTAATCTTTTATCAAGTTCTTCAACTTTCTTTCGGGCTTGCTCAAATTTTTCATCATATTCTTCTATCTGCTTATATAACTCAGGTATCTTTGTTAGCATAAATTCTTTTTCTTTTTCTATCTTCTTTACCACTATTTCTATAGCTTTTTCTAATTCTTCATTCCCTCTGCTTTCTATTACATTAACTTTTTCTTTTATCCTGTTTATCCTTTCTTCTATATCTTTTTCAATATTTTCAAATTTAACTGACCCTTCTTTTACCTTCTCTAATATCTGATTCTCAAGTTGTATTATCTTTTCTTCAGCTTCTTTACCTATAACTTCAGCACTTTCAAATACTTTCCCTTTTACCTTTATTAATTCTTCCTCTATCTCTTTCTTCTTCTCTTCAAATCCCTTTATGTTATTTTCTATCTCTTCTTTTTTTATGCTTATTTTACCTATTTCTTCTAAAACTTCTTCCTCTATCTTCTTTACCTTTTCCCCTATTTCTTTATCATATTTTTCCATCGATTCTGTAACATATTCTTTTATTATATTAAGTTCACTAAATACTTCTTCCTTTTTCTTGGAAAATTCTTTTAACTCTGAGACTAAATTATTCTTATATAAATTTAGCTCTTGAATAAAATTATTTCCTCTTGCAATAAAATCTTTATATATATTTTCAAAATCTACTGCATATTTATCCTGTTTATTGATTATTGATTGTGTGATTTCGGAAATTCTTGTTTCAACAAGATTATTAATCTTACTTTCAAACTGTGCAATTCTATTGGTTATTTCGTGTAAATAATTTGGTATACCCTGCTCAAATTGTTTTATATTTTCCTTCAATTCATCCTGTTTTTTTTCATATTCTAAAAGAGTACTATTAAAATGCTCATTTAATTGTCCTTTCAATAATGAGATCTGCTTTTCAATCTCTTCAATTTTTAATTCTCTCTCTTTATTAACTTTTTCTAATTCATTATTAATATTGTTTTTAATTTCCTCTATTTTAATTTGAGTATCTTTTATCAAATTTTCTAAGATATTTTTAACTAGTTCATCATTTTCTTTCAAAGTCTCTTGAAATTTTGCAAGATATTCCTCTTTTAACCCTTTTTGTTGCTTATTAATTTCCTCTAATTCTTCTTTTAGCATTTTAACATGCTGTTCGAAATCAGCCAATGAATCATTACTATAAATGTTTAATTCATTTTTATACTGTTCAACTATTGATCTTGCATCAAGATCAAGATTGGTAAATCTTTTTTCAATCTCTTTATAAACTGTCTCCTGATAATTTGCTATTCTTTGTTCTAGTCTAATAACATATTTACCGATATCAGCAACCTTAGAATTAATAACTTTATCAACAGAATCTTGTATATTATCTATTTTTTGAGTAACCTGTCCCAACTGTTTTTCACTTTGAATCAAATATTCTTCGATTTTCTTAGTTTTATCAGCAAAAGAACTAAGTAAATCCTTATTAAACTTCTCTACCATCTTTTCTGATTCTGAAGCTAATGTATCGTTGAATAAATCAACTTTTTCTTCTAATTGAATATTTAAAAGATTGATACTATTTCTTAATGATTCCAATGATTTTATCTTCTCATCAATTTTTAACTCGTTATTCTTAATTATTTCTAAGATTGATTTTTCGAATTCTGTTTCGTTTTCTTCAATTAAACTATTTATATTTTGTTCATAAGTTTTAAATCTTTCCTGTATTTCATCAAATTTATCGATAAAATTATCTAATTTATCCTGAACATTTTTTTCAAATCCAGAAAGAACATTATCAAAATTTTTAACAGTCAGGGATACCTGATTATTTAATTCTTCTTTTAATTGATCAACTTTTTTATTTAATTCTTGTTCAATTGTTTTAATTTTTTCATATTGTAATTTTGCATTTTGCTGAATAACAGAATTTGCTTTTTCATGTAATTCAAGCAAATAACTTTCAACCTGTTCTCTCATTGCTTCCTGTCTGGAAATCAAAGAATCACTTAAGGAATTACATTGATTTTCAATAGAATTCATCTCTTTTTTAAATTGTTCAATCTTATTATTAAAATTCTCAAGTTTTGAAATCTCAATCGCGATAGAATCCTTTGTATCACTTAAAAGTTTTATCGATTTTTTCAATTGTTCAATTTCTTGCTTTTGCTCCTGAAATTTGGAAAAGAATAACATTATATCATTATGCTGTTTTTCATATTTACTTGATAGAGATTGGGCTTGTTTAATATTAAAATCAATATCTATCGTAAGATCTTTAATTGTTTGCTTTTTTTCAACAACAAAAGCATCTAATTCTTTTATAGATTTTTCAACAAATAATTTAAGTTTTGAAAGTTGTTGATTAGATTTTTCAATGGCACGAAATATTATAGAAATAATTATAGATATAGCTGTCGAAATTAATATTATCGCCAAGATTGATATTCCCATTACAAATCCATCCTTATCAATAAATATTTCTGAAATATAATTAGTTAATTTTTATTTATATCTTCATAAGAATTATACAATATAAAAAGTAATTAACAATATAAAATATACAGTCAAGTTTAATTAAAAATATATATTTTTTTTTTTTTTATGTTTTTTTTAAGTATATTTAGTTTTTATAAAATTTATATTTTTTTAATAATTAAAACTTTGAGCAGGAGAATTAAATGACTTTCATAGATATTATTAGAAAAAAAAGGGATGGGTTCGCTCTTAGTAAAGAAGAAATAGAATTCTTTATCTCACAAATAAACTCGAACTCAATACCTGATTATCAAGTATCAGCTCTTTTAATGACAATATTTTTTAGAGGTATGAACTTTGAAGAGACTTCATATTTAACTGAATATATGGTAAAATCAGGGATAAAAGTAACATTTGAAAATCTTAATCTGCTTACTTGCGATAAACATTCAACAGGAGGAGTTGGAGATAAAATATCTATACCTTTAGCACCAATTGTTTCTTCTTGTGGAGTTGCTGTGCCTATGATGAGTGGAAGAGGATTGGGTCATACAGGTGGGACACTTGATAAACTTGAATCTATTCCTGGATTTAATGTTAATTTGACTCTGGAAGAATATAAAAATCAGGTTAAAGAATTAAATGTCGCTTTAATTGGTCAAACTAAAGAAATTGCTGTAGCAGATAAGTACCTTTATGCCTTAAGAGATGCCACATGCACCGTTGAATCTATACCATTAATTACTGCATCAATAATGTCCAAAAAGATAGCTGAAGGCACCAAAAATTTAGTAATTGACTTAAAAGTCGGAAAAGGTGCTTTCATGAAAGACTTAGATAGTGCTCAAAATCTTGCGCAATACTTAATAAAAGTTGGGAATTTAAATGGAGTAAAAACCTGTGCTGTTTTAACAAATATGGATCAACCAATAGGTAAAATGATTGGTAACTCTCTTGAAATAATTGAAAGTATCGAATTATTAAAAGGAAATATTTATGATGGAGACTTTTTTGAATTAACCATTTATCTTTCTTCCTTAATGATTAGTAAAACATTATCTTTAAGTTTTGAAAAGGCCAAAGAAATGGTTTTAGATTCTATAAATTCTAAAAAAGCCATTAATAAATTCAAGCAGATCATTATAAGACAGAAAGGAAATCCAGATATAATTGATGATTATTCCATTCTACCAATTGCTAAAATAAAAAAAATAGTTTATGCAAAAGATATTTTTGGTAATTTTGATCAAAAATATGTTGAAGATATTGATGCTTTTCAATTTGGTTTATTTGCAAATAGTTTGGGAGCAGGAAGACTTAAAAAGGAAGATAGTATAGATCATGGGGCAGGTATTGAATTGTTTATAAAGGTTGGTGATTTAATTAAACCTTCCCATAAATTATTATGTTTATATTCTAATAAAGAAAATTCAATTGAGGAAGTCTTTTCAAAATTAAAAGATGCGATTAAATTAACTGATAAAAAAATTGAACCAAAAGAGATTATATTAAAAATGATAGATAATATTTAGACTTTTAATAAATTATAGTAGAGATAGAAAATTTAAAATAATTTGATTGAAAATCAAAATAAATATTTATTATAATAGTAAAAAAAATAAGCATAAATAATATTAGATAAGTGTAAAGTAATTTTATGTATATCATGATAAATATTTGAAAATTAATTTTAATTTTTTAGGTAATAAAAAAATATTTTAGGCTATTAAATTATGGATAAAAATTTACCTTTAGTATCACTACAAAATATAAAATGGATAGAAAAGAATATCGATAAGGGTGAAAACTTTTACAAACAGGTTGAATCAATAAGCCAGAGATTTTCTATGCCAGAATACTTTGCAAAACATTTATTAGATAATGGAATAGATAGCGAAGAAAAGATAATTAATTTTTTAAATCCTTCCATCTACTTTTTGCATCCACCTTTCTTATTTAAAGATATAGATATTGCGATAAAACTAATTCAAGATGCCAAAAAGTTAAATTATACCATCTTTATTTTTGGAGATTCTGATGTAGATGGTATTGTTGGAATTAAGATACTATATGATGCTCTTAAAAAATATGGAATTAAAAATATTTTATATTCTATTCCTGAAAATGACGAACCATATGGAATAACTACTTTAAAAATAGATAAGGCAATTGAAAAAGGTGCTAAACTAATAATTACAGTAGATAATGGAATTTCAAGTTATAAAGAAGTCGAATATGCTAAAAATAAAGGAATAGATGTAATAATAACAGATCACCATAATCCACAGGATAAAATACCACCCGCTGATGCTATTTTAAACCCAAAATTAGAAAACTATCCATATCCATTATGCTTATCTGGAAGTGGTGTAGCTTGGAAAATTATAGAAGCTTTAATTTTTTCACAAACTAAAATATATAATCAGCATTTATATTTTTTTGATTTAGAACTTATAACTTTTTCAAAAAAAGATTCAAAAAAAAATTATATCATTAATATAACCTATTTTATAACTTATAAATTTAAAATAATTGAAGAAAAGTCTTTATCTATGAATATTGAAGATTATGAAATTGATGAATTTCTTAATTTTAATTCTTCTACTAAATCTTTAACATTTTCAATAGGTAAAATTTTTACAAAAGATGAAGCTATTAACTTCTTTATTGATATTTTTAATCAAAAAAAAGAAAAAGATGGTATATTGATTGCAAAAAATATAAACCTTTTCAAATCTCTATTAAAAATTTTAAAAATTAACATTGATATTAATGAAATTAAATCAATTGAAAAACTAGTAAATAATGACTATAAATTTTTAAGCATATTGCAAACATATAAACCTTATTATATTAAGAAAATAGATTATTTATATTTTATGCTTTATTCTACAATACGCTATAATTATCCTAAATGTATTTCAGAAATAGAAAGTTATCTCCCATATGTTTCTATTGCCACCATAGCGGATATCATGCCATCTATTAATGAAAATAGATATATAATTTCAAAAGGCTTAGAAATACTAAATGAATCAAAACCTGATTTTATGAATAAAATTATTTCTAATTCAATAAACATTAATTATCCTATAAATAGCTATGATATAATATGGAAAATATCACCACTTTTAAATTCCCCTGGAAGATTTGGGAAAGGGGAAGTACTGCTGAACTTTTTTTTAAGTAATAATGACGAAAGCTCTTTATTGAGTCTTCAAGAAATAAATGATTATAATATCAAAAGAACTATGATGGTAGACGAAATATTTAACAGCATAAAATTGTCTAACAACAATAAACCAGTAATCATAATTGAGAAAGAAGGAATTGAACCTGGTTTGACGGGACTATTATCTGCAAGATTTGTTAACCTTACTTCCAAACCTGTTATTTTTATTACTAAAACAAGCAGCGGAATTTTTGGTTCAATGAGATCTAAAAATTCTTTCAATTCATTCAGTTTTTTAAGTCAATTATCTGAATTTTTTGAAAATTTTGGTGGTCATCATTTTGCTGCTGGTTTCACTGTAATAAAAGATAGATATGAAACTTTTTTAAAAACTATAAATAACTTAATTTCAAATATAAATGAAAATATTGAAACTCAGTTTTCTCTTGAATATACTTATGAAGTTACCTTTGATGATCTTATAGATCCAGAATTCGAGAAATGGTATAAATTACTTCAACCCTTTGGAGAAGAATTTAAAGTACCACTTTTTTGTTCAAAAAATATTTATTTAGCTAATCCTTCTTATATTGGTAGAAATAACAATTCAATCAAATTAAAAGTTTTTCAGGATACTGTTTCTTTTGATGCTATATTTTTTAAAAGTAAACAATTTTTGAATGATATTAAGCTAAATACTATTAATGCAATTATTTTTGAACCAATTTTTTTACAAAATATCACTCTTACACTTCTGATTCAGGATCTTATTTCTGAAAATTAAAATATAAATTGTAGGAGATTTAAATGAAATTCTATAAAAGACCCGAATTTTATTTTCTTTTTCATACTATAATTAATTTTGTTTTATTTTTTCTTATCTATATTACCCTTTTCAATAAAATATTAGAGAAGTGGACAATTTTCAATTTTTCTTTAGTTTTGATTTTTTCCAGCATACTTATAAACATTATCTTTATTTCTACAAAAAATAAATCATTAAAATACTATGAAAAATTAGTAAATAAAATGGAAAATGCTGATGATGGAACAGATCTTTCTCAAATCATGAAATTCAAATTCCCCGAAGAAGATGAATTAGGGAAATTGGGTTCTGTATTAAATAATTTAATAAAAAACTTAAACGAGTTTGACAGACTTAAAAAAGAAAAAGTTCAATTATATAAAAAAGAGATTTTATTTTTAATAAATCTTTTCGAAAAACCAATTGTTATAACTGATGAAGAAGGAAATATTATTTCATACAACAAAGCATTTGAAAATTTTGTTAAAGTAGAAAATTCTGCAGATAAAAAATCTATCTTAAAAATGTTTGAATTTTCAATTGAACTTAATAAAACATTAAAAGAAGTCTTTCAAAATAAATCTGAAGATTTTTTCCAACAGTTTTCTAAGATTGCAATAAATGGGAAACTTTTTGGTTCTTTGCAAATAAGCGGATTTAAGCAGAAAACAGAAAAATACCAGGAATATATAATTTTATTTTCATTTTAATAATAAAATATTTAAAAAAAATAAATGCCGAAGACCGGACTTGAACCGGTACGGTACTAGGTACCGAGGGATTTTAAGTCCCTTGCGTCTACCAATTCCGCCACTTCGGCATTTTATAATCTTTATAGGCGACGACCGGATTCGAACCGGTGAACAACGGTTTTGCAGACCGCGCCCTTAGCCACTCGGGAACGTCGCCAAAACAGAATTAGCTATTTTTTAATTCAAGAAGTTGTTCGTTAGTTTCTCTAAATCTTTCTACTAAAACTGGAATTATGGAAAGAGCTATCTCGGGATTTGATTCAAGTAAAGCCTTAAACTCCCAATATGACATAATAAGGGTAGTAGTATCTTCCAGTGCACTTACTGTAGCAGTTCTTGGTTTATTGTCAAGCATAGAAAGTTCACCAAAATATTCACCATCTGCATGAACAGCTATATCTATTACCTTGCCATTTGCCAATGTTTTGCTAACTTTAACTTTACCTTTTTTTATTATAAAAAGTCCAATACCATCGTCACCCTGTTTAACAATAATTTCACCCTTTTTATATTCTCTTTCTTTTACTAAAGAAGATATGCTTTTTAAATCTTTTTCCTTAAGTTGAGAAAAAAGAGGAATTTTTTTCAAATAATCTAAGTTTTTTTCCATGAAATCTCCTTTACTTAACAACCAAATTATATATAATTAAATAATAATGTCAATATATTAAGTTTTTAATCCTTCTATAAATGCATTAACAATCTCTTCATCAAAATATTTTCCACTATTATTTTTAATATCTAGTATAGCTTCATTAAATGTTAATCCTTTTCTATAAGGTCTATCTGAAGTTAAAGCATCGAAATAATCTGCTACAGCAGCGATTCTAGCAAACAAAGGTATTTTATCACCCTTAAGACCATATGGATAGCCCGAACCATCCAGTTTTTCATGATGATATAGTACAAAAGGTACTCCCTTTTTCAGGTAATTTATATCTTTAACAATTAAATATCCTATATAAGGATGCTTTTTCATTATTTTATATTCTTTTTCATTTAAAGGACCCTTTTTGGTTATTATTGCTTCTGGTATTCCGATTTTACCAACATCATGTAAAAGTCCTGCTAATTTTATTGTTTTCAATGAATCTTCATTTAATCCTAATTTTTTTCCAATCAATAGTGAATATCTCATAACTCTTTGAGAATGACCTTTGGTATAGGGATCTTTTGCTTCAATCGCCGATGCTAAAGCTGAAGTTGTAAGTTCATAACTTACTTTTACTTCGTTAAACAAAGAGATATTATTCAAAAATATTCCTAAATTTTTTATCATTGTCATTACCAAATCATACTCTTCATGTGAAAATTGTGCTTTATTTTTTAATCTACCGGCAAAAAAACAACCTTTAAAATTAACTGCTTGAAGAGGATAAACTAAAAAAGATTTAATTTGGTCACTTAATATCTTATATGTCTTTATATATATCCTGTTTTTATACATATTATTTATTATAAAAGATAAGTTTTTATTTATACTTTCTGAAAACAAATCTTCTCCAATTGACCATCTTCTTTTAATTATAAAAGGATATAATCCTTTTGATGCAAACTTAAAAAACAACTGGGAATTTGAATCCATAAGTATTAATGCTGATATATCACAATTTATTGATTGAGAAAGAGATCTTATAACTCCTTTTATATTGTCTTCAATCGGTTTAACATATGATAAATCCTCAGTTACATCAATCAATAATGAAAGGCTTTGCTGTTTTTTATCAAGTTGATTTTTTAACTGAAATGAATATAAAATTGGGGCAATGTAATTTATAAGCCTATAAAATAGATGAAATATGTTTTCGTTTCTTTTAATTTCTTTTTTAGATATTCCAATTACTATTCCAATCTTTTTCCCATATAAAATTACTGGTATTGGAGTTATAAAAGTTTTTTCAGTATCATAATAAATATTTTCAAAAGATCTTACTTCATTTAAATTAGAAACAAGACTTATAATACCTTCCTCTATGGCCTCTTCAATACTTGAAATAATAGAATAATCTTCTTGTTCACAATATAATAATTCATAATCTTTACTAAATTCTTCAAAATAATAATAAAAAAATTTACCGTCAGGTATAAAAATTCTTAAAAGTGTAAATACTTTATTTAAAAAATCGATATGGTCGTCAAAAGAAGATCTTTCCAAACTTTTTTCAATAGATTTTTCAAAAATTTTTGTCTGTAATTCTCTTAATATTTCCTCTATATTTTTGTCATTTATTATATCTTTTGGAAATTTCAATAAGCCTTTCTTCTGTTTGATTATTTTGTATAAATCTTGAAATTCACTAAAGCTTTTCATAAAATAAAAAAATTAAGAAATCGCAACTTTTAGAAAATCTGAAGCCTCAATATTATGCTTTGCAGAATCTATATAAATCTTTATCGTTTCTGCAGAAAGATCAGGTTTCATTTGTTTTAGCAAATTCCATGCATTTGTAGATATTTTTGGAGTAACAGAATCGCCATCATACCCAATATTTCCGGCTTTTGCTATGATATTTGCCGTATGAACTATAGCGACTATAGATTCATATTTAATTGCTTTATTCGGATTATGATGATATCTTATAGGAATATATAAATTATCAGGAAGGTTCCATTTTCTAGACAACAAAAATCCAACTTCTGGATGGGTAAAACCTAAAATCTCTTCTTCACTTTGTATAAATGAAATATTTTTGTTATTTGCATTGTATAATATTCTATTCATTTCATCAGAGAAATATACATCTAAAATTATTTTACCAATATCATGCATTAAAGCTGAAACAAAGACTTCACCAGGATTTCCAATTCTTGTATCTTCACTTATTTGTTTTGCAATAAAAGCGACTGCTGTAGAATGTGTCCAAAAACCATATCTATCAAAACTACTTTTTTGATTCATATTTTTGAAAATATCAAATACAGAGGCAGAAATAGCTAGATTTTTAACAGCATTAAATCCAATAATTACAATGGCTTGATCAACAGTGGTTATCTTTTTTGAAAAACCATAAAAGGCGGAATTAACAAGTTTCAAAGTCTTGGCAGTTAAAGATTGATCTGATGTTATTATAGAACCGATCTGCTTGGTTGTAGCTTTGGGATCATTAATAAGTTGTAATATTCTTTGAATAACAATCGGCAAAGTTGGAAGATCTTCAATCTTACTTAAAATTTTATCCAACTTCTCTTTAGGTATTTGTATTAAACTTTCATTTGATTTGGTTTCTTCTTCTTTTTTTTCTACAATAATCCTGTTGTTGCAATTAGGGCAAAAAATCTGAGTAATATTACTTTTAATCAATGAATCATTAAGGATAAAACTTTTTCCACATTTTGGACACTTTATAACCATATTTATATCCTTTGACATTATTTTTTATCGTATTATTTATTAATCAAATTTAGTAAAGAGTGATAAAATGAAAAAAAAACTTTTGCATTCTAAATTTTACTTTATTACTATAATCATAATTTCATTTTATGCAATATTTATTTTCTCTTCACTTCAAGATCCTATTAATAATTTAGCAAATTTATATAACCTGGGCAAATATTCAGAAGTAGAGGAATTAGCTATAAAAATACTTGCTGATTACCCTGAAAACAGAGAAATTTACTATTATCTAACTCAAAGTCTATATAAGCTTGGCAAGCTTCAAAAATGCCTTGACTACACTAAAGAGGCTTTGGGTATTTTTCCAAATGATCTACAGTTTTTGAAACTTATTGGAAGAGTCTATAATGATCTTGGACAATATCAAGCTGCAATTACGAATCTTGAAAAAGCTCTTATACTTAATCCTTCAGATGGTTGGAATTATTATTATATATCTAAATCATATTTTAATTTGGGTTATTATTATAAAGCAATAACTGCTTGTAATGCAGCAATTTTCCTTGGAGTTAACCAATATTATCCTTATTATTATTTAGCTTTATCTCTTGATAAAATTGGTGAAAAGAATAAGGCTTTGAATGTTCTTGAAAATGCTATGAAAATATTTAACTCTTCCAAATTAAACGAACTTTATCAACAAATAAAATCAAAATAGATATTAATTGCATAAAATTTAATTTTCTAATCTATATAAAAAAATATTAAAATTCAAAAAATAATTATAAATATTGAATTAATATATTTTGTTGTTCTTATAGAAATTACTTAAAGTCAAGTATCAAATTAGTATATGAAAATAATCCAATAATACTTCTAATTAAATTAATATGAAAATAGCATTTAAGACATTTGGTTGCCGGCTCAACATTTCTGAAACAGAATCTATAATTTCTCAGATTGAAAACAAGGAAGATATTACAAAAGATTTAAAAATTGCAGATATAATTGTCATTAACACCTGCACTGTAACAGCAGAAGCTGAGAAAAAATGTATTAGATTATTAAATCAATTGCTTGCTGAAGATAAAATTTGTATAAGCACAGGTTGCTTTGATCCTACAAAAATTATAAAAAACGACAAATTAATTTATTATTCACTTGATAATAAAGGTGATGTCGAAGTACTCATTAAAAATATTATTGATTACTTAAACCAAAACAAATTGCCTATAAAAGAATTCTCCTTTAAAAAATTCTCAGAAAACGAAAAATCTTATAGGTCTTACCAAAATAGATTTTTACGACCTACACTTGATAAAAGATTTCATAGTAGGGCTTTTTTAAAAATTCAAGATGGATGTAACAATAATTGTGCTTATTGTAAGGTCCATATTGTTAGAGGAAAAGAGCAATCATTAGATTATGAAAAAGTATTAGATTCGATAGAAAAAATTTATTCATCTGGTTTTAAAGAAATTGTTTTAACCGGTATTAATATAGCCAAATATAACTTTAATAATATTAATTTTACAAAACTTCTATTAAATTTGATTAAGCTTTTTCCAAATATTATTTTTCAACTTTCTTCAATTGAAGTTGATAATTTAAATGAAGAATTTTTTGAAATTATAAAATTACCAAATATAAAACCATATTTTCATCTTCCTATACAATCTGGTTCTGATTTTATACTTACGAGGATGCGAAGGAAATATACAATAAAAGAATACACAAATGCTATTAATAAAATAAAATCTAGTAGACCTGATGCATTTTTATCAACTGATATAATTGTAGGATTTCCTGGGGAAAATAAAGAAACCATAAAGCAAACAGAGAATATTGTTAGGGAGATAGGTTTTCACCATCTTCACCTGTTTCCTTTTTCAAAAAGAGAAGAAACTGATGCTTACAATATGGAAGAAACTTTTAGTAATGAAGAAAAATCTTTTTATATAGAGAGATTGAATAATATTACAAAAGGTTTTAAAAATAGATTTATCAATTCTTTTATAGGGAAACAAGATTATATTATGGTTGAGAAAATTGAAAGAAAGCAAAATAATAATGATAAAAATAATCTAATAATTTATGGAAAAAGTTATCATAATCTACTTATAAAGGCTTTTTATAAAAATAATTTTGAAGTTTATAAAGGTGATTATCTTACAACTTACATTTTAGGTAAAGATAAAAATATTTTAATTGGCATGGTTTAAATTATGAATAAAAAAAGATTTATTTTAGGAATTGATGAAGCAGGAAGAGGTTGCCTTGCAGGACCAGTTTTTGTTGCATCAGTTTTATTTGATCAAAAATATTCTTGTCAAAATATTAAAGATTCAAAATTATTGAATCCAGAAAAAAGAGAGAGAGCCTACTCAATAATTAAAGAAGATGCGATCTGGTATCAATATTATTATCTTTCAAATATAGTTATAGATACAATCGGAATATCTAACTCCATCTATTTATTAATGAGACAACTCTACTATGATGTAAAAAATCTTTTCCCGCAATTTGATATTACTACTATTATAGATGGTAATATAGATCCAATAAAAGAGGAAAATACTTTTTCTTTAGTAAAAGCCGATAGAAAAATTTTATCTGTTTCTGCTGCTTCCATTGTAGCAAAAGTTGAAAGAGATAGATACATGAAAAATATTTCTAAATATTTTTCACAATATTCATTTGATGAGCATAAAGGATATGGGACAAAAAAACATATAAATGAAATACTTAACTTTGGTTTATCTACAATCCATAGAAAGAGTTTTTGCCTTTCAAAAAAAGCTATCGAATATGCCAGATCATAATTTTTATAACAAGCGCTTTATTATTTTTTATAAATAGGAATTTTTCAAAATCATACTTTATAATTTAATAAAAAAATGCACCCCAATTTTGATTAAAATCTTTTAGTTCTGGTATTTCATATATTCATTTTGTATCATAGTGCCAATAGTCTGAACTAATTTATCCTCATCAACAATTATTTTTTCTGAGGTCTTCCTCACCTTTATTTCATATTGTCTTTTTTCGATCAATTTGGGTGAAACAATTATCTGAAAAGGAACTCCAATCAAATCTGCATCGGCAAACTTAATTCCAGCTGATTCTTCTCTATCATCAAGTATGACTTCGAAATTGTTTTCTAATAATTCTCTATATAACTCATTTGCCTTATCATATACTTCTTTATTCTTCTGGTTTAAGGCAACTATATGTATTTCATAAGGAGCAACAGTAATAGGCCAGATTATTCCTTTTTCATCATTAGATTCTTCTACAATACTACCTGCAAGTCTTCCGACTCCAATACCATAACAACCCATAATAGGATAAAATGCCTTACCATTTTCATCAAGGACTCTTATATCGTAAGCTTTGGTATATTTATCACCAAGTTGGAAAATATTTCCTATTTCTATACCCCTTGTAACATTCAAAGATGATCCGCACTCAGGGCATAGATCACCTTCTATTACTTCTGAAAAATTCTCAATGTGTAAATTAATAAATGATTTAGCATCCACATCTCTTTCAAAATTAAAGTTTAAGTAATGATATCCTTCTTTATTAGCACCTGCGACTAAATTATTTGATTCTATTACTGTTTTATCTACAAATATATTAAGATCTTTTTTAACACCAAGGCAGGAAGCATAACCAGGAATTGCACCAGTAGCAATTATTTCACTTTCTTCAGCAAATCTTAAATAAGTTGAATTAATTAGCTTTTTTAATCTTGTTTCATTTACTTCTCTATCACCTCTAATCAAAATTAGATATATATTATTTTTATCATCAGCATAAAAAACAGCTTTTACTGTTTTGCTTTTTGGAATTCCTAAAAAGTTTGCTACCTCTTCAATTGTCTTTTTTTGCGGTGTTTCGACTAGTTTTAACTCTTTCATTTCTTCTTTATAGCATTCTATCTTTGATGTTGCAACTTCTTTATTTGCCTTATAGCCGCAATGATCACAATATACTATTGTATCTTCTCCTGATGGAACTAAAAGCATAAATTCATGGGATATTCTTCCTCCCATCATACCAGGATCTGCTTGAACAGCTATAAAGTTTTTTAATCCTACCCTTTTAAATATTTTTTCATATGCTAAAAATACTTTTTCATAATATTTTTTTAGGCATTCTTCATCTTTATGAAATGAATATCCATCTTTCATTGTAAATTCTCTAACTCTTATGATTCCGCCTCTACATCTTGGTTCATCTCTAAATTTTAATTGTATTTGATACACCATTATTGGAAGTTGTTTATATGATGATAGTTCTGTTTTTGCTAGGAATGATACAGCCTCTTCATGGGTCATAGCTAAAACCATTTCTTTTTCCCATCTATCGGAAAATCTAAGTAATTCTTCTTTAATAGATTGATATCTTCCAGTCTTTTCCCACATTTCTTTTGGTTGAGTAAGTGGCATAAGTATTTCCTGTCCATCTATTGCATTCATTTCCTCTCTTATGATCTCTGTAATCTTAAGTAAAACTCTTTGAAGAAGAGGTAAATAAGAATAGATTCCCGTCGCATTTTGTCTTAAATATCCACCTCTAACCAGTAGTTTATGAGATATAAGTTCAGCATCTTTTGGATCTTCTTTTATTCTCATACCAAATAAATTTTGAATTTTCATAAAATCTCCCTAAATAAAAACATTTATATTATTTTTTATATTTTCTATCAGCAAATATTATTTTTCTAAGATTTTAAGCTTTTCAATAAGTTTATCTATTTTACTCTGATATTCTGATAGTTCTTTTTTAGTCCTTTCTATAATCTCTGCTTTTGCCTTTTCGATAAAATCTTTTGATTTGAGCTTATTTTCAAGTTTTTCTTTTGTCTCGTTAATTTTTCCAATCTCTTTTTTAAGTCTTTCTACCTCTTTTTCAATATCTACAAGCCCTTCAATGACTAAAAATATTGAGCTATTCTTTACAACAGCTGTAGAAAACTTTTTTTCAGGTTCTTTTTCAACAAACATTAAATCTTCAATTTGAGCCAAAAATTTTATTGAATTCTTTTCTTGCAAGATCAATTTTTTTTCATTTTCATTTTCAGATTTTACCAAAAAGACAAGATTCTTATTTGAATGAAGGTTAAGTTCAGCTTTTATTGTCCTTATGTTTGTTACTAATTCTTCAATAAATGTAAAATCTCCTATAACCTTTTCATCTATCAATTTTTCGCAAGCTTTTGGATATCTTTCATTTGCTAAAATATAGCCTTTATTTGAAGTTATAGATTGAAACAACTTTTCAGAAATAAAAGGCATCAAAGGATGTATTATTTTTAATATTGTGTTTATTAAATATTTTAATATTTTAGCTTTAGTTTTTCTTGTATTTAAATCAGAACCAAATAAAAATGGTTTACAACTTTCTATATACCAATCACAAAAATCATGCCATACAAAATTATAAATATATTGTGCAATAAATTGTATTTTATAATTTTCATAATAATAATCCAATTGTTTAACAATTTGATTAAGTTTAGCTAAAATCCATTTATCATACAAATCGAATTGGTTAAATAATTCTTCTATTTCAGAATCAGAGAAAGTCTTATTAATTTCTTCAATATAAGGGTATGCAAATCTAAATGCATTCCATAGTTTATTAGCAAAATTTCTGCCCATCTCAAACTTTAATGGATCGAGATTAATATCCTGACCATCTGTTGAAAGATAGACCAGTGTAAATCTTAATGCATCAGCTCCATATTGCTTGACGATATCTAAAGGATCTATTCCATTTCCTAAAGATTTAGACATTTTCCTACCAAATTTATCTCTTATTAAAGGAGTTAAATAAATATCATAAAAAGGTGGTTGATTTAAAAAGGTTGAACCTGCAATAATCATTTTAATAACCCAGAAAAAAAGAATATCATATCCACTGACTAGAAGATCTGTGGGATAGAAATAATTCAACATATCTGTTTTTTCTGGCCAACCAAGTGTTGAAAAAGGCCATAACCAGGATGAAAACCAGGTATCAAGAACATCTTCATCTTGATGTATCTTCTCACTTCCACATTTTGTACATTTTGTGACTTTGCTTTCAGAAATTATTATTTCACTACATTCATCACAATAATAAACAGGTATTCTATGCCCCCACCACAGTTGTCTTGAAATACACCAATCTTTAAGGTTATCAACCCAATCAAAATAGATTTTTTCCCATCTTGAAGGATATATTTTTATTATCCTTTCTTTAACATATCTTTTCGCTTCTGAGGCTAAATCTTTTAGTTTTACAAACCATTGATCAGATAGCATTGGTTCTATAACAGTATCACATCTAGAACAATGACCAACAGAATGAGAATATGGTTCAATTTTGATAAGATAACCTTCTTCTTCAAGTTTCTTTACAACAGCTTTTCTACATTCATATCTTTCAAGTTTAGCAAAAGAAGCAGGTAAATCTTCAGTCATATAACCTTTATTATCTATAACATAAATTAATGGTAGATTATGTCTTTTAGCAACCTCATAATCATTTGGATCATGAGCGGGTGTAATCTTTACTGCACCTGTTCCAAAAGATGGATCTACATAATTATCAGCAATAACTGGTATAATCCTATTAACAAGTGGAAGAATAACGTTTTTACCTATAATATTTTTATATCTTTCATCTTCTGGGTTAACAGCGACAGCAGTATCACCAAGCATTGTCTCAGGTCTTGTTGTTGCTACAATTACTTCTCCAGTTCCATCCTGTAGTGGATATTTAATATACCATAAATTAGAATCCTCTTCTTTTTGATCTACCTCTTCATCTGATAATGCTGTCCCACATCTTGGACACCAATTCACTATATATTTACCTTTGAATATAAATCCTTTATTATACAGTTCAACAAAAGCGTGAATAACAGCTTTTGACATATCTTCATCTAAAGTAAATTTTTCTTTTGACCAGTCACAGCTATCTCCAAGAAATCTTTTCTGTTTTTCTATATGATTTTTATGTTTTTCCACAACTTCCCATACTTTCTCAATAAACTTTTCTCTACCAAGTTTTTCTTTTGTAATTCCTTCCTTTTTAAGCATCTTTTCAACAACATTTTGAGTCGCAATACCCGCATGATCTTTACCAGGAATCCAGAAAACATTATAACCTTTCATCTTTTTATATCTTATATATAAATCTTGAATTGAATCCTGAAGTGCATGTCCCATATGTAATACACCTGTAACATTTGGAGGAGGCATAGGGATAACGTACTTTTGTTTGTTTTTATCTATTTCAACTTTAAATACATTATTTTTTTCCCAAAAATCATAAATATCCTGTTCAAATTCGATTGGATTATATTTAATATCAAAAGTTTTATTATCAGACATATTTCCTCCATATGCAAATTAAATTTAAATTTTAAATTATTTAAAGAAATTTTTGTAAAAAAATCTACAAAAATGATTAAATTTTGAATTTATGAATTTGCTTAATATATTTGATTTTTATTATTTTTTTTATATTTTATTTATTTATTTTTCCTTTGATAAAAAAATTAAACCAAACTTAAAGTCATGAGATATTTAATTTAAATCTTTTTTATAGATTGAATTTCAAGTAATTTTAAATTTTCAAAATTTGTTTTTTGCTTTTTTTATATATTTTTATAATTTCTGAATCATCGTAATTATTCTTTGAGACATATCTTGAATTATTTTATCTATCCAGCGAGGATGGATTTTTAAAATTTCTTTAAATTCTTCTTTTGTAAATTTAAGAAAAGTAGAATCTTCTCTTGTTATTATAGTAGCAGATCTTATTGTTTCTTCCAAGACCCCCATCTCTCCGAAAATATCACCCTTATCTAAGTATGTCAAAACTTTGAATGTGTCATGCATTTTTTTTGTAACATAAACTGAACCTTCTAAAATATAATAAACATCAGATGATCTTTCGCCTTCCTGAAATATAATTTTGTTTTTAAGGAATTTTACAGAATATTTCTGGATAAACTCGTCTGTTAAACCAGTTTCGCCTTCAAAACCGAATTTTATAAAATCTTCAGTTAATTTACTCATAATCTATCCTATATTTTTAATATTTATTCGATTTACTAAATTTTGCCTTTCTACAATTTTGTTTTTTCTAATATTTTATTTTTTTTAATGATTTTCTTAATTATAACAAATTTCTATTAATTTACCAATTATTAAAAGGAAAAAGACTTTTGGTCTAAAAATTCTGAATTCAATATTCTTAAAAAAGAAGATAAAGATTTAATCGAGTATAATGAAAGCTCCCAATTTATAGAAGTATTTAAGAAAAAATCTGTCTTATTCCATATATATACAATAGTATTTTCTTCTGCTATCGCGTCAATAATCCTTTCATTTAAAATTATTGATTCATCTATCCCAAAAATCTCTCCTCTTGTCTATATACTTTAATTTTATCACCATTTTTCTTATTTATCCTTAATGTTACTAGACCATCTTTAATATAAAAAATAGCATCTTCCAATATCTTATCTCCCTTTTTATAAATGAATGAGCCTCTTTCATAAAAAACTTCTTTTCCATTCTTAAAAAGATTTTCGACTTGAAAACTCATAATTAAACCCCTTTAATAGTTATCCTAAAAAAACAAAGTACAATAAAATTGATAATTAAAAGTACTTTATATAATTTTTACATCTGTCTTTAATTATATTTTAGCACATTTTTATTAAAATTAAAACAATTAAAAATTAAAACATAAAAAAAGGGCAATCGATAGATGGATTGCCCTTTTAATATTACCATTTTAATATTGGCTCTTTTGCAGCTTTTACTTCATCTAATCTTTTTATCGGTGTTTTACTTGGTGCGTCATGTAGTATGTCAGGATTTTCTTTTATCTCCTTGACTATGTTATCAATGATACTAATAAAATAGTCCAAAGTTTCTTTAGATTCTGTTTCAGTAGGCTCAATCATCAATGCTTCAGGGACTATTAGAGGGAAATATATTGTTGGTGGATGAACACCATAATCAAGCATCCTTTTTGCTATATCCAAAGTGGAAACCCCATATTTTTCTTTGATATCCTTTCCACTTAAGACAAATTCATGTTTACAAATAGTATCATAAGCAATCTTGATTAATTTTGATAGTTTTACTCTTAAATAATTTGCATTTAATACTGCTTTTTCAGCTATTTCATTTAAACCCTTTTGCCCCATAGTCAAAATATATGTGTATGCTCTTACCATAACAGCAATATTCCCATAGAAACCTGAAACCCTACCAATAGATTTAGTTCTATTGTAATCTAGCTTATAATTACCATCTTCAAAAATAATATCAGGAACTGGTAAGAATGGAATTAAATTTTCATTAACCATAATAGGTCCACTTCCTGGGCCACCACCACCATGAGGTGTGGAAAATGTTTTATGTAAGTTTAGGTGAACTACATCAAAATTCATATCTCCAGGTCTAACTTTACCTAAAATAGCATTAAAATTTGCTCCATCATAATATAGTAATCCACCAACATCATGAATTATTTTAGCTATTTCGATAATATTTTTTTCGAAAAGTCCTAATGTATTTGGATTTGTCAGCATTAAACCAGCAAGATCTGGTCCAACATGCTTTTTTACCTCATCTATTGATACAAGTCCTTTATCATCTGATTTAATTTCAACCACTTCAAAACCTGCTATATGCGCAGAAGCGGGATTGGTTCCATGAGCTGAATCTGGGACAAGAATTTTAGTCCTTTTTTCACCTTTTGCCTCAAAATAAGCCTTAAAAATTTTCATTCCCACAAATTCACCATGGGCTCCAGCAAAAGGTTGCAATGTCCCCCACTTCATACCCGTAATTTCTGCCAATGACTGCAAAAGTTTATATTGAAGTTCAAGTATACCTTGAATAGTGTCTATATCTTGCAAAGGATGAATATTAGTAAAACCTTCTAACTTAGAAGTTTCTTCATTTATTTTTGGATTATATTTCATAGTACATGAACCAAGTGGATAAAAACCAAGATCTACTCCAAAATTTTTCTTCGAAAGTTCAGTAAAATGTCTTATGACATCTACTTCTGAAAGCTCAGGTATATTTCTTTCATTTTCAGATAATAAATTTTTAGGATAGATTTTATTTAAATCAATTTGAGGAATATTTGTTTTTGGTATTATATACGCAACTCTTGAGGGTTTTGAAATTTCATTTAAAAGTTTTGTCATAATATTCCTCCAACTGTCTTAACATAAAGGTCAATTTCTTCTTTTGTTCTTTTTTCAGTTGTAGCTATTAACACTGCATTTTTATACTTTTCCCCAAGAAGAGGTTCAAGCATGATTCCACCAAATATTCCCTTGTTTTTAAGTTCAGAAATTACAGTTTTAGCATCTTTATTAAAGACAAAAGCAAATTCATTAAAATATGGCTGATTAAATAAAATTTTACCTGCTTTTATTTTAGTAAGTTCATCTGCAAGATAATGAGCTGCTGAAACAGATCTTATTGCTACATCTTTTAACCCTGATTTCCCCATTATACTCATATAAACTGTGGAAGCTAAAGCCATTAAAGCCTGATTTGAACAAATATTTGAAGTTGCTCTTTCTCTTTTAATATGTTGTTCTCTTGCTTGTAATGTAAGAACAAAACCTCTATTACCATCTTTATCAACTGTTTGTCCGACAATCCTTCCTGGCATCTTTCTCAAATACTCTTCTTTAGCAGCGATGTAACCTGCAGAAGGACCCCCAAAATATTGAGGAATTCCAAAAGGCTGTAAATCACCTATTGCAATATCTGCATCCCATTCTCTGGAATTTTTTAAAATAGAAAGACTAAGTGGATTTGATGAAATTATTAAAACCTTTTTATTTTCTCTTATAATTTTAGATACTTCAGATAGATCTTCTAAAATACCCAAAAAATTAGGAGTTTGAACAATAAGACCCGCCACTTTATCAGAAATCTTGGATTTTAGATCATCAATATCAGTCCTTCCATCTTTACCTTTGATTTCCACAATCGAAATGTCAAGACCAAGAAAATAAGTTTTTAATACCTGCTTTGTAAATGGATGTAGGTATTCTGATATTAATATAGTATCAGATTTTTTTACACTATTTAAAGCCATTACAGATGCTTCAGATGCTGCAGTATGTCCATCATACAATGATGCATTTGACACATCAAGTCCTGTTAATTCACATATTAAAGATTGAAACTCAAAAATAGATTGTAATGTTCCCTGAGATATTTCCGCCTGATATGGAGTATAAGAAGTATAAAACTCGCTTCTAGATATTATATGTTGAACAACAACGGGGATTATATGATCATAAGAACCACCACCTAAAAAGGAAATTGCTGTCTTGTTTTTTTCTGAAAGAGATTTGAGTTCTTTATAAACTTCAAATTCAGACATTGGATCAGGTATATTTAAATGTCTTCTTAATTTTATAACTTCTGGTATATCTGCAAAAAGATCATCAATTGAATTTACACCAATATCTGAAAGCATTGATTTTACTTCTTCCGAAGTATGCGGTATATAAGGATGCATAAAAACTCCTTAGTGAGTACCTTCTGTCTCACAAAATTCTTCGTATTGATCAGCGTCCATTAGTTCATCTAGTTCCGAAGGATCACTTAGTTCAACTGCATAAATAAAAGCATCATATGGTTTATGATTTATAAGCTCTGCATCATCTTCAAGATCTTCATTAACTTTAATTATAGTGCCACTTACAGGAGAAAAAATTGGTGAAGCTGCTTTAACAGATTCTATATTACTAATTTCATCACCTTTTGAAACTTCAGTATCTACCTCTGGAAGTTCAACGTAAACAATATCACCTAGAGAATGCTGTGCAAAATCTGTTATACCAACATAAGCAATACCATCTTCAACTCTAATCCATTCATGAGTTTTTGAATACTTTAGATTTTTTAAAATTTCCATATATCCTCCATATTTTTATCTAATTGACTTAACCTTAAATTAATCAATTTAAAAAAAAGAAAAGTATTTTATTAATTATTAATTATCTTTTTTAGTGTTTTTATAAAAAGGAGTCTTAACGATAATAGCCTTTTTTAATTTACCATGGATTTCGACATCGACTTCATCGTTTAATTTTAAGCTACTATCAATTAAAGCAAGTGCGACATTTTTATCCAACATTGGCGAATAAGAACCGGTAGTTATAAAACCTATTTCATTCCCATTTTTAAAAACTTTATAACCCGCTCTTGGAACACCTTTATCGATCATTTCTAAACCTTTTAATGATCTTTTGACACCATTTTGAACCTGACTTAAAAGCACTTTCTTCCCTATAAAATCTTCTTTATCTAACTTAACAAAAAACTTTAATCCCGCTTCAATAGGAGTTATTTCCTTGCTAATTTCATGACCATAAAGAGGAAGTTTTGCTTCAAATCTCAAAGTATCTCTACAACCAAGACCACATGGTAAAACATTATCTTCTCTAGTTTTTTCATATATATAATCCCAAACTCTTTTACCTTGAGCAGCTGAGACATATATTTCAAATCCATCTTCACCTGTATAACCAGTCCTTGAAACAATGCAATCAATTCCATTAATTTGAACAGGATCTTTAAAATGAAAAAATTTAATAGAAGATAAATCGAAATTTACATATTTCTGCAAAATCTCTTCTGCTTTTGGCCCTTGTAAAGCTATTTGGACAATTTCAGATGAAATATTTTCGATTGATACTGCGCAATTTTTATTGGAAACTATCCAATCATAATCTTTCTCCACATTTGAAGCATTAACGACAAGTAGATATTTTTTCTTACTATATTTATATACTAAAAGATCATCGACTACCCCACCATCTGGATAACACATTAGTGTATAAATTACCTGTTCATTCTCCATACCTTTGACATCATTTGTTACTAAATAATCTACATATTTTTCAGCATCTGGTCCTTCAACTATTATCTCACCCATATGAGAAACATCAAACATACCCG
>ERZ795050.329-NODE-329-length-77004-cov-18.207384_pt1 | contig 77004 bp, 86 predicted proteins | sample MGYA00375134_ERZ795050 | MGnify/ENA primary metagenome ERZ795050 (study PRJEB30179, sample SAMN05720221) | activated sludge metagenome | isolation source: Anaerobic digester | place: Japan | collected 2015-05-26 ... | reverse complement strand
AAAAGCGGGTCAATCCCCAGAAATTCAAATAGGGACAGAGCCCCTATTAATTTTTCGATACCTCGAAAATATGCACAGAATTCCTGTTTCTCCTCCGGAGGAGGAAACGTTGAACCCTGACGGATTCGTCGTCAAATCTTTCCGGCACGGAACGAACATCGTCGCGGAGACGCCGTTATCAAGAAGCTTTACGGTAATCTGAACGGCCTCGGGGCGGAGCAGCTCCGCCGCCTCGGCCTGCTCTACCGGCGCCGCCTTCCCCCGGACGCGGTTCTCACCCAGGAACTGGCCCGGCAGTTGACGGAACTCTCACGCCGGATCAACCGCCAGCTCGGCCTCCTGATCACCCGCCGCGGCGAGATCGCCTATGTCATCGTCGGGGACCACCAGCGGCTCGTCATTCCCGGCCTCGACGGTTTCCGCTCCTCCTCAACCCGCTTCAAGGGCCTCCGCCTGGTCCACACCCACCTGCACGGGGAACGGCTCACCGACGACGACTTCACCGACCTGGCCCTCCTGCGCCTCGACATGATCTCCGCCGTGGAGGCCCTTCCCGACGGCCTGCCCGGCTGCGTCCACAGCGCCCACCTCATCCCGGAAAACAACGAAGGGAAATTCTGGACCCTCCTGGAGGCCCGCCGTCCGGGGGAACTGGACCTCCCCTTTACGTCCTTCATCGCCCGGCTGGAAGGGGAATTCGCCCGCCGGCAAAAAACCCGCAAGGTGGAAGCCGCGGACCGGGGGATCCTCATCCGGGTGGAAACCAATCCCGCCGGCGACGCCCCCCTCTCCCTCATGGAATTGAAGGAGCTGGCCCGCTCCAGCGGCGTCGAGGTCTTTGACACGGTGATCCAGTACCGCGACGCCCTGGACCCGCGGTACGTTCTGGGCCGGGGCAAGCTCGCCGACGTGGTCATCAAGGCCCTCCAGATGGGGGCCAATCTCCTCATCTTCGATCACGAGCTCACCCCCGGCCAGGTCCGGTCCCTGGCGGAGTTCACGGAAATGAAGATCATCGACCGCACCCAGGTGATCCTCGACATCTTCGCCCAGCGGGCCCACAGCCGGGAGGGCAAGATCCAGGTGGAGCTGGCCCAGCTCAAATACCTCCTGCCGCGCCTCGCCACCAAGCACACCGCCATGTCCCGCCTCACCGGCGGCATCGGTGCCCGGGGCCCCGGGGAGACGAAGCTGGAAATCAACCGCCGCCGGGTCCGGGACCGGATCCACTTCCTGGAGAAAGAGCTGCAGGGGATCGAGAAGGCCCGGGGACAGCGGCGGGTCAAGCGGGTCAAGACGGGCCTGCCCGTCATCTCCATTGTGGGCTACACCAACGCCGGCAAATCCACCCTTCTCAACAGCCTCACCCAGAGCGCCGTTTTCACCGAAGACCGCCTCTTCGCCACCCTGGACCCGAAAAGCTCCCGGCTCCGCTTCCCCCGGGATACGGAGGCCGTAATCACCGACACCGTGGGCTTCATCCGCGATCTGCCCCCGGATCTCTTCGCCGCCTTTCGCTCCACCCTCGACGAACTCCACGAGGCCCATGTCCTCCTCCACGTCGTGGACATCAGTAACCCGGACTACGAAAATCACATCGCCGCGGTGGAGAAAATCCTGGCGGAGCTCGCCATTGCCGACAAGCCGACTTTGATGGTATTCAACAAGGAGGATCGCGTCGCCGACCGGGAACTGCTGGAGACAATCTGCCGCCGCTACGGTGCCGTCGCCGTCTCCGCCCTGGACAGGAACACTCTGCCCCCCCTCATCGACAGGCTGGCCACCATGGTCAAAACCGGGAGCAGCCATGAATAAGCCGCCCGGGCAGCCGTCGCTTTCAGAACAAAAGATGCGCCTCATCTGGACCGGCATCGCCATTGTCCTGGCGATTCTTATGGTTTACGGCCAGGTCCGCAATCACGCCTTCATCGACTTCGACGACTACGAATACATCACGGAGAATCCCCATGTCCGCACCGGCCTGAAGTTCGAAAACGTTGTCTGGGCCTTCACCTCGTACCATTCCAACAACTGGCACCCCCTCACCTGGATCTCCCACATGGCGGATGTGGCACTGTTCGGACTGAACCCGGGGGGACATCATCTGGTCAATGTGCTGTTCCACACCGCCAACGCCCTCCTGCTGCTGCTCGTGCTGCTGAAAATGACCGGTGTCCTGGGGCCGAGCGCCTTTGTCGCGGCCCTCTTCGCCCTTCACCCCCTCCATGTGGAGTCCGTGGCCTGGGCCGCCGAGCGGAAGGACGTCCTGAGCTGCTTCTTCTGGCTGCTGACGACGCTCATGTATCTCCGTTATGCGGAAAAGCCCGGCATGGGGCGCTACCTCCCCGTGGCGGCGATGTTCACCCTGGGGTTGATGGCCAAGCAGATGCTGGTCACCCTCCCCTTCGTCCTGCTCCTTCTGGATTACTGGCCCCTGGGGAGGTGGCAGCCGCCGGCCCGGGCAAGAAACGCAGCCGCCGCAGCCACACCGCGGCCGGAAGAAAAGAATATCCCCGACACCCCCCCTGCGGAGAAAAAGGCAGGTCCGCGGCGCGCCCGGAAGCAAAGCCCCCGGACAACGGATGCGTTAGCCGGGGCGGCGGGAGCGGTCAGGGCAGGCGCAAGCGGGGGGCCGATTCCCGCCAAGGAGCGGCCGGTCCCGGCGACGCGGCTCGTCCTGGAGAAGCTCCCCCTCTTCATCCTGGCGGCGGTCGCCGCCGTCATCGTCTTCACCGTCCAGTTGCACTCCGGCGTCCTGTACAACCTGCCCCAGTTCCCCCTGACGGTGCGTATCGGCAACGCCCTCGTTTCCTATGTCGCCTATCTCGGCAAGATGTTCTGGCCCGTCGATCTGTCCGTCTTTTATCCCCATCCCCTCCACACCCTCGGGGGCGGGAAAATCATCGGCGCCGCCGGACTGCTCCTCGCCGTCTCCGCCCTGGTCCTGGCGCAGGCGAAAAGACGGCCCTATCTTGCCGTGGGCTGGTTCTGGTATCTGGGGACCCTCGTCCCGGTAATCGGTCTGGTACAGGTGGGGGTGCAGGCCATGGCGGACCGCTACACCTATATCCCGCTCATCGGCATCTTCGTGATGATCGCCTGGGGCGGGAGGGACTTCCTCGCTTGGCTTTCCGGGCGGGAGGCGGCCGTCGCGGCCGCCCTCCCGGCCGTGCCGGCCCGTGCCCCGGCGGGGGGAAAACCTCCCGCCCCCGGACCGCCGGCCGCGTCCGGCCAAAGGCAACGGGAGGACGCCGTCGCGGAGAGCAGAGGCAGCGGGAAAGAAGGGCAAAAGGACGCCGCCGCCGCGGGACGGGGAAGAAAGGCGAAGAGGTACGGCCGGATCACCGGGAGTGCGGCCCTGGCGATCCTGGCGATCCTCGCCTTCCTGACCTGGCGGCAGGCGGGCTACTGGCGGGACAACATCACCCTATACGAACAGGCCATCCGCGTGGTGCCCGACAACTACTGGGCCTATAACAATCTCGGCGCCGCCCTGGCGGCCCGGGGGCAGTTGGATGCCGCCGCGGACCTGTTTGCAAAATCGCTGGCGATCATGCCCACCTACCCCGGCGCCAACCGGAATATGGCGGTCTACCTCTACAAAAAGGGCCGTTACACCGAGGCCCTGCCTTTTCTGGAGACGGCCCTGAAGGTTCAGCCCCGCAATCCCGAGCTCCATGTCATCCGCGGGGCGGTGCTGCTGAAACTGGGCCGCCGGGAAGAGGCGGCGGCGGCCTTCCGGACGGCCCTGGAGATCCGCCCCGGCGATCCCGACGCCGCCGCCGGAATGCAGGAGGCCGCCCCTACGACGACCCCGTCTCTGCCCAAAACGGCCCCGGCCGGTTCAACACAGGATGTAAACTGACAGATCCTTGCCGAAATTGTTGATGACCGGCGTCTGCTGATATCCCGATTCCCTTGAGTATTTCACGGTCAGCATCTTGGCGTAATTGCCGAGTTCGTAGATGCTGACCCGTCCGTCCTTGTTGGCATCGGCGCTCCGGTTATTGTCGAGACCTTCCAAGCAACAACAATGAACAAAAACGGGGCAGGCCTCATTTTCTCCCGCCGGGCGGCGGCAGTCACAGCAGCCGTCCGCCCTTCTTCACTCTCCCCGGTACCGCCCCTGACAGGGGGCACCGTTTTCTACATCACTCCCTTGTACCAGCCGCCGTCGATCTGGATCGCCGCGCCGGTGATGTAGCCCGCCTGCTCGGAGGCGAGGAAGGTCACCAGGGCGGCGAATTCCTCCGGCGTCCCCAGGCGGCCCATGGGGATCGTCCCCTCCCAGCGCTTGATGACCGCCTCGGGGGTGGTCTTTTCCTTTTCCGCTACGGTTTTGGCGAGATTACGCACCCGGTCCGTCAGGGTGTAGCCGGGGCAGACGCTGTTCACCGTCACGTTGAACGGGGCCAGTTCGTTGGCCAGGCTCTTGGCCAGGCCGATGACGCCGGAGCGGATGGTATTGGAAAGGATCAGGCCGTCGATGGGCTGTTTCACCGAGATGGAGGTCATGTTGATGATCCGTCCCCAGCGCTTCTCCTTCATCACCGGGACGACCTCTCTGGTCATGACGATGGTGCTCAGGAGGTTCAGGCGGAACCCGCTGCTCCACATGTCGTCGTCTATTTCCAGGAAATTCATCGCCGGCGGCCCCCCGGCGTTGTTCACCAGGATATCCACCGTCCCGAAATGGGCCTGGGCCTTCCGAACGAACTGGGTGGCCTGCAGGGGGTCCGAGACATCCGCCGCCACGGCCAGGACCTCCGCCCCGGTTTCCTCGCGCAGCAGCTTTTCCGCCGCCGGCAGCGACGGATCGTCGAGGGCGCAAATGGCCACCCGCGCCCCCTCCCGGGCCATCGCCAGGGCCACCGCCCGTCCCAGCCCCATACTGCCTCCGGCCACCAGGGCCACCTTGTTTTTCAATCCGAGATCCATAACACCCTCCGTTTTTTTCTTTGTCCTTAACAAAAATCAGGGTGCCTGGTCAACGTCAATCCCGCACGCGTTGCGGTCATGGGCGGCAAACAGATTCTCTTTGCCTAACATTTGTTATTGACAAGCCCCGATTTTTATTCTACGGTGCAGGCAATAGTTTTCGTGACGAGGAAAGGCAATAGTGATCGTGACCGGTAAAGGAAGAAGGACCGCTGAGGATTTGCAAAACCGCTTCGGGTTATTGCGCCTCGCTCTTCTGCTGGTGGGCCTGTACCCACCACCCGGCGTTTTTAGGACCTAACCGACAAACATTGACAAAATCCTAAGAGGCCACGGGTGGAAAATCCGTGGCCTCTTTGTTTTGTTTGGTTTCATTCATCTCAATCCGAAAAGGGGACGGGGCAGACATGTACGAAATCATCTGGCACGGAAGAGGGGGACAGGGGGTGGTCATCGCCGCCCAGATGCTGGCCGAGGCCGCCTATCTTCAGGAGTTCAAAGGCGTGACCTCGGCGCCGACCTTCGGTCCGGAAAGGCGGGGGGCGCCGTTGACCGCCTCCACCCGCATCGCCCAGGAGGCGATCCGGATCTTCTCCCAGATCGAGGCGGCGGACATTGCCGTGGTCCTCGACGAGAGTCTCTTCAAGGTCGTGGACATCTTCAGCAGGCTCCGAAAGAACGGTCTGCTCATCATCAACACCCAGACGCCGCTGGAAAAATGGCAGGAAAAGGTAAAGTGCCGCCTGGCCGTCGTGGATGCCGGCGCCGTGGCCCTGAAGCACCATTTGAGCAAGGAAGGGGCGCCGGTGGTGAATACGCCCATGCTGGGGGCCTTTGCCCGGGCCACCGGGCTCGTCTCCCTGGACAATCTGGAAAAGGCCCTGAACCATAAACTCCCGCCGGGGCAGGGGGCGCGGAACTTCACCACCGTGAAGGCGGCCTACGAGGAAACCCGCCTGGCGGACAAACAGGAATGATTATTGAAAAATCAATAACAAGGAATTATTCCTCCCCCTTCCCGGGGATGGGGGCGAGACCTTTTACGAGGTCGTCATTTTATTAGGGGAGCGAGCTTATGAGCGTAAAGAGAGACGATAATATCTCGGCCATGTGCACCGTGGCCATCGGCGAGGGGGGAAAGACGGGGGATTGGCGGAGTGTGCGTCCGGTCATCGATCACGGCCGCTGCATTCCGTCCGTCAAGAAAAAGGCAGCCTGTTTCCTCTGCTGGCTCTACTGCCCCGAAGGGGTGGTGAAGGCCACGATTCCCGTGGAGATAGATTTCGACTACTGCAAGGGCTGCGGCATCTGCGCCGAGGAATGTCCGGCCAAGGCCATCACCATGGCACGGGAGGTGAAGGAGCATGAGTAACGTACAGATCATGACCGGCAACTCGGCTGCGGCCATCGGGGCGAAACTCAGCGCCGTCCAGGTCGTGGCCGCCTATCCCATCACCCCCCAGTCCCAGTTGGCGGAAATCCTCTCCCAGTACATCGAGGGGGGCGAGCTCAAGGCGGAATACGTCCGCGTGGAGGGCGAGCATTCCGCCCTTACCGTGTGCATCTCCGCCTCCACCGTCGGGGCCCGGGTCTTCACCGCCACCAGCGCCAACGGCCTCCTCTACATGCACGAACAGCTCCACTGGGCCGCCGGCTCCCGCCTGCCCATCGTCATGTGCTGCGTCAACCGCGGCGTCGGCGCCCCCTGGACCATCTTCAACGATCAGCAGGACTCCCTCGCCCAGCGGGACACCGGCTGGATCCAGATTTACTGCCGGAACAACCAGGAGATCCTCGATACGGTCATCCAGGCCTACCGGATAGCCGAAGCGGTTTATGCCCCGGTCATGGTCAATTATGACGGCTTCGTCCTGTCTCACACCATGATGCCCGTCGCCGTCCCCGACAGCGAGACGGTGCGGGATTTCCTTCCCCCCTACCGGCCCCACACGATCCTCTCCCCCGATGATCCCCGGAATCTCAATCCCGTCCTCTTCCCCTGGCGGCGGGAAAACAGCGCCGGGGTCCTCTGCGACGGCTACATGGAGATGCGCTACAAGCTCCAGGCCGCCCTGGAAAAGGCGCCGGCGGTCATTCAGGAAACCAACCGGCTCTTTACTGCCGCCTTCGGCCGGGACCACGGCGGTCTCCACTGGGAATACCGGACGGAGGACGCGGAGCTGTTGCTGGTCGGGATGGGTTCCCTGGCCAGCGAGGCGACGGCGGCGGCGGATCTTCTCCGGGAGGAGGGCATCCGGGCGGGGGTGATCGGGGTGCGCGTCTTCCGGCCCTTCCCCGCCCGGGAGCTGCGCGCCGCCTGCGCCCGGGCCAAGGGGATCGTGATCTTCGAGAAGGGGATCAGCTACGGTTACGAAGGGGCGCTGTGCTCGGAACTGAAGGCGGCCCTCTACCGGGCGGAAAGCCAGGCGCCGATTCACAACTACATCGCCGGCCTCGGCGGCCGGGACGTCAAGGCCCGGGAACTCGCCGACGCCGCCCGGACATCCTGGCAAGCGATGGAAAAGGGGAATTACGACCAGCCGACTTCATGGCTCAACTGCTATACGGGGTGAAATCATGCCGGAAAATCTCTTCAAAATAAACGCGAAAGAATACATCCTCCCGGGGACCCGGGCCTGCCAGGGCTGCGGCCTGTCCCTGGCCTACCGCTACGCCTTGAAAGCCCTGCGGGAAAACACCATCGTCACCCTGCCCGCGAGCTGTCTCTGCGTCCTCCACGGCATCTATCCCAGCACGCCGGTGATGATCCCCTGCCTCAACAATTCCTTCGCCAGTACCGCCGCCTCCGCATCGGGGCTGGTGGCGGGGCTCCAGGCGATGAACCGGACGGACATCACCGTCATGGCCATCGCCGGCGACGGGGGCACCTTCGACATGGGCATCCAGGCCCTAAGCGGCGCCGCCGAACGGGGCACGGACTTCATCTATTGCTGTTACGACAACGAGGGCTACATGAACACGGGGACCCAGCGCTCCAGCGCCACCCCCCTCGGGGCCCTGACCACCACGACGCCCATCGCCACGAAACAGCAGCACAAGAAGGACTTCATCAAGATCATGGAGGCCCACGACATCGCCTACCTGGCCACGGCGTCACCGGCCTATCCCATCGATCTCTACGACAAGTTCGTCAAGGCCAAGAAGATCCGCGGGACGCGCTACCTTCATCTTTACATCCCCTGCCCGCCCGGCTGGGTGTTCCCTCCCAAGGACACGGTGAAGATGGGCCGCCTGGCCGTGGAGACCGGCGTCACCCCCCTCTTCGAAATAGAAAACGGGCGTTTCCGCTTCACCGGCCGCAGCAAGTCCATGGCGGAGAAGGGCAACCGGCTGCCGGTCATCAACTATCTGGAAAAGCAGGGACGTTTCCGGAAGATGAATATCGAGCAGCTCCAGCAGATGCAGCGCTGGGTGGACGGCAAATGGCAGGAGTACCAGCGGCGGGCCCAGGAGTGATCGCTTTGTTGCTAACGAGCGGGCGGCGGCGCGGGATCGGCATTCAGGGCCCCGACGATCAAATCGGCATAACGTTCCGCCGCCCCCCGGTTGGCTTGGATGACCTCCCGGGCCTTTTCCCCCTTCTCCACCCGCAGGTCGGGCCGGGAGATCATCATCCGGGCGGCGGCAAATAATTCTTCCTCGTTGCGGACACAGATCCCCGCCCCCGCTCCTTCCAGAAGTTCCCGCTCACTCCGGAAATCCTCCATGGAAGGGCCGTAGCAGACCACCTTCCCCCAGGCCGCCGGCTCGAGGATGTTCTGCCCCCCTCGGGGGACGAGGCTGCCGCCGCAGAAAACCACCGTGGCCAGGCTGTAGATCTTGAACAGTTCCCCGATGACATCGACGACGATCACGCGTTCACCTTCCCGACGCCGGCCCGCGGTGATCTCTTTCACGGTAATGACGTCTTCATAGCCGTACTGCCGGACAAGATCCCGGACCACCGGCCCCCGTTCGACATGGCGGGGGATCAGGATCAGCTTCAGGGCGGGAAATTCCCGGAGGAGCCGCCGGTAAACGGCAAGCACTACCGTCTCCTCGCCGTCATGGGTGCTCCCGGCGACGAGAACCGGGTCGTCGGATACCGCCGGGAGGTTCAGACGCCGGGAGATCTCCTCCCGGAGGTGCGGCGCCACTTTCGCCGCCAGGCCGTCATACTTGGCGTTGCCCAGGATCTCCAACCGCGAGGAGGGAAGTCCGAGGGCGCGGATCCGGTCCGCATCGGTACCGGAAATGACACCCACCCGCTCCACCAGGTCCAGCACCCCCTTCCAGAAGAAGCGGCTCCGGTGATAACGCCGGAAAGACCGGGGGGATATCCGGCCGTTCACCATCACCACCTTGATATTGCGGACCCGGCAGGCGCGGATGAAATTCGGCCAGAGTTCCGTCTCCGTCATGACGAAGACATCCGGCCGGACCCGGTCCAGGACCCGCGCCACCACCGGGGGGAGGTCCAGGGGATAATAGATGAGCGCCGTGGCTTCCCCCACCAGCCGGCCGGCCATTTCCCGGCCCGTTTCCGTGCCGGTGGACAGAACGAGGCACGCCCCGGGCAGACGCGCCCGCAACGCCGCCACGATAGGCGCCGCCGCCGTGACCTCCCCGACGGAAACGGCGTGAATCCAGATCCGCGGCGTCCCCTGCATCCGGTCATAGACGGCCGGGGACGTTCGCCCCAGCTTCGCCCCGAGGCTCCGGCGGTACTTCCCCGTTACCGCCATCTTCAGTCCATAGTAGGGCAGGGCCAGGACGGCGGCGACGGCCAGGACGACATTGTAGAGAAAATACATCGATGATTTCCGTTTAGTCAGAAAATAAACTACGCTGCCTTGGTCAGTGGTTCAACAGTGACTCTAGTATGAAAATACACCGGGGTGATTTCCATAAACCATTTTCATCGTTCGCGGGTGCCGCCCCGGCATGAAAATTTGTAAGAAATACCCGCCGGCTCTTGGATATTTCAATCTTGCGTCGTGCCTGCGCCCGGGCCTGGCCGCAGGCGTGAAAATTCCCGCCGGCGATGCTTTTTTCCGTTTTTCGCCGTCCCCGCCCGATGCCTATGACCGGCGGCAGGAAGGCATTGACTCCCCCGCGGCGTTAAGGTATAGAAACCCCATGAGAATCATCGCCCCTTCCATCCTTTCCGCCGATTTCAGCCGTCTGGGCGAGGAGATCCGCGCCGTGGCGGCGGCGGGGGCGGACTGGATCCACATCGACGTCATGGACGGCCGTTTCGTCCCGAACATCACCATCGGCCCGGCGGTGGTCTCGGCCTTGAGAAAGACGACCGCCCTCCCCTTCGACGTCCATCTGATGATCGCCGACCCCGACCGTTACCTCGACGCCTTTCTGGCGGCCGGAAGCGATTGGCTGACCGTCCATGTGGAGGCGGCCGTTCACCTCCACCGCACCATCACCTATATCAAGGAGCAGGGCTGCAAAGCCGGCGTGTCGCTGAATCCGTCCTCTCCCCTGGCCCTCATCGAACCCGTGCTGCCCGATTTGGATCTGCTCCTCGTCATGACCGTGAATCCCGGCTTCGGCGGGCAGAAATTCATCCCGACCATGCTCGCCAAGATCGCGGCGGCCCGGAAGCTGATCGACGAGCGGGCGCCCCATGTCCTTCTCGAAGTGGACGGGGGCATCACCACGACCAACATCGACGCCGCGGCGGCGGCCGGAGCGTCCGTCTTCGTGGCCGGCAATGCCGTCTTCGGCGGCGACGACTACGCGCGGACCATCGCCACCCTCAAGGACCCGGGCGGACTGGGAAAGAATTAAAATTTAAAAAAAATGAGAGAAACGGGGACCGTTCCCTTTTTCCCACAGGAGGGCCGGACCCGGCCGATCAAGAAAGACGCGCCGCCAGTCGCTCCTGCACCTGCCGGGCCTCGGCGACGATCCGCTCGAGCACCTCGGCCACCGTCGGCTCATCGTGAATCAGGCCCGTGGCCTGGCCGACGGGAAGGATTCCCCTCTCCAGGTCCCCCTCTTCCGTGGCCAACTGGAAGGCCTTGAAACCATTGGCCATATAGGCCATCTTGACGGCGTTTTCGTACCCGGACGCGAGAATCCCGAAAAAGAGCTTCCAGTACGGCATCTTCATCTGCCGGGCCACATCCCGGGAGTTGACGAAGGCGGCGAAAAGATCCACGCCTCTCTTGACGGCCTTCTCCGCCGCCGGCGTTTTGAGGACCCGGCACCAGATGCCGTCCACCCGCTTGGAATACAGGGTGTCCGTCACGTCGAGTTTTATGGAGAGTTCCTTGAAATTTCTATGGAGCGGACTTTCCTTCGTGGTCATGAACCGGGTGCCCATGGCCACCCCTTCCGCCCCCAGGGCCAGGGCCGCCGCCAGCCCCCGGCCGTCGGCGATGCCGCCGGCGGCGACCACCGGGATCTCCAGGACATTGACCAGGCTGGGGATGAGGACCATCGTCGTCACCGCCTCGCCGTGGGCCGCCGCCTCGTTGCCCGTGGCGATCACCCCGTCGGCGCCGTAATCCTGGGCCCGCTTGGCATGCCGGGAGTTGACCACGGTGGCAAAGACCTTACCCCCGTATTTGTGGGCCTCCCGGACCAGCCAGTCGCCCTTGCCCAGGGCGAAGTTGATCACCGGCACCTGCTCCTGGAGGAGGATTTTCGCGTTCTCCACCGCCCCGGGCATCAGCAGGGTGGCATTGCAGCCGAAAGGCTTGTCCGTAAGCGACCGGATCTCCCGGATGGCCTTCCGCGTTTCCTCCGGATCCATAGGCCCCGTGGCCAGGATCCCCAACCCGCCGGCATTGGACACGGCGGCCACCATCCTCGGGACACTGATCCAGCTCATACCCGAGAGGAAAACGGGATACTTGATCCCCAAAAGCTCTGTAATCTTCGTTTTCACCATTCCAACCCCGCAAAGTATATTCTCGGCTTCCCGATAAAGCCCCGGGCCTAACCGTCCTGTCCAAAGCCGGAAACGGCACCGGCCCAAAAAGCGATTTCGCCGCCGGCACGACTGGGACATGAAAGATCCGGACCGGGACATCCCCGTCCGCCGCCCTCTTTTTCAGAGGTGTTCCCTTACATCCCTTCCGCTTCGCGGTCAAGTACATTCCCGCCTCCGGCGCCGGCCGCCGCGTCACGACGCATTACCCTTCGTCCACCACCGCCCCCTCCGCCGGAAACGGCGCAAAAAAGAGGGGGGCAGCGCCGTCCGGCTGCCCCCCTCTTTTTCCAATTCACGGTCCGCTCGCCGAAAAGGTGCGGCAAAACGGGTTTCCGCTGCTGTTTATCCCTGCCCGGCACCCTCCACGCCCGCGGGCGGCGGCAATGAGACATGAAAATCACCGGGCTCTTGCGGGCATTTTACATCAAGGCGCCCGACTTCACTCCCGGACCGAGCACCGCCGCCGGAACGGGGATCGCTTAGATGTAGGACTTCCGCAACTCCACCTTGTTGATCTTGCCGACACTGGTCTTGGGGATGGCCGACACGATCTCGATCCGGTCGGGAACGCCGTATTTGGGAATCTTGCCCGCCTCGGAGGCCTTCAGGACATACTCACGGAGCTCTTCGCCCGTGATCTTCCCCACGTAGTCCGGTTTCAGGACCGCCACGAGGAACGGCCGCTCCCCCCATTTGGGATCGGGGATCCCGATGGCCGCCGCCTCCGCAACCGCTTCATGGTTGGCGACGAGATTCTCCAGTTCCTGGGAGGAGATCCACTCCCCGCCCGTCTTGATGACGTCCTTGATCCGGTCGGTAACCTGGAGGTAACCCTCGGTGTCGATCAGACCCACGTCGCCGGTGTGGAGCCAGCCGTCCACCCAGAGCTCCTTGGAGCGCTCCGGATCCTTGGCATAACTCTCGGTAAGCCATGGTGACCGGACACAGACCTCCCCGGTGGCGACGCCGTCGTGGGGCACGTCCCGTCCCAGGGGATCCTTGAGACGGACATACACCAGCGGCGCCGGCAGTCCCGTCTTGACCAGGGTGTCCACATTCTGTTCCATCGTGTCTTTTATCGTCTCTTTGATCATCCACGGTTTGAGATTGGCCGCGGTAAGGAGCGGGCAGGTTTCCGACATGCCGTAGGCGGCAAAGATCTGGATGCCCAGCTTCATGGCTTCCAGGGCCAGCGCCTTGGGAAGCCGGGCCCCGCCGATGATGACCTTCCAGAAGGAGAGGTCGTACTGTTTCGCCGCCGGGCTGGTAACGAGCATCTGGATGATCGTCGGGACGCAGTGGGAGAAGGTGACCCGTTCCGTCAGGATGAGTTTCAGGAGCATGGCCGGCTCGTAACGGCCGGGATAAACCTGTTTGACCCCCAGCAGGGTGGCCGCCCAGGGGAAACCCCAGGCATGGACATGGAACATGGGGGTGATGGGCATATAGACGTCGTTCGTCTGGCAGCGGGCGATGGACTGATAGGATCCCGTGGCCAGCAGGAGGGCCTGGGCGTGGAGGACAAGCTGGCGGTGGGAGAAATGGACGCCCTTGGGCAGACCGGTGGTGCCGGTGGTGTAGAAGATCGACGCCTGAGTGTTTTCGTCGAAATCGGGGAAATCGTACCTGGGCGCCGACCCGGCGAGCATTTCCTCGTATTCGGCGTCGAAGGGGAACTTGGCGGCGGGCCTGTTCCCGTCGTCGGTGATGAGCACGACTTTCTTGACCGTGGTCAGCTTGTCCCAGATTGCCTCGAGGAGCGGCACGAAATCCTGATGAATCAGGACGATCTTGTCTTCCGCATGATTCATCGTATAGAGGATCTGTTCCGGGGAAAGGCGCCAGTTCTGGGTGTGCATGATGGCCCCCATCATGGGAACGGCGAAGAAGCACTCCAGGTAGCGGTGACTGTCGTAATCGAAGATGCAGACCGTATCCCCCTTCCCCACGCCGATCTTTTCCAGACCGTTGGCCAGGCGGTGGATCCGCTCGTTGAGGGTCCGGTAGGTGAGGCGTACCTTGTCCCGATAGACGATCTCCTGGTTCGGGGCAAAGGCCAGGGGCATTTCGAGGATATGCTTGATCAACAGTTGATACTTGTAAGGTTCGCCCGGTGCATAAACTTTTTCTGCCATAAAATTCCCTCCTCTTTTTTTTAGGTTTTCAAAGCGGCTTCAGTTGTTCTTCGTCTTCGTCCCTCCCGCATGTTCACGCCGGGATGGAAACATCCCCTTCACTTTCGACTTGATTGACAACGGCAAATAGTAATAACAAAAAATACGGCGGCCGGCAGCAAACCTCTCTCCCGCCCCACCCCTTCGTTCGGCCGGGGAAAACGGGACCGCCAAAGATATCGACCTCACAAAAAGTCGGGAAACGGCGTTTTTTGAAAATTCGCGCCCAACAATTACCGCAAGTTACAAATTTCAAAACGGCGAATTCCGAATTTTTACAAGATCATCAACAATGTAGCGACAAGCGGAGGGGATTTTAACACAACATACCGGGCAAGACAACAGAAAAGGCATATACCGATGCACATCATCATCGACGGCTACAATCTCATCCGCCAGTCCGACAACCTCCGGCGGGCGGAACGTTCAACCCTCGAAGAAGGACGCCACGCCCTGATCCGCTTCCTCGTTCCCTACCGGGAGCGGAAGGGGCACCGTTTGACCGTGGTCTTCGACGGCTGGGAGGCGGGATCACCGCAGGAAGAAAGGGATCGGGAAGGGGGTATCGATATCCTCTATTCCCGCCGGGGGGAAAAGGCCGACGAGGTGATCAAGCGTCTGGCGGCACAGGCGCGCGAGGAAACCGTGGTGGTCACCTCGGACCGGGGGATCGCCCATTTTGTGGAACGGTGCGGCGGCACGGTGGTGGCGTCGCCCGTCTTTGCCGCCATCGTCGCCGGCGATCATCCCCTGGGGATGCCGGCGGCGCCGGGGGAAAAATTCCCGGGGCGGGAAGAGGAGGATAACGAGCCGGCAGCGGGAAGAAGGGGGACCAGAAAGAAAGGCCCGGCGAAAAAGATCTCCCGGAGAGAACGGGATTATCAGCGGCGTCTCGTCAAGCTCTGACGGCGGCTCCGGTTCAGCCGGCCTTACCCGCACAGAAACGCAGGATAAAGCGCTCCAGCAGGAGATGCGGGTCGCGGCCCGTGGTTTTCATCTGCAGATCCAGGCGGGCCAGTTCCCGGAGGCAGGCGATCAGGCCGGCTTCGGAAAAACGGTGGGCCCGCCGGCAGGCCTGATAGACGACATAAGGGTTTTCATCCGCCAGGTCCCCCGCCTCGCCCTTCTCCCCGCGGGCAGCGGCCAGGGCCTTGATCTCCGGCAGGACTCGCACCTGAAACTGTCCGTAATCCATCCCCGGCCGCCACGAGGGCAGACCGCCGCCGGCGATGAAGATCCGCGCCTCGAGGAGGAAACGGATCTCCCGGACGAGCATGGACAAAACCACCAGGGGCTGGACACCCTGATCGGCGATGAGTTCCCGGAGGACCCGCAGGGCCCGGGGGGCCGCTTTATCACCCAGGGCGGCGGTCAGGTCGAAGACGCTCTCCTCCTTCGTCTTGCCGACAACCAGCTCCACATCCTCCGGCCGGATCTCCCGCCGCTCCCCCGTAAAGACCGCCAGCTTTTCCAGGGCCCGGGTGGAGGCCGTCAGGTCGAATCCCGTCTTTCTTCCCAGGGCCTGCCAGGATTCCGGCGCGAGGGTTTTTCCGTGTTTCTCGAGGAGTTCTCTGGTTTTCGCCACCACCAGACTCTGCCGGTGCGCTTCGCCCCGGACGGCGGAAAACGACAGCACCCGGCCCTTCTCGGCCAGGATCTTCACCAGGCGTTTGCGCTTGTCGATGGTCGTTGCGGTAAGGATCAGGACATTCCCTGCCGGGATTCCCGACATGAGGAGTTCTTCCAGACGCACCGGGTCCGCTTTACGCCGCGGGGTGGGGACCTCCTGCCCGGCACACATATCCAGGATCCGGGGGAGCCAGCTTTCCACCTCCTCCCTCCCCTCCCCGGGCAGGAGCCGGGACCAGTCCGCCGCACTGATCCGCCGCCACCCGCCGTCCCGGAGGTCGCCGAGCGTCCAGCCTGTCAACTCCAGGAGGGTCATGAATTCCCCGGCCGCCCGCCGGGGCTCCGTATCCAGATATTCCCTGATCTTCGCGACGATTTGTGCGGGCGCCTGACGGACGGTGAGCAGAAAGGGCGCCTGACGGACGACGACGACCTTTCTGCCCGGAAGGAGGGACGCGGCACTCAGTTCCTCGCAAAGCCGGTCCACATCCGTTTGCTCCGGCGCCATGACAAAAAGGTTGAAGGCACGGTCCGCTTCGGGAACCAGGGCGGCGACAAGCTTGTCCAGGGCTTCGCGGACGAGGAATTCCTCCCCCCAGAGCAGGTAGGCCGGGGCGACGGTCCCCCCTTGCATCTCCCGGAGGATCTTGTCGAACTCGCCGGCAGGACTTTTTTTATCGACGTTCATAATCCGGCGTGGCGTATTTCAGAGGATGACAAATTTCTTGATGTGTCTGACGACCTCTTCCGGTTCGTCGATGACCTGGAAATAATGCAGATCGTCCGGCAGGATCATGTTTCCCTTCAGCATGGTCTTCTTCAGCCAGTCGAGGAGTCCCCGCCAGTATTCGCTTCCCATGAGGACGACGGGAAAGCTCTTGATCCGCTTGGTCTGGATCAGGGTCAGGGCTTCGAAAAGTTCATCGAGGGTGCCGAAACCGCCGGGGAGGATGATATAGGCCAGGGCGTACTTGACGAACATGACCTTGCGGATGAAGAAATATTTGTAGTCGATGTGGATATTGGCATAGGGATTGGGCTTCTGTTCGAAGGGCAGGCGGATGTTCATGCCCACGGACTTCCCGCCCCCTTCGGCGGCCCCTTTGTTGGCGGCCTCCATGATCCCCGGGCCGCCGCCGGTGATGACGCTGAAGCCCTCCCGGGCCAGCAGGCGGGCCAGCACCACCGTCTTTTCATAATAGGGATCCCCGGCCTTCACCCGGGCCGAGCCGAAGATGCTCACCGCATGATTCACCCCCGACAGGGTCTCGATGGCATCGACGAACTCCGCCATGATCCGGAAAATACGCCACGATTCCTGGATCGTCAGGGCATCGACGAGATATTGTTTTTCTTCCAAAGGTTATGAACTTTTCCTTCTCTGCACCTTGGCAAAGCGGCGCCGGGCTTCGATCGCTTTTCTCTTCTTCCGCACCGAAGGCTTCTCGTAGGCGCGCCGCAACTTCAACTCCTTGAACAAACCGCTCTTGGAGAGTTTGTTCTTGAGTATCTTCAAGGCCTTTTCCACATCGTTATCGAATACCTTTACTTCCAAAATCCTCTATCCTTTCTATGTTTTTTATATCTTCATTCGCTTTGAGGTCACCGTCGTCCCGCCGGGCGCCGGGCACAAAAAAAGGTCGGTACGGCGCCTGCAAATATTTTCTGTGCCGTGACCAACCCTGTCCTGTTGCCGATAGAGAATCACACCCCTTGTCTGGCGATAAATTCCTGAAATACCTTTATAAATTTCTCGTTTTCTTCGGCGCTTCCCACGGTAATCCGCATACAGTTCCGCAGGTTGCCGAGGACGGGAAAGACCTTGACCAGGATCCCCCGCTCGAGGAGGTATTTCCATATACGATTTACATCGAAAGTGCAACAAAAAAATAAGAAATTCGCGGCGGATTCCACAAGGCGGATCCCCGGCATCCCGACGAGACGGGCGGCAAGGAATTCCCGGCCGGCGACGACCTCCCGGGCGTGCCGGTCGAAAATCTCCCCGCAATCCAGGCACGCCAGGGCCAATTGCTGGGACAGGGTATTGACGTTATAGGGAAGCCGGACCTTGTTCAATTCCCCGATCAATTCCCGGGCGGCGACGACGAACCCCACCCGCAGGGCGGCGAGGCCGGCCTTGGATACCGTCCGGAGGATCGCCAGGTTGGGGTACCTTTCCCGCCAGGGCAGGAGCGTCCGCCCGGAAAAGGGGAAATAGGCCTCGTCCACGACGACGATCCCGGGAGATGCCGCGATGATCGCCGCGATCTTCTCTCCGGCAAAGCAATTGCCCGTAGGATTGTTGGGATAGCTCAGGAAAGTCAGCACCGGCCGCACGTCGCGTACAGCCGCCAGCATGGCGTCCAGATCCAGATCGCAGGCGTCGTCCAGGGGGACCTCCCGGACCCGGCAGCCACAGTTCACGGCGGCGATGCGGTACATGACGAAGGTAGGAAAGGGCAGCAGGACCGTGGCCGTAGGGCCGGCCATGGCGGTGCAGAGGATCTGGATGATCTCGTCGGAACCGTTGCCCACCATGATCTCGTCCGCCGCGACGCCGAGCTGCGTCGCCAGGCGGCGGCGAAGAGAGGGGGATCCCGCTTCGGGATAGCGATGGAACTCGATGTCCGCCAACCGGTCGCAGAGGCGGCGCCGGAGTTCGGCGGGAAGGTTGTAGGGGTTTTCGTTGGCGTCGAGCTTGATGGGGCAGGACGTCTCCTCCACGGCATAGGCCCGTTGTTCCCGGATCTCTTTCCTGATCAGGCCGACGATTTCCATCTGTCTATATCTTCTCCTTCGCTCCCTTGTCGCCTTTGCCTCCGGCCAGGTTCCAGCCCGTCCGGCCGTATTTGTCGGCAAACAGGCGGTTTTTCAGCTCTTCTTCCTCCGGGAGGAGCCCGCCGGGAAGAAACGAGACCTGCCATAGTTCCTGAAACGCTTCCACGACGGCCCGGCAAACATCCTCCCTCGTCACGGACCGGGGAAGGTGTTCGTAAAGGGAGGTCGCCCGGGCCCGGAGCGCCGCCACGCGCTCTTCTCGTGTCCCTCCCGGCAGATGCAGCACGGCGGCGGTTTTCTCGGGGGCGAAGGACATGAGCAGCGAGCCCTGCTGGAGAAAGGCGCCCCGGGACCGCACCTGGGCGCTGCCGCAGATCTTCCGGCCGGCGACGAGGAGTTCGTGGCGGGAGGGGACGGCAAAACATGCCGCCGGAGGGGTTCTCACCAACCTCCCGGCCGTCTTCCCCGGCGAACGTTCCGCCCCTGCACCCGCTCCCGTTGTGCCCGCCCCCGATCCTTCGTCTCCGGGCGACAACTCCGCCGCGAGGCCGAGCCCGGCCAGACCCCGGACGAGACCCCGGCTGATCACCTGATAGGTCCCCACAATGGAGGGCGGAAAGAGGGGGTTCCTTTCCGGGGCGACAACGGCGTAGGTCAAATCGTCGTCATGATAAACCGCCCGCCCCCCTGTCGGCCGGCGGACCACTTCCACACCCGCCCTGCGGCAGGCGGCCAGATCTATTTCCGCGGCGGCATCCTGAAAGAACCCGATGGAAACCGCCGGGGAGGACCACCCGTAAAGGCGCAGGGTCGGCGGCCCGCCGGCGCGCCCCACCACCCGAAAGACGGCCTCGTCGATGGCCATGTTTTCCCCCGCGGGGAAACTGCCGAAAGGGAGGAGCCGCCAGTCCGACACCCGGTCAATCCCCGTCTGTTTCCTGGAGGATAAAGTCGTGATACCCCCGGGCATCGAGAAGATCGTCCAGCTCGTCGAGGTCGTGCATCTCCACGACGATCATCCAGCCCGTGTCATGAGGATCGCTGTTGACGATGCCGATGTCGTCGATGAGATCCTCGTTGACGTTCATCACGTTCCCGGTGAGGGGTGAAATCAGCTCGACGGTGCCCTTGGAGGATTCTACGGCGCCGAAGGGTTCATCTCTTTCCACCTCCGCATCGATCTCCGGAAGTTCCACTGCCAGCACCTCCCCCAGCTTCTCCTGGGCGTAATCGGTGATGCCGATGGTGGCCAGGTCGCCTTCCACCCGGACCCACACATGCTCGCGACTGTAAAGCAAATCGTCTGGGAAAACCTTCATAGTCAGTGCACCCTTCGTCTAAGTTGTTATATATCAATTATCTTCAGTTCTTTCGGTATCTTCGTCAACACCTCGGCGCCGTCCTCCCGGACCAGCACCATATCCTCCAACCGGACGCCCCACCGGCCCGGCAGATAAATGCCCGGCTCGACGGTCACCACCATGCCCGCCGCCAGCACCTGATCGGAAAGGGGCGACAGCCGCGGCGCCTCATGGACGTCCAGACCGACACCGTGACCGGTCCCGTGGGAAAAGTGGTCGCCGTATCCCTGCGCCTCGATATGACGCCGGGCGACGGCGTCTATCTCCCGGCACGAAACCCCCGCCCGGATGGCAGCGACCGCCCGGTCATGGGCCTCTTTCACGATGCCGTAAACCTTCCGTAATTCGGCCGGGGGCGGACCCAGCACGAAGGTGCAGGTCTCGTCGGAGTGATAACCGTCCGAGACGGCCCCGAAATCGATGATCACCGGCTCCCCGGCCGCCAGTTTCCTGTCGCCGGGACGGGCATGGGGGAGGGCGGCGTTAGGACCGGCGGCAACGATCGTGGGAAAGGAATTTTCCTCGGACCCCAGGGTGCGCATCCGGTAATCCAGCTCCAGGGCGACCTCCCGCTCCGCCCACCCCGGACGGACAAGGGACATGACCGCGGAGAGGGCCGCGGTGGCGATATCGATGGCCCGGCGGAGGCGGGCCAACTCCTCGTCGTCCTTGCCGGCACGCAGGGAGTCCAGCTCGGCGGCCAGGGGGACGAGGGTCACCGCGGCGATCTGCTCCCGCAATCTTTCATGGAGGTCCACCGTCAGGGCGGCGGACTCGAAGCCGACGTGCCGGGACCGCCCTGCCGCCAGGGCCGCCGCGATGCCGCCGATCTTATCCCGGTACCGGACAACCTCGCAGGCCGGGGCCTGCTCTCCGGCCTGGGTGACGTAACGGCCATCCACCAGGAGGACGCACCGCTCCGCCAGGAGCAGCAGCACCCCGTCACTGCCGGTGAAACCCGTCAAGTAACGGATATTTTTCATATCAAAGAGCAACACGGCGTCACAACCCCTGGGAAAAACGGCCTGCCGGAGCCGATCGACCCTTCGCTTTACCGCCGCCTCATCCGCCGTCATGCCGCTCCCCGCCCAGTTTGATCAGCCACCGCGACAGTTCATGCACAACCATGCTTTTTTTGTCAATAGGAAGATCGATGTTTTTTTGCTCCCACAGCTCCAGCACCTCGGTCAGACGCTGCCGGGCCTCGTGGTTTTCCGGCTCCCGGACGAGGATCGCCGTGAGGATCTCCCGGGCGCTCTCATAGTGGCCCTGACGGATATGGAGGTCCGCCATGGTCAGGGTCTGGAAACCATCGCCCGCCGCGGGTCCGTCGTCCGTCGCTTCGTCGTCCAGAAGGGCCGCTACGGCATTCTGAACCTCCTGAAGCTCAGCGAGGCCGGCCAGGAGGGCCATGCTCCGCTGATAGCAGGTTACCGCCCGCCGTCGCTCCCCCCTTTCCCGGTACGCGTCCCCGAGGAGTTTCAAAAGCCGGGCGATCTCCTCGTTCAGAGGTTCGATTGCCGCGAAGGCCGCCGCCGCCTCGTCAAGCCTGCCCAGTCCCAGCCAGGAGCGGCACAAAACCAGCGCCGCCCGCACATCATCCGGAGCGGCGGCAAGGCGCACCCGCGCCAGCTCCAGGGAGCGGTCATAGCTTCCCGCCTCCAGACAGCTTTGGGCCTGCCGGTAGAAATCAGGGTCTTCCCCACCAGGGTAAAGTTGCATATCTCATTGTTTTTACAATATATATTACAAATGAGCGTCACGCTAACACAGCCCCGGTAGCGTGTCAAGGAAGAAATCGAAAGAAATTCAACCCCGGGGGGAAAATGTTTCGATATTGACGCCGGTGCCGCGGCAGGGTATAAGCATTTCATGGACATGAGGCAAGACTTTGTGAAAAGCATTTATGTATTTCTGGTCGCGGTTTGTCTGTCCTTTCCGCCGGCGGCCGGCGCCGATTACCTCATCATGCTCAAGAACGGCAGTCAGTTCACCACGCCCGCCTACTGGCACACCTACGAGGAATTGCGATTCTACTATCTGGGGGGAACGGTGGGTCTAAAAAGGCAGGCGGTAAAAAAGATCGTCTCCCTGGCCCCCCCCTACCGGGAGGAGGCGCTGCCGGAGGAGATGCCGGCACCGGCGCCGGGAAAGCAGGAAACCGCCCCGGCCGGGCCGGTCCGGGAAACATCCCGGATGAAGGCGGAAGAGGAGGTTTATGCCAAGAAGATCGAGGCGGTGACCGCGAGAATCGCCGCGATCAGGACCATGTCCAGGGAGGAACTGCTGGCCCTTTCCACAGAGATCGCCACCCTGAAGAAAGAGATCGTGAGCAAAAATCTCACGGGCCTCTACGAAGGCAAATATCAGGAACTCTTTACCGCCAACGACGCCATCAGAGAAGAACTCAAAAACAGGCTTTAATAAACGACCCGCCAACCGAGGATCTTCAGGGACTGGCCGCCCATTGCGCTTCGCACGTTGCAACTGTTGTACCGCACGGCGACGCTGCCGTTCAGGTCCACCGTCTGATTCGCCAGCACCGCCCCGGCGATATTGATGCCGGCAGGTCCGCCGCCGTTGAACGTGAGCGTCCCGGTAACGATGATCAGGCCGTTCCAGTTGAACCCACCCCCCAGGACCAGATCGCCTTCCACGATCAGGGCGCCGTAGCCCAGGACGCCGTTGAGGGTCAGCTCCCCGTTGATCGGGGGTGCCGTCGCCGGTTTGGAATACACCGTCACATAATTGGAAGGCACCCCGTAAAAAGCGCCGGTTATATTCCCCCCCGGGATGGTCTGCGTCGCCCCGGCCTTCATATCCGTCACATACTGCGCGATCTCGATATCACTGGTCGTCGTGGTCGCCGCGGCCGGAGAGCCGTTGAGGGTCGCGTTGGGAAGCGTGGAATACGCCGGGCTTTTAGTGGTAACCGGGGGCTTGTTGCCGCCGCCGCAACTACCGCCGTCGTTACCGTTTATATTCAGGGAACTGCTCATTCCCGTCACGTTGCCCTTGGCGTAAATGGCCGCCAGGATCGGCGGCGGCGGCAGTTTTGTCACCTCCGCCTCCAGGATCTTGACGGCGCCGCCGCTCATCCCCCGGGCCGTGATCACCTCCACGACCGGCTCGGCGGACGATCCGGCTTTCGTGTACTGCCGGGGCGTCGTGGCGGCGGGGCTGGTATATTCGTAGCCGTAATAGATCACGTTCCCCGGCGACGCCGCGGTATGGGTGGAGGCGTCGCCGTCCCCGTCGACATAATGCAAGGACGAACCCGCCGTGTGGCCCTTCTGTTCCGCGTCATATTCCTTCTTGTGGCGGATTTTTACGGCATAGGTCATCTTGACGGGGGACTGGAGGGTGTTGACCGTGACGGTCGTATTGGTGTGTGAGGCCGTCGTGGGGATATAGTTGCGCAGGGAGCTGTCGTAGGCAGGATCATCCGTGGTCTGCCAGGAAGCGGAGGTGAGGATGTAAGCGCTCCAGGAGGGATCGACGGACGAGGCCGGGTCGCCGGCGTAATTCGCATCGGCATTGGTTCCCCGCAGGCGCGTCCGGGCTTCTTCGATCCCCGCCTCGGCGTTGAAGAAGGCCCGCTCGATCTGCTTGTAATTGCCCGTGATCTTCAGATCCGTGGAGGTCGTCATGTAGGCCGTCACCCCGATAAGCAACAGCAGGGCGATCAGGAGGATCACGACGGTTAAGACGATCCCCCGCTCACTGCCGATTACGCCCTCTTTTCCCAACCTGCTTGACATCGCCGGACCTCCCCGCTGCCGCCGCTCAAAGGCCCATGTTTCTCAAGGTGACCTGAGATTTTACCTCGTAATGATAGTAGTGATCGCTGCTCCCGCTCGTGTAGCCGGGATCCTCCCGGGCGGACCGTGCCTTCACGGCGACTTCGATTTTGCGGATGCTTGCCAGGTCGGCCGCCGCGACCGGCGTCGTCAGTTCCGCACCGCCGGCGTTGTAATATTTGAAGACCAGCGCCTCGATGTCTTCCGCAACGGTTTGCAACACCCCGTTGGCCGTCCGCGCCAGGCACTTCCACCGGCAGGGGCTGCAGGCGCCGGCGACGCAAAGACTATAGGTGATGTTTTCGTTCTCGTTATCCGCGTAGGTCGTGTCGCTGTCACCGTCCAGATCCGCCACGAAGGCGAGGACGGCGGCATCGGCCGTGACGATTCCCGGCGCCGGGCCGGGTGCGGTCGTGGGAGAGGAAGACCAGCCGGTGGTTTTTTTCGCCGGGTTGTAACCGGCCATCCGGATCTCCCGGGTCATCATCTCGAGGGCCGCCCGGGCGTTCTGCTGCATCGCCGTCACCATGTCCTGCTGGATAAGCTCCCTGTTCTGCATGGTGAAAACGGCGTACATGGCGCCCAGAACCACCAGCCCCACCGCCATGGCCACCAGCAGCTCCACCAGTGTAAATCCCCGCCGGGAAAAGTTCCGTTTCATGGGACTCCTATTTCTTGGCGATAATGCTCTGGAGGGTCACATCCCGGGTCTGGCCTTTCCAAGGCCAGGTCACGGTCACCACGACGGTCTTCATATTCGGCCCGGGGGAATCGGCCGTGACCGTCCACGAACGCTGGTAGATGTTTTCCTTCGTCTCCGGTGCGGTGGAAGAGACGATGTTCTCATAACCGGCGCTCTGCAGCTCCTCGAGTTTGTCCTTGGCCAGGGAGGTGGCGGTGGTCATGGTCTTACTGAATTGATTCCCGTCGATCACCCGTTTCGATCGCCTCACCGGTATCCACCTGGCCGTTGTTGTTGTAATCGTAAAACATGGTGTACTGGTTGCCGTTTATGAATTTTACCTTGATTTCCCTATTTTCCGAAACCGCCCTCATTCTCGCCGCCAGCAGGTCGCCTTGTACCTGCCTTGCCGCGCCGTTGAGTCGTCGCGAGGCCATGAAACCCTGGAAATTAGGGTAGGCCAAAGCGGCGATAATGGTCATGACGGCGATGACGATGATAATTTCCACGAGCGTAAAGCCCCGTCGGCGGGAATTATCGATCATCAAGGCCATGCCGCCCTCCCCATTTTCATCGCGTTCCCTTACGGGGCCCGGCAATGTTCAGGACGCCGTTCCGCCACATCAGGGCGGAAATGAAGCTATCATCACCGGACAATTTATTGTCGCAAACCCGGGCGGCAAAGTCAATATCTGTAAAAATATTTTTATATCGTCATTTTATCGTCGCCAAGCGCCAAAAATGCCGGCAACGATCGCAGGGAGCGGTTTTTACCCGGCGCTGCCGGAACGCGCGCCGGGACGTCCCGGTAAAACCGGCGCCACTGCGGCGGCATGACAACAGTGGAAGAGGAAACATCCTGGGGGGCATCTTACAAATCGGCGGGGAGATTGTCGGTCGTCGGTCGGAGCGGGGCGTTTGGTGATATTTCCAGCGACCGGCGCCGAAGGCCATACCATCCACTCGTCATCGGTGCCGAATCCTTTCCGTTAACGGACCGGCAGGATAGGCCGCCACTCCCGAACCCATTCCTCCGGGCTAACGGCTATGGACGTCCAGCCAGGAGCTCCGCTGGACGCGGGTCATGCCGCTGCTGTTGTAGGCGTTGGCCAGGGCGGCGCTGCTGTAATAGAGATCGGTAGTTCCATTGGCGTCCACCGTCTTGCCGGTATCGTGGTTGATGGTGACCACGGAGCCATAGACGATGGCCGTACCGGTGGCGGTGAGGGTCCCGCCCCCATCGAGGATGACGATCCCTTCAAAGCAGGAGTTGCCCGCCATATGAAATGTCCCGCCGTTGCGCACGATGATGATGCCCGCCCCGTTAGCGCTGCCGTTGAGGGTGGAACCGCTTTCCACGACGGTGACGAGGGGGTTGGCCCGGGTGCCCAGGGTCCCGGTGACATAGAGGGAGGGATCGGCGAGAACCTGGTTCACAAAGTCCTGCCATTCGGCTTCGGTATGGGTGCCGCCGCCCACCTGAATGCCGCCTGTGGAGGTGCAGGGGGCGGTGCTGCCGGTCCCGGCAAGGTGTGAACAATTTCCCGTGACCGTGGGGGTCACGGCAGGGGTGTAGAGACCCGGCTTCGCCCCTGTGGACGTCCCGGTGGTCCGGCAGGCGTTGCCGTTGCAGTTTGGATCGGCCGGGATGGCGTAGTCGTTGCCGTCGAGATTCGTCCCGGACCCGAAACCGCCGCCGGTCTTCAGGGTCACCGTTGGCCCGCCGCCGTACATGGCCACGGCCCCGTCGGCCCCCTGGGGCACCATGGAGGTGCGACTGATCACCATTTCCACCGTTTTCGTCGCCTGATTCGCCCCGGTACCGGTCATCCGGTAGAGATACCTTCTATTGGCTGTATCCAGCCCATACAACTTGACGGTGGAAGAAAAGGAAAACCCGCCCGGCGGGGTGACGGTGAACTGGGTGCAGTATGTCGAGGTGCAGGTCCCCGCCTCGATCTGAGTGCGGGTGGCGTTGGTCGTGGGATAGGTGATGCTGTTGTTCCGCAGGTAATCCACCACATACTCCACCCCGGCGTCGGCATTGTATATCGCCTTGGCGCTCTCCCGGTAATTGGCGGAGATCTTGAGATCGGTGGTGATGGTCATGACGGAGGTCGTCCCCAGGAGGACCAGGACGGCAATGAGGATCAGGGCCACCGCCAGGACCATGCCCCGCTCGTTTCTCCAGACCGCGCTTTTTTCCTTACGCCTCATGGTTCAACTCCCCTGATTATAGGTGTAGGTGTTGCCGGTGGTGACCGTCCCGCCGCTGTCGGTGAGCTCGATCCAGTAATTCACCGTCTTGTTGTTGTGTTTGGGAATGGTGGCGCAGTAGGTGTTGCCGCTGCTCAACGTCATCGTGAGATTGTCGCCCTGGTTGGTTTTCAGCTTTCTGCTCGTATAGGTGCCGCTGATGTCCGCACAGACCTTAACGGTAAGATTGTTCGCCACCGTGCTGCCGGCGGGGTTCTGGGTCACGTTGTAGATGGGCGAACCGCTCACGGTCGTCGTGGTCGCGGCGGTGGTGGTCGTCGCCGCCGTGGTGGTGGTCGAACTGGAGGAAGAGCTGCTCACTGCCGTACTGGCCGCGGTGGAAGCGGCAGAAGTGGCGGTGGTCGTCACCGCCGTGGAAGCGGCGGAAGTGGTTCCCGAGGTCGTCGTGGATGAAGAGGCACCGGCGGCGATCAGGAGGTTCCGGGGTATCGCCAGGGAGGTGAGTTCGTAGCGGCGATAATGGTCGCCGTAGGTGGGATGGGTGTAATTGGGATCCTCCTTGGCCGCCTTCACCCGGATGGTGACCTTGACGTTGGCGATGCTGCCCAGATCCACCGGTTGTGTCAACTCCGTCCCGGCGCTGTCGTAGTATCTGAATTCCAGGGCTTCGACGTTTTCCACCACCTGCTGTCGCGTCGCCGAGACGGACGATTTGCGCCCCAGGGTCTGGACGCCGCCGGCGGGGGTATAAAGTTCGTAGGTGATGATCTCGTTGGCGTCGCACACCGTGCCATTGGGGGCGTTGTTCGTTCCGGAGCTGTCGGTGATATCGAGGGTGAATTTGATGGAGTCGGCCGCCGCGGTCATGATCCCCAGGCAGTAGCCGGTAGACCAGGGGGTCGTCCCCGAACAGTTCGGCAGGGCGCCGCCGGAACCGGAGCAGTCCGCATCCGTCATCGTCCGGGTGACGTCCCGGTAACCGGCCAGACCGATCTCCCGGACCATCATCTCCATGGCGATCCGGGCATTCTGCTGCATCTCCGTCTGGGTCTCCTGACTGCTGAACTGGCTGTTTTGCACCGTGAAGACGGCATAGACGGCCCCCAGGACCACGAGGCCCACCACCATGGCGATGAGCAGTTCCAGGAGGGTGAAGGCGCGGCGCCCGGTCTTGAAGATCCCCGCCGCCCGGCCCCGGCCGGAACGTTCTACCTGAAAGGCAATCTCTTTTTTCCCTTCGTTCATCGTCGTTCAATCCCGGGCGCGAATGGTCTGGAGCTGGACACTGTGGCTCAACCCCTGCCAGGTCCAGGAAACGGTCACGGTTATCGTCTTGTAGCGGATACTGCCGCCGCCCCCCGCCGTATCCGCGACGGTCCAGTTACGATTGTAGATCCCCTGGAGGGGATTGCCCGCATCGGTATGGCTGCCGCTGCTTAAATCCGCATCGACCGAGGTGCCGGTGAAATTCTTGGCCTTCAGATCCTGGAGCTTGTCGTTGGCCAGGGTCGTCGCCGTGGTTATCGCTTTGCTGAAGGAGTTGCCCTTGATCGTCGTCGTCGTCACCGCCGCCAGACCGATCAGGGCCACGGCCAGGACAAAGACGGCGATCATGATCTCGATGAGGGTAAAGCCGGCCTGATCCCTTCCCTGCTCCATAACTGTCCGTTCAACTGATCTTGACGCGGCCATTGGACGTCACCGTGATGGTCTTGACGCCGGTCGCACCCGTAAGTCGCAAAGTCGCCGTACTCCCCGTGCCGTTGGGGCGAAAGGTCACGACGGCGGTGCTGGCGCCGGTATCGAAAGTCACATCGTAATAGGTCGGATGTAATTCCTTGATCACCAGGGTTTCCCCCGTATCCGCCACCCCGTTCTGGTTCGTGTCGCGAAAGATGGTATAGCGATGATCATTGTCGATATTCAGGGCGATCCATCTGTTTTCCGTAACCGCCTGCATCCGCATGGCCATGAGGTTGGCATGGAGCTCCCGGGCCGCCCCGTTGAGGCGCCGCTGGGCCAGGAAACTCTGGAAGGTCGGGATGGAGATCGCCCCGAGGATGGCGAAGATGGCCACGGCAATGAGCAATTCCACCAGGGTGAAACCCCTTCTCTCGGCGCTGCGGATCATCAAAATCCCGTTCCCCTCCGGCAGTTAATTCCTTACGAACTTACTATAATCAAGGAGGAATGAAAAATCAAGTAATCTAAATTGACGACCGCGCCATGAGCAACGCCCCTTCCCCGTCCGGAGACTGCGGTCTGGGCAAATCCTTCCCCGGCCTCCCCGGTATCGGTCAGGTCGGCCAGTGACGGTCATCACGGTAATTGTTTGTCTGTTATTTTAGCCGCCCCGGGGTTACGGCGGGGTTTGCTTGGCGCGACGCCGTGGTGCCGATGCAATCTTTGCCGCTTCCCGTATTGAATAATCCGCATCGCTGGGTTATAGGATAGGAGGTGGCGCCCCGGAAGAACGGTGGTTCGGACCGGAACGCCGCCGGCATCCTGAATTGTTCCGGAATGAAGGCATTCGTTTTGAGCGGCAAGGCAAAATTTCTGTTGCTGTCGGTTTTCCTGGTCATCACGGCCGTCGTCGCCGCGCCGGCCTCTGATCCGCCCTGGCAAAGCATCGATGCGGGACTGGATTACGGGGTCTTCAAGGCGCCGGCGCACTTCGGGGCCGGTGACGCAAAGATCGTTATCGTCCGGATAGATCCGGATGTCTTTGCCTTCCGCCTGCTTGCCGCTTCGGAACTGTCTCCGGCAGCCGAAGGTTTGACGGTCAAAGAATGGGCGGAGAAATACCGGTTAGTCGCGGCGATCAATGCCGGGATGTTCCAGACGGATCTCAAGACGAACGTGGGATACATGAAGAACTTCGGCCACATAAACAACCGGCGCATCAATAAGAAATATGCGTCCGTATTTGCGTTCAATCCGAAAGCGGCCGCCGATCGGCCGATGATATTCGACACCGACCTGAAGAACATCCGTGAGATCATCAACGCATACGACACGGTGGTGCAGAATCTCAGGTTGATCAAGCGGCCGGGGATCAATCGCTGGGCGCACCAGGACAAGCGCTGGAGCGAAGCGGCCCTGGGCCAGGACCGGGAGGGCAGACTGCTGTTTATCTTTTCGAAATCCCCGTTGACCATGCACAACCTTGGGAATATCCTGCTTTCCCTGCCGATTGGAATCGTATGCGCCCAACATCTGGAAGGCGGATCTCAGGCCTCTCTCTATCTTCGCCATAACGGTGTCGAGATCAGAGAAACCGGCCGTTACGGCCTTTTCTCCGGCATAAACGGCACCCCGGAGGGATTTCTTCCCGTTCCGAATGTCATCGGCATAACGAAGAAAAAATAACAAGGATTTCCGGACGCCACCGGAGATATCTTTTCGAGGTCCCGGCACATGCACGCCATTGTCCGTTCCGCCACCTATGATTATACCGATCTCAAACCCCGTTTCTTCGCCATCATGGATACCCTGGGCGGCGACAAGATCCGCCCTGACGCCCGGGTCCTCATCAAACCGAATCTGCTGTCCCCGGCAAGGCCGGGGCAGGCCGTCCTCACCCACCCCCTGATCATCAGGGCTGCCGTCGAATACGTCCTGGCACGGCGGGGCATCCCCCTGGTGGCGGACAGCCCCGCCATCGGTTCTTTCGAAAAGATTCTCCGGGACAACGGGATCAAAGAAGCCCTGAGCGGCTTGAAGGTAACCTGTCAGCCCTTCGCGGCGTCGGTGCCGGTGGATATCGGACCTCCCTTCGGCGCCATCGAGCTGGCCCGGGAGGCCGTGGAAGCCGAGGTGACGATCAACCTGCCGAAACTGAAGACCCACAGCCAGATGCTCCTGACCCTGGGGGTCAAGAACATGTTCGGCTGCGTCGTCGGTTACCGGAAGCCGGAATGGCATCTGCGGGCCGGTGTGGATCGGGATCTCTTCGCCAGGCTCCTCGTGCTCATCGCCCGGCGCCTCCGCCCTTCCTTCACCATCCTCGACGGCATTCTGGCGATGGAAGGCGAAGGGCCGGGAAGCAGCGGCGTCCCCCGCCGGATCGGCGTCCTCATCGGCGCCACGGACCCGCTGGCCGTCGATCTGGCGGTCTGTCTGATGTTGAATCTGCCGCCCCCCGCCGTCCCGACCCTCCAGGTCGCGGCCGCGATGGGACTCCTGGACGGCGGCCTGACCGTCGACGGTCAATGGCCGGAAGTCCATGACTTTGCCTTTCCGGCCCTGGAAGGCCTCCTCTACGGCCCCGAATCCTGGCAGCACCTCATACGAAGGTATTTCCTGCCGCGGCCCGTCCCGGAAACGGACCTCTGCAAACTCTGCAACGAATGTCTGAAAATCTGCCCGGCGAAGGCAATCGGAAAAACCGGGAAGGAGCTGCATTTCCATTACGAGCGGTGCATCCGCTGCTACTGCTGCCTGGAGGTCTGCCCCTGGGGTGCGATCCGCAAAAAATATCCGCCCCTGGCCCGCGCCTTCCGGACCATTGCCGGCCGGATACTCTGAACCGGCCGTCGTACCGCTGGAGGAAGCGTGATCCCGATGAGCGGCTGCTTACGAGGTCGTCAATCCCCTCTGTTCAGGAAGGCGTTCACGGCGGCGCGGATTTTTTCACCTTCGCAGAGGAAGGCGAAATGTCCGCAGCCGCCGGTCAGTTCCATCGTCTCCCCCCCGCCGGACCCGGCGAACGTCAGGGCCGGCTCCGGGTTCACCAGCATGTCGTCCCGGGCCACGATCACAAAGAGCTTCGTCGGCCGACCCCCGGTCCCCGGCGGCACCGCCGCGGCAGGCAAACAGGCGTTCTGACTCATGATCGCCTTGAGCTGCCAGGCCCAATCGTCCAGATTGTACTTGGCGAGCCCCTTCTCCATCCCCGCCAGCAGAGAGGGCAATTCGGCCGGCGGCACCGTGCGGCGGTAATAGCCGGGATTACGGACGGCATAGGAATGGACGGCCGCGAGGATTTTCTTTGCGGCCCGGTCTCCGCGCGGACAACCCCTTGTCTCTTCGATGGTCCTGAGTTCGGCGTTCATGATCAACAGATCGCCGGCAGTCAAACGGGGGGAGGCCATGATGGGCACCGCCTTCCCGGCAAACCCGGGATAGGAGCAGAGCCACTGAAAGGCCTGCATCCCCCCCATGGAGATGCCGACTACGGCATGGAGTCCCGACAGCTCAAGATGCCGGGTCAGAAAGAGATGCTGGGCCCGCACCATATCCCGGATTGAAAACTCCGGGAAGGCGAGGCCCTGCTGTCCCCCCTCCCGCGAGGGGGAAGAAGATACCCCGTTGCCGAAGGAATCAACGACGATGACAAAATATCTTTCGGTGTCGGCCAGTTTTCCCGGGCCGACATAACCGGTCCGGATCAGATCTTCCGAGGTTCCCGCCAGCCAGGTGGGGAAAAGGACGGCATTGGAGCGCTCCCGGTTCAATCGGCCAAAGGTGCGATAACCGAGACGACAGTCTTTGATGACCTGCCCGTTCTCCAGGGTGAAGTCACCCAGGGCGGCAAAGCGGAGCTCCCCTTCCCCGCGACCGGTCCCCGACAAAAAAAGCAGGATGACCGGCAGCAGCAAGAATTGCAACCGGAAGCCGCGGGAACGGAAAAACGACCGTGCCGCTGGTTGGGCGCTGCTTAGCCGCCCGCCTACCATTGAAGCCGACATTATGATCCACCCCCCTCTCTCCGTTCGGATAACGCCTTCGGCGGCCTGCCCGATGCAGTTTTATACACAACGACATCAATAAATGCGCATGTTGAAGGTTCTTTATAATTGGCGACGTCATATTCATGCGCAAATAATTCCGCCGCTGTGTATAAGTCGTTCCCGGCCATGTCCCGGCCGGACGATTTATGGATGGTTGTTTACAGATGATGGGATATTTCCATCTTTAACCTCCCCACCCCCGGGCGCAACGGATAGGCGACGGCAACGGAAAGGGCAGTGGCCGGTCCTCCCCGGGGGGAGCTCCCTTTGCCGCTCCGTGGTCAGGAGGATTTCCGGAGCAGCTTCAATTCGGCGGAAGTGAGATAGAATTCACTGTAGCCGCATTCCGGGCAGGCGAAGATGTCGAACCCCGTGGATTTGTTTTCCATCTTCAGGCGATTCCCATATATCCAGGTCGCGAGACGGAGGGTATGAAAGGTGTCGGGATTATCCTCGTTGAGGATCACCAGTTCCCGTTCCGGGTGGTTGAGACAGTATTTCTTGTCATCCTTTTTCGGCATCCTCCAGCTCCTTTCCAAAATAACGGGCCGTTTTTTATCACAAAACGTCTTTAAAGCAAGATTATTTATGGCAATCTCCCCCGCTTCCTGGTAGAATATCCTCCCATGGAAGGCTCAAGACAAATTCTTCACCCGCATCCCGGCCGGAGGAAATCATGATCGATTCTGCAAAGGAATTTATTTCTGGTTATTACGATCAACTGCTGAACTGGTATGACGGCCTGACCTATCTGGAACAATTCTTCACTCTTTTCGGATTGTTCGTGGCCCTGGCCGTCATCATCGGCTTGTACATCGTGAAGAAATCCACCGGCTGAGCGCCCGCCCCCGGGTCCGGTCGCCGGTACAACCGCCATCAACAAAGGAGGAGGTCTTTAGCCATGTCGGAGGCTGTCATCATCTGCGCCGCCCTCACCGGGGCGGCAACTTTCAAGCAAAACAATCCTTCCGTACCTTATACCCTGGCGGAATTCGCCGCCGAAGCGGAAAAATGCCGTCAGGCCGGGGCGGCCATGGTTCACGTCCACGCCCGGACCGACGACGGCGACTCCACTCATGAAATCGCCCGGGTCCAGGCCGTGTACGACGCCATCAAGGAGAGATGCCCGGACCTGATAATCTGCCTGTCCTCGGCGGTCGGGGCCTTCAAGACCGCGGAACAAAGGCTCGCCCAGATCCTGGCCGTCCGTCCGGAGATGGCCTCTCTGAATACCAACACGATGAACTTCAGCATCATGGACCGGAATTCCGGACAGATCTTCTTCGATTACGTCTTTGAAAACACCTTCACCATGCTCCAGGATTTCGGCAAGGCCATGGAGGCCAACGGCATCAAGCCGGAGATCGAATGCTACGATATCGGCGGTCTGGACAATACGCTGTTGATCGGCCGCCAGGGGTTCTTTACCCAACCCATGAACTTCAACTTCGTCTGGGGAGTGGCGGGAGGCCAGAAATTCCGTCCCGAGGTCATGATCGCCATGAAAAACGCCCTGCCGCCGCAAGCCAATTTCACGACCTGCGCCGTGGGACCCGAGCAGTTCCCCGCCAACGTCATGTCCTGTTTGCTGGGCGGGCACATGCGGGTGGGCCTGGAGGACAACACCCGCATGCCCAACGGGGAAATGGCCAAAGGGAGCTACGAGCAGGTGGAGTGGGCCGTCCGGGTCGCCGCCTCCCTGAACCGCACCCCGGCGTCCCCGGAAGAGGCCAGGCAGATTCTGGGAATCAGGAAAGGCTGAACGGGCTGACCACGATCCGGTTTCGACCGCCGGCCTTCGCCTCGTAAAGGGCCCGGTCGGCGGCGGCGATCAGCATCGCCGCCGTCAAACCCATCCTGGGCACGGCAGCGGCGATACCGATGCTGACCGTCACTACCGTCCCGGCTGTCGAAAAGCCATGGGGAAGGCCCAGGTCCTGCACCGCCGTTCTCATGGCCTCGCCGATGGCCTGTGCGCCGGTGGTGTTGGTCGCGGGAAGGATGGCGGCGAACTCCTCGCCGCCGTATCTGGCCAGGAGATCGGCCGGCCGCTTCAGGACCCCGTTCAGGGCCCGGGCAACCCGCTTCAGGCCGTCGTCCCCGGCAAGATGGCCGTAGTGGTCGTTGAAGGCCTTGAAATGATCGATATCCGCCATGATGAGGGCCAACGGCTGCTCGGTCCGCAACCCCCGTTTCCATTCTTCGCCCAGAAATTCATCGAACCGGCGCCGGTTGGAAACCCCGGTCAGACCGTCGATCATGCTCAACCGGGAGAGAATTTCATTGGCCTCCTGGAGCCGCCTGGACAGGACCACCAGCTCTTCCTCCCGCTCGCGGCGGCGTTGCATCTCATCCCGGAGGCGGAGGGAAGACCTCACCCGGGCCACAAGTTCCAGTCGGTCGACGGGCTTGGTGATGTAGTCCACCGCCCCGGCATCGAAAGCCGCCTGGAGCGTCCCCTTGTCCCCCAGGGCGGTGACCATGATCACCGGCACATCCCGGTAGCGACCGTCTTCCTTGATCCGCCGGCAGCCCTCGATACCGTCGATACCGGGCATGACTATATCCATGAGGATCAGATCGACGTTCACGGCCGCTGCCTCCCTGTCTTCCAGGGCGAGAACCGCAAAGGCTTCGGCGGCGGATGCCGCCTCCCGGATCCGCCGGTAACCCGCCCGGCGCAACTGGTGGACGATTATCTGCCGCATTTCTTCAGAATCATCCACCACCAGGATATGATGCCGTCTTTCCATATCTTGCGATTCATTCATAGCGGAGTGCCTCGATGGGGTTGAGCAGGGACGCCTTGTAAGCGGGATAGAAACCGAAGAAAACGCCTACGAAACCGGAAAAACTGAAGGCAAGGACGACGGAAAGAGGCGAGATGATGGTCGTCCAGCCGGCCAGCCGGGAGAGGATCTCCGAGCTCATCACCCCGAGGGCGATCCCGATCACCCCCCCGCTCAACGACAGCGTCAGGGCCTCCACGAGAAACTGCATACGGATCGCCCAGGTCCTGGCGCCTACGGCCATGCGGATGCCGATCTCCCGGGTCCTTTCCGTAACGGAAACCAGCATGATATTCATAATCCCGATCCCGCCCACCAACAGGGAAACGGAGGCGATGGCCCCCAGGAGCAGGGACATGACCCGGGTGGATTGCTCCGCCGCCTGGAGAAGCTGGGTCAGGTTGCGGATGGAGAAATCCTGTTCCCCTTTCGGTCCGATGCGATGCCTTTGCTTGAGAAGTTCCGTGATCTCCGCCTCCGCCCTTTCCATGTCCGCGGCGCCGGCGGCCTTGACGAGGATGGAACGGACCGAACCGGCGAAATGGGTGCCGAAGATCCGTTTTTGTGCCGTCGTCACGGGGATATAGACCAGATCGTCCTGATCGTGGCCCATAATTGACTGCCCCTTCTCGGACAGGACCCCGATGACGGTGAAGGGCACCTTGCTGATCCGGACGATCTGTCCCACCGGATCATGGGGTCCGAAGAGATTTTCCACCACCGTCTGCCCCATCAGGACGACCTTGGTCGCCGAGCGGACGTCCTGATCCGTAAAAGGACGGCCGGAAACCAGCGCGAGGTCGCGGGCGGCAAGGATCCCCGGCGTCGTTCCCTGGACCGCCGTGGACCAGTTCTGGTTGCCGAAAACGATCTGGGCGACGCCGTTGACCATGGGGGCTACGGCCGCCACCGCGGGACACTCCCGCTCGATGGCGTAGGCATCCTCCAGGGTGAGGGTCATCTGGGCGCCGCTGCCCATCCGGAGCCCCCCGGAGGTCATACTACCCGGCATGACGATGAGGAGATTGCTGCCCATGGAGGCCACCTGTTCGGAAATCTTCTCGCTCGCCCCCTGCCCGACGGCGAGCATGGTGATCACGGCCCCGACCCCGATGATGATCCCCAGCATCGTCAGGGCGGAGCGCATCTTGTTGACCCACAGGGCCCGAAAGGCGATCCTGATCGTGGATAAAATACCGGCCATGACAGTTCAAACCCCCGTTTCCCGCCGCACGTCGCTCACCACGACCCCGTCCACAAAGCGAATGACCCGGCTGCAGAAGGCCGCGATATCCAGCTCGTGGGTAACCACCACCAGGGTGATGCCGCCTTCCCGGTTGAGGCGGGTCAAAAGATCCATGATCTCCAGGCTGGTCTTCGTATCCAGATTTCCTGTCGGTTCGTCGGCGAAAAGCAGCGGGGCCTCGTTGACCAGGGCCCGGGCAATGGCCACCCGCTGCTGCTGCCCCCCGGAGAGCTGGTTGGGAAGGTGATGTTCCCGGCCCTCCAGCCCCAGTTTCGTGAGGGCCTCCCGGGAGCGGCGCCGTCGCTCCCCGGCGGGGACGCCGCTGTAGAGCATGGGCAGCTCCACGTTCTCCTGGGCCGAGGCCCGGGGCAGGAGGTTGAAACCCTGAAAGACGAATCCCATCTTGCGGTTCCTGATCGCCGCCAGCTCATCCTTGGAAAAGCCGCCGACATCCACACCGTCGAGCAGATAGCTCCCCGCGGAAGGCTGGTCCAGGCAGCCGAGGATATTCATGAAGGTCGACTTCCCCGAACCCGAGGGGCCCATGACGGCCACCGATTCGCCGCGGGTGATGGTCAGGGAAACGCCGTTCAGGGCGGGAACGGTAAATTCGCCCACCCGATAGATCTTGGTTATATCCTGAACGACGATCATCGCCCTTCTTCCGAGTGAGTTGACCGGATCATGGTCAGTTACCTTCTCAAAACGGCCCGCCCGCAGGGGGCCGGGAGCTTCCGCGTAAGTTGCCCGAATTAGATTCCCGACAGATCGCCGCCGCGGTGGCGGGGGCGGCTAACGGATGAACCGCGGCGTCGGGGCGCCGGCGTTGTCCCGCTTCTTGCTGTTCTCCAGGGATTCGACAATCACCTCCTGGCCGGCAAGCAGACCGCCGCCCGTGATCTCGGTATAGGTGCCGTCGCTGATCCCTGTTGCCACGGAAACCTTCCGGGGCTTGTCCCCGACAAGAAGCCAGAGCTGCGGCGCCCTGGCCCCGGCCGGTTCTTTTTTCCCTCCCGCCTCGATCATGCGAAAACGCAAAGCCGCACTCGGGACCCGCAGGACGCCCTTTTTGCCGTCGATGATGATGGACACGTTGGCCGTCATCCCCGGCTTGAGCTTCAGCTCGGGATTGGCGACCTGGACGATGACCTCGTAGGTAACCACATTCGAGACCGTGGTGGGGGAGTTTCGCACCTCCGAAACAGCGCCGCGAAAGACCATTTCCGGATAGGCATCCACCGTGAACTCCACGGGCTGACCTAAACGGACCCGGCCGATGTCCGCCTCGTCCACGCTGGTTTTCACCTGCATCTTGGTAAGATCCTGGGCGATGCTGAACAGGGTCGGCGTCTGGAAACTCGCCGCTACGGTCTGACCGATATCGACGTTCCGGGAGATTACCATGCCGTCCACGGGGGAACGGATCGTCGTGTAGTCCAGATCGATTTCCGCCTGTTTCAACGCCGCCCGCGCCTGTTCCACCTGGGCCCGGGCGGCGTTGACCTGGGCCTGTCCCGTTTCCACATTGGTCCGCGCCGCATCGAGATCGCTCCGGGCGATGAGGTTGCGGGCAAAGAGGGTCTCATTTCTATCCCTGGTCCTTTTGGCGTCCTGGAGGGTGGCCGCCGCCTTCTCGAGATTGGCCTGGGCAAGGAGCAGATTGGCCCGGGCCTGCTCCACCTTGGCGGCGAATGTGGACGGATCGATCTGGGCGAGGACCTGCCCCTTCCTGACCGCGGAATTGTAATCCACATAGATGGCCTTGATCATCCCCGAGGTCTGGGCCCCGACAATGACGGTGGTGACGGCGTCGATCTTGCCCGTGGCCGTCACCGTCGCCCGGATATCGCCGGTGTCGACCTTTTCCGTCCGGTATTTCCGCTGCTTGTCACCGCCGCGGGAAAAGGCATAAATAGCGGCCGTCAGCGCCAGAACCGCCAGAAGGACCGCGACGATGCGTAGATATCGTTTCTTCATTGTACACCTGTGGCCTTTTCGATGCCGGCCTGGGCAATCATATAGTCGTAAACCGCCGCTGCATGGGATGTCCGGGCGTTATTCAGGGATACGAGGGCGTCGGTCACCTCGATGGCGTTGCCCACCCCCGAGGCATAACGGCCTTCCGCAAGCTCCAGGTTCTCCGCGGCCTGCTTGACCTGGATCGCCGCCGTGGCCACCCGCTCGGAAACCTCCTGGAAATTGGAATAGGCCTGCTTCAATTCCAGAAAGATATTCTGGCGGATCGTCTTTTCGTTGGCCTTGGCGACCTCGAGATTCGCCCGGGCCTCATCCACCTGATATTTTGTGGAAAGGCCGCTGAAGATGGGGATATTCAGGGTGGCGCCCACATTCCATCCCTTGTCCCAGGGAAACTCCTGTCCCCCCCAGCCGTAACCCGCCGTACCGGTGAGATTCGGATAATACCCCTTCTTGGCGGCGGTGACGGCCTTCTCCGCCGCTTCCCGCTTCGAGACCGCCGCTTTGAGATCCGGACGTTCCTCATAGGCCCGTTTCAGGGCGGCGACAAAGTCGATATCCGGGCGATACACCGTAAATTCGACATCCCGCGCCTCGTACTCCGGAGCATCGGGATAACCCAGGGCATTATTGAGGTTCACCCTGGCAATCCGGAAGTCGTTTTCCGCTTTGATCATATTGAGCCTGGCATTGCTCAGATCCACCTCCGCCTTGGTGACATCGAACTTGGGTTTTGTCCCGACCTCGAAAAAACCCCGGGACTGGACAAGGTGATGTTCGAACTGCCGGACCGTATCGGCGGCGACATCCCGATTTCTCTTGGCTTTCAGGTAACTGTAATAGGCCTGCTTCACCCCGTAAACGATCTGGCGGCGGGCGTCATGAAAGTCCTGACGCGACGAGTCGGTATTGTATATCTGGACGTCGACCTGTGCCGCGGTCTTCCCGAAATCATAGATGGTCTGGTTGAGGGAAACGCTGTTGCCGTATTGGTTATAAACATTGCCGGCCTGTTGGGCGACGGTGCCGGCGGGGGTGTAATAGGGATCGACTCGGGAATAGCTCGACGAGACCCCGATCTGGGGGAAATAATTGGCCCGGGCCTGGCCGACACGGCTTTCATTCACTTTCACGGCGCCGGCGGCGGAGAGGACCGCCGGATGCCTGGTCAGGGCCATGCGGATACACCGCTGCAGGTCCAGAGTCTCCCCCGGGGTGATGGTTTCCTCCTGGGCGGACGCCCAGGGCAGGAAAAAGAAACCGCTGAGGCCGGTCAGCGCCCAGATTAGACCGACGGCCAGGAAATAAAGATTATTTCTCCACCTGCGGCCCTCGGTACCCCTGCGGGGGCGATGGTAGTTTCGGGTTGAAAATGTCCCCTCCCGGCCGGATAGCTTCACCGGAAAATTCAACCTTATCTGCATGTATTTACTCAAATAAGCATCCCTTCCCCGGCCGTGGACGGGGGAACGGGTGTCCGACCCGTTCCCCTCTCCCGGGCGACGGCAAGCCGTCGTGAGGGTCTCGCCTTTTGTTGCGCCTGCCGGCGGTTATGGGATCCCCGGCAAAGGAATCGTTCGCGGTCGCGAGAACCGGGCCGCCTGCTTTCATGAAAGCGCTTGCCGTTTCGCGTCCTTCCCGGTCGCTTTGTCCAGACCGGGGACGGCCACCCCTGCCGGCGCTGCCGCGGTGGTGTGACAGTCCCCCCCATCGATATTAAATATCCGAAGCAATGATCGCGCCACAACCGGAGCGGCCCGCGGCACAGCAGCGGGCCCAACCGCAAAAGGCCCCTGTCCCCGCTACTTAAGGCACATATCCGGCGCTGCTTGATCGCACCGTTGTTTCATCATATCATCATACCCTCCCCTTTGGTACCCGTTACGGGCGGACACAGGCGAACGACTAAAAAGTATCCACACTGGATACCCAGGAGGATAAAATTTATACACTTTTCCGGCGGGTAATCGTTTTTCCCAGGGAAGAGGTTCCCTGCCCCGATGTCAGGCAATCCGCCAGGTGGTCCGCTCGGGGCTGTCTTTCAGTATGACCCTTTGGTCCAAAAGCCGGCGTCGTATCTCGTCGGCCCGCTGCCAATCCTTTCGCTCCCGGGCCTCGCGGCGCGCCGCGATCAGGGCCTCGATCGCCGTGACGTCCAGCCCGAGCTTCCGCGCTTCCCGGTCCCGGTCGGCGTCGAAATACCGCTCGGGCTCCTCCTTCAGCAAGCCCAGGACGGCGGCGGTTTGTCGCAGGATCTCCCGGGAACGGGTCAGGACCGTAACGGCCGGGACGCCGGGTGAATGCTGTCCCCGGGCAAGATAGCTGTTGAGAACCCGGACGGCGTCATAGAGATGACCCAGGGCCCGGGCGGTGTTGAAATCGTCGTCCATGGCCTCGACAAAGCGCTCGGGCAGGGTTTGGATCTTTTCCAAAACCTGACGGTCCTTGTCCGGAAGGGCCGTCTCCTCCGGAGCCGGGGCGTCGTCTCCGTATTGCCGGAGGGTTTCGTCAAGGGTTTTCAGGGCCGAATAGAAACGCTCCATGCCCGTGCGGGCCTCCCGGAGCGACGCTTCCGAAAAGTCCACCGGGCTCCGGTAATGGCTCTGGAGAACGAAGAGTCGCAATACTTCGGGATGGTAGTCCCGGAGCATGTCCTGGATGGTGGCGAAGTTGCCCAGGGATTTGGACATCTTCTCGCTGTTCACCCGGACGAAACCGTTGTGGATCCAGTAACGGGCGAAGGTCTTTCCCGTGGCCCCCTCGGACTGGGCAATCTCGTTTTCATGGTGCGGGAAGATCAAGTCCTCGCCGCCGCCGTGGATGTCGAAGGTCTCACCCAGGTAACGCTGACTCATGACGGAGCACTCGATGTGCCAGCCCGGCCGCCCCTTTCCCCAGGGGCTGTCCCAGGCGGGCTCCCCCTCCTTGCTGGCCTTCCAGAGGGCGAAATCCATGGGATGGCGCTTTTTTTCGTTGACGTCGATACGGGCCCCGGCCATCATGTCGTCGAGATTCCGTCCCGACAATTTCCCGTAACCCGGAAACCTCTCGACGGCATAATAGACGTCGCCATCCACGGCATAGGCCAGCCCACGGTCGAAAAGGGCGGCGATCAACCCGATCATCCCCTCGATATGCTCCGTCGCCCGGGGAGCGACGGTAGGCCGCTCCACCCCCAGGGCATCCATGTCCCGGTCGTGGGTTTGGATGTACTTCGCGGCGACATCGTGGATGTCGCATTTCTCCACCCGGGCGCGATCGATTATCTTGTCGTCCACATCGGTGAAATTCTTGACGAAGGTGACATCCAGCCCCCGGTAGCGCATATACCTGACAATCACGTCGAAAACTATCGCCGACCGGGCATGGCCGATGTGACACAGATCGTAAACCGTAATGCCGCAGGCGTAAATCCCCACCCGGCCGGGGACGACGGGCTGAAACTCCTCTTTTCTGCGGGTCATGGTATTATAGAATTTTATTGCCATAGCGACTCCTCGTCAACAAAGTCCGGCGTTCAGGGGTAGAGGGAAATCATCTCCAGACCGAGATTCTCCCGGCAGCCCCACATAATGTTCATATTCTGGACCGCCTGCCCCGCCGCCCCCTTGATCAGATTGTCGATGGCGGAGATCACGATGACCCTCCCGGTCCGACGGTCCACCGCCACGCCGAGATCACAGAAATTGGCGCCCCGCACGGCGGACACATTGGGATACTCGCCCGGTTTATATACGCGGATAAACGGTTCCCGTTCGTAAAATTCCCGATAGAGATCGTGAACCTCCCGGAGCGTCTTTTCTCCCCGCAGGGACGCGTAGATGGTGCTGAGGATGCCCCTGGTGATGGGCAGGAGGTGGGGGGTAAAGGAGATCCGGAGGTCCTCTCCGGCCAGAACGGCCAATTCTTGTTCGATCTCCGGGGTATGGCGGTGCTGGGTGACCTTGTAGGCCTTGAAGGCCTCGGCGACTTCGCCGAAGAGGGACGCCACCTGAGGTTCCCGGCCGGCACCGCTGACTCCGGATTTGGAATCGGCGATGATGGAGCGTGGATCGATCCAGCGCGCCTTCAGCAGCGGCGCCAGGCCCAGGATAACGCTGGTGGGGTAGCAGCCGGGATTGGCGATCAGACGCGCCCCCCGGATGTCCTCGCGGTATAGTTCCGGAAGACCGTAGACGGCTTCCCGGAGGCCGGCGGCGGCGGTATGGCGGCCATACCAGGCCTCATAAACCTCCAGGTTCCGGAGGCGGAAATCGGCGCTCAAATCGACGACCCTCATCCCGGGCACCCGGAGAAAAAGCGGGGCGACGTTCATGGAAACGGCGTGCGGCAACGCCAGGAAGACGTGCTCGCAACCGGCGGCGACCTCTTCGGGCGAAGCGTCTATGAAAGACAGGTCCGTCAAACCCGTAAAGGCAGGATAAATGTCCGCAACGGCACGGCCGGCATAACGACGGGAAGTCACGGCCGTCACTTCCGCCTCCGGATGACGCAGGAGGATACGCAGGAGTTCCTGGCCGGTATAACCGCTGGCTCCGTAAATCCCGATCTTGATCATTTTCTGCACCCCAAAAAAAAGGGAGGCTCAAAGCCTCCCTGTAATTAGCGTTTAGAGAATTGGAAGCGCTTCCTGGCCCCGGGCTGACCGTATTTCTTGCGCTCCTTGATCCGGGCATCCCTGGTGAGAAAGCCCGCCCTTTTCAGCATGGAACGCAACTCCAGGTCATACTCGGTGAGGGCTTTCGAAATGCCGTGTTTGATAGCCCCGGCCTGGCCGGCGCTGCCGCCGCCCCGGACATTGATGTAGAAATCGAACTGATCTTTCTTTCCCACTATTTCCAGAGGTTGCTGAATGATCATCTTCAGACTGTCCCGGGTGAAATAGTCGTCAAAATTCCGCTTGTTGACGACCATGATCCCCGTTCCCGGCTTCATGTAAACCCTGGCGACAGCAGTCTTTCTCCTGCCCGTGGCATAATAGCGTTTATCGGTGGCACCCATCTTTGCTTTCCGTTCCTCCAGTAGTTATTGAATATCCAACGTCCGGGGGCACTGAGCGTCATGGGGATGCTCCGGCCCCTGATAAATTTTCAGTTTTTTCAGCATCGCCCGGCCCAAAGAATTTTTCGGCAGCATACCCCGGACGGCTATCCTCAAGACATCCTCCGGCTTTTCCGCCAACAGCTTCCCTGCGGTAATCTGCTTCAAGCCTCCCGGATAACCCGAGTGCCGGTAATAAACCTTTTCGGTCAGTTTCTTGCCGGTGAGATGAATTTTTCCGGCATTCACGACGATAACGAAGTCCCCGGTATCGACATGCGGGGTATAAACAGGTTTGTGCTTTCCCCGGAGGCGCCGGGCGATCTCGCTGGCCAATCTTCCCAGAATCTTTCCCTGACCGTCCACGACATACCAGTCTTTATTGATTTCTTCCTTTTTCGCATTGAAGGTCTTCATGTCCGACTCACCAAATTCATAAAATGAAGCTGGATAGCTACGCAATTTATCCTGTTTTGTCAAGAAAAAACATCCATCAAATTTACATGCCGTAAATTCCGAAGCGAAATTCATAGATCTTGTCGTTGTCCCGGTCTCCGTAACTGAAGCCGATATGCCAGCACTGCCGGCGAAAATTGAAACCGTAGGTCTGCTCGATACTCTTTTCATTGAGCAGATCCCGCTTGAAGGCGAAATTGATGTCCAGGCCCTTGGTGATCACCGCTTTCAGAAGCAGATTCACCTCTTCCAGAGAATCGCGGGTATAACGGTAGGTGACCGTGGCCCTGTCTCCCCGCCGGTCGTTGACCCCGAGATCGTAGTTCGCCTGGGACCAGTTGGTGTCATAGACGTTGTACTTGTTGCGGACCATGAAGTTGAGGTAAGAGACGGGTTTGAAGTCGATCTCCATCTCCACGTCGCTGAAGGGCCGGCGGCTCGTTCCCGCGGGGACCGAACCGGCGGCGGCCGCTTTGAGGTCATAGACCTGCGCCAGCTTGAAACGCAGCATCTCCAGATAGGCGGCCCCGCCGCCCTTTTCGCGGGAACGGGTGACGAGGGTATTGGTCAGGGCATAGGTAACGGTGTTCTGTTCGCCGACGATCGTGCCGTAGTTGGGCAGGCCGTCCTGATTGGGGTTGGGGATATAGGTATAGGTCACCTCCGGACGGACGGCATGCCGGATCTTGTCCACCCGGTCGCCGCCGATGCTAAAAATCCGGTGCACCTCCGTCACCAGGTTGGCGCCGGCCTTATAAACCTCCCGGTCGCCCCGCTTGGCCAGCCCGTCTTCCAGTTTGTCATCCCGCCACCAGAAAGTGCCCTGAACGCCTCCGAAGGGGGTCAACTGGAAATAGTCACCCGCATTCACAGGCAGAGAGAGGGTGGGGTTGAAATCCAGATATTGCCCCCGCTGGCCGGCATCCCGATAGAAATAATCGTAGTTCGAGGTAAATTCATAATTGACGGGGGAACCGAAGAGGGGGGCTTTGGCCCCGGTCAGGGTCAGTTCCGGATACTTCTGGAGGGTGCCGTCATTGGTGGCGACGGTATAATCGTCGGTATTTTTCACCAACGCGGTGAGATTGAACAGTTTCCAGTTCTTGACCAGACGCAGCGTGGAGTCGAGGGATGTGAGCGCCTCGTTGCCCACAAAAGAAACCTTCTTGAACGGCTGCACCCGATCGGCGGCGTAATGCTCGAGAAAATAGTTGTGGGACGAGAAATCCTTGAAATACCAGTTATCCGATACCTTGGCGACGTCGGCGCGAAAGTACAAACCGGCATCGAAACGCGTTTCCTGATTCCAGTAGAAGGCCCAGCGCTTCTGGTTCGACTGCCAGTTCCTGCTGATGCTGCCGTTGGTTTCGGTGATTTCTTTGCTGTCGTTGAGAAAATCACCATAGAGCGTCCCCGTGGTCGAATCACCGAGGGCATATCGCATTTCCACCCCCTCCTGGAATCCCCGCTGACTCAGGTAACGCTGATAGAAAGTGGCATCGACATCCTGGGATACGGCCCAGTAAAAGGGGAGGCCGATGTCCCAGCCCAGTTTATCCTTCGAATAGCCCATCCGGGGGAACAGCAATCCCGACTGGCGGGTGGTCTTGGCGGGAAAGAGGAAATAAGGCATGTAAATTACCGGCAACTTCCCCGCGTAGAATTTACCGTGGCTGACAGTGCCATAGCCGTCGACGGTAACATCGAGGTGTTTTCCCGTGAGACGCCAGTCGGGGTTTTCCCCGTCACAGGTCGTCGCCTGGGCATTCTCGATAAAATATGTCGCCTCACCCCGCTTCTCGATCCGATCACCACGCAGATAAAAGTGGGTCCGGGCGATGAAAATCTTTCCTTCCTCCACCGTTCCCGTCTGGGAAGGAATATGTATTTTCAACCGTTCCCCCTCCAGGACATCACCTTTGCTCTGCAGCTTCACCCCGCCCCGGGCGAAGGCTTCCTCCGTTTTCCGGTTGAGGGTGACCGCCGCCGCATTCAATCTGCCCTGTTCATAAAGGATGACGACGTTGCCGTCCGCCTGGTAGGTATCGGTATCCTGGAAATAGCTCAAAGTATCGGCCTCGATGTCCACGGGACTGCCGGGTACGTTGCCGCCCGCCGGGGGGGGTACGGCGGTATCGGCGTCAGGCAGGCGGGACAGGAGTATTACCCGGCCGTCCTTTCCCCATGACGTCGCGGTACAGATTTCATAATGAGGAAAATAACCTTCCCGGGTTGCCGTCAGGGTGAACCGGCGCCAACCCGCAGGGACCGGCAGCGAAAAAGAACCGTCCGGAGCCGTTGTCACCCCTCCCGCCGGATCTTCTCTCGTTTCGACCACCACGCCGGCCAGGGGATTACCCTGGAGGTCACGCACCGATCCCCGATAGACGGTGATTTCACTGCCCCCGGAGACCAAAGGAAACAACAGGATAAATATCATGGCCAGGGCGAGGGAGACCCCGCACACCCCCGGCTTGTCAAACCCGGTGGGGGACCATGGCGCCTTCATGCTGTTCACGATCCGAAGCATATCCTTTTCACCGCCGTCACGCATCGCCGGTAAGGAAAAGTCTTTTTATTTCTCCCACCAGATACAGAGAACCGGTCACACAGATGAGATCGTCATGCCGGGCAACCGCCAAGGCATGGCGGAGGGCGGCCGCCGGCGCGGGAATCGCCTTCGCTTCCGGAGAGAGACGCTTCGCGGCCTCCAGAAGGCTCTCCGGGGGGAGGGAACGTTCGCTGCCGGGGCGGGTGATGATGAGCAGGGGTGTGAGCGCCGCCAGCCTTTCCAGCATCTCCTCATAATGCTTGTCCCGGAGGACCCCGAACAGGACAATGAGGCGGCGGTATGAGAAATCATGCCTCAGGGCCCGGCAAAGAGAGCCGATCCCCGCCGGATTGTGAGCGCCGTCGACAAGGACAGCGGGATCACGCCGGAGGATCTCCAGGCGCCCCTCCCACCTCACACCCGCCAGCCCCGTCCGGATCGCTCCCTCGCGGACAGCGAAACCACGGGTTTCCATGGCCTCAACGGCAGCGACCGCCAAAGCGGCATTTTCCCGCTGGTGCCCCCCCGTGAGCGCACAGGGGAGACGGGGCAGATACCGGGTCGCACTGCGATAGGAAAAGGTTCCGTCCCGGTGGCGGCGGATCTTGATCTCCCCGCCCAGACGCAGCAGCAGCACCTCCCGTGCCCGACCGGTGGTTTCGATTACCCGCCGGACGCCGCGCTGCCGGACGGCGGTCACACATACCCCACCGACGGGGATAATCGCCGCTTTTTCGAACGCAATATCCCCCAGGCGCCGTCCCAGATACTCTTCGTGGTCGCGGGACAGGTTCGTGATGACCGCCACCGGCGCCGCGAAAAGCCGTGTCGCATCCAGGCGCCCTCCCATGCCCACCTCGACCACCGCGATATCGATCTTCCTTTCCCGAAAATAAAATCCCGCCAGAACGGTCAGAAACTCAAAGTAGGTAAGCGGTTCGGCAACCCGGCGGGCGATTTCCCCCCCGGCTGCCGCCAGCTCTTGCCGGGAGATCATCTCGCCGTTGACCCGGATCCTTTCCCGGACATCCACAAGATGGGGAGAGGTATAAAGCCCGACGTTCAGACCGGCCGCGGTCAGAATGGACGCCGTCATGGCGGCTACCGAACCCTTGCCGTTGGTGCCGGCGACCAGGATCGCCGGATAGGAAGCCTCCGGGTGGCCCAGACACTGCAGCGCCGCCCGGACGGCATCGAGGTCCATCCGGATGCCCAGCGCGGTCAGACGTTGCAGATAGGTGTCGGGATCGAATACGCGCGTCATTCGCCGCCGGGTCAGGAAAATGGAAAAGCCACGGACAAACCGGCAAGATTCGATCCATGGCCTATTCCGCATGAAATCAAAACGTCTTCACCGCCGTTCACCCGGCCGGCGCCTCGAGAGCTCTCCACCTCCGCTTCCAGAGCCTTTTTGCTGTCTTGGCCACGCCATCGTTGCCTGGAAGCCGAAAGGCATGATCAATTCAGATTACAACCGGAAAACCGACTCGCGTCAATCCGGAAGAACACGGAAAACCTCGTCGCCCGGTCGGACGCGATCGGAAACCTTCACCCCGATATAATCTCCCGGCACGGCCTTCTCCACCTTCTGGTTATTGACCTCCATGGATTCTATGACATCGGTGATGTCGGTGGTATGACCCGTTATCTTGATCGTATCACCGATCCGGAGTTCGCCGCTGACGATCTTTACCGCCGCCACCGAGGGTTTGGCAAAAAATTTCACCACCTCGCCGATTTTTTCTTCCGCCATATTCAGTCCTCCTTTCGTCATGATCACTCGGGAATGAAACAGTGGGGAGACTCTATCCTTTTTTCCCTGAAAAGACAAGCCCAAATAAAAAAGGCCGAACTAAATCCGGCCTTTGCTGGTCTCAATCTTCGCGACGGTTCTTCTTCAGGACTTTTTTGCCGCGCCGGTCTTTTTCCTGCTTTTTTCCTTCTCTCCGTCTTTGACGAACTCCACCAGGGAAACAGGTGCGCTGTCACCGGCCCGGAAACCGAGTTTGACGATACGGGTATAACCGCCCGCCCGTTCCCGATAACGTACCGACAATTCATCGAAGAGCTTTCGCACCGTTTCGGCGCTGCGGATGTATCCCAGGGCCTGCCGGCGGGCGTGCAGGCTGCCTTTCTTTCCCAGGGTCACCATCTTTTCCGCCACCTTTTTCAGCTCTTTTGCCTTGGTATCCGTGGTCTTTATCGATTCGTGCTCGATGAAGGACGTAACCATGTTCCTCAACATCGCCTTTCTGTGGCTTGTCGTCCTTCCGAGTTTACAGTCCGCCTTTCCGTGACGCATAGTTCGTTATCCTCTCTCTTCGCTCTTCCGCGCTGCCCCGCCGTCCCGGTGCAACGGTTATTCCCGGTTTTCTTCCTTGGCGTTCCAGGGGTGAAAATCCAGCTTCATACCGAAACCCAAACCTTGCTCGGCAAGAATTTCCTTGATTTCATTCAATGATTTTCTTCCAAAGTTCTTGGTCTTCAACATTTCCGCTTCCGATTTCTGGACCAGTTCGCCGATCAGATTGATGCCGGCGTTTTTCAAACAGTTCGCCGAACGGACCGACAGTTCCAGATCATCGACATGACGGAGGAGTTGCTCGTTGAGATTTTCCTTTTCCTCCGTTCCGTCGGGCTGCTCCGTCTCCTCTTCCTGATCGCTGAAATTGATGAAGATATCCAGCTGCTCCTTGAGGATCTTAGAGGCAAAAGCCACGGCATCCTCAGGCAGGACGCTCCCGTCCGTCCAGACCTCGAGAACGAGGCGATCATAATCGGCGACCTGACCCACCCGGGCATGGGTAACCGTGTAATTCACCTTCTTGATGGGCGAAAAAACGGCGTCGATGTTGATCGTCCCTTCGGGCTGATCATAATCCCTTTCCTTTTTCGCCTGCATATACCCCCGCCCCAGCTTGACCGTCATTTCCGCTTTCAGGTTCGCCTTGCCGGACAGGGTGGCCAGATAGTGGTCGGGGTTGAGGATCTCGACGGTGCTGTCATGGATGATGTCTCCGGCGGTGACGGTCCCTTCACGGGCAACGTCCAGTCTGAGCGTGCGAGGCCCGTCATTGTGGAGCATCACCCGGACGCCCTTGAGATTGAGGATGATATCCGTCACGTCCTCCTTGACACCGGGGATTGTGGAAAATTCATGCAGGACGCCGTCAAAACGGACGGCGACAATGGCCGCCCCCTGTATCGAAGACAGCAGGGTTCTCCTCAGGGCGTTACCCAGAGTGACACCCATCCCCCTCTCCAGAGGCTGGCAGGTAAATTCACCATAAAACCTCGTATGGGTACCCTCGTCGATCTCTATCCGCTTTGGTCGTATTAAGCCGCGCCAGTTTCGCTGCATTCTCTCTGTCCTTGTTGTTCCGGTCCGCCGCGGCGGTGCCGGTGGTTTTGATTATTTTGAATAAAGCTCTACAACCAGCTGCTCCTGAACCGGCATCGTCAACTCGTCGCGGGTGGGAAGCATCTTCACAGACCCTTTGAAGTTATCCTTGTCCAGGGTCAGCCACTGCGGCACTCCCCGCCGGGCAACGGACTCCATGGCCTCGACGATCCGGGTAACCTTGCGGCTTCCTTCCCGAACCTCGATCTCATCCCCCGCCTTGACCAGGTACGAGGGGATGTTGACCTTCCTGCCGTTGACGGAAAAGTGATTATGCCTGACCAATTGACGCGCTTCGGTCCGGGAATTGGCAAAACCCATGCGGAAGACCATATTGTCCAGTCGGCGCTCCAAAAGGATCAGCAGGTTGGTCCCGGTAATCCCCTTCAACCGGTCGGCCTTTTCAAAATAGCCATGGAACTGCTTTTCCAGAAGTCCGTACATCCTTCTCAATTTCTGTTTGGCCCGCAATTGCACACAATAGTCCGAGGGTTTCCTCCTCATCTGGCCGTGGTCTCCCGGCGCGTATTCCCGGCGTTCGAAGGCGCACTTTTCGGAGTAACAGCGGTCGCCTTTCAAAAACAACTTCAGGCCTTCCCGGCGGCACAACCTGCATACGGATTCTCTATACCTTGCCAAAGTTCCTCCCTGTTATGCTGTAATCTGCACTGCTGACAATAAACTCAAACCCTTCTTCGTTTCGGAGGCCGGCACCCGTTATGGGGGATAGGGGTGACGTCGCGGATCAGCGTGATGTTGATGCCGGCTACCTGCAACGCCCGCAGGGCCGATTCCCGTCCCGACCCGGGTCCTTTGACATAAACCTGCACACTTCTCATCCCGTGTTCCTTGGCCTTTTTCACTGCATCTTCCGCGGCCATCTGCGCAGCAAAAGGAGTGCTCTTGCGGGAGCCCTTGAATCCCTGGATACCGGAAGACGACCAGGATACGACATTGCCGCTGAGATCCGTGATGGTCACGATGGTATTGTTAAAGGTCGACTGGATATGGGCAATCCCTTCGGGGATATTCTTTTTCTCTTTCTTTTTCCCTGTCTTTCTTGCCGGTCTCGCCATTTCTCCTCCCCGTTACTTCTTCTTACCTGCAATCGCCCGCCGTGGTCCCTTCCGCGTCCGGGCGTTGGTATGACTCCGCTGCCCGCGGACGGGCAGTCCCTTCCGATGTCGCAGCCCCCTATAGGTTCCCAGGTCCATCAGGCGCTTCAAATCCATGGAAACTTCCCGCCGCAGATCGCCTTCCACTTTGTGATCCTTGTCGATTATATTCCGGATGGCCGTGATCTCCGCATCGGCGAGATGGTCGGTCTTCTTGTCGGCATCGACACCCGCCTTCTGAAGAATCTTCTGGGCCGTCGTTCTGCCGATACCGTAAATATAAGTCAAGGCGATTTCCATTCTTTTGTTCTTCGGTAAATCAACTCCTGCAATTCTTGCCACGCCTCTGTCCTCCTGACCTCAGCTACGGATTTATCCCTGTCGCTGCTTGTGCTTGGGATTCTCGCAGATCACCCGGAGAATACCCTTTCTTTTGACGATCTTACATTTATCGCAGATCTTTTTTACGGAAGCCCTTACTTTCACGATCTTCACTCCTATCCGATCAGGACCGGCGCTTAACCGCCGGCACCCTATTTTGTCCGATAGATGATCCGTCCCCGCGTCAAGTCATAGGGGGACAGCTCCACCGTCACCTTGTCTCCGGGCAGGATCTTGATGAAGTGCATCCTCATCTTCCCGGAGATGTGGGCCAGCACCCGATGGCCGTTTTCCAGTTCCACCCGGAACATGGCATTGGGGAGGGGTTCGATCACCTTTCCCTCGACCTCGATCGCCTCTTCTTTCACCATAGCAATGACCCTGATATCAGCTGCTGCTGATCGCTGTTCCTTGTTAAGTCCTTGATCCTCTTCCGTCAATGGAGACGGCTCAATATTTCCGGACCGTTTTCCGTTATGGCGACGGTATGCTCAAAGTGCGCGGACAGCCGGCCGTCGGCCGTCACCGCGGTCCACCCGTCGGGCCGCATCCTGATCTTGAACGTCCCGGCGTTGACCATGGGTTCGATCGCCAGCACCATGCCCGCTTTCAGTTTGACCCCCCGGCCCCGGACGCCGAAATTGGGGATCTGGGGTTCCTCGTGGAGACTCCTGCCGATACCGTGCCCCACAAAATCCCTCACCACGGAGTAACCGGCCGCCTCCACATGGTTCTGCACCGCCGCGGAAATGTCACCGAGTCTGTTCCCGACCCGCGCCTCTTCAATGGCCAGCGCCAGGGACCTCTCCGTCGCCTGGAGGAGATGGGCCGCCTCCGGGGAAATCTTCCCCACCGGGACCGTCAGGGCGGCGTCACCGTAATAACCTCCATAGTAGGCGCCGAAATCCAGACCCACGATGTCCCCTTCCCTCAGCACCCGATCCGAGGGGAGGCCGTGGATGATCTCGTCATTCACCGAGGCGCACAGGGAATAGGGATAACCCCGATAACCCTTGAAGGCCGGTTTGGCCCCCCGCCTCAAGACCAGTTCTTCCGAAAGGCGGTCCAACTCCCGGGTGGTGATCCCGTCTACTACCTTCTCCTTCAGCATCGCCAGGACTTCCGCTACGATGAGGTTACTGGCCCGGATTTTTTCAATCTCGCTTTGCTGTTTCAGAATGACCATCGAAACGACCTCATCCATATTGCCGCAATGGCCTTCTTCAACGCCGTCTGGCTAATCTTCCTTTCTTCATGAAACCCTCGTACTGCCTGGTCAGCAGGTGGGTTTCGATCTGTCCGGCGGTGTCGAGCGCCACACCGACCACGATCAGGAGCGCCGTGCCGCCGAAGTAGAAAGGAACATTGAAGTACGAGATCAAAATGCTCGGCAGGACACAGACCGCCGACACATAGATGGCGCCGCTGAAGGTCAGGCGCGTCAGGACCCCGTCGATATAATCCGCCGTCTTTTTACCGGGTCTGATCCCCGGCACATAGCCCCCGTATTTCTTCATGTTCTCGGCCACATCCACGGGGTTGAAGGTTACGGCCGTATAGAAGTAGCAAAAGAAGACGATGAACGCCACATAGAGCAACTCGTAAACGGCCCGGCCGGGAACCAGCGCTTCCGCCACCTGCTTCATCCAGGGATGGGGAATGAAATTCGCGATCGTCGCCGGGAACATGATGATCGACGAAGCGAAAATCGGCGGAATGACGCCGGCGGTATTGACCTTCAGGGGCAGATGGGTGGACTGCCCCCCGTAAACCTTCCGGCCGACGACACGCTTGGCATACTGCACCGGTATCCGGCGCTGGGCGCTTTCCACATAGACGATCGTACCCACCACGGCCACCATCATGATGATGAGGATAAGGATGAAAAAGATCCCCATCTCTCCCGCCGCCAGGAGCTGAAAGGTGCTGATGATGGCCTCGGGCCCGCGGCATACGATCCCCGCAAAGATGATGAGGGAGATGCCGTTGCCGATCCCCTTCTCCGTTATCTGTTCCCCCAGCCACATGATAAAAGCGGTACCGGCGGTCAGGGTAATCATCGTCATGAGCCGGAAGCCCCAGCCCGTTTCGATGACGATGGAGGCCCCCGTAGGTCCCGCCATGTTTTCCAGTCCGATGGCGATGCCGAAACCCTGGATAATGCTCAGGACCACCGTTCCATAGCGGGTGTACTGGGTGATCTTTCTCCTTCCCGCCTCTCCTTCCTTGGAGAGTTTTTCCAGATGAGGAATGGCGATGGTGAGCAATTGCAGGATAATGGAGGCGCTGATATAGGGCATGATTCCCAGAGCAAATACGGACAGATTGCTCAGGGCGCCCCCGGCAAACATATCAAAGAGCCCCAGCAGCGATCCTTTCGCCTGTTCGAAATAGGCCGCCAGCGCCGCCGCGTCGATACCCGGCGTCGGCACATGGGCACCGATCCGGTAAACGATCAAAAGCAAAAAGGTAAAGAGAATCCTTTTTTGCAGCTCCGGGATTTTGGGTATGTTACTGAGTCCGCCGATCAATTCAGGAAACCTCTACAACGGAACCACCGGCGGCTTCAATCTTGGCCTTGGCCCCCCGGCTCAAAGCATCAAGCTTAACGGCGAGGGCGTACTGTATCTCCCCTTTTCCCAGCAGCTTGACCCCGTCTCCCCTTTTCTTGATCAGCCCTCTGGCAAGCAGGGCCTCCACATCGACCACGCTGTTCTCCGCAAATCCCCGGAGCTGCTCCAGGTTGATCGTGATGATTTCCCTGCGGAAGGGATTGCGGAATCCCCGTTTGGGCAGACGGCGCGCCATGGGCATCTGCCCGCCCTCGAAACCGGGTTTGCTGCCGCCTCCCGATCGGGCGTTCTGTCCCTTGTGACCTTTGCCGGCCGTTCCTCCCCGGGCGCCGCCGCGGCCGATGCGTTTACGCTTCTTCTTCGCTCCAACGGGGGCCTTCAGTGTTTGCAGATCCATATATCTTTATGCCTCCACCTCTTCCATGGAAACCAGATGACATACCTTGTTCACCATGCCGCGAATCTCGGGGGTATCGTCCAGGATTACCGTTTTGTTCATCTTCATGAGCCCCATGCCCCGCAGCACCCGACGATGCTTTTCCGGTCTGCCGATATAACTCCGAATCAATGTGACTTTCAATTTGCGTCCCACGAGACACACCTCTTTAATTTTTACTATTCCCAGGTCGCTTGCCTGCGGAGCCGGGCGATTTCCGCCGGTTCCTTCAACTGGCAAAGTCCTTCGATGGTCGCCTTGACCAGGTTGTGGGGATTGTGAGAGCCTAGACATTTAGTCAGCACATTGTGGACCCCCGCCGCCTCCAACACGGCCCGCACGGCGCCGCCGGCGATAAGACCCGTCCCTTCCGAAGCGGGCTTCAAAAGCACGCGGCCGGCCCCGTAAGTCCCTATGACCTCATAGGGAATCGTGCGGTTGATAACGGCCACCTTCTTCATGTTCTTCTTCGCCTGCTCCATACCCTTGCGGATCGCTTCCGGGACTTCGTGGGCCTTGCCCAGACCGGCCCCTACGGAACCCTGTCCGTCTCCCACCACCACGATGGCACTGAAGCGGAACCTCCGTCCACCCTTGACGACCTTGGCGGTCCTGTTGATCGTGATGACTCTGTCTATCAGTTCAAGCTCTTCTGTCATAGTCTTATCTCATCGCCCCTCTTGTTTTGGTCGTCAAAATTTCAACCCGCCTTCCCGGGCCGCATCGGCAAGGGCCTTGACCCGGCCATGATACAGGAAACGACCGCGATCGAAAACAGCTTCCTCGATCCCCGCGGATTTAAGCCGCATGGCAACCAGTTTGCCCACCGCCCTGGCCGCTTCCGATTTTTTCAACCCGCCGAGCTCCCCCCGCAGTTCCGGGCTCAGGGTCGAAGCCTGGGCGAGGGTTCGTCCCAGATCATCAGCGATGGCCTGAACATAGATATGGCGAGCCGTTCTGAATACCGCCAGGCGGGGCCGCTGCTGGGTACCCGAAACCTTTCCCCGGACTCGGGCCTTTCTTTTCTCTCTGATTTTCTCAACCTTCGCTGCCAATTCGCCTACCTCATATAAAAAGAATATCCGATAATCACTGCCCCTATTTCGTACCCACGGACTTACCGACTTTCCTGCGTACCTGCTCCCCGGCGTATTTGATCCCTTTTCCCTTGTAGGGTTCAGGTTTTCTCAAGTCACGGATTTCCGAAGCCACTTTGCCTACCAGATACTTGTCGATACCGGAGACGAGGATATTGACCTGTTTCTCGATCTTGACGGCCACCCCCTTCGGAACCACATATTCCCGGGGGGTGGAAAAACCCACCACGAGTTTCAAAACGTCATTGTTCAGTTCGGCCCGGTAGCCGACACCGGATATTTCCAGCCCCTTTTCAAACCCCTTGCTTACCCCGACCACCATATTGTTCACCAGGGTCCTCGCCAAGCCGTGGGCCGATCTCCCCAGCCGGTTGTCTTCAATCCGCTGGACGGAAACGGCATTTTCCTCTTGAATGAAATCAATCCCCGGAGGCAAAACCGCGGAGAGCTCCCCTTTCGGACCCGATACCTTTACCAGTCTGTCCTCCCGGGTAACACTGACCCCGGCCGGAAGTTTGATGGCCTTTTTCCCGATTCTCGACATTTTTCTATCTCCCAACCCGACGCACAAAAGCCCGGAGAATATTTACCACGCCCGGCATAGTATTTCCCCGCCCAGATTCTGATCCCGTGCCTCCTTATCCGTCATCAGCCCCTTCGAAGTGGACATGACGGCAATCCCATAACCGTTCAGCACCCTGGGGATGTCCTCACTGTGGACATAAACCCGCCGTCCGGGCCGGCTCACCCGCTGGATGTCGGTAAGGACATAGTTTCTGGAATCGGGATAAGCCAGCTCGATCCTCAAGACCTCGTGTCTATTTTTTTCCTTCTTCAGCTCAAAACCGGAAATATAACCTGCCTTTTTCAGAACCTCGGCGATATTCCTGTTCATGCGGGAGGCAAACACGTCCACCGTCTTGAAATGCATGCGATTGGCATTCCGGATTCTGGTCAACATATCGGCAATTGGATCGGTCATTCCCATGGATAAAACTCCTTAAATATTGATCTACCAGCTCGCTTTGATCACCCCGGGGATCTCCCCCTTGGCGGCAAGATTCCTTAAACAGATTCTGCACATATCGAATTTACGGTAATACGCCCGGGGTCTGCCGCACAGCGGACAGCGGTTGTACTGCCGGACCGAGAATTTCATCTTCCTTTTTGCTTTTGCGATCAGGGATTTCTTTGCCACTTATATCTTCCTCCCACCCTTCTTTGGGTTCAACTCCGGAAAGGCATGCCCATCATCCTCAACAACTCTCTTGCCTCTTCATCCGTCTTCGCCGTGGTAACAATGACCACATTCATCCCCCGGATCTTGTCGATCTTGTCGTAGTCGATCTCGGGGAAAATGATCTGTTCTTTCAGTCCGAGGGCGAAATTACCCCGGCCGTCGAATGACTTGGGGGCAATACCGCGGAAATCCCTGACCCGGGGAAGATTGATATTGACCAGGCGATCCAGGAATTCGTACATCCGCTCCCGGCGCAGGGTAACCCGACAACCGATGGACATCCCCTGGCGCAGCTTGAAGGTGGCGATGGATTTCCGCGCCTTGGTGATCACGGGCTTCTGTCCGGTAATCGCCGCCATCTCCGCCGCGGCGCTGTCCAAAATCTTGGCGTTCTGGATTGCCTCGCCCAGGCCCATGTTGAGCACTATCTTCTCCAGCTTCGGCACTTCCATCCGGTTCTTGTAACCGAACTTCGCTATCAATGCCGGGACTACTTCCTTTTGGTAAAGTTCTTTAAGTCTTGCCATGTTGATCGCCTTATGCGTCTATTATCTCCTGACATTTTCTACAGATACGGACCTTTTTGCCTTCCTCGAGGATCTTGTGTCCCAGCCGGACCCCTTTTTCACACTTGCTGCAAAAATAGGAAACATTGGTGATATTGATGGGCCCTTCCTTTTCCACGATCCCGCCCTTGCCCTTGGCATCGGGCCGCTGGTGCCGTTTCACAAAATTGAGCTTTTCCACAATGACCCGTTCTTTGTCCCTCATGATCCTGATTATCTTGCCGGTCTTCCCTTTTTCCCTGCCGGCGGTAACCTGTACCATGTCTCCCTTTTTCAAATGCTTTCCCTGCATTGTCTCGATCCTTGTTTCGATGTCCCGCTGCCTGTTTAGAGTACCTCAGGAGCCAGAGATATGATTTTCATAAACTGCTTCGCCCGTAATTCCCTTGCCACCGGACCGAAGATACGCGTCCCGATGGGCTCCATCTGGTTGGTAATCAGGACGGCCGAGTTATCGTCGAATTTCAGATAGGAACCGTCCTGCCGGCGCAACTCCTTGACCGTGCGGACAATGACGGCCTTCATGACATCACCCTTCTTCACCTTCGAATTGGGGATGGCTTCCTTGACAGATACAACGATGACGTCGCCAATGCCGGCATAGCGCCGTTTCGACCCCCCCAGCACCTTGATGCAGGCAACCTTTTTGGCCCCCGAGTTGTCTGCAACGTTTAGTATGGTCTGCATCTGAATCATAATACCCTACCGCCTTCACTCAAGTCCCTATGCTATTTGGCCCGCTCCAGGATGGATTGCATCCGCCAGCGCTTGTCCTTGCTCAAGGGCCGGGATTCCACAATCACCACCCGGTCCCCGACCCGGCATTCATTGCCTTCGTCATGGGCCTTGTATTTTACGAATTGACGAATATATTTATGGAAAACTGAATGTTTGACCAGACGTTCCACCCGGACGACGATGGTCTTGTCCATCTTGTTGCTTACCACGACGCCGCTGATCGTTCTCCGGTTTCCGCGGACCTCCATGACTATCGATCCTCCTTCTGCCTCAAGATCGTCTTGATACGGGCAATATCTCTCCTCGTCTTCCCCAGAGTGGCAGTGGAATCCAGCTGCCCGGACGCATGGCGCAACTTCAGACGGAAGAGTTCTTCATCCAGTTCCGCCTTTTTCTGTTTCAATTCATCGCTGTGCAGATCCCTCAGCTCTTTAGTTTTCATCCATCGCCTCCCTGGTCAGGAACTTGACGCCGACGGGCAGCTTATGGGCCGCCAGGCGAAAGGCCTCCTTGGCGATATCCGGGGAAACACCCCGCATTTCGTAAAGCACCATCCCCGGCTTGACGACGGCGACCCATTCCTCCGGGGCCCCCTTGCCTTTTCCCATTCTTGTTTCCGCCGGCTTTTTCGTTATCGATTTGTGGGGAAACACCCGGATCCAGATTTTGCCGCCTCTCTTCACGTGCCTGGTCATCGCCACACGGGCGGATTCGATCTGTCGGGCCGTAACCCAACCGCATTCCGTGGCCTGCAAACCGAACTCGCCAAAGGTGATGGCATTGCCCCGCATGGCCTGCCCGGTCATGCGCCCCCGCTGCGGTTTTCTATATTTTACCCTCTTCGGCATCAACATGGTTCAAAAACCCCTATTATATCCTTCTGCAAACTTGTCGTTATCGTTCGCGCTCTTTCTTGGTTCCCAGGATCTCCCCGAGAAAGATCAAGGCCTTAACGCCGATTTTCCCGTACGCCGTCCGCGCCTCGGCAAAACCCCAGTCGATGTCGGCCCGCAGGGTATGCAGGGGGACACGGCCTTCCCGGTACCATTCGGCACGGGCCATTTCCGCACCGCCCAGGCGGCCGGAACAGTTGACCCGGATTCCCTTGGCCCCGAATTTGATCGCGGAGGTAACACCCTTGCGCATGGCCCGGCGGAAAGCGATGCGCCTTTCCAACTGGAGTGCGACGTTTTCCGCCACCAGCTGTGCGTCTATTTCCGGTTTCCGTACTTCCAGAATATTTATGATCAACTCACTGCTGCTGACCTTCTCAAGATCCTTTTTGAGTTTCTCGATCTCGGAACCCTTTTTGCCGATGATGATTCCCGGACGGGCGGCATAGATATTGACCTTCGCCTTATTGGCGGCCCTTTCGATCTCGATCCTCGAGATGCCGGCGTGATAGAGTCTCTGTTTGAGGTACTGGCGGATACGGAGATCCTCATGAAGGAGTTCACTGTAGTTCTTCTCAGAAAACCAGAGCGACTTCCATGTCTTAACGCCGCCAAGCCTCAAACCGATCGGATTTACCTTCTGCCCCAACCTTTCACCTCCTCGCGATTTCGCTATGCCTCGTCCAACACGACCGTAATATGACTCATCCTTTTCTTGATCGCCGCCGCCCGTCCCTGGGCCCGGGCCCGCCAGCGCTTCAAAGCCGGCCCCTGATCGACATAGACACCCTTTACGAAGAGGATGTTCTCGTCGATATTCGGGTTTTGCCTGGCATTGGCCAGGGCGGACTTCAAAACCTTACCCACCAGATACGCCCCGTATTTTCTTGTGTAGGAAAGGATCTTCTCCGCTTCCTCAACCTTCTTTCCCCGGATGAGATCCACCACGAGGCGTGCCTTTTGCGGCGAGATGCGAATATACTTGGCAACAGCCCTTGCTTCCATAAACTTACCCCATGCCATTCGCGCGGAATGCGCCTGTTTTATCTTCTCACTTTCGATTTTCTGTCCCCGGCATGGCTGAAGAATGTCCGGGTCGGAGCGAATTCACCGAGCTTGTGTCCCACCATGTTTTCCGTCACAAAGACGGGGATAAACTTTTTACCGTTATGAACGGCGAAGGTATGCCCGATGAGGTCCGGGGTTATGGTTGACCGCCGTGACCATGTCTTGATGACCGCCTTGCTCCCCGCCGCCTCGGCCTTTCGCACCTTTTCCAGCAGTTTGGCCTCGATGTATGGACCCTTGCTAACAGACCTTGCCACCTTCTAACCTCTTCTCTTTACGATGTATTTGTCCGTGCTCTTATTCGTGCGCGTTTTATGCCCCTTGGTCGGAATCCCCCAGGGGGTACAAGGGTGTCTGCCGCCCGACGACTTCCCTTCGCCGCCGCCCATGGGATGATCGATGGGATTCATGGCCACCCCCCGCACCTTGGGACGCCTGCCCAGCCAGCGGCTTCTTCCCGCCTTGCCGATGCTGATATTCTCGTGCTCGATATTGCCGATCTGGCCGATCGTGGCCCGGCAATCGAGAAAGATCTTCCTCACCTCTCCGGAGGGTAGCCGGACCTGGGCGTACCCGCCCTCTTTGGCCATCAACTGTCCGTAGGAACCGGCGCTGCGAATTATCTGTCCGCCCCGGCCGACCTTCAGTTCCACGTTGTGGATCAGGGTTCCCAGGGGGATGTTTTTCAGGGGAATGGTGTTACCCGGCTTGATGTCCGCCCGCTCACCGCTGATAACGACATCGCCCACGGTAATCTTGTCCGGGGCGAGGATATATCTCTTCTCTCCGTCCACATAATTGAGGAGGGCGATTCTCGCGGAGCGATTGGGATCGTATTCCACCGCCGCCACACGGGCGGGGATGTCGATCTTGTCCCGGCGAAAGTCGATGATGCGGTAGCGCCGCTTGTGCCCCCCCCCGATATGCCGGCTGGTCATCCGCCCGTTGGCATTCCTGCCCCCCGTTCTCTTCAAGGGTCGCAACAGGCTCTTTTCCGGCCGGGAAGAGGTTAGCTCCTCAAAATCGGAGCAGGTCTGAAAACGCCGCCCCGGCGATGTGGGTTTATATGTCTTGATTGCCATATTCCGTTCCTTAAAACTTATTAAACGCCTTCAAATATTTCGATACGGTTCCCCGGTGCCAGGGTGACCACCGCCTTCTTCCAGGATGGTTTTTCACCGACGATCCGGCCGATGCGCTTTTTCTTCCCCGGCACATTCATCACCGCCACATCGAGGACCTTCACCTTGAACAGTTTTTCCACGGCCGCAGCAATCTCGATCTTGTTGGCGCGGCGATCGACGGCAAAGAAATACTTGTTTGCCTCACCCCGGGCAAGGTTGGTTTTTTCCGTAAGCAGGGCCTTTTTTATAATTTTGTATAATTCCATTATGATCGCAACGCTCCCTCGATGTTTTTCACGCACGGCGCCAGCAAAACCACATGCTCGTGATTCAAGAGGTCATAGACGTTGATGCCTTCCGAGCGGATCATTTTGATTTCCTTAAGATTTCTCGATGACTTCTCCAGGATGGGATCGGCCTTGTCGATAACAACCAGCGCCTTGTTCCACCCGAAGCGATCGACGACTTCCTTGAATTTCCTGGTCTTGATTTCGCCCAGGGGAAAATCCTCAAGGATGATCATCCGTTCTTCTTTGAATTTTTGGCTGAGAGCCGAAACCAGGGCAAGACGGCGTACCTTTTTGGGCACCTTGAAGGCGTACGACCGGGGATGGGGCCCAAACACCGTGCCTCCACCCCGCCAGATAGGGGACCGGGTAGTTCCGGCTCGGGCCCTGCCCGTTCCCTTCTGCCGCCATGGTTTTTTTCCACCGCCGCTGATGTCCCGGCGCGTTTTCGTCGCCGCCGTTCCCCGGCGCCGGGCAATGAGCTGCATCCTCACCACCTCATACATGGCCGCCTCGTTGACGCCGGCACCGAAGATCTCATCGCTGAGTTCGATTTCACCTGTCTTCCTGTTTTCTATATCATACACAGCCGCTACTGGCATCTCTTCCACCCTGAATCGCTATTTCGCAACATTTGCTTTCTTGACGGCCTGGTTGATGACCACGATCCCCTGTCTGCATCCGGGGATGGACCCTTTTACGAGGATGGCGTTATCCTCCGGTCTTACCAGCAGTACCTTGATGTTCTGAACGGTAGTCCGCGCACAGCCCATATGCCCGGGCAGCTTCTTCCCCTTGAACACCCGGGAAGGCTCGGCGCTGGCCCCTATGGAGCCGGGGGCACGGTGGAACATGGACCCGTGGGTCGCCCGACCACCGCCGAACCCGTGCCTTTTCACCCCGCCGGCGAAGCCTTTTCCCTTCGATGTGCCGGTGATATCAACAAAATCTCCCGCCTGGAAGAGGTCGGCGCGCAGTTCCTGCCCCAGCTCGTAACCTGCGGCATCCGTGCGAAATTCCCGGAGGGTGCGGAAAAAACCTTTATCCGCTTTGCGGAAATGACCCTGCAGGGGCTTCGTCACATGTTTCTGCTTCACCCGGCCGTAACCCAGCTGCACGGCCTCGTAACCGTCCTTCTCCCGGGTCTTCTTCTGAATGACCACCGAAGGCTCCACCTCGATCACCGTCGCCGGTACCGCACCGCCATCCTCGGTAAAGATCTGGGTCATGCCCAGTTTTCTGCCTATCAGTCCCTTTGCCATGTCGCTTCTCTAATCGTGAAAAAAATCAGGAGATGGAAATTACCAAGCTTGTTCCATCCCCTGGGATATATAAACTATAGTTTGATCTCCACATCGACCCCTGCCGAAAGGTCGAGTTTCATCAGGGCGTCTACCGTGGACTGCGTGGGTTCAATGATGTCGATCAGGCGTTTGTGTGTCCTGATCTCCAGCTGTTCCCGGGATTTCTTGTCCACATGGGGCGACCGGTTGACGCAAAACCTGTTGATCTCCGTAGGCAGGGGAATGGGTCCTGCAACCCGGGCCCCCGTACGCTTCGCCGTTTCGACGATGTCCTCCACCGATCGGTCCAGCAGTTTATAATCGTAAGCTTTGAGGCGTATTCTTATTCTCTGGTCTTTCATGGTCGCGCCGGCTTCCTTAGTTATTATTCGATGACCTTGCTGACAACGCCGGCGCCGACGGTCCGACCGCCTTCCCGAATGGCGAAACGCAGCTGCTCCTCCATGGCAATGGGGGTAATGAGCTGGATTTCCATTTCCACATTGTCACCGGGCATGACCATCTCCACCCCTTCGGGCAGCACCGCCACCCCGGTCACATCCGTGGTCCGGAAATAGAACTGGGGACGATAACCGGTGAAGAACGGGGTATGACGCCCGCCCTCTTCCTTGGTGAGAACGTAGACCTGGGCCTTGAATTTGGTGTGGGGGGTGATGGAACCGGGTTTCGCTACCACCTGGCCTCTTTCCACCTCTTCCCGCTTCGTGCCCCGGAGCAGGACGCCGATATCGTCGCCGGCCCGGCCTTCATCCAGGGTCTTGCGGAACATCTCGACCCCGGTGCATACCGTCTTGAAGGTGGGACGGATCCCGACGATCTCGACTTCCTCGCCGGTCTTGATGATGCCCCGGTCCACACGGCCGGTTACGACGGTACCGCGCCCGGAAATGCTGAACACATCGCCGATGGGCATGAGGAAGGGCTTGTCGAGGACGCGCTCCGGCTCGGGGATGTAATTGTCCACCGCCTCCATGAGTTCCCAGATGGACTTGGCATCCTCCGAATCGGGATCGTCCGTTTCCAGCGCCTTCAGGGCGGAACCGCGGATGATGGGAATGTCGTCGCCGGGGAACTGGTATTCTTTGAGGAGTTCCCTAAGTTCCAGCTCGACGAGGTCGAGGAGTTCCGGATCGTCGACGAGATCCACCTTGTTCATATATACGACCACGTAGGGTACCTGGACCTGACGGGCCAGGAGGATGTGCTCGCGGGTCTGGGGCATGGGCCCGTCGGAGGCCGCCACCACGAGGATCGTCCCGTCCATGTGGGCGGCACCGGAGATCATGTTCTTGATATAGTCGGCGTGGCCGGGACAGTCGACATGGGCGTAGTGCCGCTTCGCCGTCTCGTATTCCACGTGGCAGATATTGATCGTAACACCTCTTTCCTTCTCCTCCGGGGCGTTGTCGATGGAGTCAAAGTGCCTGAACTCGGCGAAGCCTTTCTTGGACAAGTGCTTGGTAATCGCTGCCGTCAAGGTCGTCTTCCCGTGATCCACGTGACCGATCGTACCGATATTCAGGTGCGGCTTTGTCCTTTCAAATTTTTTCTTAGCCATCTCTACTTACCTCCTTCGTCTTTTGAAAAAATCTCTTTTATTTATGACCCTTTGCTCCTGAAATGACCTGTCTTTATCCTTATGTAAGCTGCTTAGAAACGGTAGTGGGCGAAGGCCTTGTTGGCCTCGGCCATCTTGTGCACGGCCTCCCGCTTCTTGATCGCCGCCCCTCTGTTGTTGGCCGCATCGATGAGTTCCGCCGCCAGCTTCTCTTTCATCGTCTTTTCCGCCCGTTCCTTGGCGTGGGTGATCAGCCACCTTATCGCCAGGGCCATCCGCCGCGACGGCTGGACCTCCGTGGGAACCTGATAGGTGGAACCGCCCACCCTCCTCGATTTGACCTCGATCACGGGTTTCACATTGTTGAGGGCCTTCTCGAAGACCTCCACAGGAGTTTCCTTGATCCTCTTTTCGATTATATCGAAGGCGCCGTAGAGAATCGCTTCCGCGGTGCTTTTCTTCCCCTGTTTCAAGAGGTTGTTCACGAACTGGGCCACCATCTTGTTGTTATACTTGGGATCGGGTACGATCTCCCTTTTTGTTACCTCTCGTCTTCTCGGCATAAACTATCCCCGCTTAACTCGGCTTCTTGGCCCCGTACTTGGAACGCCCCTGTTTCCTTCCCTGGACCCCTACGGCATCTAGGGTTCCCCTGATAATATGATAGCGCACCCCCGGCAGATCCTTGACCCGGCCTCCCCGGACAAGCACCACGGAGTGCTCCTGAAGATTGTGCCCGACCCCGGGGATGTAGGACGTCACCTCGTATCCGCTCGTGAGCCGCACCCGGGCCACTTTCCGCAACGCCGAGTTGGGTTTCTTGGGCGTCGATGTATAAACCCGGACACATACTCCGCGCCGCTGCGGGGAGCCGACCAGGGCCGGAGCCTTTGTTTTTCCTTCTATTTTGGTCCTACCTTTGCGAACCAGCTGGTTTATTGTCGGCATGTCTCCTCCCAAAATCACTTTCCGTCCACACGGACAGGTACGGCAAAGTTTGGCTTTCTACCAATAATGAGATTACATGTCAAGCATTTTCTCATCCGCAATGCCTTCCAGCTCCCGTGTTTCCTCTTCTTCCGCATCGTCGGCCACCGTCTTGATGCCCAGTTTTCGATACATGGGCAGACCGGTCCCGGCGGGGATCAGGCGCCCCATGATGACATTCTCTTTCAAACCGCGCAGATAATCCGTTTTCCCCGCCAGACTCGCCTCCGTAAGCACCCGGGTGGTTTCCTGGAAAGAGGCGGCGGAAATAAAGCTCTGGGTGGACAGGGAGGCCTTGGTAATGCCGAGCAGGACCGGTTTGCCCACCGCAGGTCTGCCGCCTGCGGCGGTCACACGGTCATTCTCCTCCTGAAAGCGATGACGCTCCACCTGCTCGTCGGCAATGAAGACCGTATCCCCGGGATCGACGATCTTGACCCGCCGGAGCATCTGGCGGACAATCACCTCCATGTGCTTGTCGTTGATCTTCACACCCTGGAGCCGGTAAACCTCCTGTACCTCATCCACCAGATAGCGGGCCAGTTCCTTCTCCCCCTTGATGGAGAGGAGATCGTGGGGGTTGTGCACACCGTCCATAAGGGGTTCCCCTTCCAGAACCCGGTCTCCCTCCTGGACGCTGACATGCTTCCCTTTGGGAATCAGATATTCCTTTTCTTCGCCGCTGTCGGGGGTGATGATGACCTTGCGCTTCCCCTTGGCGTCCTTGCCGTAGGAGACGACCCCTCTGATCTCGCTGATCACGGCGTATTCCTTGGGTTTTCGGGCCTCGAAAAGTTCGGCGACCCGGGGCAGACCGCCGGTGATGTCCTTGGTCTTGGTAGTCTCCCGGGGGATCTTGGCGATGATGTCGCCGGCGCTCACCTGGTCGCCCTCGGAGACGACGATGTTGGCCCCCACGGGCAGCAGGTGGCGCGCCACCATGTTCGTACCGGGCACCTTGGCCGTCCGGCCCTTCTTGTCCTTGATGGAAACCCGGGGCCGCACGTCGGTCCCCTTCGACTCGATAATGACCTTGCGGGAAAGGCCGGTGACCTCGTCCACCTGCTCCTGCATGGTCTTACCCTCGATGATATCCCCGTACTTGATCGTCCCGTCCACCTCGGCCAGGATGGGGATGGAGAAGGGGTCCCATTCGGCGATGAGGGTGGCCTGGCGTTCCTGCCCCGTTTTGGGGTCCTTGCCCGGACCGTAAACCGTATCGCCCTCGCTGACCTTCAGATGGGCGCCGTAAGGGACGGGGTATTTACCCCGGTTGCGCCCCTGCTCATCCAGGACGTGGATCTCGCCGTTGCGGTTCATGACGACCAGATCGCCGCCGGCCTGGATCTTCACCGTGGCCAGATTCACGAACTTCACCACCCCGTCATGGCGGGCCTGGAGGGTGGAGTGCTCCTCGAACTTGGCGGTGCCGCCGATGTGGAAGGTTCTCATGGTCAACTGGGTTCCCGGCTCACCGATGGACTGCGCCGCGATGATGCCCACCGCCTCGCCGATGTTCACGAGGTGGCCGTGGGCCAGATCGCGGCCGTAGCACATGGCGCAGACGCCGTGTTTGGACTTGCAGGTGAGGACCGAACGGATGCTCACCCGCTCGATGCCCGCCTTGTCGATCCGTTCCGCCAGGGGCTCGTCTATCTCCTGATTGGCCTGCACCAGGGTCTCGCCGGTGAAGGGATCGACGATCTCTTCCAGGGCCACCCGGCCCAGGACCCGCTCCCCGGCCGTCTCGATGATCTCACCGCCTTCCATGAGGGCGGAGACGTAGATGCCGTCGATGGTTCCACAGTCCTCTTCGGTGATGATGCAGTCCTGGGCCACATCCACCAGCCGGCGGGTCAGGTAACCGGAATTGGCCGTCTTCAGCGCCGTATCGGCCAGACCCTTCCGGGCCCCGTGGGTGGAGATGAAGTATTGGAGAACCGTAAGCCCCTCACGGAAATTGGCCGTGATGGGGGTTTCGATGATCTCTCCCGAAGGCTTGGCCATGAGTCCCCGCATCCCCGCCAGCTGGCGGATCTGGGCCGCCGATCCCCGGGCGCCGGAGTCGGCCATCATGAAGATGGGGTTGAAGCTGTCGGCGCGTTTCTTTTCTCCGGAAGCCGTCGTCACCTCTGTGGAGGCGATGCCGCCCATCATCTCCCCGGCGATCTTCTCCGTGGCCTGGGCCCAGATGTCGATGACCTTGTTGTAACGCTCGCCGTCGGTGATCAGACCGTCCATGTACTGCTTCTGGATCTTCAACACATCCCGTTCCGCCCGGTTCACGATCTCCTTCTTGTTGGCGGGACCGGCCATATTGTGGATGGCGATGGAAGCGCCGGAACTGGTGGCGTATTTGAAGCCCAGGTCCTTCAGGCGGTCGGCGAGAAGCACCGTCGTCTTGGCCCCGCAGGTCCGGTAAGTGAAATCGATGAGGCTGGCCAGCTCCTTCTTGTTCATCACCTTGTTGACCTGATCGAAGGCAATCCCCCGGGGAATCACTTCGTAAAGCATGATCCGGCCCACGGTCGTTTCCTTTCTTTCGCCGTCGATCCGGACGGTGATCCGGGCATGGAGATCCACACTGCCGGCATCGTAAGCGCTCCGCACCTCTTCCGGTCCGGAAAACACCATGCCTTCCCCCCTAACGTCCGCCTTGGTCCGGGTCAGGTAGTAGATCCCCAGGACGATATCCTGACTCGGGATGATAATCGGTTTGCCGTGGGCCGGGGAGAGGATGTTGTTGGTGGACATCATGAGCACCCGGGCCTCGGTCTGGGCCTCGATGGACAGGGGTACGTGGACGGCCATCTGGTCGCCGTCGAAGTCGGCGTTGAAGGCCGTGCAGACCAGGGGGTGGAGCTGGATGGCCTTGCCCTCGATGAGGACCGGCTCGAAGGCCTGAACCCCCAGGCGGTGCAGGGTGGGAGCACGGTTGAGCATGATCGGGTACTCCCGGACCACCTCGTCCAGGGCGTCCCAGACTTCCGAAGATTCCCGCTCCACCATCTTCTTGGCGCTTTTCACCGTGGCCACATAACCTTTATCCATCAACCGGTTGTACACGAAGGGCTTGAAGAGCTCCAGGGCCATCTGCTTGGGCAGGCCGCATTGATGGAGCCTCAGATCCGGCCCGACGGTGATGACCGACCGCCCCGAATAATCGACCCGCTTGCCCAGGAGGTTCTGGCGGAAGCGTCCCTGTTTGCCCTTGAGCATGTCGGAGAGGGAGCGGAGGGGGCGCTTGTTGGTGCCCGTGATGGCCCGTCCCCGGCGGCCGTTGTCGAACAGAACGTCCACGGCCTCCTGGAGCATGCGTTTTTCGTTGCGGACGATGATCTCCGGGGCATTGAGCTCCATGAGCCGCTTGAGGCGGTTGTTGCGGTTGATCACCCGGCGGTAGAGGTCGTTGAGGTCGGAGGTGGCGAACCGCCCGCCGTCCAGGGGCACCAGGGGACGGAGATCGGGGGGGATGACGGGCAGGACGGTCAGGACCATCCATTCCGGTTTGTTGCCCGATTTCTTCAGGGCCTCCACTACCTTCAGGCGTTTGACCAGCTTCTTTTTCTTCGTGTCGGAGACGGCGGTCTTCAGTTCCTCCCGCAGCTCCCCGTCCATCTTGTCCAGATCCACCTCCTCGAGGAGTTTGCGGACCGCCTCGGCGCCGATGCCCACCTCGAAGGCGTCTTCGCCGTACTGATCCCGGAGTTCCTGGACCTCCTCCTCGGAGAGCAGCTCCTTTTTCTTCAGAGACGTTCCCTTGGGATCCATGACGATCCAGGCTTCGAAGTAGAGGACCTTCTCCAGTTCCTTGAGGGTAAGATCAAGAACGTTGCCGATCCGGCTGGGCAGACTCTTCAGGAACCAGATATGGGCCACCGGCGTGGCCAGTTTGATATGGCCCATCCTCTCCCGGCGGACCTTGGACTGGATGACCTCCACCCCGCACTTCTCGCAGATGACGCCCCGGTGCTTCATCCGCTTGTAGCGGCCGCAGAGGCACTCGTAGTCCTTCACGGGACCGAAGATCTTGGCGCAGAAAAGGCCGTCCCTTTCCGGCTTGAAGGTGCGATAGTTGATGGTTTCCGGTTTCTTGACCTCGCCGTTGGTATTGGGACGCGCCGACCAGGACAGGATCTCGTCCGGGGAAGCGATGGAAATCTTTATGGCATTGAACCTGATGGGGTCCTTGGGCTTCTCAAAGTAGGTGAATACGTCTTCCACGCATCTTCTCCTTAACTTTCTTCCTCTATTAATTCTACATCCAGGCAGAGACTCTGCAGTTCCTTCACCAGGACATTGAAGGATTCGGGCAGGCCCGGCTCCAGGGTATGTTCCCCTTTGACGATGGTCTCGTACATCCGCGTTCTCCCCGCCACATCATCGGATTTCACGGTGAGAAATTCCTGCAGGGAATAGGCGGCGCCGTAAGCCTCCATGGCCCAGACCTCCATCTCGCCCAGGCGCTGGCCCCCGAACTGGGCCTTGCCGCCCAGGGGCTGCTGGGTGACCAGGGAATAGGGTCCGATGGAGCGGGCGTGGATCTTGTTGTCCACCAGGTGATGGAGTTTGAGCATGTAGATCATGCCCACGGTGATTTCCTGATCGAAAGGCTCGCCTGTCCGGCCGTCGAAGAGGACCGTCTGGCCTTTCTCGGGAAGACCGGCCGTCCTGAGCATCTGCCGGATCTCGTTTTCATCGGCGCTGTCAAAGACCGGCGTGGAAAAGGCAATGCCGCTTTTCAGGTGGGAGATGAATCTCTTGAGTTCCTCTTCCGTCGCCCCGTCGACGAAACGCTCGCATTCCGGGGAGCTGTAGATGGATTTGATTTCCTTCCGGACCAGTTCGATGTTCCGCTGGGTTTCCAGCAGGGAGTTGATCTTGTCGCCCAGCCCTTTGGCCGCCCAGCCGAGATGGGTTTCCAGAATCTGACCGACGTTCATGCGGGAGGGCACGCCCAGGGGGTTGAGGACGATGTCCACGGGGGTGCCGTCGGCGAAGAAGGGCATATCCTCTTCCGGCAGGATGCGGGAAAGGACCCCCTTGTTCCCGTGCCGGCCCGCCATCTTGTCACCGACGGACAGCTTCCTTTTGATGGCCACATAGACCTTGACCATCTTGATGACCCCGGGCGGCAGTTCATCGCCGGCACGGAGCTTTTCGATCTTTTCCTCGAAATAGGCGTCGATCCGCTCTTTTTTCCGGGCCAGGTTTTCGCACAGGCCCCGGACCTGCGCCTCCGTTTCCTCGTCACCGGTCAGGGTGATGTCTTTCCAAAGATCGAAGGGAATCTTCTCCAGAGTCTCGTTGTCGATGAGATCGCCTTTTTTCAGATAGAGCTTCTTCTTTTTCCCGTCCGCCAGCTTGGAACCGGAAACCTTGCCGATCAGCATCTCGGCGATCCTGGCCTTCACCGAATCCACGACGATACGGAGCTCGTCGTTCCGGTCCTTCTCGATGGAGCGCAGGGCCTCCTCCTCGATCTCCTGGGAGCGGCTGTCCTTCTCCACCCCCTTGCGGGTGAAGATCTTGGCATCGATGACCGTGCCCTCCACCCCCGGGGGCACCCGGAGGGAGGTGTCCCGGACATCGCTGGCCTTCTCGCCGAAGATGGCCCGGAGCAGTTTCTCTTCGGAAGAGAGCTGGGTTTCCCCCTTGGGCGTGATCTTGCCGACGAGGATGTCGCCGGGTTTCACGGACACGCCCATCCGGACGATACCGCTCTCGTCGAGATTCTTCAGGGCCTCTTCCCCCACGTTCGGGATGTCCCTCGTGATTTCTTCCTTGCCCAGTTTGGTGTCCCGGGACATGGTCTCGAATTCCTCGATGTGGATGGAGGTGTAGATGTCCTCCTTGACCACCCGCTCGCTCACCAGAATCGAGTCTTCATAGTTGTAGCCGCCCCAGGACATGAAGGCCACCATGACGTTTCTCCCCAGGGCCAGCTCGCCGTTGTCCGTGGCCGGACCGTCGGCGATGATGTCCCCCCGGCGCACCCGGTCCCCCTTGTTGACGATGGGCTTCTGATTGAAACACGTATCCTGGTTGGAACGCTGGTATTTGGTGAGATTGTAGATGTCCACGCCGATATCCAGATCGTCGTCGCCCGTCCCGTCGCACTTGACGACGATGCGGGCGGCATCCACGCTTTCCACCACCCCGTCCCGCCGGGCGGCCACCACGGCGCCGGAATCCCGGGCCACCACCGCCTCCATGCCGGTGCCGACCACAGGCACGGCCGGTCTCATGAGGGGCACGGCCTGGCGCTGCATGTTGGAGCCCATGAGGGCCCGGTTGGCGTCGTCGTGCTCCAGGAAGGGGATGAGGGTCGCGGCGACACTGACGAGCTGATTGGGGGAAACGTCCATGTAGTTGATCTCTTCCGGCTCCACGGTGATGAAATCGCCCCCCTTCCGGGCGGTGATCATTTCGCCGATGAACCGGCCGTCCTTGTCCAGGGGCCGGTCCGCCTGGGCAATGACGTAGTTCTCCTCCTCGATCGCCGTCATGTAGCGGACCTCGTCGAGGACCCGCCCTTCTTTTACCAGGCGGTAAGGGGTTTCGATGAACCCGAATTCATTGACCCGGGCATAGGTACTCAGCGAGACGATAAGGCCGATATTGGGACCTTCCGGCGTCTCCACGGGGCAGATCCGCCCGTAATGGGTGGCATGGACATCACGGACTTCAAATCCCGCCCTTTCCCTGGTGAGGCCCCCGGGCCCCAGGGCGGACAGTCTCCGCTTGTGGGTGATCTCGGAAAGGGGATTGGTCTGATCCATGAACTGGGACAACTGGCTGCTGCCGAAAAACTCGTTGACCACCGCCGAAACGGGCTTGGCGTTCACCAGGTCATGGGGCATCATGGTCTCGATGTCCTGGAGACTCATCTTCTCCTTGATGGCCCGCTCCATGCGCACCAGTCCGATCCGGTACTGATTCTCGATGAGTTCCCCCACGGAGCGGACCCGCCGGTTCCCGAGATGATCGATGTCGTCCACCGTACAGTCCCCGACGCCGTTTTTCAGGTCGATGAGATATTTGACCGCCGCCAGGATGTCTTCGTTTCTCAACACCGTGACATCCGTGGGGACGTCGAGGCGCAGCTTGTAGTTCATCTTGGCCCGCCCCACGTCGGAAAGGTCGTAGGTCTCCGGTTCGAAGAAGAGGCTCCGGAAGAAGGCCTGGGCCGTCTCCGGCGTAGGCGGATTGCTCGGACGAAGCCGGCGGTAGATCTCGATGATGGCATCTCCCATGGTCTCGATCCGGTCCGCCAGGAGGGTCTCCCGAATCGACACATTGCCCAGTTCCTCATCGAGGTGGATAAAGCGGACCTCCCGGATGTTTTTGGACCGCAGGAGGTCCAGACCCTCCGGGGTGAGCTCTTCGTTGCAGCGCAGCATGATCTCGCCCGTCGCCGGATCCATGATGTCCGCAGAGAGGATCTTGCCGATGACTTCGGCCTCGCTCACGGCAATGCGGCTGATCGAAGCCTCGGACATCTTTTTCAGGAGGGGTTTGTTGATCTTCCGGCCCTTTTTGATGATCAGGTCTCCGGCCGTGTCCCGGATGTCCTCCGGGGCCTTTTCGCCCAGAAGGGAATTGTCCACGGCCATGAAGAACTGGTCATCTTCAATAAAGACCGTCTCGATGTTATAGAAATAATTGAGGATGAATTCCGTGGAATTCCCCATGGCCTTCAGCAGGATCGTCACCGGCATCTTGCGCCGGCGGTCGATGCGGACGTAAAGCAGATCCTTGGAATCGAATTCCAGATCCAGCCAGGACCCACGGATGGGAATCACCCGGGCGGAATAGATGAGCTTGCCGCTGGCCAGGGTCTTTCCCTTGTCGTGATCGAAGAAGATACCGGGAGAGCGGTGGAGCTGGCTGACGATCACCCGCTCCGTACCGTTGACGATGAACGTCCCGTTCTCCGTCATGAGGGGAATTTCGCCGAAGTAGATCTCCTGCTCCTTGATATTGCTGATCTGCTTCTGACCCGAGGCCGGATCGACGTCGAAAATCAGCAACCGGACGACGATCTTCAGCGGCGCCGCATAACTCATCCCCTTCTGAATGCACTCCTTGACATCATAGCGAACGTCCCCGATCTTGTAACTCACAAACTCGAGAGAGCATTTCTTGCTATAATCGAAAATGGGAAAGACGCTCTTGAAGGCCCCCTGGAGGCCGTAATTCCCCCGCTGATCCGGCGCCGTATCCTTCTGAAGAAACTTTTCGTAGGATTTTACCTGGATATCGATAAGATTGGGTATATCGACAATCTTCCTTATCCGCCCGAAATTTTTACGAAATTCGCCCATATTATCCTTTCGGTTTGGAGATCCGAATAAGCCGTATCACCGGTAGTTATTTAATCTCTACGGTACCGCCGACCTCTTCGATCTTCTTCTTTATATCCGCCGCTTCGTCTTTGGAAACGGCCTCTTTGATGGGTTTCGGCACGCCGTCCACGAGATCCTTGGCTTCCTTGAGACCCAGCCCGGTGATCGCCCTGACCACCTTGATGACCTGAATCTTCTGATCGCCGAAACCGGTGAGAATGGCGTCGAATTCCGTTTTCTCCTCCACCTGGGCGGCCGCTTCCCCTCCCGCGGGGGCGGCGGCGGCAACGGCGACGGGGGCGGCGGCGGTGACGCCAAAGCGCTGTTCCAACTCCTTGACCAGTTCGGACAGCTCGAGAACGGTCATGTTTTCGATGAACTTTACGACATCTTCCTTGGTAATCTGATCTGCCATTTTTCCTTCTTCCTTCCTGTATTATTTTTTATTGGAGAGATTCTTTTTTCGCCCGGTAGGCATCCAGGACCTGCACCATCCCTCTGGGAACGGCGCTCAACACACTCACCAGACCGGTGGGAACACCGATCAGCACGGAAAGCAGTCTGCCGAGGAGGATCTCGCGGCTCGGGAGCAGGGCCACGGCGTTGACCTGTTCCCGGGTCAGCATTTTCCCCTCCAGCATGGCCGCCTTGATCTCCATTTCGGAGTTTCTTTTCGCGTACTCCACCAGTACCTTGACTGTTTCGACCACATCCTTGTCCGTCAGGACCAGTGCCAGGGGCCCTTTCACATGCTCGTTCATGGCGCTGAAATCCGTACCCTGGGAAGCGATGCGCAGCAGGGTGTTCTTTACCACTCTAATTTCGGAACCGGATTTCCGCAGGGCCACCCGCAGGGACGTAATCCGGGACACATCCATGCCCGAATAGCCCGTAAGGACCGCGAGTTTGAAACCCTTCAGCTTTTCGTGAAGTTCGGCAACTACCTGCTCTTTTTCCTTTCGATCCAATCTTCAACCTCCTTTCAGACTTATTCGCCGGTGACGGCCTGCCGCCGCTCAACCGGCGTTAAGCAATCGAAAGTTCCAAAACCGCAGGTAACAGGAAAAAAGACGATGACGACCAATTAAGAATCATGGCTATTCTTTCGTCTCGGCAGGCCTGCAAGAACCGTTTAAACACCCGTACCTGCTGTCTCAGACTCAATCACTCATTTGTTTGACATTACTGCCTGTTGCGGACTCTATATGTTTCTCACATCCAGAGGGTCGACCTTGACCCCGGGTCCCATCGTGGAGGCAAGGGAGATGCTCTTCAGGTAGGTCCCCTTGCTGGCGGCCGGTTTCAGCTTGACGATGGTTTCGATGACCGCGGCGATGTTCTCCAGCAGCCTGTCGGCACCGAAGGATACCTTTCCCACCGGGGTATGGACTATCCCCGCCCGTTCCACGCGGAATTCCACCTTGCCCGCCTTCAACTCGCCGATGGCCCTGGCGATGTCGAAGGTCACGGTGCCCACCTTGGGATTGGGCATGAGGCCCCGGGGGCCGAGGATCTTTCCCAGTTTGCCGACGCTGCCCATCATATCCGGGGTCGCCACCACGCGGTCAAAATCCAGCCAGCCGCCCTTGATCCTTTCGATCAGGTCGTCCGCCCCGGCGTAATCGGCACCGGCCTCCAGGGCTTCCCGCTCCTTGTCGCCCTTCACAAAGGCCAGTACCCGTACCGTCTTGCCCAGACCGTTGGGAAGCACGACGCTCCCCCGGACCATCTGATCGGCATGTTGAGGATTTACGCCCAAACGCAGGGCGATCTCCACCGTTTCATCGAACTTGGCCCGCTTGGTGGCAATGACGAGCTCTACCGCCTCTCTGAGGGTATAACGCTTCCCCGGTTCCACCTTCTTTTTCGCCTCGATAAATGTTTTCCCTCTGCTTGTCATGATCAAACCTCTAAGATCGGGGATTAACCCTCGATTGTAATTCCCATGGACCGCGCCGTCCCCGATATGACGCTGATGGCGCCTTCCATATCCACCGCATTGAGATCATTGAACTTCAGTTCCGCAATCTCCCTGATCTGTTTGGCGGTCACCGTCCCCACTTTTTCCTTGTTGGGGTTCCCCGATCCCTTGGCGATCTTCGCCGCCTGTTTGAGTAAGACGGCGGCGGGGGGGGTCTTGGTGACGAACGTAAAGGACCGGTCGGCGTAAACGGTGATCACGACAGGGATAACCGTGCCCTCCTGGCTCTGGGTCATGGCGTTGTAGGCCTTACAGAACTCCATGATGTTCACGCCGTGCTGACCAAGGGCCGGCCCGATCGGCGGCGAAGGTGTGGCCTTGCCCGCCTTGATCTGCAATTTTATGTTGGCAATTACCTTTTTAGCCATAGTTCTCCACCTTATCTTCGCTGAGTTAGTTTTGGACTACCTGGATGAAATCCAGTTCCACCGGCGTGGACCTGCCGAAAATACTGACGATGACCCGCAACTTGCCCTTTTCGGGCTTGACTTCGTCGATGACCCCGTCGAAGTTGGTAAAGGGGCCGTCGATAATCCGGACGTGATCGCCGACCTCGAACTTGAACTTCGGCTTCGGCTTCAGGGTGCCTTCGTCGATCCGGGTACGCAGCGATTCCACATCCTTATCGGGGATCGGGGAGGGCTTATCCTTCCCGCCGATAAAACCCGTGACCTTGGGGGTGTCTTTCACGATATGCCAGGTATCGTCGTTCAACTCCATGCGGACCAGGATGTACCCCGGAAAAAACTTACGTTTCGAGGTCTTCTTTTCCCCGGAGACGAGTTCCACGATATCCTCCTCGGGGATGAGAACATCGGAAAAATACTCCTGTTTACCCGCCGCTTCGATACGCTCCTTCAGAGACAGCTTGACCCGGTTTTCATAACCCGAATAGGTGTGGACGACGTACCATTTCTGAGCCATGTTTCTATCCCAGCAGTAATTTTACGAGTTTGGTCAAGCCGAAATCGACGATCCCCAAAAACGTGGAGACGATGGCCGTAACGACGATCACGACGGCGGTGGACGCCAGGGTCTGTTTCGGCGTTGGCCAGGTCACCTTCTTGAGCTCGACTTTCGCTTCGGAAAGAAAGACCTTTATTTTCTCTATCCAGATCTTGATTTTATCCATCAAGTCAACCGTTCAAAATAAATGGCAGGCCAGGAGGGACTCGAACCCCCAGCATCCGGATTTGGAGTCCGGCGCTCTATCCATTAGAGCTACTGGCCTGTCTGATACCTCAACACGACGATGCAGCGGGATGACCGCTACTTCGTTTCCCGGTGCAGCTTGTGGGACCGGCAGAACTTGCAGAACTTCTTCAGTTCCAAACGGCCCTGCATGGTGCGCTTGTTCTTAGTGGTCGTATAATTTTTCTGCTTGCACTCCGTGCAAGACAACGTAATGATGTTTCTCATAAAGAAATCGCCTTTTCAAAATGGAGCCCACGACCAGGATTGAACTGGTGACCTCATCCTTACCAAGGATGTGCTCTACCTACTGAGCTACGTGGGCTGATTTTTCCTGATGGAGCGGGAAACGGGATTCGAACCCGCGACCCTCAGCTTGGAAGGCTGACGCT
>ERZ795050.323-NODE-323-length-77602-cov-21.815415_pt1 | contig 77602 bp, 71 predicted proteins | sample MGYA00375134_ERZ795050 | MGnify/ENA primary metagenome ERZ795050 (study PRJEB30179, sample SAMN05720221) | activated sludge metagenome | isolation source: Anaerobic digester | place: Japan | collected 2015-05-26 ... | reverse complement strand
ACATGCCCGAACCCTCCCACTCCCCAGACCCCCGCGACTTTGACGGGAACCTGTCCCGGGCGCGGAGCGCGTTGACGATGCCAGCACCGCAGGCCTATACTAGTTTCACGTTGGATGCGAATAAGGAGCCGCAGGAACGTGTTGCGTGGGGTGGGATGCACCGCAGGATGAAGCGCCGGCCCTCCAGTCGGGCCCGCACCCCGCATGTGAGGGGAGCGGGCGCGCGGCATGGAGGCCGCCGGCGGGCAAAGGAGAGTCGGAGATGACGCGTGATCGCAGCTTTCAAAAGGAGATCCCGCCGTCGCGGGTCAACATCCGGTACGTCAAGTACACCGGAGGCGCCCAGGAGCAGGTGGAGCTGCCCCTCAAGCTCCTGTTGCTCGGCGACTATACCGGCAGGCCGGACGCCACGCCGCTCGAGGAGCGCAAGAAGATCAGCGTCAACAAGGACAACTTCGCGGCCGTGATGCGGGAGCAGAACCTGCGGCTGTCGATGGTGGTGCCGAACCGGCTCTCCGGGGTGCAAGGCGACGAGATGACGGTCAACCTCGCCATCGAGTCGATGGACTCCTTCAACCCCGACGACATCGTCCGACAGGTGCCGGAGCTCGCCAAGATGCTCGAGATCCGCGAGCTGCTCGTGGACCTCAAGGCGCGGGTGATCACCAACAAGCGGTTCCGCCAGGCGCTCGAGCGGATCGTCAAGGACCCGTCGCAAATCGAGACGATCATGCGGGAGCTCGATCGGGTGGCTCCCTTGCCCGAGGGCGCCGCCAAGCTGCCCGAGGGGCAGGCGTGACCGGGCGCGCGGCACTCAGGGGGTGAAACCATGGAGAAGGAACGATCCAGCGCCAGGCAGCAGGTCACGACGGTCGAGGAGAAGGGTGTCCTCGACGGGTTGTTCGAGATGGTCGACATGGCGGCGCCCGCTGCGGGCGAGGCCGCCACGCCGGCAGGGAGGCTCTCCCAGGCCCTCAACATGCTGATTCGCGAGGTGGCCCTCGGCGGGCGCGCGGTCGAGCACGTCGACAAGGCCCTGGTGGACAGCCTCATTGCCAGTCTCGACCAGAAGATCTCGGCCCAGGTCAACGAGATCCTTCACCACCCCGACTTCCAGAGGCTGGAGTCGGCGTGGCGGGGGCTCAAGTTCCTGGTCGACCGGACCGACTTCCGCCGCAACATCCGGATCGAGATCCTGAACGTCTCCAAGGAGGACCTGCGGTCCGACTTCGAGGACGTGCCGGAGCCGATCCAGTCGGGGCTGTTCCGCCACGTTTACGTGCAGGAGTACGACCAGCCGGGCGGCGAGCCGATCGCCGCCATCATCGGCAACTACGAGTTCACCAACCATCCGCAGGACATCGCGCTGCTCGGGAACCTCTCCAAGATCGCCGCGGCGTGCCACGCCCCGTTCATCGGCTCCGTCGGGCACGACTTCTTCGGCCTGCGCTCGGTCGACGAGCTGCCGCGGCTGCCCGACGTGGCGCCGATCTTCGAGCAGGCCGAGTACGCCAAGTGGCGGGCGTTCCGCGACAGCGAGGACTCGCGCTACGTGGGGCTGACATTCCCGCGCTTCTTGCTGCGTTTGCCTTACGGGACCGAGACGATCCCGACGCGCACCTTCCACTTCGAGGAGGACGTGGCGGGCAGCCACGGCAACTACCTGTGGGGCAACGCCAGTTTCGCGTTCGCCTCGACCATGGCGCGGTCGTTCGCCGACCACGGCTGGTGCGTCAACATCCGCGGGCCGCAGTCGGGCGGCCTCGTGGAGGACCTGCCGCTGCACTTCTACGAGGCGGCGGGCGAGACGACGGTGAAGATCCCCACCGAGGTGCTGATTTCCGATCGCCGCGAGTTCGAGCTTTCGGAGCTCGGCTTCATCCCGTTCTCGTTTTACAAGAACAAGGACTTCGCCTGCTTCTTCTCGGCCAACTCGACGCAAAAGCCGAAAAAGTATCTGGATGCCGATGCCACCGCCAACAGCCGGCTGTCGGCCCGCTTGCCGTACCTGTTCCTGGTGAGCCGTCTGGCGCACTACCTCAAGGTCATCCAGCGCGAGAACATCGGCGCCGCCAAGGAGCGCGAGGAGCTGCAAAAGGAGCTCGAGACCTGGATCAAGACGCTGGTCACGGACATGAAGGATCCCGGCCCCGAACTCAAGGCCCGGTGCCCGCTCTCGGCGGCCCGGATCGTCGTCACCGACATCGCGGACAACCCAGGTTTCTACAACGTCGAAATGATGGTGCGGCCGCACTTCCAGATCGAGGGCGTGGACGTCAGCCTTTCACTTGTATCGCGGCTGCCCAAGGGCAAGAAGTAGGGTTGAAGCTGAAGGGCATCGAGTCCGGGCGCCGCAGGGGCGCCCGGGGGGTTTGGCAACAGGCAGGAAAAGGGAGGACATCATGCCACTGCCAGCGTACTTGGAGATCGGCGAAATCCCCGGTTCGTGCAAGGTTCAGGGCCGGGAAAACCATATGGAAATCCTCGGCTTCAGGCACGAGGTCTACATGCCCGTGGACCGCAAGGACGGCAGCGCGTCGGGCACGAGGGTCCACAAAGACCTGATCGTCATCAAGAACTTCGACAAGGCGTCCCCGAAGCTCTATCAGTACCTCTGCAACGGCAAGATCATCGGGTCGGCCACGCTCAAGTGGTACGAGATCGATCCCTCCGGCCAGGAGAAGATGTACTTCACTCACAAGCTCGAGAACGCCCGCGTCACCGCCGTCAGGCCGTACATGCCGGACGTCGACAACCCCAACAACGAGCAGTACAAGCACATGGAAGAGGTGGCGTTCCGGTACGAGAAGATCACCTGGACGTTCTGCGACGGCAACGTGGAGTTCACCGACTCCTGGGTGGAAGGCCGCTAGCGCGACCGGCCGGCGGCGTCGGAGCCCGGTGCGGAGCACCGCTGCTGGTGCCGCGCGTGGCGTGGCGCCACGGTCGTCGTGGCGACCGCCAGCGCTGGACCGGGCCAGAGCCGGGGTGTGAGTGGGGAGCGAGCTGATGGCCGAGCGGCGCGAGGAGCAGGGGTTCTTCGAACGGATGCTGGGGGCGCTGCCCGGCGCGCCGCAGCGTCGGCCGCCGCGCTGGGTGGGGGATCCGATCCGCGACCATCTCGTGCTGCTCCTCAACACGAGGCGCGGATCGGTGCCCCACCTGCCCGGCTACGGGTTGCCCGACGTGTCGGAGTTCTACACCGACTACCCGGGCTCGCTGGCCGAGCTGCGGCGCCTCGTCGAGCAGCTCATACGCACGTACGAGCCGCGCCTGTCCAACGTCCGGGTGCGCCTGCTGGAGACGGGAAGCTCGGAGTTCAGAGCCTCGTTCCTCATCTCCGGTGACCTCGAGGTGGACGAGCAGCCGGTGCGGGTCACGTATCGCACCACGATCAACAACGCCGGGCGGGCCGCGCTCGAGGAGTCGGGGCCGGAGTGACGGGCGATGACGAGAGCGTGGAGAGCGGATGCCGGGACCTGATCGCTACTACGAGGAGGAACTCAACTACCTCCTGGAGGCCGGCCGCGAGTACGCGAAGATGCACCCGGAGCGAGCCCGCTTCCTCAACCTGCGGGACCCTCGCGCCCGCGACCCGCACGTCGAGCGGCTGGTGGAATCGTTCGCGTTTCTGGTCGGCCGCGTCCGGCAGCGGCTCGACGACGACTTCCCGGAGCTCACGCACGGCCTGCTCGACCTCATCTTCCCGCACTACCTGAAGCCGATCCCTTCCCTCGCCCTGCTCGAGTTCCGCCCCATTCCGGGGATGCTGAGGGAGCGGCAGATTATCCCCAAGGGGTTTCTGGTCGACTCCAGACCGACCTCGGCCGGCGTCGCGTGCCGCTTTTCCACGTCCTACCCCGTGGAGATCTACCCGATCGTGCTGGAAGCGGCGGGCGTGCACGCCGACGACGCCGGCCAGCGCAGCATTCGCTTTGCGCTGGGCGTGCTCGAAGGCGCCGACCCCGGAGTGCTTGACATCGGCCGCTTGCGGGTGTGCCTCGCTGGCGAGCCCACGGAGTCGTTCGCGCTGTACCGGGCCATTCACCAGTCGCTGAAGGACGTCGTGCTCCACGTCTCGCGCGACCGGCGGCGAGTGCTGCCGGCGTCGTGCGTGCGGCCCGTGGGGTTCGCCGAGGAGGACGCAGTCCTTGCCTACCCCGGCGTCAGCTTCCCGGGGTACCGGCTACTTTCCGAGTACTTCGCGTTTCCCGAGAAGTTCCTGTTCTTCGACATCGTCGGGTTGGGGCGGCTGGAACTCGACAAGGGAGCGCGGAGCTGCGAGCTGGAGCTGCGCTTTTCGACCCGCTTGCCCGACAAGGTGCGGCCGACCCGGGAGTCGTTCCGCCTCTACGCAACGCCCATCGTCAACCTCTTCCCCCGCAACGGCGAACCCATCGTGGTGACCCAGCTCAAGACCCGCTACCGCGTGCTCGGGGACTACACCCACCCTGACGCCTACGAGGTGGTGTCGGTGGACAGCGTCGAAGGCGTGCGGAGCTCGGACGGCGCGCGGCGCCAGCACCACCCGTTCTACTCCTTCAGCGGCCCCGGTCCCGAGACGCGCGGCGAGATGACGTTCTTCCACACCCAGTCGGGCCGCAGCCCGTCCGGTGCCTGGGTGACGTACCTCTCGCTCGTCCAGCCGACCCGGGGGCGGCTGCCGAGCGAGGAGACGCTGTCGCTGGAGCTTTCCTGCATGAACGGGCCACTGTGCCGCGAAGTGGGGATCGAGGACGTGCGGGTGGCGGCCGTCAAGCGTCTCGAGTTCGCCACCTTCCGCAACTTCACCCGCCCCACGGCGCCGCTGTACCCCCGGCTGGGGGAGGGCAGCGAGTGGCGGTTCGTGTCGCACCTGGCGCTCAACTTCCAGTCGCTGGCCGCGCCGGGTGCCCTCGCGAGCCTGCTCGGCCTCTACGACCCCGGCGGCCAGCAGGCGAACCAGCGGCGCATCGAGGCGATCCGCCGGGTGGAGGCCACGCCGAGCGAGCGTGTGCTGGGAGGGGTCGCGGTGCGAGGGACGCGTCTGGAGGTGGAGCTGGACGAGAGCGGGTTCGACGACGAGGGGGACCTCGTGCTTTTCGTCCAGGTGCTCTCGGAGTACGTGTCGCTGTATGCCGAGACCAACTCGTTTGCCGAGCTGGTCGCGCTCCGGCATCCATCGGGGGAGGTGCTGCGGTGTCCGCCGGCAGCGGGCAAGCGACCGCTTCTCTGACCGCACGGCTGGGGGCGGAAGGGCACCGGTTCGACTTCTTCCAGCTGGTGTACCTGCTCGAGCGGTGGCTCGACCGCCGGGCAGCGGTCGGCGGGCGCGGGCCGTTCGAGGCGGAGGGGGTGCGCTTCCGGCCCGACCCGTCGCTGGCGTTCTCGCCGTCCGACGTGCGGCGAGTCGAGACGGCGGGCGAGGAGGAGCGGCGGCGGGGCGAGAGCTGGGACCACCGGGTGGTGGTCAACTTCATGGGGCTGTACGGCGTCGCGGCACCGTCCCCGGTGTACTTCTCGGAGCTCGTCGGCTTCGAGGACGTCGACCCCGATCCCCTGGTGGACTTCCTGGACATCTTCAACCACCGGATCATCTCGCTGTACTACCGGGCCTGGCTGCGCTATCGCTACCCCTTCCGGTACGAGGTGGGCGGGGGCGACGAGCTGTCGGGGTACCTCCTGTCGTTTCTGGGGCTCGGCGATCCAACCACGCGGGGCAACCTCGGGGTGGCGCCGGAGCGCCTGCTCAAGTACATCGGGTTGCTGTCGCTGCGCAGCAAACCGCCGGAAGCGCTGCAACGGGTCCTGAGCGACTACCTCGAGGGTGTCCCGGCCGCCGTCGACGAACTGGTGCTGCGCTGGGTGGCGATCGCCCCCGCCAACCGCAACCGGCTTGGGGTCGCGGCCAGCACGCTGGGGTCGGACCTGCTGCTGGGAACGCGGATGCCCGATCGCATGGGGCGCATGAGGGTGGTGCTCGGTCCGCTCGGGCTCGACCGGTTCCGGGAGCTGCTCCCCGACCGCGCGCTGTTCGGGGAGGTGTGCAGCCTCGTCGAGATGCAAACGTTCAAGCGTTTCGAGTATGACCTGGAGCTGCGGCTGCGCGGTCCGGAGGTGCCGACCCTGAGCGTCGGCGGGCCGGACCCGGCGCGGCTGGGCTGGACCTCGTTCCTGTGCAGCCAGCCGGGACGAGCCGAGGACGCCGCCGTCCGGCTGCAGCCGGTGCGGCGGTCGGAAGGCAGGGAGGTGCGAGCATGATCACGCGGGACGTTCGAGCGCTGCTCGGCAAGACCAACCAGTACCTGGCGCGGCAGCTCGAGGCGGCGGCCGGTTTCTGCATCGCCCGCACCCACTACGAGGTGACGCTGGAACACCTCTTCTGCAAACTGCTGGAGGACGGCCGCGGCGACCTCGTGCGGATCCTCCGGCATTTCGGCATCGACCCCGGGGCGTTCGAAGGCCGCCTGCTGGCCGCCGTCGAGCAGATGCGGTTCGGCAACACCGGGCGGCCGAGCTTTTCTCCTCAGCTGCTGGACGTCATCGAGCAGGCGTACCTCATCGGCTCGCTCGAGTACGGCCAGGAACAGATCCGCTCCGGGACCGTGCTGGCGGCGGCGCTGGCCAGCGCCGGGATGTCGCCGTTCCGATCGTACCTCGACCTGCTCGAGCCGGTCCGGCTGGACGAACTCAAGGGCTCGTTCGCCGGCATCGTGGCCGGCTCGGAGGAGGATCGCCCGGCGACGGGCCGGTTCGGCGCCCCGCGCCCGGAGCGCGTGGCGCAGCCCGGTGCGAAGGGCGAGAGCGCGCTCGCACAGTTCTGCATCGACGTCACGCAGCGCGTGCGCGAAGGGGCCGTCGACCCCGTGCTCGGGCGTGACGAGGAAATCCGCCAGATGGTGGACATCCTCGTGCGGCGGCGCAAGAACAACCCGATTCTGGTCGGGGAGGCGGGGGTCGGCAAGACCGCCCTGGTGGAAGGGCTGGCGCTGCGCATCGTCGCCGAGGACGTGCCCGGACCTCTCAAGGACACGCGCATCCTCAACCTCGACCTGGGCTTGCTGCAGGCCGGCGCCGGCGTGAAGGGGGAGTTCGAAAACCGCCTCAAGTCGGTCATCGCGGAAATCAACGAGGCCAGGGCGGCAGGGGAGAAGATCATCACCTTCATCGACGAGGCGCACACCCTCATCGGCGCCGGAGGGCCGGCGGGCGGCGGCGACGCGGCCAACCTCCTCAAGCCGGCGCTGGCCCGCGGCGAGCTGCGCACCATCGCCGCCACCACCTGGTCGGAGTACAAGAAGTACTTCGAGAAGGACGCGGCGCTGGCGCGCCGCTTCCAGCTCGTGAAGGTGGACGAACCGGACGAGGCGAGGGCGATCACCATGCTGCGCGGGGTGCGGCCCAAGTTCGAGGAGGCCCACGACGTGCGCATCCTCGACAGCGCCGTGGTGGCGGCGGTGCAGCTCTCGCAGCGCTACATCTCGGGCCGGCAGCTCCCCGACAAGTGCGTCGACGTGCTGGACACCGCCTCGTCGCGCGTCAAGATCGGGCTGGACGCCAAGCCGGCGGCGATGGACCGCATCGAGCGGCGGATCATGTACGACGAGATGGCGCTGGCGGCGCGCAAGCGCGACGTGGAGGGCGGCACTTTCCAGGACGACGGCGAGATGGCTCGCCTCGAGGCGTCCATTGCCGCCGCGCGCGAGGAGCTGGCGGCGATCGCCGCGGCCTGGGAACGGGAAAAGGCGGCAGTGGCGAACGTCGAGGCGGTGCGCTCCGAGGGGGGCAGCCCCGAGGCGGTGCGGGCGGCGCTGGCCGAGCTTGCGGTGGTGCAGGGGGGCAGCCCGCTCATCCCGCTCGAGGTGACCCCCGATGTGGTGGCATCGGTGGTCGCCGACTGGACAGGCATCCCGGTCGGCAAGATGGTGCGCGACCAGGCCGGGATCGTACTCGAGCTCGAGCGGCACCTCGGCACGCGCATCATCGGCCAGGACCATGCGCTGGCGGTGCTCGGCGAGCGCATCCGGGCCGCCCGGGCGGGGCTCGGCAACCCCAACGCGCCGCAAGGGGTCTTCCTCATGGTCGGCCCGTCGGGGGTGGGCAAGACCGAGACCGGGCTGGCGCTCGCCGATCTGCTGTACGGGGGAGAGCGCTTCCTGACCACCGTCAACATGTCGGAGTACCAGGAAGCGCACACGGTGTCGCGGCTCATCGGCTCGCCGCCCGGCTACGTCGGCTACGGCGAGGGCGGGGTGCTCACCGAGGCGGTGCGCCAGCGGCCGTACAGCGTGGTGCTGCTCGACGAGGTCGAGAAGTCGCACGCCGACGTCATGAACCTCTTCTACCAGGTGTTCGACAAGGGCGTGCTTTCCGACGGCGAGGGGCGCGAGATCGACTTCAGGAACACGGTCCTGATCCTGACCTCGAACCTGGCCTCCGACACCATCATGGAGATGGCGGCGGCCGGGGCCTCGCCGGAGGACCTCGTCGAAGGGATCCGGCCGGCGCTGCGCGAGCGCTTCAAGCCGGCGCTGCTCGCCCGCATGACCATCGTGCCGTACTATCCGATCAGCCCCGAGAACATGCGGCGCATCGTCGACCTCAAGCTCGCCAAGGTGGCGGAGCGGCTGGCCGCCAACGCCCGCGTCAGGCTCGAGACTACCCCGGCGCTCGCCGACTGGGTGGCCGAGCGTTGCACCGTGGAGGAGACCGGCGCCCGCAACGTGGACCAGGTCATCGCCGGGCAGATCCTGCCCCGCATCTCCACCGAGATCCTGTCGCGCCTCGCCAAGGACGAGCCGGTGGGTGTGGTGCGGGCCGACGTCGGCGAGGACGGCACGCTGAGCATCGCGTTCGCGTAGGGGAGTGCCGCGCCCGGGGGCCGGTCCTCGGCACGGGTCCTGCGCCGAGCCGATGGGGCCAGGCCACGTGGCGGCGCCGAAGGCAGGAAGCCCCGTGCCGCGCACCGGCAGCCCTCCAGGCCCCCCGCGGCGGGGACGGAGACGGCCGAAACAAGACGGGGAGGCGACCGTACAAACATGGTCTCGCCCGCGAGCCTCGGGCGGGAGCCGACCGCTGTCGGGTTCGCGGCGGCGGGAAAGTCCCGCTGCGAACCACAGACCGCAGACGGCGAATTGACCGGATCCGGCGGGCGTGGAAAACTGCCCGCCCGAAAGGGGGTGCCGAATGAGGCAACGAACTCGCGCCGTCGCGCTCGTGATGCTGCTGGTGGCAGCCGTGGCCGGCGCACAACAGGTCAAGGTCAGGGAAGAGATGCTTCCCAACGGCATGAAGTTTCTGCTCGTGGAGCGCCACGACTCGCCGACCATAAGCTGCGGCTTCGTGGCCCGGGTCGGCTCGGTCAACGAGTCCCAGGGCATCACCGGCATCTCGCACATGCTGGAGCACATGATGTTCAAGGGCACGAAGACGATCGGCACCACGGACTGGGCCCGCAACGAGGCCATCATCAAGGAGCAGGACGAGGTGCGGGCCGAGATGGCGAAGGAGTACAGCCTCCTGCGCGAGAAGCTGCGGCGCGGCGAGATCACCGGCAACATCCACGACGAGGCTAACGCGACTCCGCGGCTGAAGGAACTCAAGGCGCGCTACGACCGGCTCGCGGAGGAGGAAAAGGCCATCATCGTCAAGGACGAGCTGGACCAGATCTACACCGAGCAGGGTGGCTCCGGGCTCAACGCCGGCACCAGCGAGGACCAGACGTTTTACTTCATCACGTTGCCCTCCAACAAGCTGGAGCTGTGGTTCTGGATGGAGTCGGACCGCCTCCTGAACCCGGTGTTCCGCGAGTTCTACTCGGAGCGCGACGTGATCCGCGAGGAGCGCCGGCTGAGCCTCGAGTCGACCCCGACCGGGCGGCAGGAAGAAGCGTTCGACGCGATGTTCTGGCAGGCCTCGCCGTATCGGCACCAGGTCATCGGCTGGCCGGACGACATCGAGTCGTACACCCGCGAGGCGGCGGCCCGCCACTTCGCGACCTACTACGCACCCAACAACATCACCGCGGCGCTCGTGGGCGACTTCCGGGCCGAGGAGGCGATCGCGCTGGCCAAGAAGTACTTCGGTCGCATCCCGCGCGGGCAGGTGGAGCCGCCCGAAGTGGTGACGATGGAAATGCCGCAGCTTGCCGAAAAGCGCATGTTCACCGAGGCCGACACCAACCCCGAGGTGACGATCCGCTATCACACGGTGGCCTTCAACCACCCCGACAGCTTCGCTCTCGAGGTGCTGGCGAGCCTGCTCAACCGCCGCACCGGACGTCTGTACAAGTCGCTCGTCGAGGAGAAGAAGGTGGCGGTCGGCGAGCCGGGAGCGTTTTCCCGCGGCATGAAGTACGAGGGATACTTCGAACTTTCGGCCGAGATCAAGGATGGCGTGGAGCCGAAGGCGGTCGAGGACGCCCTGCTCGCCGAGCTCGCACGGCTGGCCGAGCAACCCGTCGAGGCGAGGGAGCTGCAGAAGGTCAAGAACCAGATCCTCGCCAACTCCTACCGCCGCCTCGGGTCCAACTTCTTCCTGCTGCTGCAGCTGCTGCTGTACGACTCGAACGGCGGCTGGCAGTACCTCAACGAGTCGCCGGCCAAGCTGCTGGCGGTGACGGCGGCCGACGTGCAGCGCGTTGCCAAGGCGTACCTCGCGCCCGAGAAGAAATCGGTGCTGACGATGGTCCGCAAGGCCGGCGCGGCGCCCGAGGATCCCGAGATTGCGGCCCTGCCTGCCGAGATGAAGGCCGCGGTCAAGCAGCAGCTCGCCGCCATTGCGCAGATCCAGGACCGGGCCCAGCTCGAGCAAATGCTCGCGATGTTCCAGCAGCAGGCCGGACAGGTCCCACCCCAGGCGAAGCCGGTCTTCGACATCATCCTCAAGAGGATGGAGCAGCGCATCGAGGCTCTGAGCGGCGGTGGCGCCGCGAGCACGCCGAAAAAGGAGAACTGACCATGCGACGCCAACACCTCGTCCTCGCCCTGTGCGTGCTGGCCGTGGCGGCCGCGGCGTCGGCCCAGATCCCCGACCGGCCCGAGAAACTCACGTACCCTGGCCTCGAGTGGAACGTCCCGGACCCGGCCCCCCTGCGGGCGGTGCTCGCCAACGGCGTCCCCGTGTACATCGCCGAGGACCGCCTCCTGCCGCTCGTCACCGTGCAGATCATGTTCCGTGGCGGCCGCTACCTCGAACCGGCCGGCAAGGAGGGCGTCGCGGCGCTCACCTCGACGGTGTGGCGGACCGGCGGCGCCGCCGATCTCGACCCCGCGGCGCTCGACGAGCAGCTCGATTTCCTGGCAGCGCAGCTGTTCACCAACGTCGGCGACACCACCGGCATGGTCAGCCTCAACCTGCTCTCCAAGGACCTCGACGCCGGCCTCGCCCTGCTCATGAAGGTGATGCGCTCCCCGCGCTTCGAGCAGGCCCGTCTCGACAAGGCCAGAGAGGACCTCATCTCCGACCTCAAGCGCCGCAACGACGACGCCGCCGACATCGAGAACCGGGAGTGGAACCGCCTCCTGTACGGGGACGGCTTCTGGATGAATCGGCTCGCCACCAAGGCCTCGGTGGACGGCATCACCCGGGAAGACCTCGTGGCGTTCCACGCGCAGCTCGCCAACCCGGCCAACTTCGTCGTCGCAGTGGCCGGCGACTTCGCTCGCAAGGACATGCTGGGCAAGCTGAACGCCACGCTCGGCGCCTGGAAGGCGACCGGCCCGAAGGTGCCGCCGGTGCCGCAGCCGACGGCTTCCGCCAGGCCCGGCGTGTACGCGGTGGACAAGAAGGACGTCAACCAGGGTCGGGTGTCGCTCGGCCACATCGGCCTGCGGCGGCCGGTTCCCGACGAGCAGGCGCTCGACGTCGCCAACGACATCCTGGGCGGCGGCGGCTTCACGGCGTGGATGATGAAGCGCATCCGCTCGGATGAGGGCCTGGCCTACGGCGCCTACTCCCGGTTCGGCGTCGGCGACCAGATGCCTGGCACCTTCCGTGCCTTCTTCCAGTCCAAGTCCGCGACCTGCGCCCGCGCGGCGACGCTGACGCTCGAGCTCATCGGCAAGCTGCGCGCCGGCGAGGCGAGCGCCAAGGACCTCGAGACCAGCAAGAAATCCTTCATCGAGACGCTGCCGCGGACGTTCGAGACCAGGCAGCGGACAGTGCAGCGGTTCGCCAACGACGAGCTCCTGGGGCTGCCGCACGAGTACTGGACCGGCTACCGGGCGCGCATGGCGGCGGTCACCAGTGAGGCCGTCAAGCAGGCCGCGGAGAAGTACATCAGGCCCGATCAGCTCATCGTGGTGATCGTCGGCAACCTGGACGAGATCTTCAAGGGCAGCCCGGAGCATCCGGACGCCACGTTCGAAAAGTTCGGGCCGATCACCAGGCTGCCGCTGCGCGATCCGCTGACGCTACAGCCGCTTGCCGAGTAGGTCGATCTCGCGCTGTCGCACTGGCGCCCGGGGAGACCCGGGCGCCTTCGCTCGGGATACTCCGGCCGGATCCGTCGCGAAAGGGCGTGGGAGCACGATCCGCCCGCGCAGCATGAGCCGGCCGAGGTGTCCCGGGTTATGCTGCACCGGGGAGGAACCGTGACGAGGGTCGTCCTGCACCGGCTGGCGACGAGCAAGCGCGCGCTCGACGCGTGCAGGCTCCTGGAGAGGCTTTTCGGGGAGGGCAAGCGGGTGCTCGTGTACTTCACCGACGAGGCCCGTGCTCGCACCTTCGACGAGTACCTGTGGACGTTCTCGCAGTCCTCGTTCGTCGGCCATTCACTGTGGGACGGGCGGTCGGAGATCGACGACCGGATAGTGCTGGCCCTGCGTACGCTCGCGCGCCCCAACGGCGCCACGGTCCTGGTGCTGGTCGACTCGCTCGAGGACCTCGACGGCGCCCGGGCGTTCGAGGAAGTTCACGATTTCGTCACCCCGCTGCCCGAGGACCAGGACAGGGCCGAGCGCTGGAAGGCGGCCGGTTACGAGGTGAGCTGATCCTCGCTCAGGCCCGCCACGCACCCTGGTGCACGATCGCCTCGAGAACCGAGCCCACCCGGGCCAGGGTCGCCGCGCACACGTGCTCGACGGTGTCGCTGACGCGGTGCCAGTGGGCGAAGTCGAGGTCCACGATATCGGCAGCAGGCACGCCCCGGCGAAGGAACGGGGTGTGGTCGTCGAGCACGGTGTGACCGGGAACGGCCACGAACGTGCCGGCGAGGCCGAGCGCCGCCGCAGTGGCCCAGACGGCGGCGGCGAGCCACGGCGTCGAGCTTCGCTCGATCAAGAAGCGCGCGTCCCTGCCGCCCACCATGTCGGCCACGATCACGGCCGCCGGCGCCGGTTGGAGCGTTGCCGCCATGCGTGCCGACCCGACGCAATACTCCCAGCCGTCGAGGCGGCCGCGGTCCTCGGCGTCGAAGAAGGCGAGCCAGAGACCGGGGGGAGGCGGGCTTTCGACTCGCGCCAGTTCGAGCAGCACCGCCACGCCGCTGGCACCGTCGTTGGCTCCCGGCACGGGCCGCCGGCGGCGCCACCACGACCGCTCGCGATCGGCGCGCGGGCGGGTGTCGTAGTGCGCCCCCAGCAGCAGCGCCGGCCCCGCCCCTCCGGCCCGAGCCAGGAGGTTGCGGCAGCGTTCGCCGCGGTGGACGAAGGTGTCCTCCTCCACCGGCCAGCCGCAGTCGGCCAGCGCCGAGGCGATAAGATCGGCGCAGCGCCGGCCGGCTTCCGAGCCGGCAGGCCGGGGACCGAGTGCACACTGCGCCTGCACGTGCTGCAGCGCGCGTTCGCCGTCGAAGCGGTTCATCGGTCCCCTTCGACCGGCTCTCGCTCGTCACGTCGCTGGCTCACGGCAGCAGCCGCATCGCCTCGGCACGGGCGACGAGATCGGGGCCGAAGACCCGGCCGTCGGGGTTGATGAGCCGGAAGTTGTCCCATTCGACGCGCGGCGCCTCCCAGTCGAGCTCGCGGGCTGCGTTGCCGTAGCGCTGCAAATAGAAGATGTTGGCGAACGGCAGCAGACCGGCACGCTCGACGAGGTCGACGACGGCCTGATCGTCGCCCGCCACCCCCCGGCGCCGCCGGACGTTGATGACCAGCGCGCGCTCGGGGTTGCGACCCATGAGGTCGCGCAGCAGCGTGGCGAGCTGCACCAGGTGCGGGTCGCGCTCGAGCAGGAAGTGGTTGAACGAGAGCTTGATCGAAAGCGGCGTGCCGAGCTTGCCGAGCCAGACCAGCAGGCCGCGCGGGCGGCGCGGCAGCAGCGTGCCGTTGGTGCACAGCACGAGCCGCTGGCAGCCGGGGTGCGCCCTCGCGATCTCGACGAAGCTCCAGAAGTCGGGGTGGCACAGTGGCTCGCCGCCTTCGAGCTGAACTTGGAACGCTCCCTCGGCCGGCAGCAGCTCGCGGAAGCGCTCGGGGGAGAGGAACGTGCGTCCCTTGATCCTGGCGCACGCCGAGCACCAGGGGCAGCCGCGGTTGCACGCGTTGGTGATCGCGACGTAGAGACGGATCGGCCGATCCGGGGTCGGCCGGTCGAGCAGCACAGTGGTCCTGGGATCCTCGCCGTTCACCGGAACAGGGTACAGCGAACGGCAGGTGGGGAGCAGGGGGGGCCGGATCGCGAAGGACGCGCCGGATGGTCCGCGCTCACTCCGGCTGCCCCTCGCCGCTGGTCCCTCCCTCGTCGCCGGTCCGCTCGATCCTGCGGGTGCCCAGGCAGCCCGGAAGAGATCCGGTGTCGTCCTCGCAGAGCCAATCGTCGTCGGGCTCGAAGTCGTTCATGTCGGCAGGCCTCCCGCCGCCCGCCAGCTTTCCGGCGGGCGCTGCACGACAAGCATGACACGGAGCCGGCGCCGCCCCAGCCGCACATCAGGTGTTGTCGGCCGAGGTCGGACCTGACGGCGCGGCGCTGTCCGTCGGCGGTGGGGTCTCCCGCTCGATCTCGATGCTGCAGTCGGTCAGCAGCGCGGCCAGCGCTCCGACAGCGGCCAGAACGGGCGAGATCACCGCGCCCACCACGCCCACCGTGAGCGGGAACTCGGCCACCGATCGCTCGCCTTGCCGGACCACGATCCGCCGCACGTTGCCCTCGCGGACGACCTGCTTGACCTTGTCGAGGAGCTGGCCACCCTCGAGCTTGACCGTTTCCCAGTACGAGCGCTCACCCATCGTCGCCTCCCGCGACGGCACTGGGCGGTCCCGGCCGTCGTACACGGTTGTACGCTGGGGCGTGCGTCCGGTTCTGTCGAGGTCGGCTTGACGGCGCCCGGTACCCCGTGGATGCTGCCGGCATGGATCTGCGAGCATCGCTGCGGCGACGTGACGGGTGGTTGGACCCCGAGACGAGGCAGGGGCGTCTGCTCGGGGCGGCGGTCGTCGCCGTGATCGCGGGCTGGGGTGTGGCGCGCGCCGCGCTGGTCGGGATCACCCACGACGAGGCGCTGACCTTGCTCATCCACGTGCCCGGCTCGTGGGGCGACGTCTTCGCCCATCGTCTCTACATCGGGTCCAACAACCACCTCCTGAACACGGTGTTCCTCAAGCTCCTGGCCGGGGTGCTGCCCCCCTTCGCCTGGGTGATCCGCCTTCCCGCCCTCGCCGGGCTGGCGATGTACCTGGCCGGCTGCTGGCGTCTGCTCCGGCGTCTCGTCTCAGGACCCCGCTTCGCGCTCGGCCTCGCCCTGATGGGGGCCAACCCCTTCGTCCTCGATCTCCAGACGGTGGCGCGGGGCTACGGGCTCGGCCTTGGGTTGCTCGCCCTGGCGGCGAGCGCCGTGCTCGACGCCCACGAGGCCGCCAGCGGCCGGGGCCGCGCGTTCGCGCAGGGGGTGGCGGCTTGTCTCGCCATGCTCGCCGTCGCCGCCAACCTGTCGATGGCGTACCCAGCCGTTGCCCTGGGCGTGCTGGCCATTGCCGGAGCGGCGCGGGGCCGGCGGCGAGGCGAAAAGGTGCTGGGGCTTCTGGCTGCGGCTGCCTCCTGGTCGCTCGGCGCGCTCGCATCGGCCGCTCTCTACCGCCCCAGCGTGCTTGCGAACATCGGGTACTACGTCGCCGAGTGGGGCGGGGAGCGCGGCTTCTGGGCCGACACGATGCGCAGCCTGGCTGCGGTTTCTCTCTACCGGCCCGAGTGGGCGGAGATCGCGCCGGTCCTGGCGGCGGTCTTCGGCCTGATCCTGGGAGCCGGGACGGTGCTGGCGGCGGTGCTCGTGGCACGTCGGGGGGCGTGCCACGCTCTCGCGGGCGGGGTCCTGTTCTGCTGGCTCGTGGCCGCAGCGATGGCGGCGGGGCGGCTGGCGTTCGGGACGCGCTGGCCGCTCGACCGCTCGGCGGTGGTTTTGTTGCCGGCGCTCGGCCTCGTGCTCGTCGGGGTCTGGGAGACGCTCGCGGGCGCCGGCTCGCATCCGGCCAGACTGGGAGCGAGCGTGGCCGCGATGCTGGTGGCCGTCCTGGTGACCGGCTCGGTGGCGTCGTGGAACCTGCGCCGCACGCACCTCTGGGCGATGGACGCCGCGACCCCCACGGTCATGAGGTCCGTGGCCGCGGCGACTCGCGAGTGCGAGCGCGGCAGCGTGCGCATGGTGGTCTCGTGGAGGCTCGAGCCGGCCGTCAACTTCTACCGCGTCAGCCGGGCCGTCGACGCGCTGGCACCCGTCAGGCGGGAGCAGGTGCGCCCGGGGTTCGACTTCTACTACTTGCAGGGAGCGGACCGTGACGCCGTCCGGCTGCTCGGGCTGGCCGTCTGCCGGCAATTCCCGGACGCGCAGACGCTGCTGGCCGTGCCGGCGGGGCGCGCTTGCCCGCCGTCGTGACGGTCAGCTCTCGATGTCGGCGATGGCTGCGGCGGGGTCCGAGGACCCCTGGATGACCCTCTGGAGGCCCGGGAAGTAACGGTCCATGAGAGCGACCGAGAGATAGAGGTTGTTCTGGAACACGGCGTGCGAGAGCGCGCCCGTCTCCGTCTCGCAGGCTGCCTTGAAGCGCACCTCGCCGTCCGACAGGTCGATTTCGAAGTTCCCCAGCAGCAGCCCGTAGTTGGCGCGGGTGAGGAACTCCATGACGTCGCGGCGTCGGTGTTCCGGCACCTTCCCCTCCACGAAGGTCAAGAAGCGCACCACGGCCCGCTCGGCGTCCACCACGATGACCATGCGGTACGAGCCGTTGTCGCCGGCGACCGCCATCTCGACCGCGGGGTGGCCGCCGATGCGGCGAAACTGGACTCCGTCCTGCTCCAGATGCGCGAGAACGTTCTCGAATAGGTCGGCCACGTGCGTCCTCCGGGTGCCATTGTAGACGCACACCGGCGGCCGGCTTTCCAAGGCGGAGGCTCGGGTTCGGCGGGTCCGGGTGGCGAGCCCCGCCCGCCCCGGGATGCTACTCTCTCGGCGTGCCGCGCCTGCTCCTCGTGGGACCTTCCTGGCCGTTGCGCGGCGGCGTTGCCCGGACGACCACTCTGCTGGCGCGGGCGCTGGCCGAGGCCGGCTCGCTGGCCGCTTTCCTGGTACCGTCGAGGCAGTACCCGAGTTGGCTGTACCCTGGCGCCTCCGACATCGACCCGGATGCGTGCCCGCGCCTTCCGGAAGCGCACCGGTGCTACGGGGTGTTCGAGCCGTGGACTTGGAAGGAGGCAGCGAGGGTCGGACGAGCGGCGGCAGCCGACGCTCTCGTGCTGCCTTACTGGACCATGGCGTGGGCGCCGCTCGAGCTCGGTCTGGCGCGGCGCCTCGCCCTGCCGGTCGTGGCGATCGTGCACAACCCGGCAGACCATGACGCCTCACGCCTGGCCCGCCTGATGGCCGGCCGGGTGCTGGGCCGTGCCGCGGCGTACCTCTGCCACGCCCGCTCCGTGGAGCTGCAAGTTCTGGCCCGCTTTCCGGGCCGGCCGACCGCCGTCCATCCGCTCCCCGCCGACCCCCCACCCCGCGCCGACCGGGCAGCGGCCAGGGCCAGGCTCGGGCTGAAGGCGAACGACGTCGCCGTGCTGTGCCTCGGTCTCATCCGTCCCTACAAGGGGGTGGAAGTGCTGCTCGAAGCGGTCTCGAGCTTGCCCCGGGAGGTGCCCGTGACGCTGCTGCTGGCCGGCGAGCCATGGGGGGACAGAAAGGCATCCCTGGCCGAGCGGCTGGCCAGGTCTGACCTTGCGGGTCGGGTACGGGCCAGGCTCGAGTGGGTGCCGGAGCGCGAGGTGGGGGAGTGGTTCGCGGCGGCAGACGCAGCGGTGCTGCCGTACCTGGCGGCCACCGGCTCGGCCGTGGCGGCGCAGGCGCTGGGGGCGGGCCTGCCGGTGATCGGCACTCGCGTGGGAGGCATTGCCGAGGTCGTCACCGACGAGGACAGCGGGCTGCTCGTGCCCCCCGGCGACGCCTCGGCGCTGGCCGGCGCACTGCGCCAGCTGGCGGCGCCCGGCGTTCTCGCGCATCTGGCGGCAGGCGCGGCGGCGGCGGCGGGACGCTGGAGCTGGCGCTCCTACGCAACAACCCTGCTGGAGCTGGTCGGTGCCGTGGGTCACACTACGCCGGGCCACCACGGCGGACGGGCGGGCTATACTGACGCGGCGGCTGGAGACTCGACGTGATCGCAGCTAGCTCTGGAGGTTTGGACTGAACCCTCTCTGGTTGGCTCTGCCAGTTGTTCCGGCGGTGCTCGACACGCTCATGAGGTTCCGCCTGGCGAAGGCGAGCCGGAAGTGTCGATCGAGGGCAACGGCCGGCACCGTCCCCCCCTTGCGCTGGCTGGCCGTGGTACCGGCGCGAGGGGAGGGGAGGGCGGTCGAGCCGACGCTCCGGTCGCTCCAGGAGGCGGCGCGGGGGCACACGGTCAGAATCGTGGTCCTCATGGACGGTCCGGACGAGGCAACCGCAGCGTGCTGCCGGGAGCTGGGCGTCGAGACCGTGCTCAAGACCCCCGCCGGCCCGAGCAAGGGAGCTGCGCTGGCGTGGCTCGTCCGCGAGGCCGGAAGGCTGATGGCGGATGCGGACGCCGTGCTGCTCATGGACGTCGGGTCCCAGGCCTCGCCCGGTCTGTTCGACGCCCTGGTCATGGACGAGGGCGTGGACGGGTTGCAGACCCGACTGAGGGGCACCGGGAGTGGCACGGGGCTCGCCGCGGCCCACTCCGAGCGGGTCGGGCAGGAATGGGAGGACCGCGGGCGCCAGACGCTCGGCTGGGCCGTGCGCCTGCGCGGCACTGGCACCGCCCTCACCACGCGTGCCCTGGCCTGGGTGGCGCTGCGCCTCCGCACCCGCATCGAGGATCTCGAGGCGACGCTGTTGCTCGCTTCCGCCGGGTACCGGCTCGAGCTGGCGGATGCTGAAGTCGTGGACCTCAAGCCCTCCCTGATATCCGACGCCGCCCGGCAGCGGGCACGCTGGCTGACCGGCCGGGTGCACCTGGCGCTGCGCCACCCCCTGGCGCTCGGCAGGCTGTTCCTGCGCAGGCCGGGCGAGGCGATTGCGTTCGCGATCGAGCTGGCGAGCCGGCCGCTCTCGCTCACGGCGCTGCTCCGGCTGTTGGTCGCGGCGGCCCTGGCAGTTTCCGCTGCGGCGGGGGCCGGGCAACCGTGGCTCGAGGCCGCCGTGGCGGCCCTCCTTGTGGCGTCGGTGATGGGCGACCTGGCGATCGTTCAGCTGGCCGGCAGCATCGACTGGCGCAGTGCGGCCAAGCTGGCGTCGGCCTGGGTCGGTGCGGTGTTGCTGGCCCCGCGAGCGCTGTGGCGCTGGACGCGGGTCAGGCGATGAGGGCGCTGCTCGTCACCTCCCGGTTTCCATACCCCCCCTACACCGGCGACCGCATCCGCGCCGCCGCCTGGATCGAGGCGCTCGCGAGCAGCCTGGACCTGACGCTCGTGGCGCCGCGCGGGAAGCTCGAGCTGGTCCCGCGTGGGTGCAGGGTCGTGATGGCGCCGCGGGCTCCGCACCGCCTGGGCGTCTGCGCCGTCCGCGCCCTCGCGCGCGGCCTGCCGGTGACTTCGCTGCTTGCGGCTGGCTTCGCGTGGCGGCAGGCGCTGCGGGCGGCCGGAGCTGCCGGCGGGCCGTTCGATGTCGCGATCGTGCAGCTGGCCCGCCTCGACCCGTGGGTGTACCGCCATCTGCCGCCCGGGCGAAGGATCCTCGACGCCATCGACGCCCTCGGCGCCAACCTCGGCGAGCGGGCAGCCGCCTCGCTGGGGCTCGCCGCGGCGTTCTGGCGGTACGAAGCCGTCCGCACCGCCAGACTCGAGGCGGAGTGCGGCCGGCGCTACGACGTCGTGTCGGTGGTCGCCGCCACCGAGTGCGCCGCGTTCGGCGAGCGCGCCGTGGCGATCTCGCACGGCACCGCGCTCGGTCCGCCGGCGAGCGGGCGGCGCGACATCGACGCGGCGTTCTGGGGGCGCCTGGCCTATTTCGCGAACGAGGACGCGGTGCGCTTTCTGCTCGACGAGATCTGGCCGGCCGTGCGCCGGCGCAGGCCAGGCGCCACCCTGCTGGTGGCCGGCGCCGATGCCCCTGGCTGGGTGCGCCGGCGCCACGGCCGCGACGGGGTCACGGTGGAGTCCCCCCTGCACGACCGCCCGGCCACTCTCAGGCGCGTGCGCGTGGCGCTCGTGCCGCTGCGCTTCGGGACCGGCGCCTCCAACAAGGTCCTGGAAGCCGCCGAGGCCTCGTGTGCCGTCGTCTCGACGCCGGAAGGCGTGCGCGGGCTGCCGGAGCTGGCTGCGGAGGTCGAGCTGGGGCGCACCGCGGACGAGCTGGCGGCCCGCCTGGTGGGGCTGTGCGAGTGCCCGGCCATGGCCGAGGCGCAGGGCCGCCGCTTGCGCGAGGTGGTGGAGTCGTGCTACTCCCGCGCAACCGCCCGCCAGCGCCTGCTGGCGCTCGCGCAGGACGTGGCGATGGCGGGGCGGTAGGGGGTTCTGGTGGGCGTCGACGAGCCGAAAGTTCTCGTGGTCGTAGGCACGCGCCCGGAGACGATCAAGCTCGCGCCGGTGGTCGAGGCGCTGCGCGCCGGCGGGCGACTGCGGCCCGTGCTCGTGGCCACCTCGCAGCACCGTGAGATGCTGCGGCAGGCACTGCGGCCGTTCGGGCTCGTGCCCGACGTGGACCTCGATATCATGACCGCTGGCCAGACACCGACGCGCGTCGCGGCGGAGGTCCTGCGGCGGTTCGAGCCGTTGCTCGCCGAGCACCGACCGGCCTGGGTCGTCGTCCAGGGCGACACGACCACCGCGTTCGCGGCCGCCGTGGCCGCGTTCTACGGTGGCGTCAAGGTCGCGCACGTCGAGGCCGGGTTGCGCACCGGCCGGCTCGACGCCCCGTTCCCTGAGGAGTTCAACCGGCGTGCCGCCGCCGTGGCGGCCACCCTGCACCTGGCTCCCACCCCCCGCGCTGCGGCCAACCTCCGGGCCGAGGGGATCGGGGAAGAGCGCATCCTGGTCGTCGGCAACACGGTCGTGGACGCGGTGCAGCGCATCAGGCGGGGCCGTCCGTGCCCGGCCCCCGCCCACCCGCCGCTGGTGCTCGTGACCCTGCACCGCCGCGAGAGCTTCGGCGAGCCGATCGCCCGGGTGCTCGGCGCGCTCCGCGCCCTCGCCGAGCAGAACGTAGGGCGAATCAGGCTTGTCTATCCCGTGCACCCCAACCCGAACGTCGACCGGCCGGCGCGCGAGGCGCTTGGCGGCGTGCCCGGCATCGAGCTGCACGCCCCACTCGACTACCCCGAGTTCCTGGACCTGTTCGCCCGGGCGCGCTTCGTGCTCTCCGACTCCGGGGGTGTTCAGGAGGAGGGCCCGACGCTCGGCGTGCCGGTGCTCGTGCTGCGCGACACCACGGAGCGGCCCGAGGTCCTCGAGGTGGGGTGGGGGAGGCTCGTCGGCACCGACCCGGATCTCATCCTGGCCGAGGCGACCCGCCTGCTCCACGACGACGCGGCGCTCGCCGCCATGAAGCGGGGCCCCAACCCGTTCGGCGACGGCCGCACGGCCGCCCGCATCGCCCAGGCGCTGGTGGACCGGCTCTGACCCTCAGGCGAACTGCAGCCGGAAGCGGCCGTGGCCCTCGACACTGACGAGCAGCTCGTTTCCCTTGAGGTACGGCGGCCCTAGCAGCGAGCGCTCGATCTGGACCTCGATCCTGCCGTGCTCGTCGGCATGCTCGAACCGTTCCCATTCCTTCGTTTCATCTGGTGGCGCGAAGAGGCCCACCGGGCCCCGCATCGCGTTTCATCACCCGACCACGAACAGGCCCTTGACGACCCAGAGCTGCCCGCCGCGCTCGCGCACGTACGAGCGCAGCCACCCGGAGCGGATCGTGAGCGGTGACGCCATGTGAGCCTCCGGCGGTGCGCTACCGGCCGCGCACCAGGCCACCCATCAGATACACCCACGTCGTGACCCAGGCGGAAAGCAGGGTCACGACGCCGAACAGCATGACCCCGACGCTCTGCAGCGCCCAGCCCGAGAGAACGTTGCCGACCACGCAACCACTGGCGAGGCCGGCGCCGATGCCCACCAGCATGCCCCCGCCGAACGCCGTGATGACCTGCTCCGGGGGTTTCGGGAGCAGCTTGAAGCTGCCTTCCAGCCGCGCCGAGACGTGGCTGCCGGCCACCAGGCCCGCGGCCACGAGGACGAGCCACCAGGAGACCTTGCGCGCCGGGGGTGCGGGGGCGGTGGTGGGAGCCGGGTCTGCAGGCGCAGCGGCCGAGGAGGCCACCCGTGGGGCGGGCACGGCGCGCCATTCGCCCTGCACCGGGTTGGCGGTGAGGACGACGAGCCAGTGATAGACGCCGTGTGTCACACCGATCGGGTAGTTGCGGCCGCTCGCCGCCGCGGAGAGGTAAGCCGGTCCAGCCAGCAGACCGATGGCGAGCCCGGCTGCCCACGGGCGCCAGGACGCGGTAAGGGCGCGCTCGAGCCATCCGGTCCGGGGTGCCGGGCCATCCCGACGAGGGGGGTGGCGCCGGCGCCACACCGCTGCGGCAGCCGCGGTACAGGTGACGAGAACAGCCGTGATGGCCCAGAACGGCAAGCCGCTGAGTGCGCCGAGCGTGACCGGACCACCGTCGGGGGTGCGCAGCACGTGGGCTCCCAGCCAGCCTGCGGCGCGCTTGAGCGGGCCCGACTCGACCATGGCGACGCCGAGCGGGATGCCGATCAACCCCGCCATCGAGTTGAGGTTGCCGGCCCCGGTCTTGAAGAGGCAGCCCGAAACGCACCCTCCCGCGAGGACCATGCCAACGCCGAAGACCAGGCCGCCCACCAGGTAGCTGGCCCAGATCATGGGTTTCGGCGAGAGCTTCACGAGCTGCAGCAGATCCAGCGCCGCAAACGCGACCATGGCGGTCACGATCGCTACCCAGATCGCCCAGAGTCTGGCGCCTTCGCGCAGCACCAGCACCTCGCTCGCTGCCGCGGCGCCGCACACGCCACCTTTGTGGACGAAGAAGCCGAACAGGAACCCCACCGGCAGTGCGCTGAGCGCCCAGAGCTGCCAGCGCCAGGCTACCGCCGTGACCGCGGCGAGGAGCAGAAAGGCTCCGCCCGCCAGCCAGCGCCAGGTTCGAGGGGGAACGGCACGCGTCACGGTGTCCTCCAGCCGGGTCCCGACCTGCTGGCAGAATCGGCAGGAAGGCCCGAAATCTCGCGATCGGCGTTCGTCGTGGCCGTGGCGCTCACGGCGCACCGCCAGGCGTCATGGCTCCGAACATGAGCCCCGTGGCGGTGGCCATCGCGATCACCAGCGCCACGTAGGTGGACGTCTTCCTCGGCCCGAGGTACGAGTTGATCACCAGCATGTTGGGCAGCGACAGCGCGGGGCCGGCGAGCAGCAGCGCCAGCGCCGGTCCCTGCCCCATCCCCGAGCCCAGCAGGGCCTGCAGGATTGGCACCTCGGTGAGGGTCGCGAAGTACATGAAGGCGCCGACCACGCTTGACGCGAGGTTGGCGAGCAGAGAGTTGCCGCCGACCGACGACGCCACCCACGCGGACGGGATCAGCCCGTTGTCCATTCCGGGTCGTCCCATGAGCCAACCGGAGACCAGGATGCCGCCCAGCAGCAGCGGTGTGATTTGCTTGGCGAACGCCCACGTGGCCTCCATCCAACCGGCCAGTTCCTCGCGGTCGAACCAGCGCAGGATCATCCATCCGAGCGCGACCAGGAGCGCCCCGGTGAGGTGCCAGTGTACCGAGTGGATCGCCGCAAACACCCCGACGGCCTGGTTGGGCGCGCCCCAGTTGGCAAGCACCAGCGCCGCCACCATCACGCCCAGGAATGCGGCGTCCTGCCATCCCCGGCGCCTGGGCGCCTCGCCTTCGGACGCGAGGGCGAAGGGATCGGGCCCGTCGCTCAGCCTCGCGGCGTCCTCCTTGCGGAACAGTGCCGCCATGATCACCCCGATCACGGCGGCAAAAGCCACGGCACCGACCGCGCGAGCGACTCCGATCCGGATACCGAGCACTCGCGCCGTCAGGATGATGGCGAGCACGTTGATCGCCGGTCCCGAGTAGAGGAACGCGATGGCGGGCCCGAGTCCGGCGCCCCGCTTGTAGATGCCGGCGAACAGGGGAAGCACGGTGCACGAGCAGACCGCGAGGATGGCGCCGGACACCGAGGAGACACCGTAGGCCACCGGTCGGGGCGCGCTGGCGCCGAGGTAGCGCATCACCGCTCCCTGGCGCACGAAGTGGCTGATCGCCCCGGCGATGAAGAACGCTGGCACGAGACAGAGCAGGACGTGTTGGCGCGCGTAGTCCTTGAGCAGGTACAGCCCTTCCAGGAACGCCCCCTGCACCCGCGCCTGCTCGATGGGCAGGAAGTAAGCGGCAAGAAAGGCGCCGACGATAAGCAGCAGCTTGGTTCGTTCCTTCATGGTGTCCTTGCCCTAGATCCCAAGCAGCTTCTCGACCTCGTGGGCCTTGGGGATGCGACCGAGAAGCACGACCTTGCCGTCCACGACCACCACCGGTGTGGCCATCACTCCGAGCTCGACCATGCGGTCGATCGATTCGTTCTTGATGACTTCACAGGCGAGCCCTGCACTCTCCACGACGTGCCGAACCACGCGGTACGTCTCCTTGCAGCGTGGGCACCCCGGCCCCAATACTTCGATCGTCTTCGGTGCGTTGTTCACGTGTGACTCCTTTCCGAGCGCGTGGCGGCGCTCACGACCAAACCGCGCTCCACGCCAGCCTTGCCAGCAGGTAGCCGCCAACGCCGAGCAAGATGATGCCAAACACCTGGTGCACCCGCTGCGCCACGCGTGTCCATCGTCCGCCGAGCCACGCCCCCGCGAAGCCGCTCACCGCTCCGGCCACAAACAGCAGCACCACGTGTCCGAGCGAGTAGACCGCCAACAAGGCCGTGCCCCAGGCCACCTTCTGCTCGAACGCGACGAGCGACAGCACGACCACGAGGATCGGCGTGGCGCACGGCGATGACAGCGTGCCGGTGAGCGCCCCGAGCGCGAACGCGCCGGCGAGGCCGGCACCACGGAAGCGGGCACCGCTGATTTGTGGCAGTGGCAGGTGCACGAAGCCGGAGAGGTGCAACCCCATGGCGACGAGGATGACGCCCAAAAGCACCGTCCAGATCTCGCCCACGTCGCCGATGAGCCGACCCGTGAGGGCAGCGATCGCACCCAGAGCGGTGAAGCAGAGTGCGAGGCCGAGCACGAACGCTGTCGAAAGCGCAACCGCCCGGGAGCGGTTGGTACTGGTGCCGCCCACCGTGGCCACGACCAGGGGCACCGCCGCCAGCACGCATGGGCTTGCCGAGGACACCACCCCGCCCAGGAACACCAGGAGCAGCGTGAGGAGGGGAGACGCCGCGGCCGCCTGGTCGGCGAGCGACTGCAGCAGCTCCTGCATCAGAGTGCACCGACCTTGGCGAGCGCCGCCTTCAGCTCCTCGGCCGGCCAGATTCCCTGGTGGCGCAGCACCTCCTCGCCCTTGGGATTGAATACGACCTGTGTCGGCATGACCATGATCCGGAACCGGCGCGCAGTCTCGGGGTGCTTCTGGATCCAGAAGTTGCGCACCATGCCGCGCTCGCCGAGGGTGCTCTGGAGGTCGCGCAGGATCGGCTGCATCGCCTTGCACGGGATGCAGTGCTCGCCGCCGAACTCGACGAACAGCCACTTGCCTGCGCCGAGCGCGGCGTCGAGATGCGGGGGGTCGAGCGCCGGGATCTCGCCCGCGGGATCGGCCGCGAGGGCGGTACCGGACGCGACGAGGCAGCCAATGATCAGCAACAGCTTCAGGTAGGTTGACATGAAAGCACTCCTCTCGAGTCGTCGTGGCACGACACGCTCGGGCCAGAAAGACATGCCGCACCGCGAGATAGATGCCAATGGCGATGACAGCGCCGCCGGTGATATGGCGAGCCCGATGGTCGGACGACGCCGCTTTCTGCATCGCCGCGCCGACGGCCTTGCCGCCTCCCGCGATGAGCGCTGCCACCGCGAACACGGGCAGGCCCACGTCGCTCACGAGCGCAGCACGAACGCCCGGACCCCGGCCTCCACGTAGTCGCCGAACTCCTCGGGTCGGTCGAGCAAATTCCACACCCGGTCCACGTTCTTCCAGCGCCGCTCCACTCCGGCCTCGACCTTCTACTTCCCGAGCCAGCCGCGCACCTCGTCCACCGTTGGAACGCGGCCCATGACCTTGATCGTGCCGTCGATGGCGACGGCGGGAGTGGCGATGACGCCGGCGGCGGTCATCGCGTTCCAGTCCGAGACCTTCTCGATGTCGGCCGCGACGTCGGCGAGCTGGGCGGCGTTGCGGACGATCTCCTCGGTCTTCTTGCAGCGAGCGCATCCGGGACCGTACACCGTGATCTTCATTCGATTCCTCCTGTCTGTTCTGTGTGGGGGTGGGTGGGCATCGGTCTGACCGCACGGACCTTGACCGACACCACGGCCTCGGCTGTCACCCGGAGGTCCTCGGCCGTGAGGCCGGTCCCGCTCGTGATTGCACACTCCGTGGCGTCGGGGTGCAAGGCGCCGACCGGATAGGTGCTCTCGGCCAGGACCTCGACACAGGCGAAGCCTGCAGCGCCTATCGTCGCCAGGTAATCGTCGCGCAGCAAGGCGCCGGAAATGCAGCCGACGTATGCCTCGACCGAGGCGCGCACGCGCTCGGGGAGGGGGCGACGCAGCACGAGGTCGGAGACCATGAGCACGCCGCCGGGCTTGAGCACGCGGAAAGCCTCCGCGAACACTCGCGGCTTGTCGGGGGAAAGGTTGATGACGCAGTTGGAGATGACCATGTCGGCGGTGGCGTCGGCGACCGGGAGCGCCTCGATCTCGCCGAGCCGGAATTCGACGTTCTCGATGCCATCCCGGCGAGCGAGGGCACGGGCGCGCTCAAGCATCTCGGGTGTCATGTCGACGCCGATGACGCGTCCGTGTGCACCGACCCGCTCGGCGGCGAGGAAGCAGTCGAACCCGGCTCCGGAGCCGAGGTCCACGACCACGTCGCCGGGCTTGAGCTGAGCGAAGGCGAGCGGGTTGCCGCAGCCGAGCCCGAGGTTGGCGCCGTCGGGGACGGCCCCGATGTCGTCAGCGGCGTAGCCCACGATTTGGGCGATCTGCGCCGGGACCGCGGAGCCGCAGCAGCTTGCGGCCGCCGGACCGCAGCAGCTCGTACCGGCGACAGCGGACCTGGCATAGTGCTCACGCACCGATCGGCGGATCTCATCGGGGCTGGCTGAAAAGGACATCGCATGCCTCATTGCAATGGCGGAACCGCCTCAGGCCGCCCGGTGGCCTGAGACATTCGGAGTGTGTTCGAACCAGCCGCGTGTGGCCAGACAGACGCGGCACACCGAGAGCATGACCGGCACCTCGACGAGGACGCCGACCACGGTTGCCAGCGCCGCTCCCGAGCCGGGACCGTAGAGGGCAATGGCCGTGGCAACCGCGAGTTCGAAGAAGTTGGACGCACCGATGAGCGCCCCGGGTGCGGCAACGGCGTACTCGACTCGCAGGAGCCTCATCAGGCCGAACGCCAGCGACGAGTTGAAGTACACCTGGATCAGGATCGGCACGGCGATGAGCAGGACGTGGAACCAGCGCGTGGTGATGTTCTCTGCCTGGAAGGCGAAGATGAAGACGAGGGTGGCCAGCAGCGCAATCACGGTAAGGGGATGGAAGAACGCCACGAACTTGCCCTCGAACCACTCGACCCCGCGCGAGCGGATCAGCCAGGCGCGGGAGATCGACCCGGCCGCCAGGGGGATGACCACGAAGATGATCACGGAGTAGAGCAAGACCCGAAACGGCACCTCGAGGTCGGTGGCCCCCGACACCAGCAGCTTCACGATCGGTGCGAAGGCGATGAGCATGATGAGATCGTTGACCGAGACCTGGACCAGCGTGTAGGCGGGGTCGCCGTCGGAAAGGTAGGACCACACGAACACCATGGCGGTGCACGGTGCGGCGGCCAGGATGATGACGCCGGCGATGTACTGGCTGGCGAGCTCGGGCCCGATGAGGGGCAGGAACAGATGGCGGAAGAACACCCACCCGAAGAACGCCATCGAGAACGGCTTGACCAGCCAGTTCACCACGAGCGTGACGACGAGGCCGCGCGGACGGCGACCGACGCCGAGGATCGACGCGAAATCGATCTTCAGCATCATCGGGTAGATCATCAACCAGATCAGGATCGCGATTGGGATGTTAATCTGGCTCCCACTGCCGAACTCGAGGGAGCGCGCGGCCGAGGTGACGCCGGGGAGGAGCTTGCCGAGGAGCACCCCGGCGACCATGCAGGCGCCCACCCATAGCGTCAGGTAACGCTCGAAGAGGTTCATCTTCTTGCTTTGCTCGCTCATGCCTTCTCCTCCAGCGCGGCCGGCTGGCAGCAGGCCCGGCGGGCGGCCTCCAGCAGCGTCGTGACCGAGAAGTCCGGTCGGCAGATCTGCTCGACCGGAAGCTCGACGAGGCGGCGTAGCAGGTTACTGTCCTCGACAATCTGAGTGTCGAGGTCGAGGCCTGCCTCCGACGCTCGCGTGAGGGCGGGTTCGGCGGCGGGTGTCAGGCGGTAGAGCACCCAACGGCCGCTCTTACGCTCCTCGACGAGGCCCGCGCCCCTCAGCTCGGCGAGGTGCGCCGACACCGTGGAGGGGGCGAGCTGCAGCACCGTCGTGATCTGGCATACACAGAGCTCGCCTTGGCGGAGCATGGCGAGGATGCGCAGTCGGGCTGGGTGGCCGATGGCCTTGTGGATTTGAACCTGGCGGGAAAGGGGAGAGGGACTCATTTCGTCACTTGGCGGAATATCGTATCATGCCGTCGGGTTGTCAAGCCCCCGGGAGGAACGCGATGGACTCACAAAGGCAATCAGCGGCACCGGGCCGCAAGCGTGTTCTGGTCCTGTGCACCGGAAACTCCTGCCGCTCTCAGATGGCGGAAGGGTGGATCAGACACCTGCTGGGCGACGCCTGGGAGGCAAGCTCCGCAGGCACGAGGCCCGCCGTCCAGGTCAACCCGTACGCGGTCCGGGTCATGGCCGAGGCAGGGGTGGACATTTCGGCGCAGCGGCCGAAGCACGTCGACGAGATGGTGGGTCAGACCTGGGATCTCGTGGTCACCGTGTGCGACTCGGCACGCGAAGTCTGCCCGTACTTTCCTCATCCCGGGGTGCAGATCCACGTCGGGTTCCCCGACCCGGCCGACGCGGTCGGCACTGAGGAGGAGGTGCTCGCCGTGTACCGCGAGGTGCGGGATGCGATCCGGGACCGCCTCGTCCCGGTTGTCCGCTCGGGCGCCGCCGGCGTCGTTGGGGAGTCGCCGCGGTGAACTCCAGCCTCGTGTTCGACGTGGTGGTCGATGACGACGGACGACTGGCGCTGCCGTCTGACCTCGCCAGGCGCTTCAACCTGGTCCCGGGCTCGAGGATTTGCATCGAGGCCGGCCCCAGGGGGTGGTTGATGCACCGCCCGCCGACCGACCTCGCGAAGGTCTACGTCGAGCCCACGAGCCGCTGCAACCTCACGTGTGCGACGTGCATGCGCAACTCCTGGGACGAGCCGTCTGGCGACATGTCGCCCGAGGTCTGGGCCAGGTTGCTGGCCGGTCTCGGGGCGTTCTCCAGGCCGCCGGACATATTCTTCGGCGGGATCGGCGAGCCGCTGGCACACCCCGAGATCCTCCAGATGGTCCGGGCCGCGAAGGCCCTGAACGGGCGTGTCGAGCTGATCACCAACGGCATCGGCCTGACCGAGCCGGTGGCCTCTGAGTTCGTCGCCGCCAAGCTGGACCGCCTGTGGGTCTCCCTCGACAGTGCCACGGCCGACGGGTACCTCGACGTCCGGCTCGGAGACGCCTTGCCCACCATCCTCGCCAACCTGCGCCGCCTCCAGGCACTGCGGTCCTCGACCCTCCTGCAGAAGCCCGCGCTGGGCGTGGCGTTCGTGGCCATGCGCCGGAACGTGGCCGAGCTGCCGCGGGTCATCGACCTCGCTGCCGAGCTCGGTGCCGACCGGGTGCACGTCTCGAACCTCCTGGCGTACTCGCCGGAAATGCTGCAAGAGGTGCTCTACTGCGCGACGTCGCCGGCGACCGTGCCGATCGTGCAGCAGCGGGGCATCCAGGTCACGCTGCCGAGCTTCCCCGTGACGGACCTGACCCGGCCTGTGCTCGCCTCGCTGGCAACTGACTCGCGCCTCGAGCTGTGGCTGGGGGACGGAAGCAGCACCGTGCACGCCGACTGGTGCCCGTTCGTCGAGGCCGGGAGCACCTCGGTGCGGTGGGACGGGGCGGTCAGCCCGTGCCCACCTCTGCTGCACCGGCATGTCCACCACCTGACCGACTGCGTTCGACGCTCGGAGCACTTTGCAGTCGGACACCTGCTCAGCAGCGACCTGCCGACGATCTGGCTGGGCGCGGAGTACCAGGCACTCCGTCAGCGCATCCAGAGGTTCGATTTCTCGCCGTGTACGACCTGCAACACCTGCGACCTGGCTACCCACAACCTGGAAGACTGCGTCGGCAACCTCGCGCCAACCTGCGGTGGGTGCCTTTGGGCGCAGGGGCTGATCCGCTGTCCCTGAAGGTGGATCAGGACGGCGAGCAGCCGCAGTCCGGGCGCAGCTCTTCGTCCTGGCGTACCAGGTCACGGATGCTCTCGCCGCCAAGCGCACCCGCGCCTGCATCGAGGCCCCAGTCGATCGGCACATGGTCGGCCGCGGTGCGCCCGCGTCGCCACGGGTTGCCCCACAGCTCCAGCCGCAGGGTCGCCAACGCCCGGTGCTCGCGGTACGAAAAGCTGCCGTGGTATCCCTTCTCGATGCTGGACCATCGCTGGCCGTACTCGTAGGTGACGGCACCCTGAAGGCACCGGGAAAAGCTGCGCCACACGCCCAGCGACAGACGCATCGTCGCTTCGTGCCGTCCCTTGGCGCTGCCGAAGGCGATGAGCGCCTCCCACGTCCGGGAGTGAGGGTAGTCGTCCCACGAGCCCTGCGCGCTCGCCCGCAGCAGCCAGCCCCGCCCGACCGGGAGGCGGCTCACCAGCGTGAGCGTGGCGCCGCGCAGGTCGTAGGGCGCCCGCTCCGCGTCGTGCCGGCGAGCGGCGAGCGCCACGGTGAGCGGCACCCCCCAAGGGCGCAGCGCCCCTGCAAGCCCGCCGTCCCACTCCGTGCGCGTCCGCCAGCGATCGTGGAACTCGCGGCGTCCGCCGCCGGCGAACAACACGAACCCCGTGCCGGTCTGCACGTCCAGCTCGCCGCGCCACCCCTCGGCGAAGCGGGAGGTTGCCTGGTCGAGGTGCAGCACGTCCCGGCGCACGCCCAGGGCGAGCTGCGTGTCGCCGAGCCGGATCTCGGCCCCGGCCCGTCCGCCCAGTTCAAGGTACGACAGCTCCCGCGCCCGCTCGTCCTCGATGCCATGCCCGCGGACCGTGGCCTCCACGAACGGCGTCACCCGGCCCGACCGCGGGCCGCGCAGCGTCGAGCTGGCGGCGAGCCGGGCGATGGCGCTGCCCACCCCGCTCGTGGCGGAGTCGGTTGGGGAACCCGCGAACGCCTCCGTGGTGCCGCCGAGCCCGAGCTCGCACGAGGCTCGCCACGGCCAGGTCCAGGACGGGTCACGGCGGCGCTCGAGGACGGCGCGCGCGCGATCGTCCTCGGGCCACATTGAGGCGCGGTCCCCGAGGCGGTCCAGCGCCTCGCCTTCCGCCTTGCGGTCCTCCTGGTGGCGATGGGCGAGGGCCTCCAGAAGTGCCCAGCGGCTGCGCTCCTGGGGTGTACTCGGGCACGCGGGAGCCAGCAGCGCCTGCCACGCCTCGGCCGGGTTGTTGGCGACCAGCTCCGCCCACGTCAGGTGCGACCAGCTCTCGCAGTCGTCGGGCCGAGCGGCGAGATGGGCGCGCAGGAGGGCACGGGCAGCGCCGACGTTGCCGGTGGCCGCCTGCGCGCGCGCCGCGAGCCGGACCAGCACCCCCTCGCGGGGGCACTGCGCCAGCGCCGCCTCGGCCCGAGTCACGGCCTCGACGAGCTGCTGTCGCGCCAGCGCCCGGCTGACGGCCCGCACTTCGGCGTCGAGATCGATGTTACAGGGAGCAGCCCACGCCGGCACCGCAAGCCCGCCGGCGGCCGCCAAGGCCACCACGCCCACGATCCGGGCTGCGCGACTCATTGCGGTGGCTCCACGCCTGCGGCGCGGGGCAGCTTTCGCCGCGGGAGCTGCCGGGACCGCGTCCAGTTCGGGTCGTAGTCGGCCGTGACCTCGACGGTCGCTACGAAGCTCATGCCGTCCGGCGAGGTGGCGGCGAACGTCACCGTGCCTTTCGCCTGGTGGGGCTCCGGGTAGGGGTAATAGTCGAGATCGGCCTCGATGCGGGCGATGCCGCCCGTCGTGCCCGAGGTCGGCGTCACGGTGAGCCAGGCAGCGCTGGTGCTGGCCGTCCAGGTGAGGACGTGCGGCCCCGCGAGCGAGAGCTCGGCGGCCGACGGCCCTTGCGGGATCGCGAGCTGGACCTGCGGCTGCGAAACGGTGAACGCCGCCGGCTGTGCGACCACCGCCTGGAGCGCGTCGTAACGGCCGGTCGTGCCGCCCGGGCGCACCTCGGCCAGGGCGACGGGATGCAGCTGGTTCCAGTCCACGAGAGAGTTGATGAACAGATCTACGGTCACCGACCCCATGCCGCCGGGCGGTACCGGCGCAAGCAGCGGCCCGAGCACCGCGTCGCGCGTGTACATCCCGGTCACGCCGAGCGCCGCCTTGCGCTCCCACGCCAGCCCCCAGATGCACGCCTCGTTTGCAGCCGGGTCGAGAACCAGGCCCGAGGTGTTGCGCAGCGTGGCGTAGACCCGCATGGTGTTGGGCCCGGCCCGCCACCACCACGCCGCGAGTTCGACCTGCGGCGGGCGCCCCTTTTCGGCCTCGATCATGCTGCGGAAGACGTTGTAGTAATCGGCGGGACCTTGCGAGTACCGGTAGCCGCTGCCGACGATGGCCTCCGGCACCGAAAACCCCCACCCGCCGAACGCCGCCACGAAGCGCGACTCGCGGTTGCCCACCGAGGCGTTGGCGTAGTACTCGAGGAACACCACCGGCTGACCTGCGTAGTCGATGGCGAGCTGCTTGATCGCCGCCCCGGCGACCATGCAGACGCTTCAACTGGGGTGGAGGAACGACTCGAAGACGACGAGGCGGCTCGGCTCCGCCCCGCCCGTGGCAGCAAGTCCGGCTGCGAGCACTACCGAAAACGCGAGCTGTCGGATCGGTTTCACGAGCCCCTCCGCTGCGCCGGACCGTCCGGCATTGTGCGACGCGCACGCCCGGACCGCAAGCTGTCGCCGCCAGGGCGGGACGGGGCGAGCGGTCAAAGCTCGAACGGCTCGAAGCCCTCGTGCGTCGGGCGCCGGTCGTGCGGCGCTGGCAACCACGACGGCCAGGCCAGCAACTCGACGCGTTCGAGCAGCCGCCGGCGCTGGCCCTGGCGGTGGCGACGAAGCGCCTCGCGGTCCTCGCTCGTCACCGGCAGGCCGAGCTCGAGGTCGAGCGGTCCCGGGCAATCAGAGCGAGGCGACCAGCTCATCGAAGCGCTCCTCCATGTGGCGGCGGACGAACTGGACGCGGATCGCTTCCAGGTCGACGCCGGGCAGACCGAGAAGAAAGCGGATGTCGCCCAGGTCCTGGATGCGGGTGGGGTCCTGGTGGACGGCGTGGACCTTCATCGCCGCCAGGTGCTCCGGGCAGACGACCGGCCAGTTCCTCCCGCCCCGTCCAGGAACGGACCTCACCGCCGAAAACACCGTGTCGGCCGTGGCGCCACCGATCCACACCATGTCCACGCACCCCAGGGCGTCGTCGGGGTGCCGGTGATTGGAAAAGCCGCGCGAGCGGTACAGCGTCTCGTACCCCTGGCGCTCGAGGAAGGCGATGAGGCTGTCCTGTCCCCCCGCGTCGGCCGCCAGGTCGAGGTCGAAGGTGAGCCGGCCCAGGCCGTACGCAGCCATCGCCAGCCCGCCGCACAGCGCGTAGCGGATGCCCTGCCGCTCGCAGTGGCCGCCCACCATCTCGAGCACGCGTGCGAAGTCCACCCGGTGGCCTCCCGCTCCAAGGGTAGCACCGGCCGCGGCGCGCCGCGGCCCGGCACCGCTGGCCGGTGGCGCGCTGGTAGGATGGCAGCGATGGACGCCGGGCGCCTGCGCTTCGAGACACGAATGGTTGCAGGGTCCGGGCGGGGCACTCCGTGAAACCACCGCCCGCCCGGGTGCTGATGGTGCTGCCGGTCGCCGCGGCGCTGGGGCTGGGCGTGGCGCTGACCTGGCTCGCGTGGGTGGCGGCACGGACCCTCGGTGAGCGTGATCAGGCGGTACGGGACGGCGTGCTGCTGCGTCTCGGGCACGCCCTGGAGGCCGAGTTGCGGGAAGCGGGCCCCGCCGAGCCCCGCGTGGCGATGCGCAGCTTCCTCGAGGCGCATGCCGACGCCCTGCGCGGGGTCGAGCTCGCCGGGCCGCACGGCGTGGTGGTGCGCGAAGGCGAGGTGGGAACCGGCGCCTTCGAACACCGGGCGATGCTGGGGCCAGGGTGGCGTGGGGCGCTGGGGGTGGGGGGAGCGGGGCCTGGGCGGGGACCGCAAGCCGTGCTGCGGCTGCAACCGCGCGAGGTCTTGGGCAGTGCCGGGAGGCTTGCGCCAGTGATCCTGATCTCGGCCGTGGCGGCCGCCGTGGCCCTCGTCGGTTTCGCCGTTTTCGGTGTGGCGGGGCTCGAGCAGCGGCGAAAGCTCGCCTCCAGCCAGGCCGAGCGGGAGCGCCTCGAGTTGGTGGCCGGCGCGGGTGCCGGTCTGGCGCACCGGATCCGCAACCCGCTCGCGGGCATCAAGGGGACGGCGCAGCTCCTGGCCGCGGACCCTGCGACCGCCGTCGCCGCCCGGGGCAAGCGGGTGCTCGAGGCCTGCGAGCGGATCGAGGCGCTGCTGGCGCGGTTGCTGGACTTCGCCCGGCCCCCGGAAGCGGATCCTGCGGTGATCGATCTCGCGGCTCTGGGCGAGAAGCTGGCCGGTCGCCTGGCTGGTGCGATTCGCGTCACGGCCCCGGGGCCCACGACCGCCTGGGCCGACCCCGAGCACGTCGAGAGCATTGCCGAAGAGCTGCTCGCTAACGCGCGAGCGTTCGATCCCGGTGGCGAGCTGAGCGTGTCGATCCGGCGCGAGGGCCGGCTCGCGGTGATGGAGGTCGCCGATCGCGGGCCCGGCCTCTCGGTCGAGGCCGAGCAGGCGTTCCGGCCGTACGTGACCACCCGCGCGGAAGGAACCGGCCTCGGGCTGCCGATCGTCAGAGCGCTGGCCCGGGCCAACGGCGGCGACGTGACGCTCGCGCCTCGCCCGGGAGGCGGCTGCATCGCCCGGCTCGTGCTCCCGGCGGAAGGGCCTTGAGATGGCGCGCGTTCTCGTGGCCGACGACGAGCCCTCGTTCCGCGAGCTGCTGGCCGACATCCTGGAAGGCGCCGGCCACGAGGTCGTGGCGGTGCGTGACGGCGCCGAGGCGCTGGCCGCCCTCGAACGAGGCCGCTTCGACCTGGTGCTTGCCGACCAGCGCATGCCGCGCCTCGACGGCCTCGAACTCCTGCGGCGGGTCAACGAGCGCGTGGGCCGTCCGCCCGTCGTGATGCTCACCGCGTTCGGGACGATCCCCGAGGCGGTCGAGGCCGTACGGCTGGGCGCCGCCGACTACCTCACCAAGCCGCTCGCCTCCCCGGCGGCGCTGCTGGCGGTGGTGGACCGCCTGCTCGCCCCGCCGGCCTACGGCGCGACCTCGTTTGTGACCGAGAACCCGGCGTTGAAGGAAGTCCTCAGGCTCGTCGACACCGTGGCGCCCCGCGACGTGACGGTGCTGATCACGGGCGAGTCGGGCACCGGCAAGGAGCTGATCGCGCGGCGGCTGCACGAACGCAGCGGCAGGGCGCATGGGCCGTTCGTCGCCGTGAATTGCGCTGCGCTCCCCGAGGCGCTGGCCGAAAGCGAACTGTTCGGCCACGAAAAGGGGGCGTTCACGGGGGCTGACCGGATGCGGCGCGGGCGGTTCGAGGACGCCGAGGGCGGCACGCTCTTCCTCGACGAGGTGGGGGAACTGCCGCTCGCCCTGCAGGCCAAGCTGCTGCGCGCCCTCGACGGCAGGACCGTGCGGCGGGTCGGCGGACCGAGCGAGATCCCCGTCGACGTGCGAGTCGTGGCGGCGACGAACCGCAACCTCGCTGCCGAGGCGGCCAGGGGGGCGTTCCGGCAGGACCTCTTCTTCCGCCTCGCGGTGGTGACGGTCCACCTTCCCCCGCTGCGCGAGCGGCGGGGCGACATCCCGGTACTCGCGCAGCACCTCGCAGCGGAGCTGGCGGCGCGGCACCGCCTGCCCCCGCCGGACCTGACGCCGGAAGCGCTGGGCGCCCTGCAGCGCCACGACTGGCCGGGCAACGTGCGCGAGCTGCGCAACGTGCTGGAGCGGGCAGTGGTGGTGCGCGGCGGGTTGCCGATCCGTCCCGAGGACATCGCCCTCCCATCCGTCGGCGGCAAGGCCGGCCACGAGGGTGGAATCCCTCTCGACCGCGACGAGCGGGAGCGAGAGGCGCTGCTCGAAGCGCTGCGCAGGGCGGGCGGCAACCGGGAGCAGGCCGCCCGGTTGCTCGACATCTCGGTGCGGACGCTGTACTACCGGCTGCGCCGCTTCGGGATTTCCTGACTGCAAGCGGTTGCGCCCCGACTGCAAGTTCTTGCAGGCCGGCCTGCTGGCACCTTGCCGGTCTGCAACCGCAAAAGATTTCGTGTCAAGTATTTGCGGATTCCTCATCGACCTGGCACGGCGTGTGCTCGGCTGGTGGGCGGCGCTGGGAAACAGCGCCGGCGAACAGGAGGATGCAGCCATGAAAGTCAGTTCGATGAAGAGCCTGGTGATGATGGGTATTGCTCTGGTTCTTGCGGTGTCCGTCGGGGCGCAGCAACGGCGAGGAGGGCCCGGAGCCGGCCCGAAGATCGACACGAGCACCGCGTTCACCGTACAGGGCGAGGTGGTGGCGTTCGTGGCCGGCTACGGCGAGGGGATGCCCGCGCTGGTCGTCCGCGACTCGAACGGCACCCAGTCGACGTTCGTGCTGGGGCCGTTCCACTATCTGCAGGCACAGGGATTCACGGCGCAGCCTGGCGACCTTGCCGAGGTCCAGGGCTGGGCGTGCACGACGTGCGAGCGCGGGGTGGTGGTCGCGCAGGTTAGGAACGTGACTCGTAACGTGACGGTGGTCTTGCACAACGCCGACGGGACGCCGGCCTGGCTCGGCATGCAGGGCACCGGCGTTCGCCGTCGCCTCGGCGCGGGGACCCCCGGAGTCGGAACCGGCAGTGGTACCCAGGGGGCCGCAGCTCAGGGGACGGGCAACGGTCCGGCGGCAGGCGTGCGCGGGCGCCGCGGGCAGGGTGCCTGCGGCGGGCCGGACCTGCTCCGGGCGGCGACATACACGGGCACGGTCAAGAGCTTCGCGGGTGGCGCCGGGGAGGGTTCGCCGACCCTCGTGCTGGGGACCTCGGCCGGAGACGTCACGATCATGCTCTCGCCATACCGCGCGCTGCTCGAGGCCGGGTACACCCCGGCGAGCGGCGCCCAGATCACCGTGAACGCCGCTCCCGTGACGGTGGACGGCAGCGAGCACTGGGTGGCCCTGTCTCTCACCGACCTCGCCTCGGGCCTCCAGGTGTCGCTGCGCAGCCCGGAAACCGGCCTGCCCCTGGTGGTGGGCCGTGGACGCCGGCGGTAGTCGCATATCGGCGGGGGAGGGCGATCCTCCCCCGCAGCGTTGTTGTGAACTTCGCACGAATCGTGGCCTAGAATCCGGCGTCGTGAGGCGCGCGGACGGACACTCTCGGGGCGGCCGGGAACGGCCGCCCTGGCGTTCGTTGTGACGGGGTGAGGCCCGAAACGGTCGTCTGGTGCCACGATACGGGCGGGCACCTGTGGCTGGAAGTCCCGGGCAGCGCTTGCTGCCACCACGACGCCTCTGACCACGAGCCCCGTGACCCGCGTGAGGTTGGCGGGCCGCCGTCCGACTCGTGCGGCTCGTGCCCGGATCTTCCGGTGAACCACGACTCCGACCTCGCCCGCCGAACCGGCACGATCCTCGCCGTGGTGGCGGCCGGAGTCGGGGTGGGGGTCCCCATCGGCAAGAGCAGTCGCCCGCTGGCGCCCGTCCAGGCGCGCTCTGGCGGGTCGCCGCCCTCCTTCACCATGCTGCGCCTCTGCGTTTTCCTCCGCCCGCAGTGCACGTTGCGTCCGACGGGAGGAGGAAGCATGGACAGGACACGCTTTTGGGAAGCTGCGGCGCTGCTCGTGACAGTGCTCGGCAACCGCGCCGCGGCCGCCGAGAGAGCCACCCCCGCAGGGATGACCCTCGCCGAGGCGCGCGCCCGCGCCCTCGCACACAGCCCGGGGTTGGCCGCTGCCGCGGCCGAGCTGGAAGCTGCCAGGGCCGAACTCCGGCAGGCGGGGGTGTGGCCGAACCCCGAACTCGAGGGCGAGGTGGAGGGGCTTGACGGCTGGTTGCCGCGCAGCGCCAACTCGGAGACCAGGGTCACGCTGCAGCGGCCGCTGCCGCTGGCCACCCGTGGCGCCTGCGTAGAGGCGGCGCGGCTGTGGCGTGATGAGGCGGCAGTGCGGCTCGAACTCGCGCGACGCGAGGTCGTGGCCGAGGTCGAGCGCCGCTTCTGGGTCGCGCTGGCTGCTGCGGAAGCTTTGCGCCTGGCCGAGGCGAACCTGCGCGCTGCCACCGAGGTGGCGGCCACGGTGCAGGCCCTGGTCGAAGCCGGGGAACGGTCCCCGCTCGAGCTTTCGCGGGCGGAGGCGGAGCGGGCGCTCGTGGCCTCCTCCGTGAGCGCGGCTCGCCGCGATCTGGTGACGGCGCAGGGCGCCCTCTTCGGGCTGACTGAGAGCGACCTGGCGTCAGCGTCGAGCTCGCCGCCGCAGGTGGGCGGCGGCCAGCTCGCCGTACGCGCGCCGTTCACCGGCACCGTGCAGGAACGCCGCCTCTGGCTCGGGGCGCTGGTCTCGCCCGGGGAACGCACGGTGCTGCTGGCTGACACCTCGAGGATGTGGGTGCAGACCGCGCTGTACGAGCGCGAGGTCGCGGCGGTGCTGGATGTGCAGGCACGACAGGAAGTGAAGGTCGAGGTTGTGGTTCCCTCGTACCAGGGGCGGGTGTTCGCCGGGAGCGTGGAGCGCGTCGGCGGCACCTTCGACGAGGCGACCCGCACGGCCCGGGCCCGCGTCGTCGTGGACAACCCGGGCAACCTCTTGCGGGCCGGGATGACGGCACGAGTCCGCCTGCTCCTCCCAGCCACGGGCGAGACACTGGCGGCGCATGCCGCGGCAGTGCTCGAAGACGAGGGCCGCCACTTCGTGTTCGTACGCCACGACGAGAGCTTCTTTGTGCGCCGGCCGGTGACCGTCGGCCGGACGTGGGCCGACTGGGTCGAGATCGTCGAGGGGCTGGCGGCCGGCCAGGAAGTGGTGACGCGCGGCGCCTTCCTGCTCAAGTCGGGCGTCCTGCGCTCCAAGATGGGCGCCGGGCGCGCGGAATAGGGGGCAGCGATGGAACGCTTCCTTGCCGCGTTGCTGCGCCGCCAATGGGTGAGCTGGATTGCCGCCGCCTTCCTCGTTGCTGGCGGGGTGTGGGCCTGGGTTCGCCTGCCCATCGACGCCTTCCCCGACGTCACCAACGTCCAGGTCATGGTGCTGGGCCGTGCCGATGGGCTCGCCGCCGAGGATGTCGAACAGCGCGTGACCTACCCGATCGAGCAGCGGATGGGCGGGCTGCCGCGCGTCGTGCAGGTGCGCTCGCTTTCGCGCGGCGGGCTCTCGCAAGTGGTGGTGGTGTTCGAGGACGGCGTCGACCCCTACTTTGCCCGCCAGCTCGTGCTCGAGCGCCTTGCCGGCGCGCGCGAGGCGCTGCCGCCCGGGGTGGAGGCCGAGCTGGCACCGCTGTCCACCGGGCTCGGCGAGATCTTCCAGTACACGCTGGAGGGCGACCTGCCGCTCGACGAGAAGCAGGCCATCCAGGACTGGCTGGTGGCGCCGCAGCTGCGCACCGTGCCTGGTGTGACCGAGGTCAACAGCTTTGGCGGGTTCGTCCGGCAAGTGCAGGTGCTGGTGCATCCGGACCGCCTGCTGGCGTACGGGCTTTCGCTGCACGACGTGGCGGAGGCGCTCGAGCGGGGCAACTCGTCGGCCGGTGGCGGCCACATCCTCAAGGGCTGGGAACAAATGGTGATCCGCGGCGACGGCCGGTTCCGCTCGCCGCGGGACGTGGAAATGGTGGTCCTCAAGGTCTCCGGCGGCACCCCCGTGCTGGTGCGGGACGTGGCAGACGTCGTCGCTGGCGGTGCCACCCGCCAGGGAGCGGTGACGCGCGACGGGCGGGGGGAGACCGTGGTCGGCATGGTGATCATGCTGCGCGGCGCCAACTCGCGCACCGTGGTCGAGGCCGTCAAGGCGAGGGCCGCGCAGGTGAAAAAGATGCTTCCCGCGGGGGTGCGCCTCGATGTCTTCTAGGACCGCACCGACCTCATTCAGGCCTGCATCCGCACTGTCACGGAAGCGCTCGGCTGGGGGGCGCTGCTCGTCGTCGTGGTGCTGTTCCTCTTCGTTGCCGAGCTGCGCACCTCGCTCATCGTCGTGCTCTCGCTGCCGCAGACGTTCCTGGCGAGCTTCATTGCCATGGGCGCCGCCGGGCTGTCGTCCAACCTCATGAGCCTGGGAGGACTGGCGTTTTCGGTCGGGATGGTGGTGGACGACTCGTCGTCGTGGTCGAAAACCTTCGGCGCCACCTGGCGCGGCGGCTGGACGCGCCGCGCCGCCACGTCGTGGCTGCGGCGCTGGCCGAGGCGGCGCGGCCAGTGACGTTTTCGATCCTCGTCATTGCCCTTGTGCTGGTGCCGCTCCTGACGCTGCAGCGGATCGAGGGGAAGATGTTCCGGCCCCTCGCGCTGACGCTCATGTTCGCGCTGCTCACCTCGATCGTGGTGGCGCTGCTCGTGGTGCCGGCACTGTGCGAGCGCCTCCTCGCCCGGCGAGAGGAACGCGAACCCGGTCTCGTGCGGGTCTTCCGCCTCGGCTACCTTCGACTGCTCGGGCGGGCGATGGCGCGCCCGCGGCTCGCCCTCGGCCTTTCGCTCGCCTTCCTGCTCGCCTCGCTTGCCGTCGTGCCCCGCCTCGGCACCGAGTTCATCCCGAACCTCGACGAGGGGGCAATTGCCATCAACGTGGTGCGGCTGCCGAACGCCTCGATCGAGGGCTCGGTCGAGGTCGCCCGGCTCATCGAGGAGCGCGTGCGGCGCTTCGACGAGGTCGCGACCGTGGTGAGCGAGACCGGCCGCGCCGAGATTTCCGAGGACCCCATGGGCCCCGAGCAGACCGACGTCATGATCATGCTGCGCCCGCGCGCCGGATGGAGGAGCCGGCGCAGCAAGGCGGAGCTGGTGGCAGCGCTCGAGCGGGAAATCGGGGCCATCCCGGGGCTGCGGCCGGCGTTCTCACAGCCGATTGCGCTGCGTGTCAACCAGCTCATTTCGGGGGTCCAGAGCAATCTTGCAGTGAAGGTCTTCGGGCCCGACCTCGCGGTGCTCAATCGGCTCGCTGACCAGGCCGCCGAGCGGGTGCGCGGCGTCGAAGGCGCGGTTGACCTCAAGGTCGAGCAGGTGGCCGGACTGACCGGGATCGAGGTCACACCTGACCGCGACGCCATGGCGCGCCGGGGGCTCGGTGCCGCCGATGTCGACGACATGCTGGAACTCGGCGTGGCCGGTCGCGCGGTCACGATGATCGTGGAGGGGCGGCGGCGCACCGCCGTGCTCGCCCGGCTGCCCGAGGAGTCCCGGAAGGACCTCGACGCGCTGGGCCGGCTGCTCGTCTCGACGCCCAGCGGCCAGCGCGTGCCGCTCGCCCAGGTGGCGGCGATCTCGGTGGCGGAGGGACCGTCGCAGATCAGCCGGGAGCAGGGGATGCGGTGCGTCGAGGTGGAGGTCAACGTGCGCGGGCGCGACCTCGGCCGGTTCGTCCACGAGGTGCGCCAGCGCCTGGCCGGGCTCGAACGGGAGCTGCCCCAGGGCTACTGGATCGAGTACGGCGGCCAGTTCGAAAACCAGCAGCGGGCGATGCGGCAGCTCGCCGTTGTCGTGCCCGTCGCGCTGGCGCTCATTCTCCTGCTGCTGGTGGGGGTGCTCGGCACCTGGCGCAACGCGGTGCTGGTAACCTTACGTTCGCGCTGGTCGGCGGCGTGCTGGCGGCCGCCGCGTTCGGGATGCACCTTTCGGTGTCGGCAGCCGTGGCGTTCATCGTGCTGCTCGGCGTGGCGGTGCAAAACGACGTGGTGCTGGTGGCGTTCTTCAGGCAGCTCCGCGAGCGGAGGCGCGACGTCGCCTCGGCCGTCGTCGAGGGGTGCGATGTGCGGCTCCGGCCGCTGCTCATGACCGCGCTCACGAGCTTCATCGGCCACCTGCCGATGCTGTTCGCCACCGGCTCCGGCGCCGACATCCAGAAGCCGCTGGCCGTCGTCGTCATGGGCGGGATCGTCACCTCGACCCTGCTCACGCTCGTTGTCCTGCCAGTTCTCTGGGGCCGCCTCGAAGGCCGCGTGCGGGGCACCGGGCTCGACGGCACGGCTTAGCTGCGCCCGGCGCAGCCTCTCACCCGGCTCGCGGCGCCAGGCCGGTTCCGAGCTTCACCCGGGGCGGCCCGGGACACCGCGGGTGAGGCTTTCGAGCAGCCGTTCCACGCGGTCCCGGGCGTCAGCGGGGAAGAACGCGCGCCCCGGCAGCTCGGGTGCGCAAGTGCCCTTCACGGCGTTGACGAGCAGCAGGGGCATCGACGAGGCGAGCGGCAGCGGCGCCTCGACCACCGGGAAGTGCTCGCGCACCGCGGCCTCGGCCGCGGACCAGACGCGGGGCCGGTCCGGGGGCGGTACAACGAGATGCGCACCGTCCCAGCCGAGCACCGCGGCGCTGCACGCTTCCCAGATTTCGCACCGGTCGGGGCTCGTCAAAAGCGTCACCACGCCGTGGGTCCGCACGGCGTCGTAGGGGCCGGGCGAGGGCGGCTTGCGGATGAGACCGGCGCCGGGGGAAAGCGGCGACGGGAGAACACACACCGGCATGCCGTCGGCAAGGCGGGAACCCGGGCGTTGCTTGGCCCGCACCGCGCCGCCCTCGAGCCACACGGCCCACACTCCCGGCCGGGCGCTGGCCAGAAAAGCCAATAGCGCCTCCCGACCTGGCCCAGGCACGTCAGCGCCCAGCCGCCGCAAGTGGAAATCGAGCAACACCACCCCGCGCCTGGTCACCCGCAGCAGCGTGTAGCGACTCCTGGCCTCCCCGGGGGCAGGGGCGGTGGGGGGTGGGAGGTGGCAGCGCTGGGCGTGAGGCTGGAGGAGGACGCGCGACGCGGGACCCTGGACCGGCCGGGCGGGGGAGGCACTGAGCGTCCCGAGTTTGACGTGAAGCTCCTCGAGCTCCGCCGCCGGGTCGGAGTCGAACACGATTCCGCTCCCGACTCCGTACGCCCAGCCCTCCGCCGTCCGCGCCGCGGTGCGGATGAGCAAGCTGAACGCCGAGCGGCCGCCGCGAAGAAAACCGAGAGCGCCGCAGTAGAGGCCGCGGGGTCCACCCTCGAGCGCTCGCAACAGGCGCAGCGCGGCAAGCTTCGGGGCTCCCGTGACCGAGCCGCCCGGGTGAAGGGCGGCCAGAGCGTCGAGCGGCCCGATGCCGGGCGCCAGCTCGCCCTCCACCACGCTGACGGTCTGGACGGCGTACGGCAGCGTCACGAAACGGCGAGGATCGACAACCCGCACCGAGCGGGGCAGACACACGGGCGTGAGGTCGTTGCGCAGCAGGTCGGTGATCATCGCCAGCTCGGCGGCGTCCTTGCCGCTCGCCGCGAGCGCCCCCGCAGCCTCCGGGCCGGCCGTTCCCTTCATCGGCTCGGTGCGGGCCCGACGCCCCTCGGTGGCCAGCAACAGCTCCGGTGAGGCCGAAACCAGCTCGACCCCGTCAGAAAGGCGCACCCAGGCGGCATACGACGGAGGGGAAGAACGCCAAAGAGCGGCAGCGAGCAGCGAGCCGGGACAGGCGGGCAGCCGCGCGAAGCGCGCCAGGCACACCTGGTAGACGTCCCCGGCTGCGATGGCCTGCCGGATGCTTTCCACCTGCTCGAGGTAGCCGGTGGGCTCGAGCACCACCGGGAGCGGCTCGGGCACCACATCCACCTCGAGATCGACTCGCTCGACTCTGCCGTCGAGGCAGACCCAGGCGCTGCGCTTGGCCTCGAACGGTGCCAGCACGAGGCAGGGGGATGTCGGCGCGCCGACGAGTTCGGTCAGCAGCAGCCAGTCGCCCGCGAAGCCGGGGCCGAGCAAGGCGAACGAGGGGAGCTGTTCAAGATCGGAAAGCCTCATCGTACGGCTCCGAAAAAGGCGGCGAGCATGGCGGGGCCGTTCGGGGTGGCGTATGAGTCGGGGTGGAACTGCAGGCCGGCCACCGGCAGGGTCTCGTGCTCCACCGCCATCGGGATGCCGTCCTCGGTGGCGGCCACGACGCGCAGCGGCGGCCGCACGTCGGCAAGAGCGAGCGAGTGGTAGCGCATGACGTCCTGCGGGCCGACAAGCCCGGGAAAGAGGCGCGAGGGGCCGAAGCAAAGGCGCGACACCTTGCCGTGCACCGGGTGCGTGCGCACCAGCCGCGCCCCGAACGCGAGCCCGAGCGCCTGATGGCCGAGACAAATGCCGAGCAGTGGCGTGCCTCGGGCCGCCACCGCGCGCACGAAGTCAACGAGGCCGGCGCGCAGCGGATCGGTCGGTCCGGGGCCGACAACGACTGCCTCGACCTCGTCGAGCAAGGGCAGCAGCCCGCTGGCCTGCCGCCCGGGTCGGAGCAGCACCTCCTCGCGCCGGCACGGCAGGCACTCGACGACGTTCCAGGTAAACGAGCACTCGTTCTCGACCAGCAGCACGCGCACGGCGGGGAGTAGATCGCACCTGCCTCGCCCAGGCAAGGGGGAGGGCGGCCTGCCGAGAGGGTGGTAGGCTCTTGCTGCGGGAGCCGCCGGGAGGCGGTTCGAACCCTCGAGGAGACTGCCATGCGGCATTCACGAACGATTCTTTTTCTAGCGCTTTTCGCACTGGCGGTCGCCGGTCCAGCGGCAGCCGCCGAGCCGGTCACCGTGATCCTCGCCACCACCACCTCGACCCAGGACACCGGGCTGCTCGATGTGCTCGTCGCGGCGTTCCACGCCACCCACCCGGAAGTCCGGATCAAGCCCATTGCGGTGGGCACCGGCGAGGCCCTCGCCATGGGCCGCCGCGGGGACGCCGACCTGCTGCTCGTGCACGCGCGCGAGGCCGAGGACGAGTTCATGGCCCAGGGGCACGGACTGCTCCGCCTCGATGTTATGCACAACGACTTCGTGCTCGTGGGGCCGCCCTCGGATCCGGCCGGGGCGCGCGGCCTGCCAGTGCGCGAGGCCCTGGGCCGCATCGCCAGCTCCGGGGCTCTATTCCTCTCGCGCGGCGACAAGTCGGGAACGCACGCCAGGGAGCTCGCCCTCTGGAAGCTGGCTGGCCAGGGGGCACCGGCGGGAAGGTGGTATCGCGAGACGGGGCAGGGGATGGGGGCCACGGCGCGCATCGCGTCGGAGAAGCGCGCCTATACGCTGATGGATCGAGGCACCTTCCTGGCGCTGCGCTCCACACTCGATCTCGCAGTGATGAGCGAGGGCGGCGACGAGATGCTGAACCGCTACGGCGCCATCGTCGTGAACCCGGCCGCCCACCCGAGGGTGAAGGCTGCCCAGGCGCGGGTGCTGGCCGAGTGGCTCGTCTCGAGGGACGGACAGCGAGTCATCGGAGAGTTCGGCAAGGACCGCTTCGGCCAGCCGCTCTTCGTGCCGGACGCGGCGGGGACGGCAGAAAGGAAGACGGCCATGGCGGCAGACGACGATCCCCTCGGAGCGGTGGCGGAGCGCTACGTGAAGCTCGTACTCGCGGTCGGGCGTCACGATGCGGGGTTCGTGGACGCCTACTACGGGCTGCCGGCCTGGAAGGCTGAAAGCGAGACCGGCGAGGCGAGACCATTGCCGGAGCTGCTCGCGGAAGCTCGCACGCTCGTCACGGCGGTCCGCCGGGCACCAGCCACTCCCCGGCAGGCGTTTCTCGCCGCGCAGCTCGTGGCTGTCGAGGCGTACCTCCGGAAACTGGGCGGCGAGCCAATGAGTCTCGCGAACGAAGCCCGCCTGCTGTTCGACATCGAGCCGCTGGCGATCGACCCCGCGGTCCTGGAGAAGGCACGAGCCGCGCTCGAGGCCGTGGTGCCCGGCGAGGGCGGCCTCGAGGCGCGCATGGAGGCGTTCCGCAAGCAGTTCCAGATACCGCCCGAGCGGCTCGAGAAGGTCGTCAACCTCACGCTCGCGGAGCTGCGCCGGCGCACCGCAGCTCTGGTTGCGCTGCCCGCCGGCGAGCGCTTCGAGGTCGCGTTCGTGAGCAACATGCCGTGGGGCGCCTACAACTGGTACCAGGGCGGGTTCGTGAGCAGGATCGAAATCAACACCGACTCGCCTCTCGAGCTCGACCGCGTGCCCGGTTTGCTGGCGCACGAAGGCTATCCGGGCCACCACGTCTACAACGCGCTGCTCGAGGACCGGCTCGTGAAGGGCAAGGGCTGGGTGGAGTACACGGTGTACCCGCTGCACTCGCCGCAGTCGCTCATTGCGGAGGGCACCGCCAATGTGGGCCTCGACATCGTCTTCCCTCGCGAGGAGCGGCAGCGTTTCGTCCGCGAGGTGCTCGCGCCGGCAGCCGGCCTGGCCGGCCTCGACTGGGAAAGGCTCGAAAAGGTGCGGGAGGCCTCGAAGCCGCTGCGGCTGGCCAGCACCCTCGCCGCCAGCGCGCTGCTCGACGAGGGCAAGCCAGAGGCCGAGGTCATGGCGATCCTCATGCGGCTCGGTTTGCAAAGCCCCGAGCGCGCGAAGCGCGGCCTTTCGTTCATTCGCGGGTATCGCTCGTACGTGTACACCTACTGGGTGGGGGAAGACCTCATCGAGGCCTGGCTCGACGGCAAGCCCGACCGTACCGCCGCTTACTTCGATCTCCTGCAGCGCCCCGTTGTGCCCTCCGAGTTCCGCCCGGCGCCGGCCCGATAGCGTCACCCCAGGGTTACGCCGATACTTTCGCCCTCGCGATGAGGCGGCACATCCAGGCGCCCAGCAGGACCGAGGTCCAGAGGAGCAGGAACGCAGCGACGCGCACGAGCCCCGCGAGGCGCTCGTCGTGTTCCAGCAGGCCCACCGAATCCAGCAAGTACGTCCAGTCGTGAGCGACCGCCGGTTCGCCGCCGCCAACCGTGACGAGCGGCAGCTCCTGGGCGCGGGCGTCGGCCATGTACGTGGCCACGTTGTAGAGGTTGGTGGCCTCCCAGAAACCGCCCACGGGCAGCCCGAACCAGTCCCCCTGCCGCAGCAGCAGCCACGTGGCGACGACCGGCGCGGCGCACTGCAGGATCGTCCCGCCGGCCACCATCAGCCATTCGCCGAGGAAGCCGAACACCACGTGCCCGGCCTCGTGGATGCCCAGGTTGATCCCGCCGAAGATGCTGCTGTATAAAGGGTCTCCGAGGTGCCGCACGCCCACGTAGGCGAAGTACAGGAGCAGCACGGCACGGGGGATCCACTGTCTGCCCGGCGCCCACGCCTCGATGTGCTCCTGCCACAGCTCCAGCCGGCTCGGCTCGGCGGGACGGGGAGGCGCTTCGATCCGGCCCATGGGGCAAGAATAGCGTGTCAGTTGCTGAAGACCCAGCGCGTGAGCAGCAGCATCGCGGGGATCAGCACGCACGCCGCGAGATTCAGCCAGAATCCGCTCCGGGCCATGTGGGTGATCGGCACCCTGCCCGAGCCGTAGACGATGGCGTTGGGAGGCGTCGCGACCGGGAGCATGAACGCCATGCTGCACCCCAGGGCGCACCCCACGGCCGGGAGCGTGGGGTCGACGCCTGCCGCTTGCGCCGCGGCAGTCGCCAGCGGCACCAGCATCGTGGCGGTGGCGGTGTTCGAGGTGATCTCCGTCAGGTAGACGGCGATGGCGGTGAAGAGCGCGAGCAGCGCGGTCTCCGAGCGAGCGCCCGCCAGGCGCGTGAGGCCGTGGCCCAGGGCGGCGGCGAGCCCGGTGCGGAACATCGCGGCGCCGAGCGACAGCCCGCCGCCGAACAGCAGCAGCGTTCCCCAGTCGAGGTCCGCGCCCTGCTTCCAGGTGAGCGTGAACCGCCTGGCTTTCCAGTCGACCGGGAGCACGAACAGCAGCGCCGCCGCGATGACCGCCACGACGCTCTCCGGCAGCGCCGCGGCGAGCCTGGCGGCGAAGGGGTGCGGGGCCCCGAGCGCGGCGGTGACAAGCCCTGGGCCGACCCAGCCGGCCACGGCGACGACGAACGCCAGCGCGACGTTGCGCTCGCCCCGTGTCAGTGGACCGAGCGCCCGCTGCTGCGAGCGAACCGCCGTCACGTCCAGGGTCGAGCCGGCCGGGGCGGGGAAGGTGAAGCGCACGTAGAGAAGGGCGAACGCGAGCATCGCCAGCGTCACCGGAACCGCCAGCGCCATCCACGGCAAGAACCCGATGTGCACGCGGGCCAGCTTTTCGAGTTGGCCCATGGCGATGATGTTGGGGGGCGTTCCCACAGGGGTCCCGATGCCGCCGATTGAGGAGCCGTACGCGCACGCGAGCAGCAGCCCGCTGCCGAACGAGCCGTGGCCGCCCCCCGTCCTGGCGAGCGGCGGGCTGGCGCCCAGCACACCCAGCGCGATGGGGTAGAGCATCGCGGTCGTGGCGGTGTTGGAAAGCCACATCGACAGCCCGGCGGCGAGCAGCGCAAAGGCGGCGAGCAGGCGGGACGGGTGCCCGGCGACCCAGCGGCTGGCCAGGATCGCGAGCGCGATGCGCCGGTCGAGACCGTGCACGGCCATTCCCTGGGCCATGAGGAAGCCACCGAGGAACAGGAAGATCACCGGGTCCCCGAAGGGTGAGAACGCATCCTTGACCGTGGTCACGCCGAGCGCGACCGTCAGGGCCGGGCCGAGCAGGGCGGTGGCCGGCAACGGCACCGCCTCGCTGATCCACCAGATCACCACCCAGGCGACCACGGCGGCGAGCCGCGCGGCCTCGGCCGGCACCCCGCCGATGGGGAACACCAGGAGGGCGACCGCCGTCAGCGGCCCGAGCGCGAGCCCGATGGTCTGCCGCGTGCGGTCGATCGTGCCCCAGGCCCGGAAGGGCTCAGGCACGGTCTCGGCTTGCTGGTCCGAGTCGGTCATGCTCGGCCTCCGTCGCCCGACGGGCCCTCGGAGTTTAGCGCCATCGGCACCATGGCGCAGGGGCCGGGATACCTACCTGGCTGCGACCACCAGCTCCACGGGCCTGGCCTGGGCTCGCGCCGACGGCTCGTAGTACTGGTAGACGGTCGACGGCGGGGTCTTGGCCCGCACCGGGAACTTCGCCTTCATGGTGAGGCGGAAGACCACGTCCTGCTGCCCCGGCAAGCGGTCGAAGTAGAGGATGACCTGCCGCCCCGTGAGCGAGTAGCGCTGGATCGTGCCGGCCTGCTTGAGGGCGTCCACCGATTCCGCCACGACCTCGAAGCCGGGCGGCACACCGAGGTCCACGATGGTCATGCGGGCCTCGCCCGGGCGGTCGTACCGCACCTTCACCAGGCACCCGAGCGTGTCGTCGGGGCGCAGCTCGGTCGAGTCGAACGTCACGTCGATCGACATTTCGGGCGTCTCGGCCGGCTTCTGCCGCGTCCACGGCAAGTAGTGCACGGCCACGAGCTGGTAGGCGAGCGCAGCGCCGCTCGTCTCGAGCGTCACGTCGACACTCGGCGCAAGATGCTCCCGCAGGCTCACGAGACGTAGCACGTCGCTCGTCTCGGGGGTGATGTCGAGCTGCTGCACGGCCGTGCCGTTGGCGATCACGGTCACGCTCACCCCCGTCTCGACCCCGCCGCCGTAACCCGAGCCGGCCAGCAGCGCTCGTAGCGCGTGCACGGTGGCCTGCGTGGAGTGCCAGGTGCCGCCCGAGTCCTTGTGCTTGACGAGCCACGCCAGCGCCTTGTGGGCGGTCGCGACCTCGTACGAGGCCCGGATCAGCGCCTGCGCCGCGATGGCGGTGGTCTCGATCGCCAGCACCTCGCCGCGGGAGTGGACCGCGCTCTCGCCCGTGGGCTCCCAGTGCACCCCGTCCTCGTCGGCCTTTGCGGACTTCAGGAGCCGCGCCAGCACCTCGCCGGCGGCGCCGTCCCTGGCTGCGGCGAAGGCGTTTGCGGCCACCGCGAGGGTGTACGCGTCGTCGGTGCTCGCGATGCTCGAGCGCAGGTAGGCGAGTGCGCGCTCGAGCGACTTTCCGCCCTGGCCGGCCTCGGCCAGCGCCCAGGCGATGTACGCGGTGGTGCGCAGCGCCTGCCCCTGGTACTGGTCGATGGCGCCCTCGGCGATACCGCCCTCGGTGGGTGCCCACGAGCCGTCGGGCCGCTGCCCGGAGGCGAGCCAGGTCGCCGTCCGGGCCAGCACCGCGGCGTCGATGTCGTAAACCTTCGCCATGTCGGCGAATTCGAGGACGCCATACGCGGTCAGGACGTTGTGCGCCGGTGCCTGGCCGAACCACGAGAAGCCGCCGCCCGGCACCTCGAACGAGAGCAGGCGCTGGTAGCCGGTGTTGATGTACTGCAGCGCCTTTAGCTCGATTTCGGGCTTGACCTGTTTCGTGGCGCGCAAGTAGGCGAGCGCCAGCACGTTGGGGTAGGTCGAGGACGAGGTCTGCTCGAAGCACCCGGCGGGCATGCGCAGGATGGCGTCCAGCCCCTCGACGACCTGGCTGAATGCGCCAGGGTACACCTTGAGAAAGAGGTCGCTCGCGCCGGCGATCGCCTCGGACGGGAAGTCGACCCGCTGGGTGACGGTCTTCTCGAGCGTGCCGTTGAAGGTGCGGACCTGTTCCTGCCCGTCCGGGGCGACGCGCACCTGCCGCTCCACGGCATCCGCCATCGTGCTGCCGGCGGCCTCGAGGGTGAGAGCGTGCATGCCAGGCTGCCTGGCGACCAGACGGAACGACACCGAGGTGACCTCGCGCGGGGCGAGGTGCAGCGCTCTCGTCGCCTCGCCGCGCAGCTCGTACCAGCCGGCGGGCCGCAGCGTGAGCCTCACAGTCTGCGGCTCGGCAAGGTACGAGTACACGGCCGCCGGCACGCTCACCTCGTCGTGCTGGGTGAGCGCCACTGGCAGGTCGAGATCGACGAAGAAGTCCTGGAACACCCGGATGCCCCGTTCGGCGGCGCCCAGCTCACCCGAGCCGCTCACCGCGCTGGCCGCCAGACGCCAGGTCGTGATCGAGTCGGCGAGCGGCACCTCGAGCTGCGCCCGGCCGTCGGCGCCGGTCACGAGCTGGGGTACCCACAGGAGCGTCTCCGGAAAGTGGCGGCGCACCCGGGCCGGCTCGACGAGCGCCTTGCGGCTCTTGTCGCTTTCCTGCTCGGCGGCCTGTGCCTTGAACGCCGCGGCCGGCAGCGGCACGCCCCCGGCGGCGCCGAGCGCCACCATGCGGTTGCCGGCACCCACCATGGCCAGGCCCCCGCTGCCCTTGCCGGGGCCGGTCGCCACCACGGCCGCGGCAGCGACGAGCAGCGGCGCCGCGGCGAGGAGCGGGCAAGCGAGGGCCACCCGGAGATAGTGGCCGAACGAGATCTGCCGGCTCGCACAGGCGCGGGCGACGGCCAGCGCCGCGACGGCCAGCAGCGGCGTGACGCCTACTGCGGCGAGCAAGAGAACGATCGTCGACTCGGGCACCCGCCAGGGGTGCTGGGCGGCGGCCGCCAGGCCCAGAACGGCGGCCGGGACGAGCGCGAACAGGATCGGCACCTGCGCCGCGAGGCGCCGCGCGAACGGCAGCCCTTGGGCCGCCGGGAGGCGCCACAGGCGGCGGGCCGCCAGGGCCTGGAGGATCAGCGCCAGCACGAACGCCCCCGCCATCAAACTCCACGCCACCACCAGGAACCCCTGGCTGCGCAGCCACCGCCCGGCAGTCACCACGGCCACCGCGGCGAGCAGCCCGTACAGCCCCAGCACGAGCCGGAGGTTGAGCGACGTCAAAGCCTTGCCGACTGCCTGCACCTCCTCCTCCCCGAGCCCGGCGAGCGGCTGGCGCCGCACCAGGCGGAGCAGGAGGTAGAGGAGGAACGGCACCCCGAGCAGGGCCACCGCGCCGGCCGGGGCCATCAGGGCCGCCGCCTGGAGCCGGCGGCCATACTGGCGCGCCGCTTCATCGAGCCTCGCTTGCTTCTGCGCCACGGTGAGGGTGCGCGCCGCCGCCGGAGCGGCGCCGCCCGCCGCGGCGGAGAGCACGACGCCGGCCAGATCGGCCACCGGCTCCCCGGCCTCGGCGGTCGGCGCCACCAGCTCCGCGGCCGGCAGGGTGGCGTGGATCTCGTACCGCGGCTTCAGAAGCTCTTCCTGCAGCATGAAGAACACCCGCTCGAGCCCCGGGCGCATGTCCTGCAGCGCGAAGACGGCCTCGTCGACCGCCGACAGCCCCAGTGCCGACACCGCCGGCGTCCCGTCGGCGCGGGTCACGGCAAAGCGCAGCAGCGCCATTTCCCCTGGCCGGTAGGTCGGCCTGTCCAGCTCGACGGCGATGCGCAGACCGGCCGGCGGCCGCACCTGCACGATCCGGGTGTCGCCGGCGATGTCGCCGCTAGCCAGCAGGCGGTAGGCGCGCAGCTCGAGCGTCCCCGCGAGATCGGCCGGCAGGTCGAACGCCGCGACCCCGAGTCCGTTCGAGAGGTCGAGCCCCTGCGTGAGCACGATGTGCCCGGCCTTCACGACGTCCACGAAGGCGCGTCCCGAGCCGCCGGGCGCCATGACCGAAGCCCGCACCGTCTCCCCTGCGGCGTAGAGAGCTTTGTCCGGGCGGAGCAGCAACGACGACGCAGGCGCGGCGTCGAGCTGGCGGGTCACGGTGGTCGACGCACCACCGGTGTCGGTGGCGGTGAGCGTGAGGCTGCGCCCGCCCTCGTCGGGGGTCACGCGCAGCCGCGCGATGCCGGCCTCGCTTGTCTCGAACCGCTCCCGGGTGTTCGCCAGCACGACCGTGGTGCGGGCCGGCCGGCCGTCAGGGTAAGAGGTCACGACCCAGACGAGGTTTTCGACCCCGGGCACGAGCTGCCCGCTCTCGGGCACGAGGTCGATGCGGATTGGCTCGCCGCTGACCGGCAGCTCCCGGGTCCGGGACTGCGCGTGGCTGGCCCGGTCGGTGACCGTGGCCTCGAGCGAGACCAGCGCATTGCCGCCCTTCAGCGCCATGCCCGCGAACGCCTCCTTGAGCGGGAGGCGGAACGCGAAGCGGCCGCCGGCGTCGGTCTCCCCCTGGACGACGGCGAACTCGCGGAAGCGGTCCACGAACTCGCTCGCGGCCAGACGTACCTTGCCCCGCGCCACCGGCTCGCCGAACGTGTAACGGGCCCGGACCGTCCCCTCGACGACGTCGCCCGGCTGGTAAAACCCGCGGTCGGTCGAGATCTCGACGGAAAAGCGCGGGAGCACATAGCGCTCCACCGTGACGGTGCGCTCGGATGCGGTGTCGCCGAGCCTCGCCGAGACGGTGTAGGAGCCCGTGTTGACCTGGTCGGCGAGCTGGAAATCCGCAGCAATGATCCCGAAGTCCGAGGTCGGGGCGACTTTCTTGAACACCTTGTTGCCCTTGCCGTCCTTGACCTCGAGCACCGCCTGCACGCCGGCGACCGGCCGCAGGTCGAACGACCCCAGTGCCAGCGCCCGCATGTGGATGACCTGCCCCGGCTGATACAGCGGCTTGTCGGTCGAGAGCATGATGCGGAACGAGCGCTTCACCTCGAGGGCGTGCTCGAGCTCGCCGGTGCCCTGCCGGGCCCGCGTCCGAGCGGCCAGGGTGTAGCGGCCCTCGGGCGCGCCGGCCGGCACCGCGGCCTCCACGAGCGCGACACCGGTCGCGTCGGTGGCCGCGTCGCCGGCCCACACCTGGCGGCCTTGCGGGTCGCGCAGCACGGTGTGCACGCGGGCCTCGGGAATTGGAGACGCGGTGGTGCCGTCGCGCACCAGCACGCGAAAACGCCCGGTCACGCCGGGGGTCAGCTCGTCCTGGCCGACGAGAATCGCTTCGACCGGGGGCGCCTTGCGGGTCGCCAGCCAGGCCGCGCGCCCGAGCCCCCATCCTGCCGCGAGCAGTAGCAGCACGCCCAGGGCGAGCCAGAACTGCCGGCTGCCGAGCCACCTTGCCTCGGGTTCCACGGGTTCGAAGCTCATGTGACGCCTCCCATGCCGGGTTTCGACCGAGGATAGCAGGGGTGGTTCCCTCCGGCAGCCCGGTAGTCCGCGAACTGCCATCGGTGGCCGGCAGTCACGGTGGTACGATCGCGTCCCGACTGGTGGGCGATCGGCTCGCAGTGCGTAGTATGCTCTTGCAGCGACCGACCGTCCGTTCGGTCCGCGCATGGAGGGAGTCGGAGCATGGCCATTCGCACCGTGGGCATCGTCGGCGGCGGAACGATGGGGCAGGGGATCGCGGTCGCCTGCGCCGGTGCGGGGCTCGACGTGCTGCTCGTCGAGAAGACCCCCGAACTCGGGCAGGAGGCGCTGGCCGGGGTCGCCGAGGCGCTCGATCGCGACATCGCCAAATGGCGCCGCACCGAGTCCGAGAAGCGGGCGATTCTGGCTCGCATCGGGCTCGCCGAGGGTCTCGAGGCGCTCGAGCCGACCGACCTCGTCGTCGAGGCGGTCTCCGAGGACCTCGAGCTCAAGATTTCGCTGTTCCAGCAGCTCGACCGCCTCGTCTCGCCCGACGACGTCCTCGCCACCAATACCTCGACCCTGTCGGTGACGGAAATCGCGGCTCGCACCTCGCGCCCCGAGCGCGTCATCGGGCTGCACTTCCTGCAGCCGGTGCCCAAGGTGCCGCTCGTGGAAGTCGTGCGCGGGCTCAAGACGGGCGACGACACGTATCGCCGGGCGCTCGAGTTCGTGCGGGTGCTGGGCAAGACCGGCATCGAAGTGTTCGAGTACCCCGGCTACGTCACGACCCGGGTCATCCTGCCGTTTCTCAACGAGGCGATGTACGTCGTCATGGAGGGCGTCGCCTCCGCCGAAGCAGTCGACACCTCCATGCGCCTGGGCTACGGCCTCCCGGTCGGGCCGCTGCAGCTCGCCGACCGCATGGGCCTCGACGAGGTCATGCGCTGGATGCAGTACTTGTTCGACGAGCTGGGCGACGTCAAGTACCGTCCCTGTCCACTGCTGCGCAAGATGATCCGGGCCGGGCACCTGGGGGTCAAGACGGGGCGGGGGTTTTTCGAGTACGACGCGGCCGGGCACCCGAAACCGGTGAGCGGCGAGGGGAAGGTGTGAGATGAAGGTCTTGGTTCTCAACTGCGGCAGCTCGTCCGTGAAGTTTCAGCTCGTCGAGACCGACGAGACCTCGGCGGCCGCCGGGCGCGACCGCGCCCTTGCCAAGGGTATCGTCGAGAACATCGGCGGCCTCGCCATCCTGCGCTACGAGGCGGAAGGCCGCAAGCCCCTCAAGGAAACCGGCGAGATCCTGGAGCACAAGATTGCCGTGGAGCGCATCCTCGGCCTACTCACCCGGGAGGACGTGGGCGTGCTGCGCGACCGGCGGGAAATCGACGCCGTCGGCCATCGCATGGTGCACGGCGGCGAGCGCTTCAAGACCTCGGCGCTCATCGACGACGACGTGCTGAGCGGAATCGAGGACTGCATCGACCTGGCGCCGCTGCACAACCCACCCAACATCAAGGGGTACCGGGCGGCGCGCGAGCTGCTGGCGGTGCCGCACGTGGCGGTGTTCGACACCTCGTTCCACCAGACGATGCCGGCCGAGGCGTACCTGTACGGCGTGCCGTACGTGCTCTACCAGCGGCACGGCGTGCGGCGGTACGGCTTCCACGGCACCTCGCACCGCTTCGTGTCGCGCCGCATGGCCGAGATCCTGGGGCGGGTGGGCGACCCGACGCTGCGCGTGATCACTTGCCACCTCGGCAACGGCTGCTCGATCACCGCCATCCGCGGCGGCCGCTCGGTGGACACCAGCATGGGGCTCACCCCGCTCGAGGGGCTGCTCATGGGCACGCGCGCCGGCGACATCGACGCCGGCCTCGTGCTGCACGTCATGACCGTGGAGGAGCTGGGGATCTCCGAGGCCAACGCGCTCCTCAACAAGCACAGCGGGCTGCTCGGAATTTCCGGCGTCTCCAACGACATGCGGGCGCTGCTGCAGGCCGAGTCGGAGGGCAACGAGCGGGCGCGCGCAGCACTCGACGTCTTTTGCTACCGGCTCAAGAAGTACATCGCCGCCTACGTCGGGGTGCTCGGCGGCGTTGACGCCGTGGTGTTCACCGGCGGCATCGGCGAGAACGCCGCCCCGATCCGCGCCCGCTCGGTGGCCGGCCTCGAGGCCATTGGCCTGCGCCTGGACCCCGAGCGCAACGCCGCGGCCCGGGCGGTGGAGGCGGAGGTCTCGGCCGACGGCAGCCCCGGCAAGATCTGGGTTATCCCCACCAACGAGGAGCTGCTCATCGCCCGCGACACGATGCGCATCGTCTCGGGCTTGCCGCCGGAGTAGGGGGTCGCCCGGCAGGCTGGTTGGCTGTTCACGGAGGTCAGTTGTCAGCAGGCAATGCACAGGGTTCGAGCCTGTCCTGCGAGACCCCGTCCACTGGACGTGGCTAAGCCAGCGCCTGCGCCCAACTCGCCAGGACCCAAAGTGAGGGCCAGCGCGTCAAGCACCGCCTTGACGCAATCGGACCGATTCCCTACATTCCGCGCTTCGGTAGGAGGCTCGAGATGCTGTTTGTCTTGAACATGATCCTCGTGGCAGAGCCAGCCAGTGGCGTGAACGCTGACCCAGACGGCTCTATCAGGCCGCGTCTGTATCGCTGTACCACGCAATGCTGATCGACGGCGGATTCCCGGCCAGTTGTATTCCCTCCACCCACCCCAAGAGCCCCGATCTGTCTTTCAACGCTCTTGTTCCAGTCGGTAGCGATGTGAGGAACTCAAGGGTCTCCTCAAACACCATCCAGAACCCTGCCGGCTGGACCGCACTCCAGTGGACGTTCCGGGGCGAAGGGAACTCGATCACCTCGAACACCATCAACGGGGCTGGCTTCGACTGGTCCAACGGAGTCTCGAACTACGAATCGGACGGTGTCTCCGCCTGGGGGGAAACATCGATATTCAGGGCAACGTCGTAATCGATGCCACCGATCAAATGCTGGTTGCGTGGGGTGCTTCCCCGACGATCTCTGGCAACAAGGCGTACGCGATCCACAGATACGCCTATGGTGCTTTTGCATTCGACGATATCCCTTCCCACTCCGGAATCAAGATCCAGAGCAACCAGGTCTCTGTTGAGGGTGGGACAGTCGGGGTCGCCTTTGCGTTTGGATCTGCCCTGTGGCAATGCGGGCACTGCTTCCTGTCCAACTTCGCGAATGCTATTGTGAGCAACAATCAGGTCCACTTCAACTCAGGAACCTTGGGCAATGCATTCGTCGTGAACGGAGCAAAGAACCTCACGATCGACTCAACAAACACGGTTGATGGACTATCGGGATTCGCCACCCCGCAACCAGGTTGCGGCGTGTCGCAAGAGTGGATCGGTGGGAAGTTCCTGGTTGGCAGCCAGCTTGGCGCGGATAGTGCGTGTGGGAGTACGCTTAGCTTGGGCTGCCAGAACTGCTCACTGCTCGGTGGCCCGTGGACCGTCGTCGACGAGCAAGACGGCCATCAGCTCATTGGCCCGTTCCCAAGGCCCCTGCCCCCGCCCTGTGGCTACTGAGCCAGTCGTAGGACCTGCTCCCCGAAGATGGGCTGCTCCCTGCCTTGCGCTTGCTGTGCTTGGCGTGGTAGCGACCAGGGTGCTCGCCCGTCAGGCCACGCCCTGGGAGTGGGATGACCTAGTCTTCCGGCTCGCCCTCGATGTCTTCGCACCGCAATCGCAGGTGCCTCAGCCTCCTTTCTATCCCGGCTATGTCTTCCTGGGCCGCCTGGCACGGCTGATAGTCGCCGATGGCCACGCCGCGCTAACGTGGGTCAGCGTACTCGCCAGCTCCCTCGTCCCGGCGTTCTGTTACTTCGTGGCGACTGGGCTCGGTTTCTCCAAGCGAGCGGGCCTGACAGCAGGAGCCCTCCTCGCGTTCTTTCCTGCGGTGTGGTTTCATTCTGGCGTTCCCTTGTCGGACCCCACAGGTCTGGCTGCCGGTCTCGCCGCGATGGCGTTGGCTTTGCGAGCCGGCCGCAGCCCTCGCACTGCACTTCTTGCCTCCCTTGCGTTGGGTGTGGCCGTGTCGGTGCGACCACAGTCAGCGCTGCCGGCAGCCGTCACACTGGCGCTCTCGGCCTTCTCCCTCGCCCGCAAGCGGAGGCTCGCCATCATCACTGCAGCGACGATCAGCATTGCAGTGCTATACCTGGGGCCGATAGTGATTGCCGCGCGAGGGCTATCAGGTGTTGTGAGCTGGACAGCGTACCAGGCGTCGCTTGTACTTGATCACGACTCCCTGGCTGCTCATCACTGGGCGATCCCCTTCATGCTGAGGCGCTATTTCGTTGACATCTGGGCCGACCCGCTCATTGCATTAGCGATCTGGGCGCTCTTGCTTCTCGGGGTGCTCACCCTCTGGAGGGAGCAGAATCGCAAGAGCCTGAAGACCCTGTTGCTAGTGTTTCTGCCATACGCATTCCTTTCACGGGTCTTCCTCGACCCCTCCACAGCCGGACGCTGCGCGCTGCCGTATCTCCCCCTTGTCGCGCTCCTGGTGGCCCAAGGGACGAGCTGGACCGACGATCGATTGGGCTTTCGGACGCGCTCCCGGTGACCGGAGTAGTCCTGGTTGCGACGATGGGTGCGATCTCAGCGCGTGCAGTCCTCCTCGTTCACCGACTGCCCTCACCATCGGTCGTGGCTGCTCGCGCGATCCTCGACGCACAGGAGCCCCGCCCCTGCAGGGTCCCGTACTGACCGCTGATGCGAATGCACGCGCACGCCCTCTCCCCCGGTGCGGAGCTCGTCGTGGCGCGGACCACGGCAGACCTGTGCTCTACCCCCCCGACGAAAAGCCGACATGGCTGCACGGGGTGGATTCGACAAGGGCGGCAGTTGCTGGCTGGCCGGACCTCGCGTTTCTGCGCCGGGTCGGACGCGGCAGGCACTTCGAGGTGCCGTGGCGAAGACATGACGAGGCTTGTCTGGAGTTCGGGGAGGGTTTCTTCGACGCCGAGAAGACCCCCAGCGGAGGGACCTTCCGTTGGTTGGGTTCTCAAGGCGTGATCCGGTTCATGGCATCAGGGACCGATGCCCAGATCGACCTCACAGCCGACGTGCCGTTGTGGGCCTTGGACGGGCAGCCGGAGGTCGAGATGAGCATCAACGGACACCGACTGCAAAGGACTGTGGCCACGAGCACCCGGCTCGTCAACCACATCTCCCTGCCCAGAGAGCTCCTCAGAGTGTCCTCCATGAATGAAGTGGTCGTCTCAGTGTCGAAGACCTTTGTGCCGGCGGAGGTTGGAAAAGGGAGCGATCGCCGGCGGCTCGGGCTCCGTGTTCTCGACATCGCAGTCCGTCGGCCCGAGACTCCTGCGACACCGGGCTCCCCTGGGAGCCGCTAGCTCGCGAGCTCGGTCTCGTCTGGGCACGCTCCTGCCATCGGTCACATCCCTACCGGTAGGCCCACCTGCTCACGACGAGGAGCGACGTACGCCAGGCAACCAGCCGATGGAAGGGCAGCGTGGCTCGACCCCTCTTCCACACGGAAACGCACACACGGTGTCAAGGGACACCCAGATTCCCGCGCTATGACTCCCAGGGGTGTCCGTTGCCTGGGGGCGTCGTTGTCGTGATTCCCTCCTTTCTGCAAGGGGTTCGAGCAGGGGGCCTCGGAGCGGAGGCCAGGCGAGCGGAGCGAGCCTGGCCGCGGCGCAGGGGCCCCCTGCTCGTCGCGGCCAGTGAGCGCCGCGTGGCCGGCGGCGGCGTGCCGTGAGGTGGTCCCTTGGTCCGTCGGCCGGTGTGTCGTCACGCCTGGCTCCCCTTGGTCTGCACCTCCCGCAGGCGGAAGCTGCGGCCATCGATCTGCACCACGTGGCAGTGGTGCGGCAGCCGGTCGAGGATGACCGTGGCCAACATCTCGTCGCCGGCGATCATCTCCGGCCACTCACGGATCGACGTGTTCGAGGTGATGATCGTCGAGGCCCGCTCGTACCTCGACGAGAGGACCTTGAAGAGCAGGTGGGCGTCGCGGCGGTCGAGGGCCTGGAAGCCGAGTTCGTCGATGATCAACACCGCGGCGGTCCAGTAGCGCCGGCGCTGCATCCGGCGCAAGCCGGCGGCATCGTCCCGCCGCAGGTGGTCGAGCGGCTCGTCGGCCGTCATCGACGCCACCGAGAAGCCGTTGGTCACCGCCTTGACCCCGAGCCCAAGGGCGAGGAGGTCTTGCCGACGCCCGGTGGACGGTGCGCCCGGTCACCGGGCAGATGAGGCGTTGTACTCGGGCTCTGACCCGCTCGTCGGTCGCCCTCTGGAGGTCCTCCAGGCGCAGGGAACATATGTCCTGGAGGGCGCCGAGAAAGGCCCGCACATCCCGGCCCCGCCGCTCCACCTTGCCTTTGTCCGACGCCGTGCGGACTCGGCCGGGGTCGACGACGAAGCCGAGCTGCCGGGCGTACGAGGCATACCCCTCCTGGAGCCGCGCCCACCGCCCGGCGCCCCAGGCCACCGCCGTCCGCACGTTGTAAAGCCGCACGGTCCACGGGATGCCCCCAAGCCTGCTGAACGCCTGGTTGTGCCCGCTCAACCACCACAGCAGGTTCCTCGACAACGCCCAGATGACGGCGAACATCCGCGAGTGCGACAGGGTCACCACGAGGGCGTCACGCGTGGTCCGGCCACCCAGCTCCTCGACCCGCACCGGCAGACCCTCGAACCAGTCCACCTGCGCCTGGGCGCCAGGCTTGGTCTCGACCCGCCGGATCGGCCGCAGCCGCGGCGGCGCCATCCGCCGCCGCACGTACCGCAGCACGGCCTTGTAGCTACCGTCATACCCGTGCTCCGCCACCAGCACCTAGTACAGCCGCCGCACGGCTTCGGGCCGCTCACCCTCCTCCTGCTGTGTATCCAGCCACGGCTCGATCACCCCCTGCCACGCCGCACAGCTCTCGGCCTGCCGTCGCCGCCCGTCTTCGTCTCCCTTCTCCCGCCGCCGCACTCGGGATCGCACCGTGCTCTCGTCCACCCCGAACTCTCGCGCCACCACCCGCGTGCTCCACCCTTTCTCCCGCAACACGTCCATCACCACCAGGTCCCTCTCTCGGAGCTTGGCCATCTCTCTCCCAGGCGCCTTTTCCCGCACGCCCCGCAGAGTGTCGACCAGCTCCCGCCGTGCGGGAATCTGGATGTCCCCTACGACCTACCTATACCCTGGATTCCTACAACGAGCGGAAGGTCCACGAGGAGGAGCGGCTGGACGGGAAGTACCTGATCGTGACGAGCGACGACTCGCTCTCGCCGGAGGACGTGGCCCTGGGCTACAAGCAGCTCGCCGAGGTCGAGCGGGCGTGGCGGACGATGAAGTCGGAGCTCGAGATCCGGCCGATGCACCATCGCAAGACGGAGCGCATTCGGGCGCACGTGCTGCTGTGCTGGCTGGCGTTGCTGCTGGTGCGGCTGATCGAGGTGACGTGCACGCAGACGTGGCCGCGGGTCCGCCAGGAGATGGACCGGCTGCACCGAGGGGTATTCGAAACCAGGTCGGGCCGGTTCGTGCAGCGCACGGAGCTGACGGCGCTGCAGCACGAATACCTCAAGGCGATGCAGGTGGCGCCGCCGCCGCGGTTCGAGCGGATCGAGGCGAAGGCGCGGCGAAAGGCCAGCGCCAAGGCTACGGCGTAGGCCGACGGCGCCCGCAGGACCTCTGGCTGTAGTCACACGCGCACATTTCGGCAAAGGGTCGATTCGTCAATGCTGGTGCGCCTTGTCGCCCAGTCGCGTCTGACCACCCGTGTGGAAGACGGGAGAAACCGTCGCACAAATAGCACCTCGAGTTCGAAGTCCTAAAAAAACCGGCCCCCAGAAAGGGGACGGGTGTGTGTTCGCGTGTAACGAGGTTACCGAGGTTGTGGGGGCTCGTGCTGGGCCGGTTCTTCCATGTGTCCTTTGATTTCTTGCAGCTCTTTGTAGTCCTTGCCTTTCTCCTCCGGTTGGCGCCACTCCTTGGGATGCAGGTAGGTGCCTTGCTCCTCTGGTGGCTTGACCTCTTCCACCGGAATGCGGTGCGCCTCAGCAAAGGGGTCCTTGCGGATACCCGTCACTTGCCAGGAAACTTCCACGTTCGCCATATTTGTGCGAATCACAAAACGGTTGTTCTTGATTTTCTCTTCCACGATGGCTTGGGCAAAGCGGCCAATGACCGTGAGCTGGTAGCGGAAGTCTTTGTTTAAAGCTTCAAACCATTCGGGAAGCTCCACCACGGCGCGACCTTCTTCGTTGGTGATCACCACCCCGTCGTAAACGTTTTTCATATCCGGTGACTCCACGAAGGAGTGGTACAGGTACTTGTGCTCAGGATCCAAGGGGTGGTCAATCTTGAAGGAGCCCCCACCTTTGGAAAGCGTGCCGGTGACGTGGACCTTGCCGTTGAAATAGCCGGCGTAGCCGGAAGAACTATATCCACGCACACCGTTGGCGTTTGTGCCGTTGTCGGCTACGCCGTAAACACCCCTGCCGTCTGTTTTGTCGGACTGTCCGTAAACTCCGTTTGTGCCACCCGACGTATAGCCGTACACGCCGTAGCCGGAGGAGCTTACGCCGCGCACGCCGTTACCTGACCCCGCATTCGCTACCGAAAACGCTGAGAGGATGTAGCTTGTGCTCCCACTGTAAGGCAAGGTCAAGCCACCTTGGGCATCCGCATCCCACGCCACCGCGCTGCCGTTGTACTTGAGCACCTGACCGCTGCTGGCGCCGCTCCCCGAAATCTTCGCTGCCGTGACCGAAGCGTTCGCCAAATCCGCTGTCGCCACCGCGCCGTCGGCGATCATGGCGCTGGTGATCCCACCGGTGGCCACCGAAAGCGTCACATCCCCACTGGTGCCACCACCGCTCAACCCCGCCCCAGCGTTCACCGCCGTAATGTCACCGCTCCCTTGCGCATCCGCATCCCACGCCACCGCGCTGCCGTTGTACTTGAGCACTTGCCCGCTGCTGGCACCGCTTGGGGAAACCTTCGCTGCTGTGACCGAAGCGTTCGCCAGATCCGCCGTCGCCACCGCGCCGTCGGCGATCATGGCGCTGGTGATCCCACCGGTGGCCACCGAAAGCGTCACATCCCCACTGGTGCCACCACCGCTCAACCCCGCCCCAGCGTTCACCGCCGTAATGTCACCCCCACCACCACCAGGCGTGGCCGCAATCGTCAGCGTCTGCCCACTGGGCGTGATGCTGACGTTGGAGCCAGCGGCCAAGGTGACGTTCCCCGTGAGGTTGTTGAGCTTCTTCACCGCTGCGCTGTCCGCCAAATCCACCGTCTGCACGCTGCCATCGGCAATCTTGCTGGAATCCACGCTGCCATTGGCCAGCATGGCGCTGGTGATCCCACCGGTGGCCACCGCAAGCGTCACATCCCCACTGGTGCCACCACCGCTCAACCCCGCCCCAGCGTTCACCGCCGTAATGTCACCCCCACCACCACCAGGCGTGGCCGCAATCGTCAGCGTCTGCCCACTGGGCGTGATGCTGACGTTGGAGCCGGCGGCCAAGGTGACGTTGCCCGTGAGGTTGTTCAGCTTCTTCACCGCTGCGCTGTCCGCCAGCATGCTGGCCGTGACCCCGCTGGTGGCAATGCTCACGGTATCGGCATCCACCGCAACCCCTGCTCCTGCACCCACGTGCAAGGTCACGTTCCCCGAAGTACCCCCTCCGGTCAAACCTTGCCCTGCGGTCACACCGGTGATGGTGCCGCTGCCACCACCGGAGTTTTCCGCCAGGAGGCTGTCCGCGTAGTGCATCTCCACCGTGGAAGGATCATCGCTGCCGTTGGCAATGGAAGAGCCAAAGGCAATGACCTTGCCTGCGCCTGCCGTCACCTCCACCTCCACTTGGTGGTTGGCCATGGCTGTAGCAAATAAGCTCCACACGTTGTTTTGCCTTTGCTCCCGCGGGCCCAGGCTCCAGGTTTTGCTGGCCCCCACCTGGGCGCCGGTTTCATCCACAAGCCGTAAGGTGACGGTGCAACTGTTGCCTGTGGTTTCCACCACCCCCACGTTGAAGCGGAAATCCGAGACGTTTTTGTCGGCAGAGGTTTGCCTGACCCCCACCACCCGCGTCTTTTCTCCAGGCCCAATGGCAAAAGAAGCGGGAACTCCCGCAAAGAACTGCCCTGTGGAGTCGCGCTCGCCGGCTGTGGGGGCTTTGGCGTAAATGCGGGAAGAAACCAGCACTTTTTGGTTTGAGGTGATGCGCAACGCACCAAAGGTGGCCTGGGCAAACATGAGCTGCACGGCGTTGTCGTAGCGTTTCACATCGCCTGGCGGGATGGTGTCGGTAAAGGAGGCAGGGGCGGGGTTAGGCTGGCGTTTCAAGAGGTAAAAGGCGACGTTGGCGGGGGAGGTGTTGGGGTTGTAGACCCACACCGTGGTGTACCACGGGGCCACACCCACCGCCGAGCCCACCGAGGGGAGGTACATGTCCGTGCCGGCAAAGCCAGCAAAGGACGGTACGGCCACAACGGCGAGCGCTATGGTCAAGCTTAGGACAAAAACTCTACGAGCCACACAAGGCCTCCTCTCCGGCCAACGTTGCCGTCCCCTGACAACACTTTGTAGCGCCCCCATGAGGAGGCGGCAGCAAGGCCAATCCAGGACAAAAAATAAACGCCGTTTCTAGTTGTGTCAAGGACCCCTCTTCCACACCAGCCCTTTCGGAATTAGGGGTGGTGCGGATGGCGGCGAGGCTGATTGGGGTTAGTCATGCTCTCTGAATGGCAGCTTGGCGAATTTTCGGGGACGAGGCGATGAGCCCGGTGGAGCCGGGGTCAGGCAAGGGAGGCATGTCGTGGGAGGGATTTGGTGGTGCGAGGTGGGAGGTTAGCTAGCTGCTATCCGGAGGCGAGGGGCGGCCGAGGGCGAGCCAGAAGAGGAAGTGCAGCTCGATGGCGGTTCGGGGCTGGTGGGTGCCGCGGTGGAGATAGCGGAGGCGGTAGAGCCGTTCGATCATGATGGCCAGACAGACCACCAGCCAGGTGGCGACCACGCTGGTGGGCGTATGGTGGCGGATACGCTCGAGGCCGTAGCGGTTCTTGCCGTCATTGAACGCGCCGTTCTCGATCTGCCAGCGGCTCTTGGCCATGCGGTAGAGCGCGCGGGCGCCGACGTGGCTGGTTGAGAAGTCGGTGAGCCAGAAGGCCTCGACCACCGCACCACCTGGTTTGTGCTGGCGATAGCGGAGCACGCGGACTGACGGCCAGGCGAGCGAATCCCAAGGATCGAAGTCGTCGGCATCCCAGACCTCGACCACGTCGCGGTCCTCGCGAAAGGACAGAGTTGGAGGCATCGTGGCGAATCGAGCTTGGGCTGCCGTGTGTAGAGTCGGCAGGTTCCCCTTCAAGCGAGCGACGACGTGCAAGCCGCAGGCATTGGCCGCATGAAGAAACGGCGCCACCGCATAGGCCCCGTCACCGACCACGTAGGAGGCGTAACGGCGACCGAGCCGGCTGACGGCACGCTGGAGCAGTCGCGTGCTGGTTGGGAGCTCACCTTCGCCGGGATGCTGGGCCTCGACGTCAAACGGCAGCACCAGACCAGTACCCACGATGCTGATCAGCGAGAAATGGTGGACATGCCCGACCGGCTGACCCTCGGCATCGGTCCGCGGGTGGCACAACGCACAACCGCCCCGCTCACTCCGAGCTGCCCCTGTCCCGTCGAGCGCCAGCCCGATGAAGCGGGACGCATCGAAAGCCTTGTTCCGCTTGACCCGGCGCACCACCCCGATCGCTGCGCTGCGGAGCACCTCCAAGTCGAGGCGTTCAGAGAAGTACGCCAGGGCGTCATCGCCAAAGCGACGACTCACGCCCAGCCTACGGCGCGCGGCCGAGCGAACCAGCCGCTCAACACTATGGAAGCTGCCGTACCGGAGGACCTCCGCCGCAAGCTGAGCCCACATGAGATCCGCAGCAGGGATCTGTCCCTGCCGCCGGCCGTCACCGGGCTGCTGGAGGAACGACTGCAGCCCAAGACAGCGGCAGGCGAACCGCTTCAAGCCAAGTAGTGATGGCGCGCTCAGAGCCGCTGCTTACGACGCAAGACCAGGAGCTGGGCGTTGGCAGCCAACACCTCGTCCACGGCCTGCTTGAACTCACGGCCGACCTCGACCCGACGCGAGACCTCGTCAAGCCAGTCCTTGGGGATCCGGAGCACATGCTTCGTGCCCCTGACCATGAAGGTCAGGCTCCAGCTTGGATGCCCCTCCCCCGAGGCACAGCGGCAATTGACCTTGCCGCAGCGAGAGTGGGACAAGGCCAGGGAACCAGGGAGCGCCTCGGGAGGGATCTTGAAGCGGCGCAGGAGCTCGCCCTTGCGTTGCCTGAGGCGAGCGGCGTGTGGGCCTTTGGGTTCTTGGATCATCTTGCTGTACTGCTACAGCCAGATTCACCGAGAGTCAACCCTCGCCAGGGTTTGCGAAAATAGAAACCCCCACTCCATTCACCCAAACCTACGCCTCTGCTGTTCTACCCCTTGGCAACCTGACTATCGGTTCCGAAACGGCTGCTTCCACACGGAAACGCACACACGGGCCTGCTTCGAAATCGCAAGTGACGCATTTGGGGGGGATGTTGCCCCTCGTACGGGGGCTCGCGGAGCTTGAACGTCGGAAACACACGGCACCGAAGTGTGGGGTTGACATAGGCGCTATCACACGCCTTGTAGGAGTCATGTACCTGCGGATCACCTCCCGCACCAACAAGGACGGCTCCAAGGCCTCCTACGTCCAGCTCGCACACAACCGCCGCGACCCCAAGACCAAGACGCCCAGGGCCGAGATCCTTTTCAACTTCGGTCGCCGCGAGGAGGTCGACCTCGAGGCGCTGCGCCGGCTGGTCCGCTCGATCACCCGTTTCCTGGGTCCCGAGGACGAGCTCAAGGCGGCCACCTCGGCGGTCGAGGGCGAGCCAGTCCGCTTCATCGAGAGCCGTCCCATGGGCGCCGCCTGGCTGCTGCGAGGGCTGTAGGAGCGGCTGAAGATCGACCGTGATCTTCGCCAGGTCGCGGCCAGCCATGGTGTGAAGCTCCCCGCCTGGGTTGAAGGGGCGATCTTCGGCATGGTCGCCAACCGGGCGCTCGACCCCTGCTCCAAGCATGCACTCCCCGACTGGCTCGAGACCTTGGTGGCCGCAGCCGGCGTCCCGGCCGACACCTATGACGAGGCGCTCTACCGGGCCATGGACCTGCTGCTCGGGGCCGAGGAGGAGCTGCAGCGGGCCGCGTTCTACTCGACCGCCGACCTGTTCAACCTCGAGGTCGACCTGTTGCTCTACGACACCACCAGCTCGTACTTCGAGATGGAGGACGACGACGAGGAGCGGATCGAGCGCGAGCAGTGCTGGCAGGCGGCCGACGCCGGGCTGGGTCCGGAGCCGATCCGTCCCCGTCCTCAGGTGGTCAACGAGCCGCCGTTCCGGTTGCCCGGCCGCTCGAAGGACCATCGGCCGGATCGGGCGCAGGTCGTGGTCGGCCTGGCGGTGACCCGGCACGGGATCCCGGTGCGCTGCTGGACGTGGCCAGGCAACACCAACGATGCCACCACGGTGGCCGAGGTCAAGCGCAGCCTGGCAGGGTGGCGGCTGGGGCGGGTGGTGGGGGCGGTGGACCGGGGTATGGTCTCGGCGGACAACCTTCGGGAGCTGCGCCGGGGTGGCGCCCACTACATCGCCGGTGAGCGCATGCGGGCCGGTATGCCGGCGGTGGAGGAGGCGCTGGCGCGGCCTGGGCGGTACCAGCAGGTGCGGGACAACCTCGAGGTCAAGGAGATCGTCGTCGGTGAGGGCGAGGCCCGCACCCGCTACGTGCTGGTGCGCAACCCGGCGCAGGTGGCGCGGGACCGGGAGGAGCGGGAGCGGACGCTGGGACGCATCGATGCGGCGATCGCGGCGTTGCCCGACGAGGGGGCCGCGCACACCAAGGCGGTGTGTGCGCTGCTCACCCATCCGACCCTGGGGCGGTACCTCAAGCGGGACCGGCGCGGACGGCTGCAGATCGACCGGGCGAAGGTCAAGGCCGAGGAGCGGCTGGACGGGAAGTACCTGATCGTGACGAGCGACGACTCGCTCTCGCCGGAGGACGTGGCCCTGGGCTACAAGCAGCTCGCCGAGGTCGAGCGGGCGTGGCGGACGATGAAGTCGGAGCTCGAGATCCGGCCGATGCACCATCGCAAGACGGAGCGCATTCGGGCGCACGTGCTGCTGTGCTGGCTGGCGTTGCTGCTGGTGCGGCTGATCGAGGTGACGTGCACGCAGACGTGGCCGCGGGTCCGCCAGGAGATGGACCGGCTGCACCGAGGGGTATTCGAAACCAGGTCGGGCCGGTTCGTGCAGCGCACGGAGCTGACGGCGCTGCAGCACGAATACCTCAAGGCGATGCAGGTGGCGCCGCCGCCGCGGTTCGAGCGGATCGAGGCGAAGGCGCGGCGAAAGGCCAGCGCCAAGGCTACGGCGTAGGCCGACGGCGCCCGCAGGCCCTCTGGCTGTAGTCACACGCGCACATTTCGACAAAGGGTCGATTCGTCAATGCTGGTGCGCCTTGTCGCCCAGTCGCGTGTGACCACCCGTGTGGAAGACGGGCTCGACCTTGTGGCTACTCCGCCGGGTGCAGGGAGACGAAGTCGCGGGCGATGAGGGACGCGATCAGGTCGCGACGTTCGGGCGAAAGCGCGGTCGCGGTGAGTCGCTCGAGAAGGCGCTGCCGGCCGACGAGCCCGTGACGGATGGCAGCCTGCACGAACTCGACCTCTCGGGGCTGTTGCGTGGCCACACGTCGGCCGCGATCGATCGGAGGAGCTCTGGCGGAGCGTCGGGGAACTGCACCAGGATCGCCTGGCTGCCGATGGCCACGATCTCGTCGTCGTCGGCGACCGTGGCCGCCGCGCGGATGAGGTGCTCCAGCTCGGCGCGTGTCACTGCGACCTCCCCCGCAAGCTACGCAGGATCGCCCAGCGGGTGCGGGGGTCGAGGGCGCCGGCGAACGGCGAGCACTGTCGCAGGTCGCTGGCTCGCTCGCTCGGGTCGACCAGCATGGCGACGATCTGATCGAGCGGCTTCGCGAGGACCTCCCGCCATGCATCCGCCCACCGGGGGGCGATGCTGCCGCAACTCGCCACCGCTCGAGCCGCTGCCTGGCGTCCTCGAGCAGCCCGGGTTCGGAGGCCAGCCGCCGCGCCACCTCCCGGTGAAGCGCCAGCCCCCGTTCCTCCGCGGTCCTGTGTGTCACCGGCTGCATGACCGGAGTATAGCGGCGAGCCGGTCAGTGGCAGCGCGGGAAGCCGGGGCGCTTCGGCAGTTGCTGCGGGCTTTCGCGAGCTCGGCGAGGAGCACGAGGGTACAATCCACCCCCGAGGAGAGCGTCATGCGCCGCGAGATCCGCTTCCACAACACCTTGCATCGCCAGCAGGAGGTCTTCCAGCCGCTCGAGCCCGATCACGTGCGCATGTACACCTGCGGCCCCACGGTCTACAACTTCGTGCACATCGGCAACCTGCGCACGTTCCTGTTCGAGGACGTGCTGCGGCGGGCGTTGCTGGAGTTCGGCTATCGCGTCACGCAGGTCATGAACCTCACCGATATCGACGACAAGACGATCAAGGGGGCCAGCGCGGAGGGGCTGTCGCTGCGCGAGTTCACCGACCGCTACATCCAGGCGTTCTTCGCCGACATCGACACCTTGCGGGTGCAGCGCGCCGAGCACTACCCGCGCGCCACCGACTACATCCCCGAGATGGTTGCGCTGGTGCGCCGCCTGAACGCCAACGGCCACACCTACTTGCTCGACGGCTCGACGTACTTCCGCATCTCGACGTTCCCGCGCTACGGGCGACTGTCTGGGGTGCAGCTCGAAGAGGTCAAGCCGGGTGCCCGCGTCGACACCGACGAGTACGAGAAGGAGGACGTGCGCGACTTCGTGCTGTGGAAGGCACCCAAGGAAGGGGAGCCGGTGTGGGACACCGAGCTGGGCCCCGGGCGGCCCGGCTGGCACCTCGAGTGCTCGGCAATGAGCACGACGCTGCTCGGCGAGTCGTTCGACATCCACACCGGCGCCGTGGACAACATCTTCCCCCACCACGAGAACGAGATCGCCCAGTCGGAAGGGGCGACCGGAAAGCCGTTCGTGCACACCTGGCTGCACGCCGAGCACCTCATCGTCGAGGGCGAGAAGATGGCCAAGTCGAAGGGCAACTTCTTCACCCTTCGCGACCTCCTCGAGCGCGGCCACGATCCGGTGGCGATCCGCTACCTGCTCATCTCGGTCCCGTACCGGCAAAAGCTCAACTTCACCTTCGACGGCCTGGCGGGCGCCGAGTCGGTGCTCAGGCGCATCGAAAACACCCTGCGCCGGCTGGCCCACACACCGGCCGCAACCGGCGAGGGCGCGCTCGCTGCCGCGGAGGTGGACGCCTTCGAAGGCGAGCTGCTGGACAGCCTCGCCGACGATCTCAACACGGCCCGCGCCTTGGCGGCGTTCCATGTCCTGCTGACCAGAGTCAACCAGGCGCTGGACGGGGGCGGCATCAGCGCGAGGGTGCGCGCCCGCCTCGAGGCCGCGCTGGCACTGGTGCAACGCACCCTCGACATCCTGCCGGCCGGCAAGCAGACCTCGGATGACGCTGCCGAGATCGACGCCCTGGTCGCCGAGCGCACCGCCGCCCGGCGGGCGCGCGACTTCGCGCGAGCCGATGCCATCCGCGCCGAGCTGGCGGCGCGCGGCATCGTGCTCGAGGACACCCCTCACGGCACGGTCTGGCACCGACAGTAGGCCGGTCCGGTGAGCGAGGTCCCTTCACGGCGGCGAGGGGCGGGGCGCAACGCGGCGCTCATCGGCGCCGGGATTTCCGCCTCGCGGCTCGTGGGGTTCGTGCGCGAGCGGGTGTTCGCCCACTACTTCGGCAACTCCGACGCCCTCGACGCCTTCCGCACCGCCCTCAAGGTCCCGAACATCCTGCAGAACCTGTTCGGGGACCAGGCGATCTCGGCCTCGTTCATTCCCGTGTACACACAGCTCTGGGAGCGCGACCGCGACCCGGAGGAGGCGCGGCGCGTGGCCTGGACCGTGGGTTCGCTGCTGGCGCTCACGATGGCCGTGCTGGTGCTGGCCGGGGTGCTCGCGACGCCGCTGCTCATCGATCTCATCGCGCCGGGGTTCGAGGGCGCCAGGCGCGACCTCACCATCCGCCTCGTGCGGATCGTCTTCCCCGGGATCGGGCTGCTGGTGCTCGCCGCCTGGTGCCTGGGGGTGCTCAACTCCCACCGCCGGATGTTCCTCCCCTACATGGCGCCGGTGCTGTGGAACCTGGCGATGATCGTCTCGCTCGTGTGGTTCGCGGACGGCCGCGACCAGGGAGAGCTGGCGCGCATCCTCGCGTGGGGCGCCGTGGCCGGCTGCGCCCTGCAGCTCGGCGTGCAACTGCCGGGGACGATCCGGCTGCTCGGCGGCTTGCGGGTGCGCATCGGATTCGCCTCGCAGCACGTGCGCACCGTGGTGCGCAACTTCCTGCCCGCGCTCGGCGGGCGCGGCGTCAACCAGGTGGCGGCGTACGTCGACCACGTCATCGCCAGCTTCCTCGGTTCGGGCGCCGTCTCGGCGCTCGGCTTCGTGCAGGACTTTTACATGCTGCCGGTCTCGGTGTTCGGCATGGCCAACGCCAACGCCGAGCTGCCCGAGATGTCGGCCGAGGTGGGGGAGGGCGAGGCCGCGGCCGAGCGCGCCCGCGCCCGGCTCGTGGCCGGCCTGCGGCGGGTGGCGGCGTTCGTGATTCCCTCGGTGGTGGCGTTCATGGCGCTGGGGGACAGCATCGTCGCCCTCGTCTTCCAGACCGGCGCGTTCCGCCGCGCCGACGTGGTGTGGGTGTGGACGGTGCTCGCCGCCGCGAGCGTTGGGCTGCTCGCCGTGACGATGGGCCGCATGTACGCCTCGGCGTTCTGGGCCCGGCACGACACCCGCACCCCCTTGCGCTTCGCGCTCGTGCGCGTGGCGATCGGCGCCGGGCTCGGCTGGCTGCTGGCGCTGCAGGCGCCCGGCTGGCTCGGGCTCGATCGGGGCATGGGGCTCGCTGGCCTGACGCTCGCGTCGGCGCTGGCCGGCTGGGTCGAGCTGGGGCTGTTGCGGCGCGCCCTCGCCCGGCACCTGGGCCGCGTGGTTCTGCCGCTCGGGTTCGCCGCCAGGTGTTGGGGTGCCGCGCTCGGTGCCGCCGCCCCGGCGTTCGGCGCCAAGCTCCTGCTGGCACCGCTCCACCCCGCTGCGTCGGGCACGCTCGTGTGCGGCGCGTTCGGCCTCGGCTACCTCGCGCTCGCCTCGTGGCTCGGCATTGTCGAGGTCACCGCTCTCCTGGCCGCGCTCAGGAAGAGGTAGGAGCCGGGTCACCCACCCAACCAGAGGCGAGGGGAAAGCCGCTGCCTCGGCAGCGGTCACCTCACGGGCTGGACGACGCCGCCCGACGCGTGGTAGCGGTCGAGCACGGGCTCCATCTCGGCGCGGATGGCGGCGAGAGACCGGCCGGAGCGGGCCGCGAAGAACGCCGGCCAGTCCGCCACCGAGAAGAAGGCGCCGTCCTCGCCCGCGGGTGGGGCCTTCGAACCGCACGCGAGCGGCGAGCGGTAGTTTCGCGGCGCCACGATGCGCGCGAGCATCCGCCGGCAGCGGTCGCCGACCGAGAAGAGCTTCTGGACGGACATCATCGGTGGAGTGGCGCCTGCCGTGCCGGCGAGCGGCGAGCCCTCGCACTCGCTCCACGTCTGCCGCGCATCCCCGAGGTGCGCGAGCAGCAGCGGGACGGCTGCGAGGCCGGCCGCGACGAGCCGGTTTTCGTCGGCGCGCTTGGCGTCCGGGTCGACGTTCTGGTCGGCGAGCCGCTCGACGAGCAAAGGCAGCTCGCCGACGGCGGGGACGCAGACGACGGCGTGCACGTCGAGGGCGTGCTCGACCCACGTCTCGTCGGCCTTGGGCGGCGGCAGCCCCGGCCGCTTCGGGCCCCCGCGGGCCTCGACGACCACACCGCGGAGCACCATCGGCCCCCGACACGGCAGGCCGCCGGCGATGTGGGCGACGATTTGCTGCCCGTCCTCGAGGTCCACGTACTCGGGGAGCTTGCCGGGCACGCTGCCGACGAGGTGCTGCCAGATCGCCACCGCCGGCCGTGCCTCGAGCTCCACCTGCTGCCCCACGTGCAGCGCCAGCCTGATCCGCACGACGCCCTCCTCTTCGGCGGCCAGCGCCGACCCAGCCAGCGCCGCCGCGGTCACCGCCAGCCACCATCGTGCCCTGCCCATGCCCGGCTCCCTGTGACAACTCTACGCCCCTTGCCCCACACCTCTGCCGCTCCTGGCAGACAAGCGTCCGGGAGCGGGGCTGGGACATCCCGAGACGACCGATCGGGACCCACCTCGAGCTGGTGCGGAGGCTGGCATGAGCGCACCCAGCGACCTGGACCCACAAGAGAGGCCTGCTGACCGACGTCGGCGTCGAGTTCGCCGCGCACATTTGCTGCCCGAGCTGTCGAGCGGGGCGTGAGGGGGACGGCGCCGTTGTCCGGCTTGCTTGACCTGGTGTTGCAGACCGGGCGCAACGCGCGTGAGGGGCCGCCGGTCAGGGACGCGTCAGCCCGAGGCTGGCCAGTGTGTCGTCGCTCACCAGGCCGTCCTCGGTCCACCCCTGCACGCGGTAGTAGGCGTCGAGGATTTCGGCGTGGAAGTCGGGGTCCACGCGGCGGCCGGCCTTGGGGCCGCGGCTGAGGGGCACGGTGAGCTTCGGCGGGATGAAGGCGTCGTAGGCGCGGGTGCGGCCTTGCAGGTTGTTGAGCAGCCGCTCCAGGGTCACGATCCGCCGCCCGCACGCTTCCTGCTCCTCTGCCGTATAGCGCAGGCCAGTGAGGGCGTAAATGAGATCCAGGAAGGTGTCGGTGGTGGTCGACTGCGGGAAGAAGTCGCACAGCCCCATCGAATCGACGATGGCCTTGCCCCACTGGCTGTTGGCCACCACCGCGGCGATCTCGGCCCCGCCCGAAAGCCCCGCCTCCTCGGCCTGCACCGTCCAGGCGTAGGTGTGGTCCCCTCGCCCGCGGTTGGAGGTGGCGTAACACGTGTGCATGGCAGGGAACGCCTTGGGCGCGATTCCCGCGTACCCGAGCCCGGCGTAGGCCGTGGTGAGACACCACATCACGGCATCGCGGGCCGAGTCGCCGACGCGCCGCAGAATCTCCGCCGCGATGTCGTCGGTGGCCCGCGCGAAGACTTCCCCCATCGGGCCGCTGCGATAGGCGACGGCCTCGACCGCCGCGGCGAACGCCTCGGCATCCCCGAACGGGAGGCTCGAGCCCAGCGAAGCGAGCACGCCCTTCTCGTCGAGGTCCATCGCTGCCGCGACCAGCGCCGCGGTGGTCATGGTGTCGAGGCCGACCTCGTTGCACAGGTGGTTGAGGCGGACGAGCGCCGAGCGGTCGGTGATGCCGCAGTTGATGAACAGCGCCGCGGTCTCGAACTCCGGCCGGGGGTACAGCTCCCCATCGTCGCCCTTCACGAGGCGTGAGCACAGCACGCTGCGGCAACCGGTGCACACCTTGTATCTGGCCGCGATCTCGAGGAGCGCGCCGGTGCTCACCTTTTCGAACGCCTTCGGGTCGAAGTGGCCCTCGTCGTAGTTGTGCCACGGGAGGTAGCCGCCGTCCGTGCCGAGGTACCCCCCGTGGAACGCCCGGTCGAGCCACCACGTCGTCCCGGTCGTCGGCCTGAACGAGACCGTGGCCGAGCTGTCGGCCAGCTTCTTTCGCATTGCCTCGTCGAGGGCCTTCATGCTCTCGTCGAAGAGGGCTCGATCGTGGTAGCGCGTTTCGGCCGAGCCGGCGACCGAGACGGCCACGAGGTTCTTGGAACCGAACACCGCGCCGCCACCGCCGCGGCCGAAGTTGCGGTCGCAGTCGGTGGTGAGGCACGCGTACGGGACCTGCGCCCAGCCCGCCGGCCCCACGTACACCGAGGCCGGCTTGCGGCCCGGGAGCAGCTCGGCGAGGCGGGCGTTGAGGGCGGCCGACCGGAGCGGGACGCGCCGCCCGTGCCGTTCCTCGAAGAGGTCGGGGCCGGCCTCGAGGATGCGGACCTGGCCGTCCACGACCTCGATCCGGACCGGTCGCTCGGCCCGACCGTCGATGACGATCTGGTCGACGCCCGCGGCCTTGAGCCGGGTCGCAAACGAGCCGCCGATGCTGGAGTGGGTGATGAGGCCGTACACCGGCGGGAGGCCTGCCTCGGGAGGCACGACCGAGCGCGTGAACGGGCTGAAGAACGTCAGCGAGCCGCGGCTGGCAGTGTGGATCTTGCTGCCGACCAAGGCGGCGCAGCCGAGCACGATCCGGCTTTCGGGGGCGAGCGGGTCAGTCACCGGGTGCCCGAGCTCCCGGACCCGCTCGGCGAGCAGGAAGGCGCCGAGCCCGCGGCCGCCGAAAAACTCCTTCTCGGCCCTGGGGTCGCTGTCCCTCACCTCGACGCGGCCGCTCGTGAGATCCACGAACGCCCACCGGCCGTTGCATCCGCACTTCGCGCCGTCGCTCATGCTCGAGTTCCTTTCGTGGTGTCGGCCCGGCCAGCTGCTTGCGGTCAGGCCGTGGTCCGATGGATGTCGAGAAGGTCGGCCAGGATCGCGAACCCGGTTTCGCGCCGGCCGGCGCCAGCGCCCACCACCGTGATTTCGCCGAGGAGGTCGGTGGCGAACTGCGCGGCGTTGGTGGCCCCCATCACGGAGGTGAGCGGGTTGGCCAGCGGCAGCGCCTGGGGGCCAACCGAGCCCACGACCCTGTCGCCCTCCTGTCGCACGCTTCCGATCAGCTTCCAGCGCTTGCCCTCGGCGGCGGCCCGGCGGATGTCGTCGGGAGTGAGCGAGGTGATGCCCACTCGCGCGATGTCCTCTTTCCTGAGGCGCCCGCCCATGAAGACGTTCGACAGGATGAGCACCTTGCCCATGGTATCGAACCCCTCGACGTCGCCGGTCGGGTCCGCCTCGGCGTAACCGAGTTCCTGGGCCTTGCGCAGCGCCTCGGCGTACTCCTGGCCCTTTTCCATCTCGGTGAGGATGAAGTTGGTCGTGCCGTTGAAGATGCCGCGGATCTCGCGGATCTCGCAGCCAGCCAGGTTCCTGGTGCCGAAGCTGATCAACGGCGTGCCGGACATGACCGTGCCCTCGAAGCGGAACTGCACGTTCCTGGCTCGCGCCAGCTCCACGAGCTCCGAGTAGTGGAGAGCGAGCGGCCCCTTGTTGGTGGTGACAACGTGCTTGCCCGTCTCGAACGCCGCCTTCAGGTGCGAGGTGGCTGGCTCGCCGGTCGCCAGGTCGGTGTAGGAAGCCTCCACCACCACGGTGGCGTTCGACTCGCGGATGACGGTCAAGGCATCCCCGCCTCGCGTGCCCCCGGGGTAGCTCTCGAGTGTGCCCGCTGCCAGCTCCAAGAGCTTGCCCGCGTCCAGGCCGGAGTCGTCGCGCAGCGAGCCCTTGAGCATGTCGCACACGGCCACGACCTCGAACTCGAAGCCGTACTCGCGCCGCAGAACCTCCTTCTTTTCGACGAGGATCGACAGCAGCCCTTGCCCCACGTTGCCGAAACCGATCAGTGCCAGGCGATGCTTCATGTCATTCTCCTTAGGATAGCGCCGGTGCTCTTCGCTTCCGGGTCGCGTCCATCCGCTGCAGTGCCGCGTGGCAGTCTAGAAGCCTGCCGGAGGAATGGGAAGCCTCCCGGTCCTGTCGCCAGGTTCCCGTCAAAGTCGCGGGGGTCTGGGGAGTGGGAGGGTTCGGGCATGT
>ERZ795050.309-NODE-309-length-79111-cov-15.209396_pt1 | contig 79111 bp, 61 predicted proteins | sample MGYA00375134_ERZ795050 | MGnify/ENA primary metagenome ERZ795050 (study PRJEB30179, sample SAMN05720221) | activated sludge metagenome | isolation source: Anaerobic digester | place: Japan | collected 2015-05-26 ... | reverse complement strand
AAACGGCCCGTTTTTTCCCGCCGGGAAGGAGAAATGGGCCAAAAAGGCCCGTTTTCGAAAAACGCCCCCGGCGGGGCGCTGCGATCAGCAAATTACCCCTTTGTCATCCCTGCTTTCGGTTCTTAGGCGACGCCCCAAGGCCGGCAAGGCAATTTCCCGTTGACAGGCATCCCCAAATGAGGAATCAAGGGGGGGATCGAAATAAAACGGGAGGGAAGGGAGATGCTGGCAGGAAAGAGGATCTGTGTCATCGGGGGCGGGAAGATGGGCGGCGCCCTCGTCGGCGGCATGATATCCCGGGGCATCAAGGAGGCCGGGGAGATCACCGTGACCGATGTGGATGCCCGTCGCCTGAAGGAGTTGGGGGATCTCTACGGGGCCCTCGTCACCACGGAGGACAACAGGAAGGCCGTCAGGGATGCTCAGATCATCATCCTCGCCGTCAAACCCCAGAACATGGCGGAGGTCCTGGAGGAGATCGGCCCGGAGATCGGGGAATCCCACCTGGTCATCTCCATCGCCGCCGGTATCCCCATCCGCTTCATCACCGATCGCCTCAAGAAAGGGGTCCGCGTGATCCGGACCATGCCCAACACACCGGCCCTCATCGGCGAGGGCATGGCGGCCCTGGCCGCCGGCGAGGGGGTCACGGCTCAGGACATGGCCCTAGCCGCAGACATCTTCAACGCCGTCGGCAGATCGGTGATCGTCAAGGAAGACCTCATGGACGCCGTCACGGGGTTGAGCGGCAGCGGGCCCGCCTACGGTTTTCTCGTCATGGAGGCCCTGGCCGATGGGGGGGTGCAGATGGGCATCCCGAAGGACACGGCCATCATCCTCGCCGCCCAAACCATGCTGGGGGCGGCGAAGCTGGTGCTTAAGGGGGACCGCCACCCGGGTCAACTCAAGGACATGGTGACGTCACCCGGGGGGACGACCATCGCGGGGCTCCGCCTCCTCGAGGAGAGGGGCGTCAGGGGCGCCTTGATGGCCGCCGTCGAGGCGGCCACCCTCCGTTCCAAGGCCCTGGGGAAATAGTCTATACCTCTTCCCCCGCCCTGACCTCAGCTTTTTTCCTCGCCCCCGATCTCCTCGAGCGGCCGCGACGGGGCTTCTCGGTCGCAGTCTCGGGGGGTGTCGGCGCCGGCCCCTCCCCCTTCGCCGTTTCCGGCGGCGGGGTCTCCTGCTCCTGCGCCGAGGGCTCCACTGCGGCCGTCTTTTTGCGGCGGTGGCGGGAGCGGCGCCGGCCCTTCTTCTTGGCCGCCTCGGGGGGCGGGGCGTCCGTCTCCTCCCCCGGAGCCGGTTTGGCTTCCTGGACGTGCCTCGGCGCCTCGAGGGCCCCGGGGCCCTTATCAACCTGACCCTTCGGGGCGGGGATCTGCTCGCCCTCTTTCTCCCCTTCCGGGGCCGAATCCCGGATCACCTCCCGTTTCCGGCTCTCGATACGCGTCTCGTCCCAGGGCATGTCGGCCGCGCCGGTGATATGGATGGTCATCTCGTAGTCATACTCGAGGCGACCCAGCTCCTGCCTTTTCTGATTCAGCAGGTAGTCCGCCACCTCGTAGGGCAAGGTGACCTTCAGGTGGGAGTAGTCGCCCTTCACCGCCTGGGACTCGATCTTCCTGAAGGCGCTCAGGGCCGTGTATTCCAGCGACGGCCGCAACCCCGCCCCCTTGCAGTAGGGGCACGTCGTGTAGCTGATCTCCTGGATCGTGGACTGCTTCTTCTGCCTCGACAGCTCGAGGATCCCGAACTTCGAGATCCTCGACATCTGAACCCGGGCCCGGTCGACGCTCATGGCCTTCTTGAAGGTCTTCTCCACCTCGAGCTGGTGCTGCCGGTCCACCATGTCGATGAAATCGATGACGATCAACCCGCCGAGGTCCCGGAGCCTCAGCTGGCGCGCGATCTCTTCCGCCGCCTCGAGATTGGTCCGAAAGGCCGTCTCCTCCACGTTTCTCTTGTTCGAGGCCCGCCCCGAGTTGACGTCGATGGTGATCATGGCCTCCGTGGGGTTGATGATCAGGTAGCCGCCCGATTTCAGGTCCACCCTCTCCTGATAGATGACCCTGATTTGGTCCTCGAGGTTGTACCTGTCGAAAAGGGGCGTTTTTTCCTTGTAATGCTTGATGATCTTGAGATTTCTCGGGCTGACGGTCTTGCAGTAGGCCCGCATCTTCCGGAAGGTCTCGAGGTCGTCGACCCAGACCTCCTCGATATCCGTCGTGAAATAATCCCTCAGGGAGCAGACGCCGAAATCGCTCTCCTGGTACACCAGGGCCGGGGCCGGAACGGTCTGGATCTCTTTCTTGATCTCCTTCCACAGGCGAAAGAGGTGCTGGTAGTCCCGGTTCAACTCCTGCTTCGTCCGGTTGAGGCCCGCCGTCCGAATGATAAAACCCATCCCCTCTTCCACGCGGATCTGGCCCATGATTTCCTTCAGACGGCGGCGGTCCTCCTCGTCTTCGATCTTGCGGGAGATGCCGCAACCGCTCTTGTTGGGCATCAGCACCAGGTAACGCCCCGGCAGGGAGATGTAGGTCGTCAGGAGGGCCCCCTTCCTCTCGCTCACCTCCCTCAGTACCTGGACCACCACCTCCTGGCCCACCTTCAGGGAAGGTCGCGTTCTTTTCTCCCCCGGCGAGGACCCGCCCTCGTCGTGGCCTTCGGCGTAGTATTCCGGGCTCACGTCCCTCAGGGGCAAGAAACCGTCCTTCTTGCCCCCGTAATTGACGAAGGCGGCCTGGAGGCCCCTTTCGACCTTCATCACGACCCCTTTGTAGATGTTGCCCGTGATGGGGTCCCGCATGGCCATCCTGATGTTGTACTCGACGAGCTTGCCGTTCTCCACGATGGCCATCCGTTTCTGCTCGGGGTGAACGGCGTTGATCAGCATCACTTTGTTCATGTCTTGTCCTGTTCGTTCATGAAAAGGCGCTTACGTCCCCCTTGCCCACCCTGATGACCTCCACGCGATCGTCCACGAGACTGATGACGCTGGAAGGGGCCGCGGGGATGATACCGCCGTCGATGATTATGTCCACACAGTGTCCGAACTGTTCCTTGATGAGGGCCGGGTCGTTCATCAGCTCCCCCTCCCGGTTCTTGACACTGGTGCTGATGATCGGCTGCCCCAGTTCGCCGACGATGGCCAGGCAGGTGGGATGATCGGGGACGCGTATCCCCGTGGTCGCCCTCTTGGGGAGGATGATCTTCGGTACCAGTCGCGAGGCCTGGAGGATGAAGGTATAGGGCCCGGGGAGGAAACGGCGCATGGTCTTGTACGCGAAATCCGTCACCTGGGCGTAGCGGCTGATGTCCTTGAGGTCGGCGCAGACGAAACTCAGGGGCTGTTTCTTGCTGCGCCTCTTGATCTCGTAGATCCGTTCGATGCCCTTCTTGTTGAAGAGGTCGCATCCCAGGCCGTAGACGGTGTCCGTCGGGTAGATGATGACGCCGCCGTCACGGAGGCATTCCACGACCTTCCTCACGAGGCGCGCCTGGGGGTTCTGACTGTTGATGGAGATCAGCATCTCCGGCTCAGTATCAGAAAACGCCCCCTTTGGCAACAGGCGTCAACCTTGTTCCGCCGTCCGCTGGTCTTTGTCCAGCTTGTAATTGATGCTGTCCACCAGGGCCAGCCAGCTGGCCTCGATGACGTTTTCCGAGACGCCGATGGTGTTCCACGAGCAATCACCGTCCCGGGATTCTATGGCCACCTGGACCTTAGCCGCCGTCCCCTCGCTCCCCTCCACGATTCTTACCTTGAAGTCCGTCAGGTGCATCTCCTTGATCTTCGGATAGAATTTCAGCAAGGCCTTCCTGAGGGCGTTGTCGAGGGCGTTGATGGGGCCGTTGCCCTCCGCCGCCGTGACCTCCTCCTCCCCCGCCACGGAGACCTTGATAATGGCCTGGGCCTGGGAGGGGTGATGGGCCGTCTTGGAGGAGATGACCTGGAAGCATTCCAGAACGAAGGGGTCCCTGAAGACACCGGCCCCCTTGCGGATCAACAGCTCCAGGGAACCCTCGGCGGCGTCGAAGGTATATCCCTCGTCCTCCATCCTCTTGATCTCCGAGACGATCCGGCGGCTGATCCCATTGTCGTCGCCCAGGGGGATACCCAATTCCTGGGCCTTGTACTCGATATTGCTCTTGCCGGCCAGGTCCGAAACGACCACCCGCTGCTTGTTCCCCACCAGGTTCGGGTCTATGTGCTCGTAGGCCCGGGAGTTTTTCAACACGGCGCTGACGTGCACCCCCCCCTTGTGGGTGAAGGCGCTCCTCCCCACGAAGGGCCGGGAATTGATGGGGGGCATATTGGCCACGTCAGCGACGTAATTGGAGAGATTGGTGAGATGGGTCAGGGCCTCGGGGGAAAGACAATTGATCCCCATCTTCAGCTGGAGGTTGGCGATGACGGGAACGAGGTCGGCATTCCCGCAGCGCTCACCGTAACCGTTGACCGTCCCCTGGACCATGCGCACGCCTTCCATGACGGCGCAAAGGGTGTTGGCGACCCCCAGGCCCCCGTCGTTATGGGCGTGAATGCCCAATTTCTCCGCGGGGATGAACCTCTTCACCTCCGCGACGATACCCTGGACCTCGTGGGGCAGGGTCCCGCCGTTCGTGTCGCACAGGACGATCATGTCCGCCCCCGCCGCCAGGGCCTCCCGGAGCGTTTTCCCGGCGTAGGAGGGATCGGCCTTGTAGCCGTCGAAGAAGTGCTCGGCGTCGTAGATCACCTCCCTGCCCTTGCTTTTGAGGTAGGACACGGTTTCCCCTACCATGGCCAGGTTTTCCTCGAGGGATACCTGGAGGATCTCCGTCACGTGGAGATCCCAGGTCTTACCGAAGACGGTCACCACGGGCGTTTCGGCATCGAGGAGGGCCTTGATGTTATGACTCCCCTCCACCGTCTCGTCGGCCCGGCGGGTGCTCCCGAAGGCCGCCAGCTTCGCCCTCTTGAAATCGATCTTTCTGGCCATTTCGAAGAATCTGACGTCCTTGGGGTTCGAGCCGGGCCAGCCCCCCTCTATGTAGTGGAACCCCATCTCGTCCAGACGGCGGGCGATCCTTATCTTGTCCTCGGCGGTGAAATTGATCAGTTCCCCCTGGGCGCCGTCCCTGAGGGTCGTGTCGTAGATCAGGATCTCACGGCTCATCTCATCCTCCAAAAAAAATCCGCTGCCAGGAAGGCCTGACAGCGGATCCGGTTTTACTTGCAAAAACGATATTTCCCCACCCCAGGCCCCTATGTGACGGGCCTGATAATTATCCCCCTCCCGATAATGATGCCGGTGTTTCGGGTCATGAGCTTTTCTCCTCGTGGGTTCATAGAACGATTCCGCCCTTTTGTCAACAGAAACTTCAGTGCCCCCGCGACGGTTCGTCGTTTCGTCGGCCGTTCGCATTGCCCCCGGGCCCGGCGACGGCGGGCGGGTGTTTTGCCTCTTGCTTTCCCGTCCCAAAATGACCTTGACTTCGGGTCCGATTCCTGATGAATTCCGCGGCGGATACGGGTTATGGCACACGCAGGCGGCGCGGACAAACCGATGAAAGGGATGAGGATTCTTTGTTTGTTCCTGGTCTCCCTATGGGCCCTGGGGGCGGTCTCCTGCTCCCGAACCGTCGAGAAGGAAGGGAGACCTTCCTCGGCGGACGTCCCGGCCTACGGGGACATCATCGTCGAGGGCTCCATCGGCGACGCCAGCAACCTCATCCCCCTCCTCGCCTCCGACAGCACCTCTCACCTCATCGCCTCTCTCGTGTACAACGGCCTGGTCAAATACGACAAGAATCTCCAGCTGGTGGGCGACCTGGCGGAGAAATGGAACATATCCAAAGACGGCCTCACGATCACCTTCCACCTGAGGAAGAATGTCCGCTGGCACGACGGCCGGCCCTTTTCGGCCCACGACTGCCTGTACACCTACCGGGTCACCGTCGACCCCAAGACACCCACCCCCTATTCCGGGGATTTTCTCAAGATCAAGAAGGCGGAGGTAGTGGACGACCATACCTTCCGCGTGACCTACGGGGCCCCCTTCGCCCCCGCCCTCTCCAGCTGGACCAGCGCCATCCTGCCCCGTCACCTCCTGGAGGGCAGGGACATCACCACCTCGCCCCTCGCCCGTCATCCCGTCGGCACGGGCCCCTATCGTTTCCGGGAGTGGGTTACGGGCCAGAAGATCGTCCTTGCGGCCAATCCCGACTATTTCGAGGGTCCCCCCTACATCAGCGGTTACGTCATGAGGATCATACCCGATGCGGCCACCATGTTTCTCGAACTCCGGGCGGGGGGGATAGACCAGATGGGCCTGACCCCCCTCCAGTACCGCCGTCAGACGGAAAACAACCTCTTCCGGAAGAATTTCAGAAAATACCGTTATCTCTCCTTCTCCTACGTCTATCTCGGCTACAACCTCACGAAACCCCTCTTTGCGGACCGGCGGGTCCGCCAGGCCATCGCCTACGCCGTCGACAAGAACGAGATCCTCGAGGGCGTCTTGATGGGCCTCGGGAAAGAGGCCACCGGTCCCTACAAACCGGGGACGTGGGCCTACAATCCCGACGTCCGCAGGTACCCCTACGACCCCGCCCAAGCCAGGCGGCTCCTGGCGGAGGCCGGGTGGCGGGACACGAACGGGGACGGCATCCTCGACAAGGACGGACAACCCTTCGCCTTCGAGATCATCACCAACCAGGGCAACGAGGTCAGGGCCAGGTGCGCCGAGATCATTCAAAGACGCCTGGCGGAGGTGGGCATCAAGGTCAAGATCCGCATCGTCGAGTGGGCGGCCTTCGTCAACGACTTCATAAACAAGCGGAGGTTCGACGCCACGATCCTCGGGTGGTCCATACCCCAGGATCCGGATATTTTCGATGTGTGGCATTCGAGCAAGACGGGGCCCGAGGAACTGAATTTCATCTCTTTTCGCAATGCCGAGGTGGACGCCCTCCTGGAGAGGGCCAGGGCCACCTTCGACCAAAACGAGCGCCGGCGCTGTTACCATCGCGTGCAGGAGATCCTCGCCGAGGAGCAGCCCTATCTCTTCCTCTACGTCCCTGACGCCCTTCCCATCATCCACGCCCGTTTCCGGGGCGTGGAGCCGGCCCCGCAGGGTATCAGCCATAATTTTATCAAGTGGTACGTGCCGAGGGAGGAGCAACGATTCGTCATGACCCAATAAGAGAAGGGAAGGTCAAAATCATGCCGAAAACCGGATTATACTTTGCCTACGGGCGGGACCTGAACGAGAACGACCTGGCGGGATGGTGCGAACGAAAGGGCCTGGCCTACCCCCTGGCGGGGAAGGCGATGAACGCCTACCTGGCCGACCGGCGCCTGCGATGGCTGACCTACGGGACGGCCGGGGGCGGGGGCGCCTTCGACATCGACTTCTGCCTGGGCCAGGCGTTACCGGGGGTTGTTTACCATGTGAGGGAGGGGGGATGGGCCGTCCTCGACCAGCGGCAGGGCGTCCCCGGGCGGCGCCGAGACGAGGAGGTGACCGTTCTCAGCCCCGACGGCCGTTTTCACCGGGCCCGGACGTACCGGTGGCGGGGCGAACAGAGGGATGTCCCCGACGGGACCGCCCTCAGGGACGACATGGATCTCATCGAGGAGGGACTCCGCCGCCACGGCCTCGACAGGCGGATGCACCACGCCGTCGCGGCGGGAGGTACACCCCCCTGGACCATCGACCAGCTCTTCGTCTACGGCACCCTCATGGAGGGGGAACCCCGACACGGCCTGCTGCGAAACTGGACCAACGGCTTCGGCAGGGGCAAGGCCAAAACCCAGGGCATCCTCTACGACAGCGGCCGCGGCTACCCCTGCCTGGTCATCGTGGAGGGCGGGATGCAATGGGTCCACGGCGAACTGTACACCCTGATCGATCCCGGCCGGGCCTTCGCGGACCTCGACCCCGAAGAGGGGTATCTCCCCCTGCAACCCGAGCGCTCGGCCTTCCGGCGCGCCGTCATAAAAGTGGTGACGGAAGACCACCGGACGGTCACGGCCTGGACCTACCTCTACCGGGGTTACACGGCCCCCCTGAAGATCATCCCCTCGGGGGACTGGCGACACGGGGGTTAGCGAGGAGGAAGGCCCTGAAGGCTTCGTAATCGGCCGGCAACTCGATACAGCTCCCCTCCCGCGTGTCTATGTCCGCCATACTGGGGGGCAGATCGGGGTCGAATCCCAATAACTCCTTGATTTCATTGGGGAATTTTGCAGGATGGGCCGTCTCCAGACAGACGGACAGGGACTCGTCCCCCGTCCGCTCCCGGAAGATCTCCAGACCCCGCCAGCCCACGGCGCCGTGGGGTTCGAGGAGGGTGCCGTGATCCCTGTACACCCGGACGATGGTCTCTTTCGTCTCCTCGTCGGAGACGCTCACGGAGAAGATGCGCCTCTTCATCTCCTCCCGGTCGGGATAGCGGTGAACCACCCCGTTGCGGTCCACCGTCCCCCCGTAGAGATCGAAAAACCTCGCCAGGTTGCTGGGGTGTCCCACGTTCATGGCGTTGGAGAGGCAGGGGCGCGAGGGGGAGATCTTTTCGTAGATCCCCGTCTCGAGGTAACGGGGGAACTCGTCGTTCTCGTTGGTCGGCATGACGAGCCTCCTCACCGGCAACCCCATCCTCCGGGCGTACTCGCAGCCGAGGGCGTCGCCGAAGTTCCCCGACGGCACGGAGAAGCATATCTCCTCCCCCTCCCGCGCCAGTTGGGCGTAGGCATAGACGTAATAGACGATCTGCGGCAGGATCCGCCCGAAATTGATGGAATTGGCCGAGGTCAGGTTGAGCCCCCCCAGGGACGGGTCGGCGAAGGCGGCCTTCACCAGGTTCTGGCAGTCGTCGAACTTGCCGACGACGGAAATGGACCTGACGTTCAACCCGATGGCGTCCAGCTGTCTCTTTTGACGTTCGCTCACCTCGTCCCGGGGATACAGGATGGTCACGTCGATGCCGGGGACGGCCCGATAGGCCTCGCCCACGGCGCTCCCCGTGTCGCCGCTCGTGGCGACCAGGACGTGGAGCCTCTCGCCGGGTTTCAGGAAAACGCTCATCAGGCGGGCCATCATCCGTGCCGCGAAATCCTTGAAAGACGCCGTGGGCCCCTGATCCAGACGCATGACGTACCAGTCGTCCCTCACCCTCTCCAGGGGGACGGGAAAGTCGTAGGCGTCCTCCACGACCCTGCGGAGGGTCTCGTCGGGGAGTTCCTGAGCCAAGAACGTCCTCCCCACCAGCAGGGCCGCCTCGGCGTAAGGTCTGGACCGGAGGGAGCGAATATCCTTCATTTCCAGGGTCGGGATCCTGTCGGGCATGAAGAGACCCTCGTCGGGCGCCTGGCCCATGAGCAGGGCCTCGCGGAAGGTCGCCAAACCGGTGAAGGGCTTCAGGCCCCCGACGTCTTTCAGGTCCCGGTTGGTACTGTAATAACGGATCATTTGCTTCCACTTTCCTCCTTCGCTGCCCCCACGCTAACGCCGGGTGAGGCTCTTGTCAAGGACGACGGCCTTGACTTTGCCGCAAGCGTTGGTTTAACCTGCCGTCCACCAACAAAGCGAGGATAGAGAGAATGCCCGAAGAGGGGATCCGCCTCACCGAACTCGTCCACGGGGCCGGTTGAGCCTGCAAGATAGGTCCGGAGGACCTGCGGGAGATCTTGAAGGACCTGCCTTTCGCCGTCCATCCCAATCTCATCGTCGGAATGGAACACAGCGAGGACGCGGGCGTCTACAAGCTCAGGGAAGATCTGGCGATCATCCAGACAGTGGATTTCTTTACCCCCATCGTCGACGACCCCTACGATTTCGGCAGGATCGCCGTGGCCAACGCCCTCAGCGACGTCTACGCCATGGGCGGAGTGCCGTTGACGGCCATGAACATCGTCTGTTTCCCCATCCAGACCCTGGGGGCCGCCGTCCTGCGCGACATCCTCCGGGGCGGCCTGGACAAGATGAGGGAGGCCGAGGTCCTGTTGGTGGGGGGACACAGCGTCGAGGACAAGGAACCGAAATACGGCCTCTCCGTCACCGGCGTCGTCCATCCCGAACGGGTCGTCATGAACAGGGGTGCGCGGCCGGGGGACGTGCTGATCCTGACGAAACCCATCGGAACGGGCGTGGTGAGCACGGCCGCCAAGGCCGGCGAGGCCCCCCCGCTGATCCTGGCGGAGATCGTCGCCTCCATGGCCTCACTGAACCGCGCGGCCGCCGACATCATGGTCAAGACACCGGGCGTCCACGCCTGCACCGACGTCACGGGCTTCGGCCTCATCGGCCATGCCTGCGAGATGATCGAGGGCGAGGAAGAGGGCATCTTCATCTCTTTCCGCGACGTGCCCCTTTTCGCCGGCGTTCTCGATCTCCTGGAGGGGGGTTTCGCCCCGGGCGGTCTTTACAGAAACAAGCGGTTTAGGATCGACAGGGTCGACGTCTCAGTCGATTGTCCCGAGGCGGTCCTCGATATCCTCTTCGATCCCCAAACCTCCGGCGGTCTCCTCATCTCCGTGTCACAGGAGCACGCGGACGGGATGCTCGGGGAGATGCACCGCTTAGGCCTGGCCGCGGCCGCGCGGGTGGGCCGTGTCCTGGGGGGTGCCAAAGGAAAGGTGGTCATCGGATGAAGCGCATCGAATCCCTCCTTACCCACAAGGAAGAGACCCTCTTCAACCTCTTCAAGTTGAAATCCATGGCCAGACCGAACGACTCCCTGGCCGTCGTCATGTACGGGAGCCCCGACCCGGACGCCGTCGCCTCGGCCATGGCCCTCCAGGAGATCTTGAACCAGACCGTGGGTTTGGAAAAGACCGTCATCGCCGCCACGGAACCGACCCTCCGTCAGCAGAACATCGATTTCATCAAGGCCATGAAGGTCAACATCCAACTCCTGAACAAGGTCAACATCCAGAACTACCGCCTCGTCGCCATCGTGGACGCCCAGCCCACCTTCTTCGGGAACGCCCTGGGCGAGACCCAGCCCCAGATCGTCCTGGACCACCACCCCGTGTCCACGGTCTGGCACGCCGAGTTGAGCGACGTCCGGCAGCACTACGGCGCCCTCTCCACCATCATGGTCGAGTACCTCCTGGCGGCGAAGGTCCGCATACCGAGGCTCCTCTACACGGCCCTGTTGTACGGGATAAAGACGGACACGAACAATTTCGAGCGGGACGCGAGCCTCGAGGACATCGGGGCGTACTACCTGTGCTACGCCCGGGCCAACCGCCCCCTTATCAGGCGCATCGAGCTCAACCAGATCCCGGAACGCTACCTGCGCTATTTCGAACACGCCTATTTTCACCGGCGCCGCTACCGGGAGAGGATCATAAGCTTCCTCGGGCGGGTCGAGAGCCCCGACGTATGCGTCCAGGTGGCGGACTTCTACCTGCGCGTCGTCAACATCTACTACGTGATTATCGCCGGTATCATCAAAGACAGGATGGTGATCATCCTCAGGGGCGACGGCTACCGCCACGATTGCGGATCCATCGCCAAGAGATCCTTCGGCAAGTACGGGAACGCCGGCGGTCACCGCAGCGCCGCCAGGGTGGAGATACCCCTCGAAAACCTGCGGGAAATCCTCAGCGAGGACTTCCCGCAGGAACAGGTGGAGCAATTTCTCGTCCAGCGCCTGAGGAGACGCAAAGGGACCAACAGCAGGAACAAGTAGGCACTATGGCCCCGTCATTCCTTTGAGGCTCCGCCCTCCTGCTTCGCGCCTCCTCCTTCTTCCTTTTTGCCCTCCGAGTAAGGGGCCTTCTTTCCGCCGTAGTCCGTCACGTACCAGCCGCTCCCCTTGAGATGGAACGAGGACAGAGACATCAGCTTGTCCACGGGGCCCCGACAGAAACCGCACTCGCTGACCGCCGGCTCCGTGATCTTTTGAAAAACCTCGAACTCCTTACCGCATTTCCTGCACCGATACTCGTAAATGGGCATCCGACAAACCTCCCTCTGTTATCTTTTAATCCCGAGATCTCCGATATGGTAACGATCGCTGAAACAATCGAGGACCAGTTTGAGATCCGGGGACATGCAAAGCTGCAACATCTCGCCGGTGATGCGGTGCACCCGCTCCTCCTCCCTGACCCGTTCCTCCTCCGTGCCGTCGAAGTCGGCCTCCCCCGTGTCGAACCTGATCACGTGGACCAACTCATGGGCGGCGATATACGTCAGGAGGGGTTCGAGCTTGATGAAGGAATGGGCCCGCTCGACGGCATCGAGGATCCGGTGGTCCTGGAGACAGACACGATAGAAATGTCCGTTTATGTACTCATATTTGCAGAGATGGGCGAAGGCCCCCTCCCGCACCTCGTTTTCGTTCAGAAAGGCCAGGGTGCGAACGTCGTAGCGGAAGGCGGCCATCCCGGCGGGGGGAATGCGGAAATGCCTCCCCGCCACCGCCTCGGCCCGGCGGAACGCCCGCGTGGCCAGCTCCGTCTCCCTGGCGTTGAAAAAACGACCCATCCGGATCCACCTCCTCCGGCGGGTCAAATATATACACCGGCCTTTGCCTGTCAAGGGGGGACAGGGGCTACTTGGGAACGGGGACGGAGCCCATGAGGTACTTCAGATCCTCGTCCTCGAAGCGGATGGAGATGCCCACGTAGGGGGAGCTGTTCCCCTGGTCGCTGATGAAGTCGTCCCAACCGGCGTTGAGATAGATGTTCTTGAAGATCCTCAGTTCCCCTCCCGTCTTGAGGTGGGTCTTGCGATCCCGAGAGAAGTCGAAGGCCTCGAAGGTCAGTTTCAACCGATCCTTGAAGGTCAGGAAATCAACGCCCACGCCTCCCGAAGACTCCATGATACCCCCCCTCACGACGAAATCCTTGAAACGTTTACCCAGCTGGGCGTTGAAAAGGAGGCCTTGCTTGTCCCATTCCTCCGTGCGGGTCGTGACGTTGTTGGTCGTCGACTCGCGCTCCGTCCTCCTCCCCCGGGGGTCCACGGCCAGGCCCAGGAGGTAGAAGTAATCCTGGCGCGACTGGATGCGAAGATCCACGTAGCTCTTGGCGTCGCTCTTGTCGAGGAGGTATTCCCCCCGATAGCCGATGTAGGTCCGGAACTGTTCCGTCTTGTTTATGTAACGGTTGAGGCCGGAGAGGCTCTGGTTGAGGTTGTTGACCGTCTCCTCGTCGTTCACCAGCTTGCCGATGGTGCCCCGCCCCGAATTGATCTTGTCCGAAACCTCCTGGAGGGAGGCCATGGTCTTGCTGAGCCGCTCGGCCATCTGCCGATCCTTGATCAGCTGTCCCAGGGTCCCCTCCCCGCCTTTGACGGTCGCCGTGATCTCGCTGAGGGCGGCGAAGGTCTTCTCCATCTCCTTGGAGGCCGTCTTGAGGTTGTCTATCACCTGGCCCACCTTCTCGTCGTTCTGGACGACGATGCGGTTGAGATTGCCCGTGAGCTCCCGGGTGTTCTCGAGCATGGCCCGCAGGTTGGCCTCGTTGCTCTTCACCACCATGTTGAGATTCCTCGTCAGCTGGCGGGTGTTCTCGAGGATGGCGCCCAGGGTGTCGACACCCTCTTTGCCCCCCATCACCTTGCTCAGGGAACCCGTGACGGCCTTGACGTCCTCGGCGATGGCGGCCAATTGGTTGAGAAGCCGGTCGACATCCGCCTGGCGCTCGACCCTCTCGATCCTCTCGCCGGGCTGCAAGGCCTCCTTGCCGGCCGTCCCCGGGATGATCTCGACGTACTTGTCCCCCAGGATGCCGTGGGTCTTGATGGCCGCCGTCACGTCCTTCTCCAGCTTGATCTCCCGCGGCAGGCGGAGGGTGACCAGGGCCTTGCCGTCCTTGAGCCTGATGGCTTCCACACGGCCCACCTCGACGCCCGCGATCTGAACGGAGGCGTCGGGGGCCAGGCCCGAGGCGTTGTCGAATTGAACCTCGACGAGGTATCCCTTCTTGAAGGTGAAACCCCTTTGACCCACCTGAAAGGACATATAGGCCAGGATGATCATGCCGATGAGGACGAACAACCCGACCTTGGCCTCCGAACTTATGGAAAACATATCGATACCCCCGCCGGGCCCCGTTCAGATAACCTTTATGGGCCCCTCGATGCTACCGGAAAGAAACTGCCTTACCACCGGATTCTGAGACGCCCTGATCTCGTCGGGCGTCCCCGAAGCCACGATCTTGCCCTCGTAGAGCATGGCGATCCTGTGACCTATCCGGAATATGGACTGGATGTCGTGACTGATGACGACGCAGGTGAGGTCGTAATTCCTCTGGGTGTCGATGATCAACTGATTGATGGCCTCCGTCATCACCGGGTCGAGACCCGTCGTCGGCTCGTCGAAGAGGACGATCCGGGGTCTCATGGCGATGGCCCGGGCGAGACCGACACGTTTGCGCATGCCCCCGCTCAGCTCGGAAGGCATCTTCGCCTCCACTCCCGACAGACCCACGGCCCGCAGCCGGTCGGCCACGATTTCCCTTATCTCCGCCTCGGACATCCGGGCGTGCTCCCGCAGGGGGAAGGCCACGTTATCACCCACCGTCATGGAGTCGAACAGGGCCGCCTCCTGGAAGAGCATCCCGAACTTCTTGCGGATCTCGTTCAGGTCCCGGTCGTTTAGTTTCGTTATGTCCACCCCTTCCACGAGGATCTGGCCCCTGTCCGGCTTCAGGAGGCCGATGATGTGCTTCAACAAGACGCTCTTGCCGCCGCCGCTCCTGCCGATGATGACCGTCGTCTTGCCGGCCTCGATGTCGAGGTCGACGCCGTCGAGGACCTTTTGCCGCCCGAAGGATTTATGTATGTCTATAATCTGTATCATCGCCGCCGTTAAAACATCAAGGCCGTCAGGAAATAGTCGCTGATGAGGATCATGACGGACGCCAGGACGACGGCCTCCGTCGTCGCCCTGCCCACGCCCTCGGCGCCCCCCGTGGTGTTGAAGCCCTTGTAACAGCCGATCAAGGAGAGGATGAGGCCGAAGAAGGCGGCCTTGATGAGGCCGTTGAAGATATCGTCCAACTCCACGATCTTGGTGATGTTCTTCATGAAGATACCGGAGTTGATCCTCAAGAGGTGGACGCCCACGAAATAGCCCCCCACCACGCCGACGAAATCGGAGACGATGGTCAAGAAGGGGAGCATGACCACCGAGGCGACCATCCGGGGGACGATGAGGTATTTCACCGGATTGGCCGCCATGACGTAAAGGGCGTCGATCTGTTCCGTGACCCTCATCGTGCCCAGTTCGGCGGCCATGGCCGATCCCGCCCTCGCCGTCACCATGAGGGCCGTCAGGACGGGCCCCAGCTCCCTGGTCATACTCAGGGCGACGGTGGCCCCCACCATGCTCTCGGCGCTGAACATCCTGAAGCCGTGGTAGGTCTGGAGGGCCAGGACCATGCCCGTGAAGGTCCCCGTCAGGACCACGACGAAGATCGAGCGGACGCCGACGAACTCCATCTGCTTGAAGATGGGACGGAGCCTCAAAGGAGGGCGGACGAGCCAGGCCAGGACGGAAAGGAAGAGCTGAAAGATCCTCCCCGCCTCCTCCACGGAGTGGAGGACGGCCCTCCCTACGTAATCGACGGCGCCCAGGACGAAGTTCATAGACTCACAGGGGCCCCTTCTTTTCCCTGTGGGCCTTCATCGCCGCCTCGATCACCCGGGTGATCAACTCCGTCTGGGTGATGCCTAAGGCGGCGGCCTGGTGAAACAGGACCGTCGAAGGCGTCATGCCCGGCAGGGTGTTGGGTTCCAGAACGGCCACCCGGCCGTCGGCCCGGACGAACATGTCGATCCGGGCGTAGCCCTTCAGGTCGAGGGCCGAAAAAGTGGCCAGGGCCGTCTCCTGGATCCTCTTGAGGACCTCCGGCGGCACCCGCGCCGGTGTCTTGTTTTCCCCCTGGCCGTAGAGGAACTTGTCCTCCAGGGACAGGATGTCCTGCGTGGGGATCGTCTCGGAGGGCACGAGGGGGACGGGGGGATCGTCTCCCAGGATACCGCAGGTCACCTCGACGCCCTCTATGAACTCCTCCACGAGGGCCATCTCGTCCCAGACGAAGGCCCCCTCGAGGGCCGCGGGCAGACCCGCCGGGGACACCACCTTCTTCACGGCGGTGCTGCATCCCTCCCTGATGGGTTTCACCACGCAGGGATACGAGATCTCCGCCGCGATCCTCTCCAGGATCTCCTCCCTTCCCCCGCCGGCCCACTCCTTCTCCCTCACCGCCACCGTCCTCGGGACGTCGATCCCGTTGATCGTCAGGATACGGCGGGTCGTGTACTTGTCCATGCCGATGGCCGAGGCCAAGACCCCCGAGCCGGTATAGGGGACCCCGAGGAGCTCCAGGAGGCCCTGGACGCAGCCGTCCTCGCCGTATTTGCCGTGGAGACCGAGATAGACCACCTCCACCCTCTCCCTCAGGGACTCGTAGGGCAGGCGGACGGCCTCGTTCTCCAGGTCCTCTTCTATGTCTTTCGTGGAATTCCTCATGAGGAGCTTGAGGGGTATCTCCCACAGGCGCGCCCGGCTGTCCATGAAGATGGGAAGGGGATCGTAACGCCGGCGGTCCATCTTGCTGAAGATATTTCTGCCGCTCTCGAGGGAGACCTCCTTCTCCGAGGACATGCCCCCCATGATGACACCGACCCTTATCCTTTCCTTCGTTTCTCCCACGGCCGCCCCTCTCAGAAGCCGACCGTCAAGGCCACGTAAGGACCGGTGAGGAACTGATCCATCACGTAGTCATTGACGTCCATCTTCAGCTTGACCGCCTTGTACCCGGCGTTGATATCCACGAAGGGGAAGGGGGTGACGGAGATATCGGCGAGGGCCTCCACGGCGTAGTTGCCGCCGCCGTAACCGCCGCCCGTCACCTGGGCCCGGGCCTCCAAGAGGTTGGCGATGAGGCCGACGTGGGCCCCCACGCCCACCATGGGCAGGATGGAGGAGAAGGATTTTTTCTGCTCCGTGCCCCCCGCCGCGTTCAACTTCGTCTCCCCCGTGGAGAACTTGACCTGGGCCATGGGACCGAAAGAGAAACCGGCGAGGATGTTCTCCATGTTGACGATGTCGTACTGGTACTTGAAATCGAGCATGGCGTAGCCGATCTCCGTCTTCACGGAACTGTTACGGGTGAAGGTGACGCCGTTGAAGGTAATGTCCGTCGGGATGATCTTGTCGTCCGAGTAGCCGACGGGGGTATAGGTGAAACTGCCGTGGTGCTTCCCCAGGCCGCCGTAGATCTCACCGATGAAGAGGGCCTTGTTGCCGACACCCAAGACGTCCTTGGCGTCGATCTTCGTCCCCTCGGCGGCGTTCTGGATCGTCTGGATCTCCGAGGTCTTGAGGTCGGGGAACCAGGCGTAGGCCCGGACACCCAACTCGAAGGCCCCCGCCGTTCCCGCGGCGGCGAAAAGAACAAAAAGCGCCGTCAAACATCCATGGAGCCACTTTACCGACCGTTTTGTCTTCATGATTCCGTCTCTCCTTTCAGACCGTATTTTATCCCTTGCCCCTCAGCACAGGGGGCCTTTTTTACCCCGATGGATCGCCAGGGCGTTTTCTATAAGCCTCGAGATGATCATGGACGGCAGCATGCCGGCGCTGGCCGCCTGTTCAAAGAAGAAGGAAGAAGGGGCCATGCCCGACGACGAGTTGGGATCGGTGATGAGGATGCGCCCGTCCTTCAGGACGAAACCGTCTATCCGCCCGTAAGACCTGAAACCCAAGGCCTTGAAGGCCCTTACGGCCATCTCCCCGATCTTTGACGTCATCTCGGGCGTGATGTTTTTCGGGGGCGTGAACTTGCGGCAGCGACCGGGCATGTATTTGTCGTCATAGGTGTAGAAATCGCTCTGGGGGTGGATCTCCGTCACGTCGAGATACCGTACCTCCCCCTCGTCCTCGAGGACGATGCAAGAGAACTCTATGCCGTCGAGGTACTCCTCCACCAGGGCCTTGAGATCCCACCGGAAGGCCTCTTCGAGGGCCGTCTCTATATCCCCCTCTTCACGGACGGCCCGGACCCCGACGCTCGAACCCTCCCGGGTGGGCTTGACGAAAAAGGGCGGGGGGAAGAGGGTCAACAGATTATTTTTCACCGCCCGGGAGTCCCTCCGCCAATCCTCGATGGTGACAACGTGACTCCGGGGGACGTCGAGGCCCTCGGCCTTCAGGATGCTCTGCTGGATGTGCTTGTCCATACCGAGGGCCGAGGCCAGGACACCCGGGCCCGTGTAGGGGATCCCCAGGAGTTCCAGCAACCCCTGGATGCACCCGTCGTCCCCGTACTTCCCGTGGAGGGAGATGAAGGCGAAATCGATCTCCTCCTTCAGGTCCTCGTACCCGATGGGGCGGGCCTCACCCGCCAATCGTTCGGAGATATCCGTAGTCGTGTTCTGGGAGATGAGCTGCCAGGGTATGATCCACAGGTTCCCCTTCAGGTCCATGAAGACGGGGACGGCCTCGTAGGCCTCCCGATCGAGGTTGTCGTAAACATTCCTGCCGCTGTTCAGGGACACCTCCCGCTCCGATGACATACCGCCCAGGATGATCCCGACTCTCAGACGCGCCATGAACAAACCTTCCTAATTATCCCAGATAAAGGTCACACCGCTCGTGGGGAAGATCCAGTTCTCGGCGGGGATCTTCAGGGTAATGCCCTTGCCCTTCACCCGTTCGATCTCGGGTTTGGGGTGCTTGCCGGCAAAAAAGCTGACCTCCCGCACGTTTTTCAATCCCGCCTTCCCGTAGTCGAAGGTGATCTCGAGCCCCCGGGTCGGGTAGACGAGATAGACGGAGAAGATGTTATTGCGCCGTGATTTCCTCGTGACGATCTCGATGGAGAAATTGACCGGCTTATTGAGTTTTCCCTCCAACTCACCGTTGCCGCAGGTGATCTCGTAACCCCTTCCGGTGCAGAGGGCCTCGAGGACGGGGACCTCCAGGCCGTCCACGGCGACCCTCGCCACCCGGAAGTCCCGCTCCATCACGGGGTCCTCGCCCCTGTTCATGAGCCAGCGATACTCGCATCGGGGTTCGTCGAAGAGGGCGTCCAGCTGCTCGTTGTCCAGGGCGCAGGCGATGATGAAGCGGCTGTGGCGGAGGATCTTGCGGTACTCGACGCGGGTCGTCACCCCCAGGTTGTCCTTGTCGTGCCCGCCCCTTCTCCCCTCCTGCGGCGCGACGGCCTCCACTTCAATGTGATAGCGAAAGTCCTCACGCAGCTCCAGTTGACGGCCCTCCCTGCCGAAGAGGGTCTCGAACATCTCATAGTAGATGGCGTCGCCCAGCTCCTCGCTCCTGGTCCGGGCCTGGAGACACCGGCGGATGATGTTATCGATCCTGGCGATGGATTTCTCCTCGTCGGGGATGTAGATGCGCCGGAGCCGCGGCAGGACGGCGTCGGCCCTCCCCTTCTGGATGAAGACCCGCGGCGCCCTCTTCCCCAGGGCGCAGAGGATCTCGTAGGTGATGGTCTTGACCCGGTCCGCCACGTCGTTGGCCGTTATCTCCTCGCCGCCCTGGGCGCCCATGAGGACCACCTCGTCGCCCAGGGCACACTCGGGGATCCGGGAGACATCGACGGTGCACATGTCCATGGAAACCCTCCCCACGACGGGGGCCCGCCGACCCCTGATGAGGACCTCGCCGGAATTGGACAGGATGACGCCGTAGCCGTCGCCGTAACCGATGGGGATGGTGGCGATGCGCGTCGGCCGCTCGGTGATGTAGGTTCGATTGTAACCGATGCTGTACCCCCGGGGAAAGTCCTTCAGGAGGACGACGCGGGTCTTGAAGGACATGACGGGGGAAAGAGCGGCCCGCTCCCTCGTCTCGAGGGAGGGGTAGATGCCGTAGGTCATGAGACCGGGCCGGACCATGTCGAGGTTGAAGGCGGGGTAGTTGAGGATGGCGCCGCTGTTGGACATGTGCCTCATGGGCACCCTGATCCCCGCCGCCTCGAGGCCGTCGAGGAGGTCACGGAAGAGCTTCCACTGGATGTCGTTGTAATCGACGCGGATCTCGCTGGAGGAGAGGTGGGTGAACACCCCCTGGAGGACCAGGTTGGGCATGGCGGCCACCTCCCGGATACTGTTCATGGCCTCGTAGTAGAGGATACCGCCTCTCCCCATGCCCGTGTCCACCTCGACGTGGATCGGCAGGCGGATGGCCGCCTTGCGGCACGCCGCCTGTAGTTCCCCGGCGAAGGCGAGGTCCGAAACGGAAGGGGTCAGGTTGTACTTGATGATCTCGCCGATCTCCCCCCCGGGGGAAGGGCTCAAGATGACGATGGGCTCCTGAATGCCCCCCACCCGGAGTTGGACCCCCTCGTCGGCGTTGGCCACGCCGAGACAGCAAGCCCCGTTCTGTACGGCCTTCTGGGCGATCTCAAGGGACCCGTGCCCGTAGGCGTCGGCCTTGACCACCTGCATGATCTTGACGCCGGGCGCCACGAGGCGCTTCAGTTCCTCCCAGTTCTTCGAGAAACTGTCCAGGTCCACCTCGACCCAGCTGCGGTAGTTGTGTCCTTCTCCCACCGACGGCACCTATTTCCTCGTCATGGTATAGACACCGTCCCACGGTTGGGGCGGCGGATCGTTCTTGAGGTCGAGGCACCTCTGGATATAGATCTCCGAGGTGGGGTCGCCGCCGGGACGGGTCTCCATGACCCTCCGGAACATGGCGATCGCCTCGTCCCACCGACATTGCCTGTAGAGGGAGAGGGCCTCCTCGAAGAGCTTCACGTACGGTTCGTGTTCGTGGGCCTTTTCCTTCTCGCAGATGAGTTCGTAGATCTTCACGGGCAGCTTCTTCCCCTTGACCCTCACCGAGTCCAGCTCGCGGCAGTACATGAAATCCTTCACCCTCTCGTAGGTGTACTCGCTGATGACGATATGGGTGCCGTACTCCTTGTTGATCCCCTCCAGGCGGGAGCTGAGGTTGACGTTGTCGCCCATGACGGTGTAATCGAAGCGCATGTCGGATCCCATGTTGCCCACCACCATGTCGCCGCTGTTGATCCCGACGCCGATGTCGATCCTGGGCCACCCCTCCTGCTCCCATTTCACCTGGAGACGCCTGAGCTCCTCCATCATGTCGAGGGCCGTCCGGCAGGCCCGCAAGGCGTGGTCCGGCTGGTCGATGGGGGCGCCGAAGACGGCCATGATGGCGTCGCCGATATACTTGTCCAGGAGGCCGTCGTACTTGAACACCTTCTCCGTCATGGCCGTGAGGTACTCGTTGAGGAGGCTGACCAGCTGCTCCGGTGTCAGCTTCTCCGAGATGGTGGTGAACCCCCGGATATCGGAAAACATGACGGAGAGGTCTTTCTTGTCCCCGCCGAGCTTCAGCTTCGACGGGTCCTGGAGGACCTCGTTGATGACCGCCGGGGTGAGGTAGTACTGGAAGGCCCCGCGGATCTTCTTCTTCTCCCTCTCTTCCGTGACGTAACGATAGACGGTGATCATGAGGTAGACGGTCATCATGGTCAGGACGGGGTAAACCACGTTCATCCAGACCCGGTAGTGGGCGAAGACCAGGGCGTTGGCCGTCACGAAGACGCCGATGACGAGCAGGCTGGCCAAGACGCCGTAAAGCGCCCTCAGGCGGGGGACGGCCAGCCCCATGACGAGGCCGAAGACCACGATGGAACAGACGTCCAGGAAGGTGGTCCAACCGGAATGTTCGAGAAAGTTGCCGCTGAGGATGTTGTCGATGACGTTGGCGTGGATCTCGATCCCCGGGTAGACGTTGCTGAAGGGCGTGACCCGCAAGTCGTAGATACCCGTCGCCGTGGCGCCGACGATGACGATGCGGTCCCTGAAGGTCCCCGGGGGGAGGCGACCCTTCAGGATGTCGGCGATGGAGTAGTGGGGGAAGGTCTTGGCCGGGCCCAGGTAGTTGATGAGGATCCGGCCGCTCTCGTCGACGGGTATCATGACATCCCCGACGACGACGGATTCCACCCCGAAGTCAGTGAGCCGGACCCCCGACATGGGCATGTCGGCGAACTGGAGGAGGGCCCCCATGGCGAGGGAGTAGTGGTAACTGTCCCCGAACTTCACCACTAAAGGGGACCAGCGGATCACGCCGTCCGTGTCGGGAAAGGCGTTGAAATAACCGCTGTTTACGGCGGCCTCGGAGATCACCTTCAGGTTGGGCACGGCGGCGTAGGCATGGATCAGGTTGCCCTCGTCCACCTTACCCCTGGCCTGCACCATGGGATAGCGGGAATTGGCCACCAACTCCCGGCCCTCCTCGATCTTCTCCTTGGTGAAGTGGGCGACCTCCCTGGGGGTCGTATAGAAAAAGAAGCCCGCCGTGACGTTCTGGGCCCTGGCGATGGCCTGGGCGAGGATGCTGTCCGTGTCCGCCTGGGCTTTCTTTTCCTGCAGGAGCTTCTCGAGGCGCGGGTCCCCGATCCCCTTCCGTTTCAGCTCAGACGTCAACTCCCTGATCGTCTTCAGGCTGGCGTTGTCGTCCGGTTCGGAGAACACGATATCGAAGGCGATGGATTTGGCCCCGTCCTCCTTCAGGATATCCACCAGGCGGGCGATGACGTTGCGCGACCAGGGCCAACGCCCGATCTCGCTGAGGCTCTTCTCGTCCACCGTGGCTATGACCACGGCCCCCGTCGTGGGCATCTGGCCCCGGAAGACCATCCGCAGATCCAGGGCCTTCAACTCCATGAAACGCAGGAAGGGGGGGTCGAGAAAAAAGAGAAACACGGCCAAGCCAATGATGATCAGGGTTATCTTCAACGGTGACAAGGCCGCGATCTTTTTCAATCGCTCTTTCATCGATCCCCCCTTCTCCGGCATGACAAAACGACAAATTCATAAGTTAAGCGGCCCCGCTTGTCAAGGCCGACCCTGAAATGCCGCGCGGATACCTCGTATGCGCGATTCATCTTGACAAGAAAACGCCCCTGATATAGTAATCAACAGCCCAGGCCGATGTAGCTCAGCCGGTAGAGCAAGTGATTCGTAATCACTAGGCCGGCGGTTCGAGTCCGCCCATCGGCTCCAGAGACTTGACGGGCGGGCCGCCCCAGGAGCGGTCCGCCCTTTCCTTTCCCGGCGCCTATTTGGAATCCATCACCCAGACGCCGTCCCAACCATCAACCGGGGGGTGCTCCTTCAGGTAGCGACACCGGTCGATGTACATGCGACAGAGTTTGTCCCCCGGCGTCTGTCGCAATACCTCGCCGAAGGCCGCGATGGCCTGGTCCCATTCGCCGCGGCGATAGTGGTTGAGACCCTCGTGGGTGTAGTTGACGGCGGCCATGACGTTGGGGAAGGCCTCCTCGTCGTAGTGATCCAGGACTTCGTAAACACCCACGGTTTGCGTCTTGCCCTTGACGACGACCCTGTCCACCTCCCGGATCCGGTAGGTCCCCTTGAGGCGCCCGTAGGTGAACTCGCTGATCAAGATGCTCGCGTGGTACCGCTTGCATAGACCCTCGAGGCGGGACGCCAGGTTTACGCCGTCGCCGATGAGGGTGTAATCCATGCGCTTCGGGGAGCCGATGTTGCCCGAAACGATCGTGTCCGTGTTCAGGCCGATACCCATCCCCACCGGTTTCTTGCCCTCGGCCTGACGTTTCGCGTTCCAACGGTTCAGGGCCTTGATCATGGCGACGGCGGCCCTCACCGCCCGGTCCTCGTCGTCGTCGTGGGGGACGGGGACGCCGAAGGCGGCCATGATGGCGTCACCGATGAACTTGTCGAGCATCCCCCCCTCCTTCTGGATAGACTCGACCATGATGGTGAAATACTCGTTGAGGAGGGCCACGGTGCCCTGGGCGCCGAGCTCTTCCGTGAGGGTGGTGAAACCGCGGATGTCCGAGAAGAGGATGGTGGCCACGGCGCTCCTGCCGCCCAAGATATCGTCGCCCCCCGCCAGGAGCCGGTCGGCCAGATCCGGGTCCATGTAGCGCGACATGGTCGATTTCATTCTCTTCTCGCCGCTGATGTCGTCGATGATGATCATCGTCCCCAGGTGACGCCCGTCGATGTTCTTCAGGGGAAGGACGGTGACGTTGGCGAATATGTCCGTCCCGCCCAACCTCAGACCGACGTCCATGACGACCTCCGTCTTGGCCGACCCCTCGATACGGTTTATCCTTTCGAGGAGCCAGGCATTGTCCCCGGAGAAGAACTCCGCCGCCGGCTTGCCGATCACCTGGTCGGCCTCCATGGCCATTATCCTCAGCCCCGCCGTGTTGCACGTCACGATCCTCCCCGCGTCGTCCAGGGTGATCACGCCGTTGGACATGCTCTCCAGCATGCTCTCGCTGTAGTTCTTCATGTTCTGGACGTCGTCGAAGAACTTGGCGTTTTCCAGGGCGATGGATATCTGGGCCGTGAAGGCCCTCAGGCGGGACTCGTCCTCCTTGGTGAACTGCCCCCCCTTCTTGTTGAGGACCTGGGTCACCCCGATGATCTTGCCGTTCTTGTTCACGACGGGGACACAGAGGATGGAACGGGTGAAGAAACCCGTCTGTCGGTCTAAGGCGGGGTTGAAGCGGAGATCGGCGTAAGCGTAGGGGATGTTGATCGTCTCCCCCGACTGGAAGACGGCCCCCGCGATCCCCAGATGATTGGGGAAACGGATCACCGTGGCCCCCAGGCCCTCACCGATCTTGGAGAAGAGTTCCCCCTTCCGCTCGTCGTTGAGAAAGAGGGTGGAGCGCTCGGCGTTGAGCATCTTGGTGGCCTCGGCCATCACCTTCCTCAGGAGGACGGCCAGGTCGATCTCGGCGGTGACGTCGGAGACGATGTCGAAAAACTCCATCTCCCGCTTCCGGACCCTGGTCATGCGCTCGACGATGTCGAACCCCTGGAGGGTGATCGCCGCCTGGGTGGTCATGCCGCTCAGCAGGTTCATATCCTTCTTGGTGAAGCGACCTCGCGCCTTGTTCAGCATCTGGGCGACGCCGATGATCTCCCCCCTCATGGTCTTGACGGGCACGCAGAGGATGCTCTTCGTCCTGAAGCCCGTGGAGTCGTCGACGGAACGGTTGAAACGACCGTCTCTATAGGCGTCGTGAACGATCAGGCCTTCCCCGTTTTTGAACACGTAACCGGCGATGCCGCTGTCGTTGGGTATACGGATCTCCCTCTTGAGGTCCCCCATGGCGACGCGGGAGTAAAGCTCCCCCGTTTCGGCGTCGTTGAGGAAGATGGTCCCCCTCTCCGCACCGATCTCCCGCGTCGTGGCCGACACGAGGAACTCCAGCATCTCGTCGAGGCGTTCGAAGGTCGCCATGGTCCGCGAGACGTTGAGGAGAAGTTCCGCCTGGTGGAGTCGGACCTCCTTGTCCGTCGCCGCGGCGTTGCGATCGTCGTTGTCCGTCTTCTCCACCACCTTGCCTGTTTTAACCTTCATGGGCCTCCAGCTTTTCCCTCAACACCCTAATCTGTTCCCGCAGCTGCCTCACCTCGGCGGCCTGTTCCCTCTTGAGTTCGTCCATCCTGCGCAGGTATTCGCCCCTCTCCCTCTCCATCTCCGTCCGCAGGGCGTCCACCATGGCCCTCAGCTGCAAGACCTCGCCATGGGCCTCGGAAAGGGCCTGTCGTTTTTGACTTTCCTTCTCCTCCGCCTCCCTCTCCATGGCCTCCCTCATGGCCTGTATCTGCTCCCTCAACAGCCTCGTCTCGTCCCTCGCCGACGCCGTCGCCTCGGCCACCGCCTCGTCGCGCCGCTGCCTCTCCCGTTCCAACTCCCGGCGGAGCCTCAAAACCGTTTCCTTGAGATGATTTTCCCCGTCCCTGGACATGCGCTCCCTTTATCCTTCCAAAGTCATCCTGAAGCTTAAAATACCCTCAATCTTTTGTCAAACATTACTAGGTATGATGCGGCGCACCTTTACCCGCTCTTGGCAAGGTTTTCTTTTCGTGTTACGGGGACATGAGAACGCCGACGTCGAGGGAACGGGGTGCGGGTGCCTAACTTCAGGGAAATCGAGGCCGTAACCGCCGTCAGGGGGTCATGAAGAAGAGGGGGCGCGGTTTCCTTCAGCTCTTGGCGTCCCCCCGGCTGGCCCATGTCCTGTTGGTCATGATAACCGTCGCGGCCCTCCTGGGCACGGTGATCCCCCAGGGAGAAGAGTCCCGCCCGATCGCCGCCCGCCTTTCCCCACCCCTGCCCTCCCTCTGCCAAGCCCTCGGTCTCTTCGATATCTACCGGGCCCCCTGGTTCGTCGCCCTGATCCTGCTTTTGATGCTCAACCTAACGGCCTGTTACGTCAAGCGTCTCCCCGCCCAGTGGAGACGCCTGCGGCGCGACGGCGATCCGGCAAGGTCCGCCCCTTTTAAGGACGGCACTATCCTTTTCTTCCCGGGTGATCCGGCGGCGGCGGAGACGGCGGTGGAATCGATCCTGAAGAAACGTTACGGCCGCTTCCGAAAGGCCTCCAGCCCCTCGGGCGCTTTTTTCCTGGCCCGACGGGGGGTTTCGCCGCTGTTCGGCCTCCCCGTGGTTCACCTGGGCATCTTGATCCTCCTCACCGGCGGCCTCGTCGGGGGGGTCTGGGGGGTCAAGGGGTACGTCCACATCCCCGAGGGGGAAACGGCGGTGGCCATGACCATCGCCGGCACGGGAGACGAACGCCCCCTGGGTTTTCTGGTCCGCTGTGACCGCTTTCTCGTCGAGTACTACCCGAACGGCGCCCCCAAGCTCTTCCGTTCCGACCTCTCCTTTCTCGTCGACGGCCGCGAGGCCGCAAGGGGTTCCCTCCTCGTCAACCACCCCCTAGAGTTCGGGGGGTTCCGTTTCTACCAGTCGGGCTTCGGCCTTCTCCCCGGCGGCCGTCTCCTCCTGAGGTGGTCGAAGGACGGAGGCGGGGGCGGAACAAGGGAAATCGCCGTCGGCGACCGTTTTCCCCTGGCGGAGGGGAGCGCCGTGGTGGAGGTCCTGCGGATTGAGGACGACCTGATGGGTCTGGGTCCGGCGGTGAAATTGGCCGTCGCGGACCGGGGGGGGGAGACGCCCCTCTGGGTCTTCGTAAACATCGACCGGATCCTGGCGGCCAACCCCGGTCTTTTGGAACAGATGCCCATCGTCAATCCCCGTTCTTACAAGCCCTGGGTCTTCTCCCTCGCCCGGGGCGGGGAGCGATACTACACGGTCCTTCAGGTGGGTCGCGATCCCGGCGTCCCCCTGGCGGCCCTGGGGGCCGTCCTGATCCTCGGGGGTCTCATCGTCAACTATCTCTTCCCCGATCGCGCCATCGGGATAGAAGTGCGGGCCGCCGAGGGGGGTTCTTCGATCACCGCCGCGGCCCGTTCCGAACGGGACCCGACCGGCGCGGAGAGAGAGGCGCGGGACCTGGTGAGCGGCCTTAGGGAAATCGTGGGGGAGAAATGACCGACACGAAACTCGCCGGTCTCGTGACCTTCATCTACCTGGGCGCCTTCTTTTTCTACCTGGCGGCCCTGCTCCGCGGCACGAGGCCCTGGGCGACGGCGGCCGCCTGGCTCGCCCGGGGGGGTTTCTTACTCCACAGCGCCTCCCTCCTCCTGCGTTGGAGGCTCTCCTTCGCCCTGGGATTCGGCCATCCGCCCCTCTCCAACTTTTACGAGTCTCTCGTCTTTTTCTCCTGGAGCATCGTTTTTGTCCACCTCATCGTCGAGACACGTTCCAAGACCTCGAGTCTGGGCGTCTTCCTCATCCCCCTCGCCTTTCTGGTCCTGGCCTACGCGGGCATCTCGCCGACGGCGGACGGGCGTATCCAACCTCTCATCCCGGCCCTGCAGTCAGACTGGCTCACGATCCACGTCCTGACCTGCTTTCTCGGATACGCCTTCTTCAGCGCCTCCTTCGCCTTGGGGCTTTTGATCCTCATGAAGGGGCAAGAGGGATCCGGGGGCCTGAAAAAGTCTTTGGCGGCCATGATCCCGGCCCCCCGGGCCCTCGAGGAACTCCTCTTTCAGACGGCGTTCATGGGCCTGGTCTTCCTCGGCCTGGGGATCCTGACGGGGGCCGTCTGGGCCCATTACGCCTGGGGATCCTACTGGAGCTGGGATCCGAAGGAGACCTGGTCCCTCATCACCTGGCTCATCTTCGCCCTCCTCCTCCACCTCCGCCGCCTCCGGGGTTGGGAAGGCAGGCGCCTGGCCTGGCTGGCCGTCCTGGGTTTCGCCGCCGTCCTCTTCACCTATCTCGGCGTGAACTATCTCCCGAGTCTCCACAGTTACCTATGAGGGCCGAAAAAGGCGCCTATAGACGCGATACGGGTCTCCATGTCACATTCCGATTGACAAAGGAAAGAAGGCGACTATGATAGGCCATCATCTTCCGTGGGGGGAGACATGAGCTACATCAAGATCAAGTTCCATAAAGAACGGGCCGCCCTCGAACAAGAGGTCTTCGACGCCGTGGACGGTATGCTCTCCATGGCCGGGTCCTCCCTTTTCGCCATCGGGGAGAACACCTGGCGGCCCCACGCGGACATGTACGAGACACCGGAGGAGATACTCCTCATCATCGATCTCGCCGGCGTCAGGCGCGAGGACATCCACCTCGAGGTGAGCCGCAGGACCATCAAGATCTTCGGCAAGCGCGACCAAATGATGATCCCGGGGACGACGCGCTACCGCCTTGCCGAGATACCCTACGGGTATTTCGAGCGGCACCTCTCCCTCCCGGCGGCGGTGGACACGGACCGCGTCGAGGCCACGCACCGCAACGGCCTCCTCGAGGTACGAATGACCAAGCTCCCGCCCGGCGGTGAGGTCAGGAAGAAGATACCCGTGAGCCGGGAGTAACGGCGGAATAGAACCGCAGCCGCAGGGCCAAAGCGAGATAAAGAGAGGAGACCATGCCCGATCAGAAACCCCCGGAGGAACTCAAGGTCATCCAGATACCCGAGATCCTCCCCATCCTGCCCCTTTTCAATATCCTCGTCTTTCCCAAGATGATGCTCCCCATGGAGGTGTTCGGGGAACAGTCCATCAACCTCGTCGACGAGGCCATGGCCAAGGATCGCATCATCGGCCTCATCCTCGCCAAAAAGTCGCCCTTGGAGACGAATTATCGCGCCGAGGATTTCCATTCCGTGGGGACCACGGCGGTGATCCTCAAGATGGCCAAGGTGTCGGATAAAAAGGCCCAGCTCCTCGTGCAGGGGATCGGCCGTTTCCGGATCGTCGAGTTTCTCGACTCCCAGCCCTACCTCCACGCCCGCATCGAGCCCCTGGAAGACACAGAGATCAAGGACATCGAGGTCGAGGCCCTGATGGTCAACCTGACGACCCTCTTCGAGCGGGTGGTCAAACTGACGCCCTTTCTGCCCCAGGAATTCGGCGCCATGGCCAAGAGCGTCACGGACCCCGGCGTCTTGGCCGACCTCATCGCCTCCATCATCAACGTCAGCGTCGAGGAGAAACAGACCATCCTCGAGACCCTCGACGTGAAGGAACGCCTGAGGGAGGTGACGCGTCTGGTCAACCACCAGGTGGAAATCCTGGAGTTGGGCAACAAGATCCAGTCCCAGGTCAAGGACGACATGGAGAAGAGCCAGAGGGAGTACTATCTCCGCCAGCAGCTCAACGCCATCCGCAAGGAACTCGGGGAGAGCGACGAGACGAGGGTGGAGATCGAGGAGTACCGGGCGAAACTGGCGGCCAAGGACCTCCCCGAGGAGGCCCGCAAGGAGGCGGAGAGGGAACTGGCGCGCCTGGAGAGGATGCACCCCTCGTCGGCCGAGTATACCGTCTCTTCCACCTACCTCGATTGGATCCTCGCCCTCCCCTGGCGGGAGGGGACGGAGGACAACCTGGACATCAAGAAGGCCAGGCGGGTCCTGGACGAGGACCACTGGGGCCTGGAAAAACCGAAAAAGCGCATCATCGAATATCTGGCCGTCAGGAAGCTGAAACCCGACACCCGGGGTCCCATCCTCTGCTTCGTGGGCCCCCCGGGGACGGGCAAGACCTCCCTGGGCCAGTCCATCGCCCGGGCCCTGGGACGCAAGTTCGTGCGCATCGCCCTGGGGGGCGTGAGGGACGAGGCCGAGATCAGGGGACACCGGCGTACCTACATCGGGGCCCTCCCGGGAAGGATCATCCAGGGCATCCGCCGGGCCGAGTCCAACAATCCCGTCTTCATGCTCGACGAGATCGACAAGGTGGGCAGCGATTTCCGGGGCGACCCCTCCTCGGCCCTCCTGGAGGTCCTCGACCCCGCCCAGAACAACTCCTTCGTGGACCACTACCTCGATCTGGCCTTCGACCTGTCCCACGTCATGTTCATCACCACGGCCAACATCCTCGACACCATCCCCCCCGCCCTGCGGGACCGTCTGGAGATCATCGAGCTGGTGAGCTACACGAGCGAGGAGAAACTGCACATCGCCCGCCGCTACCTCATCCCCAGGCAGATCGCCGAAAACGGCCTGACGCCGGACCTCATATCCTTCACGAAGGGGGCGGTACAGGCGATCATCTCGGGCTATACCAGGGAGGCGGGGGTGAGGAACCTGGAGCGGGAGATAGCGGCCGTCTGCCGGGGCGTGGCCAGCGCCGTGGCCGAGGGGGCCAGGGGCAAACACGTCATCCGCCGGAAGGATATCCCCCGCTACCTGGGACCCGTGCGCACCTTCCAGGAGACGGCCGCCCGGACCTCCAAGCCGGGCGTCGTCATGGGCCTGGCCTGGACGCCCACGGGGGGTGACCTCCTCTTCATCGAGGCCACGGCCATGCCGGGCAAGAAGGGCCTCACCCTCACGGGTCAACTGGGGGACGTGATGAAGGAGTCGGCCTCGGCGGCCCTGAGCTTCATCAGGGCCAACACGGAGGCCCTGGGGCTGGCGGCGGATTTCTTCGAGAACCTCGACATACACATCCACGTCCCCTCCGGGGCCATACCGAAGGACGGCCCCTCGGCGGGCGTGACGATCCTGGCGGCCCTCACCTCCCTCCTCAAGAACAAACCCGTCAAGAAGGACCTGGCCATGACGGGGGAGATCACCCTCCGGGGCCTGGTCCTCCCCGTCGGCGGGATAAAGGAAAAGGTCCTGGCCGCCCACCGGGCCGGGATCAAGACGGTCATCCTCCCCCGCTGGAACCGGAAGGACATGGAAGACATACCCCCCAAGATCAGAAAGGACATCGAGTTCATCTTCGTGGATGAGATGATGGAGGTCCTAAAAGGGTCCGGTCTTCTTTAGGGGGTGACGGGACCTTGAAAAAGAGACTCATCCTGGGGGCCTTCTTCATCCTCCTGATCGCCGTCGGCGCCTTCGTCTACCTGGGGCAGTGGTGGTCCCGGCAGGGCGATCTCTCCTACTCGGGGACCCTCGAGGCCGTGGAGGCGCGCCTGGCCTTCCAGGCGGGCGGCAGGGTGGCGGCGGTGCACGTCAGGGAGGGCCAGGAGGTAAAGGCGGGCCAGGTCCTGGCGGAACTGGAAACGGCGGAGTTCACGGCCCGCCTCGATCAGGCCCGGGCCAACCTTGAGCGGTCCCAAAAGACCCTGGAGCAGCTCCAGACCATGGCGGAGATATACCGCGCCACCCTCCCGGCGGACGTGGTACGGACGGAGGCCGCCCTCCGGGCGGCCCGCCAGGCGGCGGAAGACGCCCGGCGCAACCGGGATCGTTACGAGGCCCTCTACAAGGAGCAGATCGTCACGGAGAAGGACCGGGACGCATTACGGCTCCACGCCGACACGGCCGCCTCGCGCCTGACGGAGGCCGAGACGGCCCTCTCCCAGGCCCGGAGCAACCTCAAGAGGATCGAGGCCGTCGGCAGGGAGGTGGAGGCGGCCCGGGCCCAGGTCCTCCAGGCCAGGGCCGGCGTGGAACAGGCGGCCCTCCAGGCGGGCTACACGAAACTTCTGGCCCCCTTCGACGGGATCATCACCAGCCGCAACGTCGAACCCGGCGAGGTCGTTTCCCCTTCCCGGGAGGTCCTGACCCTGGCCGACCTGAGGAGGATCGACCTGAAGATCTTCGTGGGCGAGACGGAGATCGGCAAGGTGAAACCGTCCCAGGAGGCCGAGGTCCGGATCGACACCTTCCCGGGCAAGACCTACCGGGGCGTCGTGACCTTCGTCTCCCCCGTGGGCGAGTTCACGCCCAAGATCATCCAGACGAAGAAGGAGCGGGTCAAGCTGGTGTACCTCGTGAAGATCTCCATCCCCAACCCCGATCTGGAGCTGAAGACGGGCATGCCCGCCGACGCCAGGCTCAAGTAGGGGCTTGACCTTGACGGGCTACGGGTCATCCGCCGCCCCCCTGGTGACCGTGGAGGGCGTGACGAGACGCTTCGGCGAACTCACGGCCGTCGGCCGCCTCTCCCTGACGGTGGAGGCGGGGACGGTGGTGGGGCTCATCGGATCCGACGGGGCGGGAAAATCGACCCTCCTGAGGATGATGGCCACCATGCTCCCCCCGACGGAGGGCAGGATCACCATCGCCGGGATGGACGTCACGACCCGCAAGGACCTCATCAAACCCCTCATCGGTTACATGCCCCAGCGCTTCGGCCTCTACGAGGACCTGACGGTGGACGAGAACCTCCGTTTCTTCATGGACGTCTTCGATATCCCCCCCGCCGACCGCCCCCGGCGCCGGGAGACATACCTGGGCTTCTCCAACCTCCTACCGTTCCACGACCGCCCCGCCGGCGCCCTCTCCGGGGGGATGAAGCAGAAGCTGGCCCTCGCCTGCGTCCTCGTCCACGAACCCTCCCTCCTCATCCTCGACGAACCCACCAACGGCGTCGACCCCGTCTCGCGGCGGGAGTTCTGGGAGATCCTCCTTTCCCGGCGCCGGGAGGGGATGACGATCGTCGTCTCCACGGCCTATCTCGACGAGGGGTCCCTGTGCGACACCGTGGTCCTTATGCACCGGGGGGAGATCCTTGCCTGGGACACCCCCGAGGCCGTGAAGGGCCCCCACGGCGACCTGGAGGAGGCCATGATCGCCCGCATCGAGGCGGCGGACCCCCGGACGGCCGGCGAATCTTTCCTTCGGACCGGGGGCGTCCCGGGGCGTTGAGGTTTTCGTGTCCATGACTACGGACAACGGGGCGGTCATAAGGGTCCGGGACCTGGTCAAACGCTTCGGGTCCTTCGCCGCCGTCGACGGCGTCACCTTTTCCGTGCGGAGGGGTGAGATCTTCGGCTTCCTCGGCTCCAACGGCTCGGGGAAATCGACGACCATCCGCATGCTCTGCGGGATCCTCACCCCCACGGCCGGCGAGGGGGTCGTGGCGGGTCACGACATCTATACGGAAACGGAGGCCATCAAGGCCTCCATCGGCTACATGTCCCAGCGTTTTTCCCTCTACGAGGACCTGACGCCCCGGGAGAACATCCGCTTCTATTTGGGTGTTTACGCCGTGCCTCCCGGGCTGTGGGAGGAGAGGATGGACTGGGTCCTGACGATGACGCGCCTCTGGGACGTGAAGGACCGTCTCACCCGCGACCTGCCCCAGGGGTGGCGGCAGCGCCTCGCCCTGGGCTGCGCCCTCCTCCATAGGCCCGAGATCCTCTTCCTCGACGAGCCGACCTCCGGTGTGGACCCCGTCACGAGGCGCCACTTCTGGAACTTCATCAGGGAACTGACCCGGGAGGGGATCACCGTCTTCGTCACGACCCACTACATGGACGAGGCGACGAACTGCGACCGCCTCGTCATGATCAACCAGGGGCGCATCGTCGCCCAGGGTCCCCCCGGCGGGATAATCAGAAACGCCTGCCCCGAAAGGGAAAACGCGGACCTCAACGACGCCTTCATCGCCCTCATGGGCAGGGGGGCGGCGTGATGAAGGGGGTCCTTTCCTCCCTCAGGAAGGTCCAGGCCGTGGCCCGCAAGGAGTTCTACCATATCATCCGCGACTACCGGAGCCTCTACCTCGCCTTCGCCCTCCCCATCATCCTCATCCTCCTCTTCGGGTACGCCCTGAGTCTCGATGTGGACAACATCACCACCGTCGTCGTGGACCACGACGGCTCCGCGGAGAGCCGCGACCTCGCCCGGCGCCTCGACGCCTCGGCCTACTTCCACGTGGCCGCCTACCCGGCGGACACGAAGGGCGCCGCCGCCTGGCTCGATGCGGGGAAGGCCTCCCTCGCCGTCATCATCCCCCCCGACTGGGGACGCAACCTGAGGGCCGACCGGGAGGCCCCCCTCCAGGTCATCGTCGACGGCAGCGACCCGAATTTCGGGTGGATGACCGTCGGTTACGTGAACGCCTTCATCGAGGGGGAAAACTCGCGGCGTCTGAAGGAGTACCTGAACCGCCTGGGCGAGGGGGAGAGGAAGCCGCCCCTGGAGGGCCGCATCAGGATCTGGTTCAACGAGGACCTCGAGAGCCGCAACCTCATCGTCCCGGGGATCATCGGCGTCATCATCATGATCGTGGGCGCCATGCTCACCTCCCTCGTCATCGCCCGGGAGTACGAGAACGGGACGATGGAGACCCTCAAGTCCCTCCCCCTCGGGGCGGGGGAGTTTCTCGTGGGCAAGGCCCTGCCCTATCTCCTCATCACCATGGCCGACGTCCTCACCGCCGTCCTCCTGGGGCAGCTCCTGTTCGGCATCGTCATGAAGGCGGACTTTCTCGTCCTCCTCGGCGCCGTCACCCTCTACCTCTGCGTCGCCGTATCTTTAGGCCTTTTCATCTCCGCCGCCACCCGCTCCCAGATCATCGCCAACCAGATCGCCCCCCTGGTGACCTTTCTGCCCTCCATGCTCCTGTCCGATTTCGTCTTCCCCATCATCAACATGCCCGCGGCCATCCGCCCCGTGACCTACATCGTCCCCGCCACCTACTTCATCAACGTCCTCAAGGGGGTCTATCTCAAGAACCTGGGCCTGGCCCTCCTCTGGCCCAACTTCCTCGTCCTGGCCGCGATGGCGTTGCTGCTCAGTCTTTTGACCTTCCTGACCCTCAGAAGGGAGGGCATGTGACGTGAACTGGATCCGCCTGAGGGAACTGATCCGCAAGGAGTTCCTCCAGCTCTTCCGGGACCGCCGCAACCGGGGCATCATCGTCATCGCCCCCGTGGTCCAGATCCTCGTCTTCGGCTACGTGATCAATTTCGACATCGAGACCATCCGCGTGGCCCTCCTCGACTTGTCCCAGACGAGGGAGAGCCGGACCGTGGAGCGGGCCTTCACGGCGGGCGGCACCTTCCGCATCGAGCGGTACGCCCGGGACCAGAGGGAGGTGGACGATCTCCTCCTCAGGGGCAAGGTGGACATGGCCATAAAGATACCCCCCGATCTCGCCGTCCTGATCCACAGGGGTGAGACGGCCCCCATCCAGATCCTTGTGGACGGCACGGTAAGCAACATGGCCGCCGTCCGCGTCGCCTACACCATGACGGTCCTCCAGCAGCTGAACCGGAGGTTCATGGCGGAGCTGTACCCCTTCCGCCTGTCCTACGGGAACATCGACAACCGCCTGCGCACGTGGTACAACCCCAATCTCTACAGCCGCCGTTTCTTCGTCCCCGGCATCGTGGCCTTCGTCGTCATGCTCATCTCCCTCCTGTTCACCTCCATGGCCGTGATCAGGGAGAAGGAGAGGGGAACGATGGAACAGCTCATCGTCACGCCCATCAAGCCCTACGAGCTCATCCTGGGCAAGACCGTCCCCTTCGTGATCATCTCCCTGATCCAGATGTCGGTGGTCCTCCTCCTGGCCGTCTTCTGGTTCGAGGTCCCCTTCGCGGGCAGCAGGTTGCTCTTTCTCTTGGGCATCTCGCTGTTCCTGATATGCTCCTTGGGGATCGGCCTCTTCATCTCCACCATCTCCCGCACCCAGCAGCAGGCCATGATGACCACCTTTTTCTTCGTCCAGCCCGCCTTCCTCCTCTCCGGTTTCGTCTTCCCCATCGCCAACATGCCGACCCTCGTCCAGTGGCTCACCTACCTAAACCCCTTCCGTTACATCCTCGTCATCATCCGCGGGATCTTTCTCAAGGGGGTGGGGATGGAGGTCCTCTGGCCCCAGTACCTGGCCCTGACCGTACTGTCGACGGCGGTCTTCGCCGGCGCCGTCAGGCGTTTCCACAAACGGCTCGATTGAGAGGGCACTTATCGAAATTCCCTTTTGGCCCCGGCGGGTTGATGTGTTAAACAGCCAAAACATGTTGAAGATCATCACCGACAGGCGCCTGGTGGCCCGTTGCCGGGGGCGGTTTCTCGCCGGCCTAAGACCCTTCTGGGACCGGCGCGTCCCCGTTTGCATCGGCCATCCCGGGGGTCGTTTCCCCGCCCGGGTCCACTGGTCGGAGAGACTCGGCCTGTGGATGTGTCACCGGCGGACGGAGGAGGGCCAGATCTGGACCCTCCTCGGGACGGAGAGGCCGGAGGAGGGCGCCGTGGTTTCCATAACCTGTGAGCTGAACGTCCCCGCCGAGGGGAGGGACCGCCGCGTGGGGGCCGCCTTCGGGCGCGACGCCAGGGGGAGGGTCTTCCTCGTCCACCGGGGCCGCCTCGGCGGGGGCCAGCGGGGCATGGGCAAGAAGATCTTCCTCGAGAGGTTCCGCGGCGTCTGGACGGACCTCGACGAGGGTGACGGGGTCGCGGAGGTGGCCGTCGTCTGTTGCCTGGGCAGCCGGTCCCTCGCCGACCAGGTCTCCCTCTTCGTCCACAAGGTGGCTGCCGTCAAGGCCGAGGTCCGGGACGAGCGTTCCCCCCAACTGGCCATACCCCTCGAGGCGGGAGGTTTCCAGATCCGGCGGATAGGCGGATCCGGTGCCGAGGAAGGGTTCGACCTGGCCGGCCGGTGCGATCACGGCCCCCTGGTCCTGGCCCTGGCGGGGGCCCTGCGGGGGCGGGGATACAGGCCGGCGAACGACGACGGGGGCGATCTCTACCTATCGTCGGCCGGGGGGGACAAGGGGGCGGTCTTTCGCGTCGTCACGGGAGGGGGGGGTGACACCGTCCGCCGGGAGGCGGCCCTGCTCCTCTGGGAAGGGGCCGGTCGGACCGATCATCCCCTTCTGGTCCTCGTCCTGCCCCGTTCCCCGACGCCCGAAGAGGCCGCCGAGCTGCGGGCGCGGGGCATCGAGACCCTCGCCTACGGATGGGAAGGTTCGGATGCCGTCTTCCCCCAGCTGGACGACCTCTTCCCGCCCCGACCCCCCCGGGAGGCGTCACCAAAGAAAAAGAGATAGGACCACGGCGTCCCCGCCCGTAAGGTCGATTAACAGGGGCGGCTCGGGTGTGATCTTGCCCTTCGCGATTTCCTCCCGCCGCTCAATTCGTAGGAAACGACCCGGGTAGGAGGCGTCCCTCGGGGAAGAGGCCCGCCTCGAAGGCCTGTCGGCAGTACCAGAAGGGGGCCCAGAGGTCTTTCGTCGTCCCGTAATTGACGGCGATGCAGCCCCCGAGGCAGACCCCCTTGAGGAGACAGGAGGCGCACACGCCCTTGAGACCCCGGGGCAGGTTTTCCCTGATCCCCCTCAGAACCTCGTTGTGGCGCCAGACCTCCGCCAGGGGGTCCCGGCCGGCCCGGCCGAAGACCAGCTCGGGCACGGTGACGCCGATACCGCACAGGGCGTAGGAACCGTCGGCCAGGATCCCTAGGATGCCCTTGATACCGCAGTTGTGACAACCGTCGCCCCCGGGGCCGAACATCCGGCTCAGGGATAAGAAGGCGGGGGGGTGATGAAAAATGACGGGGATGTCCAGGGACGGCGCCAGTTCCCTGTCCACCCACCGGCCCAGGGCGACCAGCTCCGGGACCGTCGGCATGTCGCCCCGTTCGTGTATACCCCTCCCCCGGGCCGTGGGCTGGACGATGTTGAATTTCACCGACGAGGCCCCCAGGTCCCGGGCCAGAAAGGCCAGGCCCTCCAGGTCCCGGCGGTCCCTCCCCATGACGGTCATGATCACCTGGGGCCTCAGGCCCGCCGCGACGAGGTTCTCGATCCCCCTGACGGCCGCCGCGAAACATCCCTCCACGCCCCGGATCGCCTCGTGGACGGCGGGGTCGGCGGAATCGAGGCTCACGGAGACGAAGGCGCCACCCCGGGAGGCCATCAGACGGGCCGCGTCGGCCGTGACGAGGGTGCCGTTCGTCTCCACGGACAAACCCAGCTCCCTCTCCCGGACGGCCTCCAAGAGGCGGTCGAAGCGGGGGTGGCAGAGGGGCTCTCCCCCCGTCAGCTTCACGGCCGTCAGGCCCAGGGGCAGGGCCTCGTCGAGGACGGAGGCGAAAAGGTCGGCGTCGATCCCGTCCTCCCCCCCGGGGGCCGCCGTGTAGCGCGGGGCGATCCAGCAGTGGCGGCAGCGGAGGTTGCAGGTGTCCGTCACGTAGGCGTAGAGCTGGTTGAGGGGGTAATCCACCTTCTCGACCTCCCGTCAGTGTCCCCCCACGCCCGCCCGGGCCCGGGGGAGCCTCCCGCCCCGCTCCAGGAAGAGACGCAGACAGGCGTCGGGACTTGGCTGATCCGTCTCCCCCGTCAGGTTGTAGGCCAAGGCGGGGCAGTTCCCCGTGCAGTAGGGGACATAGGGACAACCCCGGCAGAAGGCGAGCCCCTCAAGGGGTATAAAGACCCGCCGGCGCAGGCGCTGCAATTCCGGGTGGGTCCGCCAGACCGTGAGGAGATCGTCCCGGCCGATGTAGCCCAAGACGAGGTGGCCGAGCTGGCTGCAGGGGACGTAGGCCCCGTCGGCCCGGACGGCGAGGGACTGGTAGGGTCCCCCGCAGCCCGTGAGGTAGCCCCGCCCGGGGAGGGTGTCGAGACCCTCGAGGCGCGCCCGTTCCATCTCCGACCAGAGGCGGCCGTCGGCCAGGGGGCCGGCCTGGGCGTCGATCCTGCCCTCGTAGCGTTCCGCGAGGTCCATGAGGATGTCCATGGCCTCGCTGTGTTCCTCGGGGGTGAGCTGGATCATGGCGGCGTTCTTCCGGCACAGGCCCATGTGACTCGCGGAGTTGGTGGAGAAGGAGGGAAGACCCAGGTCTTCGAGGAGAAAACGGGCGATCTCGGGGAGGCTGCGGACGTTGCGGCGGTGGACGGTGACCCTAACCGTCACGGGTAGGCCGTGCTCCCTCAGGATCCGGACACCCTCCACGGCCAAACCGAAGGAGCCGCGCCCCCTGAAGGCGTCGTGGGTGAAGGGGTCGGCGCCGTCGATGGAGATCTGGATGGAGTCACATCGACCCGTGGCGGCGATGTGGGCGGCCCCTTCTTCAGTGATACAGGTGCCGTTGGTGAGGATGGAGAAACGCAGGCGGTTGGCGCAGACGGCCTCGATGATCGCGAGGAGGTCGGGCCGCACGAAGGGTTCCCCCCCCGAGAGGGTGACGGACATCACCGCCGCCCTCCCCAATTCCGCGAAAAAATCCCGCCACGTCTCGAGGGACAGATCCTCCCCCACGTCGCCGGGGCTCGTGAAATGACTGCAATAGGCACAGCGGAGGTTGCAGGCCGTGGTGATCTCCACGTCCACCTGGCGCGGGGTGGCCATCACCCGCAAGGGTTCCTCTTCCCTAGGAGACCTCATAACCCGCCAGACCGAGCCTCACGGCCGCCTCCATGAAGGTCCTGATATGCTCCTCCACGTCCTCGGGCACCCCCTCCGCCTCCTCGCGGATGCGCCGGGCGATCGCCGCCACCGATCCCTTACCGTCCAGGGACTTCCAAACCATCACCCCGATGGGGTTGAGGCCGAAGGCCTGGCCCGTGTCGGGGTCGAAGACGATGGCCCAGTCGTCGAACTCCTCCCTCAGGACCACGGCGGGGTTGGCGATGGGGATCCTCTCGTTCACGTCGTCCACCTCGGCACCTCCTTCATATCCAGCCTCTGTTTCACGAATTAGATGAAAGCCATACGCCTGTCAACGGGCAACATCCGTCTCCGGCGTCCCGAATGCCATTTCCCTCTTAGGGCCTTATCCCCCCATCCACTGCAAGCCGGGGGGGAGGAAAAGAATTTCGTTTTTGGTCTGACACAGAATGCATAATCCATTCATAAAAATGGACGATTTTCAAAAAAACGACCCGGCGCGGGCCGCCGGTCCCTCAAAAAACGGCCCCTTCAGGGCAAAAAAAAGGGGGCGGCCCCCAGGCTGCCCCCCATGGAGAAGAGTTTACCTTCAGGCCTTCTCGAAGAGCATGCCGCTGGTGTGGACCAGGCGGTCCCCGAGGATCTTGGCGAGATTGAGGAACAGCTTGCCGCCGATGCGGGGGTAGATACGATGGATACGCTTGAGGCCTTCCCAGTCGATCTCCAGGTATTTTATAGGCTCGAGGGCCCGGACGTCGGCGGAACGGGGACCAGGATTGACCAGGGCGATCTCGCCGAAGATCTCCCCGGGGTGGATGACGGCAAAGACAATCTCCTTGCCCGTCTTGGGATCGACGCCCACCGCCTCGGCCTTGCCCTCCAGCAGGAGGTACATGCTCTTGCCGAACTCTCCCTGGACCACGGCCTTTTCCCCGGCGTTCTTCTCCACCATCCGGCCCAGGAGACAGACCTTCCGCCGCGACCAGGGGCGCAGACCCTCAAAAAAGGGCGAGGTCTTGACCACCGCATCCTGGAGTTTCAAGCCGATCATATCCCACAGAGTGATGAGCTGCGTGGACTGGAGGAGGATGGGGGTGATGAGGAGCTCGCTGAAGATGGCGATGATCATAACCACCGAGGAGAGGATGCCGAACTGGATGACGGGGATGAACTGGGAAACGGCGCAGATGGCAAAGCCGCCGGCCAGGGCGATGGAGCTGCAGACCACGGGCCGGACCTCGTCGTGGAGCGCCTCCGCCACGGCGGCCTCCCGGTCCTGGAGCTCCCGCATGGCCAGGTTGTAACGGCTCATGAAGTGGATGGTGTCATCCACGGCGATGCCGATGGCGATGTCGGCCACCATGGCGGTGCCGACGTTCAGCGGCACATCGAAGATCCCCATGATCCCGAAGATGCCGATAATGGGGAAGACATTCGGAACCAGGGAGATAAGCCCCGCCTTCATGGACCAGAAGAGGAAATAGATGCACGCGAAAACCATGCCCAGAGTCATCGCCAGAGAGGTGACGGAGTTCATGACCAGACTCTCCGCCGCCTTGTTGATGAGGATGTATTCCCCGGTGAAATCAAACTTGAAGTTCGGGTTGATGTTCTTGCGCATGTACTGCCGCAGCTCTTCGAGGATCTGCTGGGTTTCATAGCTCGAGGTGACGTTGTGGCGGACCATGATACTCACCTCGCTGAAATCGGGCGTCACGAAGCGGGAGATCTCGTCGCGTTGGAAGAAGAGGAGATACTGGGATATCAGATTGGAATCCGCCGGAATGGCATAGAACTTCTTGTCGCCGTTGTTCATTTCCCGATGGATCAGGGCCACCCGGTCCGCCAGGGACTCCGTCTTGTCGAACCAGCCCTTCTGGGCCATGTACTGCTGGAGGGCCGCCACCTGGGAGAGGTACTCGGCCTGCTTGAAGGTCTCGGGCATGCCGCTGGAGATGCGGATGAAGAAGGTCTGGGCGCCCGCCAGCTCCTTGTGGAGGGTATCGCTCCGTTTTCTGATCTCCGAATCCGCCTTGAAGTAGGCCATGAAGTCGTTGTTCACCTTGACGAGGAAGGTGGCGCCGAACATCGCCAGGGTCAGGATGGACATGACAACGGTGATGATGATCTTATTCTTCTTGGGCGTGACGAGCTTCAGGGTCCCCACGGCAATGCCGTGGAAGAAGGCGTCGATGAAGTGCTTCTTCTCCCGGTGTTTCTGGACCTTCACGGGGCCGAACATGTGGAGAAGCGCGGGACCGAAGGTGAAGGTGGACAGCGAGTTGGCCGTCAGGGCGAAGGTCGACACCGCGCCGAACTGGATCAACATGAGGATGTCGTTGTACATGATGGAGGCGAAGCCGACGATCGTCGTGATCGAGGTCATCAGGACCGCCAGGCCCAGCTTGCTCGCCATGAGCTTGACGGAGCCGTCCCGGTTGCCGTTGGTCTCTTCGATCCCCTCCAGGTACTCGTGCATCATATGGAGATCTTCGGCGGACCCGATAACCAGGAGGATCGAGGGGATAATCACGGTGATGACATTCAGGGGGATGCCCATCACGACCATGAAGCCGAAGGTCCAGATAACGCTTGTCCCGGCGGTGATCATGGGCATAAGACCCGCCCTGATGTTGCGGAGGGCGATGATGATCGTCCCGATGAGAACCGCACAGGCCAGGGGAACGATCTGGGCCTGATCCTTGATGATGTTCTCGCCGATGTTCCGGCGGCCGTAGGAATTGCCGAACTGGAAAACCCGGTCGAAGAGCTTTTCGTATTTCCCGGAAACCTCATCGACCTTCCGGGAGAAAAAGGTGTGGAATTCCGGTTCTGTGGGATCGGCTTCCACATAGAGGTTGATGGCCGTCATCTGGCCGTCCCTGTCGATCAGGCTGTTCATGAACAGCGGGCTCTTCAGGGCGTCGGCCTTGATCCGGTCGGCGTCTTCCTGGGTGTCGGGGGCGCGGTCCATCAGGGGGTTCGTCTCCAGACCCCCGCCCACGCCCTTGAAGTTCGTTACGGAGAAGAGGCTTTCACAGCGCCCCACGCCGGGCTTCCCGATCCTCTCCACCGCCTCGAGAAACTGCTGCTTCAACTCCTGCGGGGATGGTTGGGTCTTGCCCTTGAGGAGTTCCTTGTAGTTATCAGGAAATTTATGTTTCAGATAGGTTTCGGGATCATAGACCAGCTTGTTGTATTCTTCGCGGTTGTTGACCAGCTTGGCATATTCATCAGACTTGGCGGAGAGTTTGGCATAGACCGCGGGATATCTGATCTTCAGATATTCCTCGGGATCCTTGGCCCGAACGTATTCCTCAGGGTCCTTCGGCTCGAACTTGATATCTTTCAGCTCGTAGTAGAGTTTCTCCACATCCTTGAGCTTTTCCGGGGTAAAGAGCTTTTTGTCCCGGACAAAGACGACGGTGATGTTGTCGCTGCCGAACTTCCGCACCGTGTCCTGGTGGTAATCCTTGGCCGGGTCGCCGCTGATCATCATCCCTTCCGTGGATGAATCCACCTTAATCTGCAGGGCATAGTAGCCGAAAATAATCGTAATTATGACGTTGATGATAATGACGAGCTTCGCGTTGCGCAGGCTCCAGAGCATTAATTTGGTCATACCGCCTCCTCCCTATGCTTATCGCTGTTGAGACAACGGCAATGCATTCCTATACATTTCTTTTCGCCCATCATGTTAACCACGCAATGAACATGCTTTTGTGATCGACTATTCATAAGGTGCAACCCCCTATCGGTTTTGGAAGTGCCGCTGTTGTTTTAAAAATGTCGATCTTGAGAAAGGGTCATTAGACAGGGAGGGGAGGGTCGCGGTTGGATTGCGAATCGAAACAACGGTAAATCTTCGGCAAACAAACCTGGATAAGGCAGCAATACCTGACCGGATCCTCTCTCTCCATAGAGAAGCTTGCCTTGATTGCCGGCAGGGAACGTTTGAAAGTGACTTGAACAGATTCTTCGACCTTGATGATCTCAAAACGGACTTCCGTTTCATTGGGACTCGAGCCAAAAAATAATCGCCTGTGCCCTCCAGACCCTGCCACAGGGAAAGCAGCAGCATGAAGAGGCCTAAAACGGCTACCTTGCCACTGATCTTTCTGGACAGTATGAGCATTGAATCTAAAATATCAGGCACTTAAAGGGCAATATCAGCACACCAAAATAATCATGGTGTCCATTTTGGATCCACCTTACAATTAACAGGAAAAAAAGGGCAACTGTTATAATGCATCCTCAAATCAAGTCTTCCCGAAGAGCATCTCGTTGGTGTGGACCAGGCGCTCCCCGAGGATCTTGGCGAGATTGAGGAACAGCTTGCCGCCGATGCGGGGGTAGATACGATGGATACGCTTGAGGCCGTCCCAGTCGATCTCGAGCATTCTGACGGGTTCCCGGGCCACGACGTTGGCCGACCGGGGACCCGCCTTGATGAGGGCGATCTCGCCGAATACGTCGCCGGGCTTGAGGGTGGCGAAGGTGATGTCCCTGCCCGTCTTCTCGTCATGACCGACCACGTCGGCTACGCCGTCGAGGAGGAGAAACATGCTCCTGCCCATCTCGCCCTGGACGACGACGTAGTCGCCGGCGTTCTTCTCCACCATCCTCCCCAGGAGGCAGACCTTCTTACGCTGCCAGGCCTTGAGGCCCTCGAAGAAGGGGGACTGCTTGATGACCTCCTCCCGGAGTTTCAAACCCACCAGATCCCACAGGGTGATGAGCTGGGTCGTCGACAGGAGGATGGGGGTGATGATCAGGTCCGCCAGGAGGGCCACAACCATGACCACCGCCGAGAGGATCCCGAACTGGATGACGGGGACGAAGTTCGAGGCGGCGCAGACGGCGAACCCCAGGGTGAGGGCCACGGAGGTGGAGATGACGGGTCTGATCTCGTCGTGGAGGACCGCCGCCAGGGCCTCGGGTCCGTTCTGGCGCTGGCGCATCTCGGCGTTATACCGCGTCATGAGGTGCATCGTGTCGTCCACGGCGATGCCGATGGAGATACAGGCCACCATGGCCGTCCCCACGTTGAGGGGGATATCGAAGAGTCCCATGACGCCGAAGATCATGATGATGGGGAAGACGTTGGGGATCAGGGAGATGAGGCCGGCCTTCACGGACCAGAAGAGGATGTACATGCAGACGAAGACGATGAAGAGGAGGAGCCCCAGGGAGGTGACGGAATTGACGGCCAGGGTCTCGGCGGCCTTGTTGACGAGGATGTACTCCCCCGTGAACTCGAACTTGAAGGCCGGGTTGATGGTCTCCTTGATGTATTTACGCAGCTCGGCGAGGATGGCGTTGATCTCGTAGCTGGCGCTCACGTTGTGGCGCACCATGATGCAGGCCTCGCTGTAATCGGGGGTGACGAACCGGGAGAGGTCGTCGCGCTGGAAAAACAGGAGGTACTGGGAAACGAGGTTGGAATCCTCGGGGATGCGGAAATAGCTGCGGTCCCCGTCGTGCATCTCCATGTTGATGAGGGCCACCCGGTCCGCCAGGGACTCCGTCTTGTCGAACCAGCCCTTCCGCTGCATGAACTGTTGGATGGCCGCCAGCTGGGAGAGGTACTCCGACTGTTTGAAGGTGTCGGGGGCGTTGCCCGTGATGCGGATGAAGAAGGTCTGGGCCCCCGAGAGCTCCTTGTGGAGGACGGCGCTGCGCTGGCGCAGCTCCGAGCTCTCCTTGAAATAGGCGATGAAGTCGTTGTTGACCTTGACGAAGTACGTCGCACCGAGGGCGCCGGCGGCGAAGAGGGCGAAGACGACCGAGGCGGCGATCTTGCGCTTCGGGTGGTTGACGAGGTTGATGATGCCGTGGCGGACCCAGTTGAAGATCCGGTCCGTGTAGTGGACCTTCTCCTCGTGTTTCCTCACCTTCCGGGGGCCGAAGAAGTGGAGATAGGCCGGGCCGAGGGTAAAGGTGATGCAGGGGTTGATGAAGAGGGCGAAGGAGGAGACGATACCGAACTGGACCAGCATGGAGATGTCGTTGTAGACGATGGACAGAAACCCGAGGAAGGTCGTCAGGGCCGTCATGAGGACGGCGAGGCCCAGCTTGCTGCTCATGAGCTCGATGGACTTGTCGGCGTCGCCGTTGGTCTCCTCGATACCCATCATGTACTCCGAGAGCATGTGGAGGTCCTCCGTGGAACCCACGACGATCATGATGGACGGGACGATGACCGTCAGGACGTTGATGGGGATCCCGACGAGGACCATGAAGGCGAAGGTCCAAAGGACGGACGTCCCCGCCGTGAGCATGGGCATCATGCCGGCGCTGAAGTTTCTCAGGGCCAGGATGAGGGTGATCACCAAGACGGAGACGGCCATGGGGGCGATCCGCATCTGGTCGCTGATGATGTTCTCGGCGATGGCCCGACGGCTGAAGGAGTTGCCGAACTGGAAGAGACGGTCGAAGCTCTTTTCGTACTTGGCCGCCACCTCGTCGACCTTCTTGGAGAACTTCGTATGGAAATCTGGGTCGTTACGATCCACGTCGACGTAGAGGTTGACGGCCGTCATCTGGCCGTCCGCCGACACGAGGCTGTTGATGAACAGGGGCGAGCGCATGGCGTCGGCCTTGATCCGGTCGGCCTCTTCCTGGGTGTCGGGGGCGCGGTCCATGAGGGGGTTCGTCTCGAGGGCCCCGCCCACCCCCTTGAAGTTCGTGACGGAGAAGAGGCTCTCGGCCCGCTCGACGCCGGGGAGGTCCTTCAGGTCGTAGTAGAGGGATTCGAGGATCTTGAGCTTCTCCGGCGTGAAGAGCCTCTTGTCACGGACGAAGACGACGGTGACGTTGTCGCTGCCGAACCTCTCCACCGTTTCCCGGTGGTATGCCTTCGCCGGATCGCCCTCGATCATCATCCCCTCGGTGCTCGAGTCGATGCGGACCTTGACGGCTAAAAAGGCGGCAACCAGGGACACGGCCACGATCACCGCGACGACGAGTTTCGCGTGCCGGGCGCTCCAGAGCATTACCTTACCCATAACCTACCTCTCCTTGCTGTTTTTCTTGAAGATCCGTTCCAAGACCCGATCCATCAACAACGGACGAAACCCGGAGGCAGAAAGGGGGCGGTGTCATTTACCGCTCCCTCTCCATGTGCCTCCCTGTTAAACCAACGGCTAAGGGATGTCAATAAAATAATAAACATTGTTCAGGACTATCTATGGGCGAGGAAGATGGACCATCCGGCGCGCAACGACCCCGGGTGAAGGGCGACGGCGGCCGAGGCCTCGGCCACGGGGGTGAAACCGCAGGCCCGACAGTCGATCCGGCCCCTTCTCCTCGCGTAGCAGCCCTCCGTGACCGTCCCGTCGGGGTCCACGTTGACCAGGATGTCGTCGCGGCACTTCCAGGTGTTCTCCACCATGGCCCGCAGGCGTCCTTGGGAATTGAGGATGGGGAAGCCCCGGGCCTTCAGGGCCGCCACCTCCTCGACGACGGCCCCTCTCTCAAAGGACGAGAGGGTCAGGTCCTCCTCCCCCCCGCCGTAGGGATAGAAGAACTGGACGGTCATCCCCCCGAACCCCCTCACCTCCCGGAGGCGCTCCAGGAGGGGACCGATATCCCGGCGGTTGATCCTGTTGACGGTGAAGTGGACCATAAAGGGCCGGCCGCAGGAGACGATATGGGACCACACCGTATCGAAGGAGGCGGAGCGCAGGCGGTCGTGGGTCTCCTTGAGGCCGTCGATGCTGACCCAGAGGCGGTCCGCCGGCACGTCCAGGGGCTGTGTCCCGTTCGTCGTCACGGCCACGACGGGGAAGAGCCCCCTGGCGTAGTCCATAAGTTCCCTGATCGTATAGTCCCCGTCCCGCCACAGGAGGGGTTCCCCGCCCTCGAAGACGACGATGGGCACCCCCGTCCCCCTGAGGGTCGTCAGGGCCTTCCGGGCCGTGTCGCAGTCCATGTGACCCTTCCGGGAAGGGGGGAGACGGTGGAAGGGACAGGGGGCGCAGGCGAGGTTGCAGTGGTGGGTGACCTTGAAACTGGCGATGAGGGGCATCCGCCTCCGCAAGACGAGGCGGCGGAGGAAGAAGAGCAGCAAAGGGGCCAGACGCCTGCGCCGTTTCATCGGCAGTCTGTCACATGACCACGCCCCGGCAGCGAGTCCCTCGCAACCTTGGCTCCGACGCCGATCACGCCCCTCCCCCGAGGACCTTGTAGAGGTTGACCCGGTTGGTCGACCTGAGGAGCCGGAGGGAGATGAGACCCTTGCGGGCGCCGTACCATGACCTCTGGGCGTCGAGGACGCTCAGGTAACCGTCCATCCCTTTCTCGTACCTCACCCTCGCCAGGCGGTGGGCCTCGGCGAGGGCCGCGACCAAGGACTCCTGGGCCTGGAGCTGGCCCCTCACGGACCCCTCCACGGCGAGGGCGTCGGCCACCTCCCTGAAGGCCGTCTGGATCGTCTTCTCGTACTGGGCGACCATGATCTCCCTCTCCACCTTCGTCACCTTGTAGGCCGACCAGGTCCGGGCGTCGAAGATGGGCAGGACGATCTGGGGGGCGAAGTTCCACGTGCTGGACCCGTCGCGGAACAGGCCGGAAAGCTCGGCGCTGGCCGTGCCGAAGGTGGCCGTCAGGGCGATGCGGGGGAACAAGGCCGCCCGGGCGGCGCCGACATTGGCGTTGGCCCCTTTCAGACGGTGTTCCGCCATCATGACGTCCGGCCGTTTGAGGAGGGTCTCGGAGGGCAGACCCGGCGACAGTTCCCCGAGGGGTCGGCAGGCGCTCAGGGATGTCGGCAGGGTCTCCCGCGGCAGGGGGGACCCGACGAGGAGCTGGAGGGCGTTCTCGTCCTGGGCCGTAAGCTGGGTGTAGCGGGCCACGTCCGCCCTCGCCGCCTCCACCTGGCTGAGGGAGCGCTGGACATCGAGGGCGGAGGCGAAACCCACGTCGTAGCGCCTCTTGATGAGGCGGTGGGTCTCCTCCTGGGCCTCCAGGACCGCCCGGGACAGTTCCAAGGCCTCGCGGTCCGCGGCGAGATTCAGGTAGGCCGAGGCCACGGCGGCGACGAGGAGGGTCCGGGCGCTGCGGCGGGCCATCTCCGTGGCCATGTACTCCTCCCAGGCCCGGTCCTTGAGGCTCCTGATCCTTCCGAAGAAATCGACCTCCCACGCCGTGACGCCGAGGTTGACACTGTACTGTTCCGCCGTCGTCTCCTTCCCCGTGTAGGAGAGATCGGCGGGGACCCGGCCCTTGCTCATGGCGCCCACGGCGTTCAAGGCCGGAAAGAGCTCCGAGCGCTGGACGCCGTAGAGGGCCATGGCACGCTCGACGTTGAGAACCGCCAGGCGCAGGTCGCGGTTGTTCTTGAGGGCCTCCGCGATCAGGGTCTTGAGGGCCGGGTCGGTGAAATACTCCTCCCAGGCCGTGTCGGCCCCTTTCTTCGCGTCGGGGGCGACCTTTTCCGGGTATGCCGCTCCCGTGGGCCAATCCCCGGGGACGGGCGCGGCGGGGCGTTCGTACTTGGGGGCGAGGCTGCAGCCGCCCACGATCAGGGAGACGGCGAGGAAAACGGCCGCCCAGGGGCGCCAAACGATCAGCCGCTTCCCGAAAATCCTACGCTTGGAAAGAGACCCCTTCTCCATCTCACCTTCCCTCCTTGACATCACCCCCCGTGGTCCCCTCGGCCCGCCGGCGCCGGAGGCGCCCCGTCAGGGCGGCCCAGGCCGATCCCCCGCCCTCAGAGCGGGATCTCCTGCCGAAAAACCTCTCGATGAGGACGTAGAACAGGGGGGCGAAGAGGACCACCAAAAAGGTGCCCGTGACCATCCCCCCCAGGACCCCGGTGCCGATGGCCGTCATGGCGCCGGCACCGGCCCCGGTGGCGACGGCCAGGGGCAGGACGCCGAAACCGAAGGCCAAGGAAGTCATCATGATGGGCCGGAAACGCAGCTTCGCCCCCTCGAGGGTGGCGGCGAGGAGGTCCATCCCCTCGTCGTACCGCGCCTTGGCGAACTGGACGATGAGGATGGCGTTCTTCGTCGTCAGGCCCAGGGTGGTCAGGAGGCCGATCTGGAAATAGACGTCGTTGTGCATCCCCCGCGCGCTCGAGGCGATGACGCCCCCGATGGCCCCCAGGGGCAGGGCCAGGAGGATGGAGATGGGGATGGGCCAGCTCTCGTAGAGGGCGGCGAGGCAGAGGAAGATGACCAGGACGGAGAAGGCGTAGAGGAGCGGCGCCTGGCTCTTGGCCATCCGTTCCTGGTAGGAGAGGCCCGACCAGTCGAAACCGATCCCCTGGGGCAGCCGGGCCGTGATCTCCTCCATGGCCTGCATGGCGTCGCCGGTGCTCTTCCCCGGCGCCGGCTCACCCCAGATGTTGAGGGAGGGGAAACCGTTGAACCTCTCCAGGCGGGGCGATCCGGTGGTCCAGCGGGTCTTGGCGATGGCGGAGAAGGGCGTCATCTGACCGGCCCCGTTGCGGACATAGAGCTTGTCCAGGTGATGGGGGAGCATGCGGTAAGGGGCGTCCGCCTGAACGTAGACCTTCTTCACCCGCCCGGCGCGGATGAAGTTGTTGACGTAGGCCCCGCCGAAGGAGGCGGAGATGGTGTTGTGGATCGACGGCAGGGGCACGCCGAGGGATCCGGCCTTCTCCCAATCGACGTCGATGCGGAACTGAGGGACGTCCTCCATCCCGTTGGGACGGACGTTGACGAGGCGCGGGTCCTTGGCGGCCATGCCCAGGAGCTGGTTGCGGGCCGCCATGAGGGCCTCGTGTCCCAAGCCGCCACGATCAAGGAGCTGGAAATCCACCCCCCGGGCGTTGCCCATCTCCACCACGGGCGGGGGCGGGAAGGCGAAGACCAACCCCCCCTTGATGCGGGCGAAGGCCCGCGTGGCCCGCGCCGCGACGGCCTTGACCCTGAGATCGGCCCGGTCCCGCAGTTCCCAGTCCTTCATCCTCACGAAGACCATGCCATTGTTCTGGGCGCGGCCCGAGTAACCGATCCCCACGACGTACATGCAGGACTCCACCGCCTCCTTTTCCTTCTCCTCAAAATACTTCTGGACCTGGTCGGCCACCGCCTGGGTCTGCTCGAGGGTGGCCCCCGTGGGCATGAGGATCTGGCACAGGAGGATCCCCTGGTCCTCGTCGGGCAGGTAGCTGGTGGGCATCCGGTAGAACAGGACGGCCAAGAGGGCCAGAAGGAGACAGAAAACGGCGAGGAAACGCCGCTTGCGGGAAAGGATGCCGGCCAGATAGGAGACGTAGCGGTCCCGCAGTCCGAAGAAGGTCCGGTCGAACCAGGCGAAGAAGGGGCGGAGGAAGGAGACGGCGTTTTCCGAGGGTTGGTGACCGGCCGGAACGGATCTGAGAAGTGAGGCGCACAGGACGGGCGTCAGGATCAAGGCGACCACCACGGACAGGAGCATGGAGGTGGCCACGGTCAGGGAGAACTGGCGGTAGATCACCCCCGTGGAACCGGGGAAGAAGGCCATGGGGCCGAAGACGGCCGCCAGGACGAGGCCGATGCCGATCAGGGCGGGGGTGATCTGCTCCATCGACTTGGCCGTCGCCTCCCGGGGGGGGAGACCCTCCTCGCTCATGATCCGCTCGACGTTCTCGACGACGACGATGGCGTCGTCCACCAAGAGACCGATGGCCAGGACCATGGCGAACATGGTGAGCATGTTGATGGAGAAACCGAAGGCCCACAGGACGGCGAAGGTCCCCAGGATCACCACGGGGACGGCGATGGTGGGGATGAGGGTGGCCCGGATGTTGCCCAAGAAGAGCCACATGACCAAGAACACCAGGAAAACGGCCTCGAAGAGGGTCTTCACCACCTCGCCGATGGCGACGCGGATGAAGGGGGTCGTGTCGTAGGGGTAGACGACCTTCATCCCCTTGGGGAAGAAACGGCTCATCTCGGCGAGCTTTTTCTTCACGGCGTCCGCCACGTCGAGGGCGTTGGCCCCGGGGCTCTGACGGATGGCCATGCCCGCCGAGGGCTTACCGTTGTAAGCGCTCTGGATGTCGTAGAACTCCGTGCCCAGCTCCGCCCGCCCCACGTCGCGGATTCGCACGACGGCCCCGTCGGGTCGGATCCGGATGGGGATGGCCTCGAACTCCTCCGGGGTCTTCAGGAGGTTCTGGACGATGATGGAGGCGTTGAGGCGCTGGCCCGGCACGGCGGGGGCGCCGCCGAACTGCCCCGCCGAGACCTCGACGTTGTAGGTCTTCAGGGCCTGGATGACGTCCTCGATGGTGAGGCGGTAATCGTTGAGGCGGTCGGGGTTGAGCCAGATCCTCATGGCGTACTCGCCGCCGAAGTTCTGGACCTCCCCCACGCCGGGGATGCGGGCGAGGACCTTCTCGAGGTTGGATTGGGCGAAGTCCCTCAGGTCGTTGCCGTCCATGCTCCCGTCCTCGGAGATGAGGCCCACGATGATGAGGTAGTTACTCGTCGACTTGCTGACGGTGACCCCGGCCCGCTGCACCGCCTCGGGAAGACCCGTCAGGGCCAGCTGGAGCTTGTTCTGCACCTTGGCCCAGGCGATGTCGGGGTCCGTCCCGGGTTTGAAGGTCAGCTCGATCCGGGAAGTTCCCGACGAGTCGCTCGTGCCGGAGATGTAGATCATGTCGTCCAGACCCGTCATCTTCTGTTCGATGATCTGGGTCACGCTGTTCTCCACCGTCTCCGCCGAGGCCCCGGCGTAGTAGGCCTGGATGGCGATGGACGAGGGGGCGATGGGGGGGTACTGGGAGATGGGGAGATTGTAGATGGCCAATCCCCCCAGGACCATCATCACGATGGCGATGACCCAGGCGAAGACGGGGCGGTCGAGGAAAAACTTGGAAAGCATCGTCCCCCCCTCAACGGGCCGGGGCCGCCGGGGCGGTCGCCGGGGCCCGCCCCCCCTGGCCGGCGGCGGGGGTGAAGGGGACTGTCTTCACCGTCATCCCCGGTCTTATCTTCTGGACCCCTTCCATGACGACCTTCTCCCCGGGAGAAAGACCTGAGGAGACGAGCCACTGGTCCTCCCAGGTCCGCTCGAGGACGAGGTATCTCATCTCCACCTTGCCCTGGGGGTCCACCACGAGGGTGTAGGGGTTGCCCTTGGGGTCGCGCATGACGGCCTGCTGGGGGACGAGGATCGCCCGGGGATTCAACCCCTCCTCGACGAGGGCCCGGACGAACATGCCCGGCAGCAGGGTCCCCGCCGGGTTGGGGACGAGGACCCTCAGGTTTACGGAACCCGTCGTCGGGTCCACCGTCACGTCCCGGAACTCAAGGGTCCCGGGGAGGGGATAGACACTGCCGTCCTCGAGGACGATCCTGACCTTGTCGCGGATCCGGCCGTCCCGGTGGAGTCGCCCCTCCTTCAGGCGCTTCTTGAGCTGAAGCAGTTCCGTCGTGGACTGGGGGACATCGACATACACGGGGTTGAGCTGCTGGATCGTCGCCAGGGGCTGGGGCTGCATGGCCGTCACGAGGGCCCCTTCCGTCACGTTGGACTTTCCGATCCTCCCCGAGATGGGGGCCTTGACGGCCGTGTAACCGAGATTGATCTTCGCCGCCTCGACGGCCGCCTGCCAATAGCGGATATCCGCCTCCGCCTGCCTCACGGCCGCCGCCGCGTCGTCCGCCTCCTGCTGGCTCACCGCCCGGTCCGCCAGGAGTTCCTTCGCCCTCTGGGCCCGGGACCTGATGGCGGGCAGGTTGGCCTCGGCCCGCTCCTTGGCCGCCCGGGCGTTCTCTAGGGCCGTCTCGAAAGGCACCGGGTCGATCTGGAAGAGGACCTGTCCCTCCTTCACCTCCGAACCCTCGGTGAAGAGGCGTTTCTTGACGATACCGCTCACCTGGGGCCTCACCTCGGCCACCAGGAAGGCCGAGGTCCGTCCCGCCAGTTCCGTCGTCACGACGATCTGTCTCGTCTCGATGGTCGTGACGGAAACCTCGGGCATCATCAGGCCCTGCCCCCCCTTGCCGCCGGGGGGTGCCTGGCCGCAGCCGGTCAAGGCAAAGGAGAGAACCAAAGCGGTCGCGGCGGCTTTCGCAAACCATGGGGCGAAGATCTTCATAAAAGGGCTCCCTTTATTTCCTGATGGCGTCCCAGCAGGCCTCGGCGGTCTGCCGGACCGTCGTGTCGTCGAGGTGGATGAAACCGAGGACATGGTCCCTGAGGAGGAAGACCACAGGGGCGATGGCGAGGGAGAAGACGACGTTTAAGGGCAGGTCCTTGATCATCCCCTCCTTCTTGGCCTCGGCGAACAGGGTCCGGAAAACGTCTTTACGGCTGGGTTTGTCCAGCAGCTTGTCCCTCCTGACGGATATGCCGTAGGGGGAATTGAAGAACTGTTCCATGTAGCTGAAATGAAGCGGGTTTTCGATGAAGTAGCGGCACAGGCGCCCCGCGAGGAACAGGAACCTCCCCGCACGGGGGCCCCTTCGGGGTATCCCTCCCTCAGGTGTTCGACGATCCTCCCCTCGAGGTCCCGGAAAAGCTCCTCGATCAGGGCGTCCTTCGAGGGGAAATAGAGGTAGATGGTCCCCACGGCCACCTGGGCCCGTTCGGCGATCATGGACATGGGGACCCGGTAGAACCCCATCTGGGCCAGAAGACCCACCGCCACGTCCATGATCTCCCTCTTTTTGTCCACTCCCCCGGCCCCGGATACATGAATGAACGTTCATTCGTGGGTCGGGCATAATGCAGGCTTCCGCCCCTTGTCAAGCTGTTTTTTGGCACCCCTCACCCCCGGCCCCCAAAGGGGAAACTAGGTCAGCGACCGAGGCCGACGAGCTGGAAGGGGGCCCAGAAATAGGGGTGGGTGTATCTCGCCCGGACGGAGGCCTGGGCCTCTTTCAGGGCCTCGGCCTTGTCCTTCTTTTTGAGGGAGGTGTAAAAGGCCTTCATGAACTCCGCCGTCGCCTCGTCGTCCACGGGCCAGAGGCTGGCGATGACGGAGTGGGCCCCGGCGTAGAGGAACCCCCTCGTCAGGCCCAGGACGTCGTCCCCGGCGCCGACACGGCCCAGGGCGGTCTCGCAGGCGCTCAGAACGACGAGATCGGCGTCGAGGCGGAGGCCGTAGATGTCCTTGACCCTCAACAGCCCGTCGTCCCCCTCACGGCCCGCCAGCATGAGACCAGAGTTCAGGGGCCTCTCCGGCAGGAAGACGCCGTGGGCCGCCACGTGGATGTAACCGTAGCGTCCCGCCTCCCTGAGGAAGGCCCCCTTGCTCGCCTCTTTGCCCACCAGTTTCCGCGATCGGCCGAACAGGGACGCCACGTCCTCCCCCTCCCGCTCGGCGAAGCGGAGGGCCAACCGCTCGTCGCCCAGGTCGGGGTTGGCCAGGATGAGGATCTCGTCGTTCTTCACCTTCTTCCTCGCCTTGAGGTAGGTCAGAACCCCCCCGCTGGGCAGGAGGGACAGGGTGAAACGCTCGCCGAGATACCCCTCCGGTCCCTTCAGGGAGGCGAAGGGCAGGTAGTGGAGGATCCCGTGGGGGACGACGAGGAGACGCCCCGTCCGCAGGTGGGGCCGGAGGGGGTCGATCAGCCTCCCCCAGAGCTCCCCCGAAGCGGCGGCGTAACGCTCCGTCTTGAGATCCTTGAGTTCCTCACGGTACCTCCTCACCAGTTGATCCAGGCCCCGGCCGTCGAGTTTGACGGCCCTGATGCCGTCCTTCGTCACCAAGAAAGCGAAGAGATCGTTCCCCTGGAGGAAATACTCCAGCAGGGTCTCTTCCCGGTCCAGGGCGGCGCGTATCTCCGCCGGCGCCGGGGGATCCACGGAGACCAGGGAGGCGAGTTCGGGGTCCCGTTCCTTGATCTTCTGCCGGATCTCGATGCCCCGCCGCCCCTGGGACGCATCGGCGGCCAGGGTGAACGCGGCCGCCTTCTCCTCCCTCTCCGCCTCCGTCATGACCGCCACGAGGCTGTTTCCCCCCAGGGGGTCCCGGCCGTCGGCCAGGGCGGAGGCCGCCAGGAGATCGACGAGGGCCCGGGCCTTGGCCCGCTCCGTGTAGGCGAAGGCCCCCTCGAAATCCCCCTCGGCGTAAGACAGATCGACGACACGGTGGTAGAGGCCCTGCTTGTCTCCCACGAAACCGATCTTGCTCGCCTCGTTGTTGATGGTCGACCGCTGTCTCTCCACGACCTCCACGGCCTGGCGGTACCGCTCCAGGGCCTTCTTCCTCTCCCCCTGCCTCTCGTGGATCCTGCCCCGGTCGTAGAGGATGGGCCAGTAGAGCTCGCCGTTGTCCCTCGTCTCCGGCCGCCTCAGGAGGCGGTCGTAACCCTCCTTCGCCTCGCCGATCCGCCCCGTCTCGAAGAGGGCCTTGTATCTCACGAATTCCTTGGGCAGCTCCACGTAGGCGTAATTGGTTCCCTCCACGGCCTTCATGATCCCCAGGGTGAAGACGTGGGCGAAGGCGAGGAGGAAATCGCCGCCCAACTCGAGGACCTTGTCGTAGCGGCCCTGGGCCATGTAGGCCCGGCCGAGGGCCAGGGTCTTCTCCTTCTCCACGAAGTAGCGGGCCGAAAAACCCATGCCCTCCTCCTCCAGCTTGTCGGAGTAATACCGCGAACGCTCCATGTCGCCCCGAAAGGCGTGGGCCATCGCCAAGAGGCCCAGGGCCCGGATGCGGCAGATCCTCTCCCAGTTGATCTGGATGTCCGCGAAGGGCCAATTTATGGCCAAGGCCTTGTCGTAGGCCAACTGGGCCTGCCTCGCCGCCCCGTCGTAATCCGCCGTCTCGATGAGGGCCTCGGCCCTGATCAGGTGGGGGATGACGGTGAGGTCGTGGGGGAAGCTCCGCATCGTCCCCAGGAGGGAGTTGATGTCGCCCCTGAGGTACCTGTCGCCGCCGGCGATCTTCCTCTCCAGCTCGTCGAGACAGGAGAAGAGGGGGGCGTATTTCTTGAGCTTGTATCGGGCCTGGCAAAGCCAGACCAGTTCGCTGCTCCCCGCCTTGGCCGTGTCGGGGATCCTCGTCTCGATGACCCTCTCCGCCTCGTCGTACTGACCCTTCGTGAAGAGCTCCTCCGTCTTCGTGTGGGCGCATCCACCCAGGAGAAAAACGAGAATGGACAAGACGACCGTCAGGGACGGGCCGCGGAAAAAAACACCGGAGGCCATGCGCGTGTTCCTCCCAAAAGACCTGTTTTCTCGAGACGCCCTTTTACATCGGCGGCGGGGGCTTTGCAACGCCCCTTCTGAGCCCCTGTCCTCCCGTTTCCCTTTGTGATAAGGGTAGGGGACAATCTTTCCCGGAAAGGAGCCAGCGAGATGTACGATTACCCGTTTTTCGAGGTGGAAAAGTACCCCGAGAAGAAGACGGCGGTTCTGTACCTCAACCGCCCGGACAAGATGAACGCCATGAACTGGCCGTTCTGGCGCGACCTCCCCCTCGTCGTCGCGGACCTGGAGGGTGACGACGAGGTCCGGGCCGTGGTCGTCGCGGGGAGGGGCAGGTCCTTCAGCGTCGGCATCGACGTCTTCGATTTCTTCACCCAGCACCTGGAGACGGTCAACGCCGCGACCCCCGAGGCGAGGGAAAAGCTCCACCGCCTCATCATCGAGATGCAGAGGGGTTTCAACCTCATGCACCGGGGCGAGAAGATCTACATCGCCGCCGTCCATCGTCACTGCATCGGCGGCGCCCTCGACCTCGCCGCCGCCTGTGACATCCGCCTCGCTTCCCGCGACGCCGTCTTCTCCCTGCGGGAAACCAAGATCGCCATCGTGGCCGACATGGGCAGTCTCAACCGCCTCCCCAGGATCATCGGCCAGGGCCACACGCGGATGATGGCCTTCACGGGCCGCGACTTCACCGCCGAAGAGGCCCTGTCCATGGGCCTCGTCAGCGCCGTCTACGACGATCGGGAGACCTTGATGGAGGCGGCCCTCAAGCTCGCCGCGGAGATCGCCGACAACGCCGTCCCCGCCGTCGTGGGGACGAAGCGGATCCTCAACTACATGGAGGATCACAGCGTCGAGGACGGCTTGAACTATGTCGCCGCCTGGAACGCCGCCTTCCTAAACACCCGCCTCATCCAGGAGACCTTCCTGAAGGCCATGGAGAGGCAGAAGAAGAAAGACTGACGGAGTCTCTCAGACGTCTTCGAGGCGCCTCGCCCCGAGGCGCAGGGGCAGCACCACGGCCAGGGCGCAGAGGACGACGACGAGGGCCAGAGAGGCCGTCAGGCCGAGGATCTCCACCCATGAGGGCTCCAGGCCCCGGACGGTCGTCATGAAGAGGGAGTAGACGGGTCCCGCCTCGACGACCGCCACGAGGGCGATGAAGGCCGCCGAGAGCATCATGTAGAGGAGACCCCCGAAACTGGTGACGGACTGGGCCGGGTTCTCGGAGGCGAAGTCGGGATAGGCGGCCCCGAGGCCGACGGCCATGGCCACGACCCCCGGGACCATGAAGAGGATCGTGCCGGCGCTTAGGGCCATCATGAAGGGCGTCACCCCCAGGAGGATGTTGGTGACCACGACGAGGACCTCCGTGAGGAGAAGGAGGGGGACGAGGTAGACGAGGAACTTGATCCACAGGAGGGCCTCCAGGGACACGGGGGAGGCCCGGACGATCCAGAAGGCCGTCCCCTCCATGCTCACGGCGGGGAAGCAGAAACGGGCCGCCACGGCCGTGGTCACGAAGGCGGCCAGGCCCATGTTGAGAAAGGAAAAGAGGTTCTGCAGGTAAACGGTCCTGATGGGGGTCTTGTCGAGGGGCAGGACGGAGAAGTTGTAGAGGTAGATCACCACGAGGCCCAGGATGAGGAAGATCTGGGACCACTGGGACGAATCCCTGAAGAAGGTCCTGATCTCCTTCACCACGAAGGCCCTCAGGGGCCGGGGCAGGAAGGGGATCGGCGGGAAGCGTCCCTCCCCCCGCCTCAGGGGGGCGAAGAGCCTCAGGGAGGTCGTCTGGGCCCTCGAGAACCCCGGGAAGTAGAGGACCGAAGCAACCCAGAAGTTCACGAAGGCCAGGCTCAGGGCGAGGCTCCCCGTCAGGGCGGTGTTGAAGAGGGCGTCCCCGAGGTCACCCGTCAGGGCGCCGTGGACGGCGTCGTAGACCCAGGTGGTCGGCAAGAAGGGCGACCCGACGGCCTCCATGGACCTCAGGTAGAAGGCTACGGATAGAAAATACTCGGGGTTCACGAGCTGCTCCGGCCTCAGGACCCGCACGACCACGACGAGGACGAGGAGCAGGAGGACCCCCAGGACGACGACGGCGTTCCTGATCCGGCCCGCCGGGAGAGCCACGGCCAGGGCGACGACGACGAGGGCGCCGATCCCCGAGGCGGCCAGGCACATGGCGGCCACGGCGAGGAGGGTGACGACGTAGAAGGAGACCTGGGCCTTGTAGATCACCCCGTAGGCCAAAAAGACGGGAAAACCGAAGAGGACCACCATCCACGACCCGTCCACGACGCTCTCGCCCCAGCGGGCGAGGAAGACCTCCCCCGGCGGAACGGGGAGGGAATGGACGAGATCGAGGTCGCGGCTCAGGTAGATCTTCCCCAAGACGGTGACGACGTGGCTGAAGACGAGGAGGGAGAAGAAGGTCATGATCGTCATGGCCAGGAGGCGGGCCGCCAGGATGTCCCCGAAACCCTCCACCCCCTGGAAGTAGGTCAGGACGCGGTGAAAAACGCCGTAGGTCCCCAGCCAGAAGACGAACCCCACGAGGGAGAAGAGGTAAAGCCTCGCCCGCCGGTCCCGGGCGGTCCGGGAAAGGCGGCCGTTGCGGAAGGACAGCAGGCGGGGCCGCCAGAGGATCGCCAGGGTCCTCACCGGGTCTCCTCCTCCGTGAGGCGCATGAACACCTCCTCCAGATCCCCCTCGCCCACGCCGGCACTCCTCCTGAGGTCCCCCACCGTCCCCAGGGCGATGAGGGAACCGCCGTGGATGATGCCGATGCGGTCGCAGATGTCCTCGGCGACGGAGAGGGTGTGGGTGGACATGAAGATCGTCTTGCCCCGCCGGGCGAGGTCCCGGAAGATGTCCTTGACCATCTTCACCGCCGTCGGGTCGAGGCCCACCATGGGTTCGTCGACGACGATCGCCGCCGGGTCGTGGAGGAGGGCGGCGGCGATGATGAGGCGCTGCCTCATCCCGTGGGAGTAGGCCTCGATGAGCTCGTGCCGCCGGTTGAGAAGATCGAAGCGTTCGAGGAGGCCCATGGCCTTGCCCTCCACGTCGCCGTCCACACCGTAGAGATCGGCGGTGAAGGTCATGAACTCCATCCCCGTGAGCTTCTCGTAGAGATAGGGGCGGTCCGGTATGAAACCGATCATCCTCTTGGCCTCCACGGGCCGCTCCAGGAGGGACACCCCGCCGATCTCGATGGCGCCCGCCGTCGGTTTCAGGACGCCCCCCAGCATGCGGATCGTCGTCGTCTTTCCGGCGCCGTTGGGCCCGATGAAGCCGAAGATCTCCCCCGCCTCGAGACGGAGGCTGAGACGGTCCACGGCCAGGACGCGGTCGTAGCGTTTCGTCAGTTCCTTGAGGACGATCATCGGGCCTCCCTGATCTTCAACCGCAACCGCCCCATGAGGGCGGCGATCTCGAGGTGATCCTCCGCCTCCCCCCTCTGGAAACGGAGATGGGTCACGTCGGCGGGCATCTGGTCCATGACGGCGTCGGCGGTGACCCACGTACCCCTGGAGGCGAGGTAGAAGCTGTTCCAGGCATGGTAGTAGAAGCGCCCGCCCTGGTGGACGAGACCCGTCTCCACCACCGTGGGGATGCCCGCGGCCCGGCCCAGGGCGGCGACGAGGACGGCGTGCTCCGTGCAGTCCCCCATGCGGCGGTGGAGGGTCTCCACGGCGTTGGAGAGGGACAGGACGGGCCTCTTGGCGACGTTCTCGAAGACCCAGCGGACGATCTGGCGGGCCTTTTCCTCCTCGCCGTCGGCCGCCTTCGTGATCCGGCCCACGGCGGCGACGATGTCGGGGTGCTCGGCCTGGATGAAGGGGGTGTCCCTGAGGAAACGTTTCGCCTCCCAGGCCTCTCCCCGGGCGGGAAGGGGCGGAGCGCCGTCCTCGCGGCGCACCGTCAAAAGCCCCCCCTGCCAGGACTGACGGCCGCCGTCGAGAAGGAAGTTCCCCGAGCTGACGCCCTCGACGGCGACGGTCAAGACGGTCAGGCGGGCCGGATCGGGGAGCGCCCCGTCCACGGGCACGGAGGCCGCCAAGGTGAGATCCGCCGCCGGGGCCTCCGGCAGGGGCCTGAGGGCCTCCTCCCGCGTCGTCCTCACGAGGGCCAGGCCCAGGGCGCCCTCCTCCCTGTATATCTCCCCGTCCCGATCGACCCAGGCGTACTGGGGACTCCCCATGAAATCGACGGCCACCTTCGTGAGTCGCAGGGGCTTTCCCCCGATCTGGAGGGTCTCCTCGCCCAGGATCTTGATCTTCACGGGCCTCACGCCGAGGGTGGCGGGATCGAAGACGGACAGGGAGGCACTCCCCTTCCCCCTCGCCGCCCCCCAGGCCGCGGGGAGGACGCTGACGCCCAGGTAGGGGGCCTCCTTCAGGACGAGGTCGTACCGCCTCATCTCCCCCGGGGGGCCCGCCCAGAGGACGAGGCGGCGGCCCCTCACCTCGCCGCGGGCGGCGAAGCGGAAGAGGTTCGAGGACAGGTCCATGGCGAAGGAAGAGAGGGTCAGATCGGCCTTGAGACGGCCCCGGGACGAGATCGCGAGGCCCTGGACGACGCCCATGGTGTTGACGCGCATGACCATGGTGTCGACGAAGCGCCAGGCCCCGTCTTCGCGGAAGAGGGACCGGTGGGTGTAACCGATCTTGCGCCCCTCCTGGAGGATGTCCATCCAGACCTCGCGGCCCTCTCCCCCCGGGACGGCCGGTGCCTCGGGACCCGTCGGCCCGATGAGGAGGGTCTCCTGACCCCCGACCCGCATGTACAGGAGGAAGAAGAACACCCCCAGGACCAAGGCCCCCGCCACGTGGTGCCACTTCAACGCCCGTATCGTCACCTTCGCCGTCCCTCCCATGGAAGACCCCATATAATCCGACGGACGGTGATCTTGTCAACACGTTCGGCAAAAACACCTTGCGGGAGGTGACCTTTTTTGATAGGCCACAGCGCCATGGAAAAGGACCCCTCTCTCAACCAGGCGAAGGACGTCTTGAAGATCGAGGCGGAGAGCATCCTGCGCCTCATCGACAAGCTGGACGATCAGTTCGTCCGGGCCGTCGAGACCATCTACGCCTCCAAGGGGCGGGTCATCGTGACGGGCATCGGCAAATCGGGCCTGGTGGGCAAGAAGATCGTCGCCACCCTGACCAGCACGGGGACGCCCGCCATCTTCCTCCACCCCGTGGAGGGGATGCACGGCGATCTGGGGATCGTGACGAAAGACGACGTGATCCTCGCCATCTCCAACAGCGGCGAGACCCAGGAGCTGAACGCCATCCTGGGGAGTCTCCGCGACCTGGGGGCTTCCGTCATCGCCCTGACGGGCCGTCCCGATTCGACCCTGGGCCTCGCCAGCGATATCGTCATCGACGTGGGCGTGGAGAGGGAGGCCTGCCCCTTCGGCCTCGCCCCCACCTCCAGCTCGACGGCGGCCCTGGCCATGGGCGACGCCCTGGCCGTCGCCCTCATCCAGAAGCGGAACTTCAACGAGAAGGACTTCTTCAAGCTCCACCCCGGGGGTAACCTCGGCGCCCGCCTGAGGGCCCGGGTGCGGGACATCATGATCCGGGGGAATCAGATCCCGAAGGTCCAGACCCAGACGGCCATGAAAGAGGCCATCGAGGAGATGGACAGGAAGAACAAGGGCTTCGTCCTCGTCGTGGATCGGGCCGGCACCCTCCTGGGGATCCTCACGGACGGCGACGTCCGGCGTCTCGTGAGGCGGGGGGCCGATTTCCTCGACCGTCCCATCGACGACTACATGACCAAGTCACCCAAGACCATCGACGAGAACGCCTCCCTCGCCGAGACCATCGAGGTCATGCAGAGGATGGAGATCACCACCTTGGTCGTCATCAACGGCAGGAACCGTCTCAAGGGGTACATCCACCTCCACGACATCCTCGGCCGGGGTGGCACCCTGAAGATAGCCCTCTGAAACGGCCGGGGATCCCCAGGGCCCCCTTATCCCCCCGAGGAACGCCCCAAGACACCGGGCGGCCCATGGAGGGCCCTCATCTCCCTCGTGGACAAACACCCCCCGGCGTGGTAGATACTCCCATCCCATGGTGACGAAAGGAGGAAAAGGTGATGAAGAGTCTTTACATCCAAGTCTTCGGCGTCGCGTCCTTGGGCCTCTTTTTTCTCCTGACCGCCTCTTTCTCCAACGGGGCGGGGGCGGCCGAAAAGGCGGCGGGGGGTGACCTCAAGAAACTCGTCTCCAACATCCACTGGCTGGGCCACGACGCCTTCCGCATCGACGGCGACGGCGTCCGTATCTACATCGATCCCCTCATGCTCAGGGACGGCCTGCCCAAGGCGGACCTGATCCTCGTCACCCACGACCACGGAGACCACAACAGCCCCGGGGACGTGGCGAAGATCATGAAGGCCGACACGGTCATCGTCACGGTGGCCAAGGGGGCGGACAAGCTTAAGGGGGACGTCAGGATCGTCAAGCCGGGGGACGAGACGACCGTCAAGGGAGTCCGGATCAAGGCCGTCCCCGCCTACAACACCAACAAGTTCCGCAGCCCCGGCGTGCCCTTTCACCCCCAGGGAGCGGGTTACGTGGGTTTCGTCGTCACGGTGAAGGGCGTGACGATCTACCATGCCGGCGATTCCGATTTCATCCCCGAGATGAAGGGCCTAAAACCGGATGTGGCCCTTCTGCCCGTGAGCGGCATCTACGTCATGACGGCCGAGGAAGCGGCGGCGGCGGCCTCCGCCATCGCCCCCCGGGTGGCGGTCCCCATGCACGTGGGGGGTCCCGTGGGCGACTTAAAGTCCGTCGATGTCTTCAAGGCCAAGGCGAAGGTGCCGGTGATCGTCCTCCCCCTGGAGAAATAGGGGGATAAAAAAGGCCCGGGGGTGAGCCCCCCGGGCCGTTCCTTTCATGGTAGGCGGTACTGGATTTGAACCAGTGACTTCTACCGTGTGAAGGTAGCACTCTCCCGCTGAGTTAACCGCCCGTGGTCTTCGTCCTTACCCCATGGGGGCGTCTTTTTCAAGCAAAAATTCTTCCTACCTCCGGGGCGCCGTTAGGAAATAGATCAGGAACATGGCGGCGAGGATGAGGATGGTCACGATGCGGGGGACGATCTTCCTCAGCTCCCTGGGGAACAGTTCGGTCAGATCGGGCACGCCGTCCTTCAGGGGCAGGGGGATCCTCTCCCGCCGCGGCTCCTCGGCCGTCTCCCCATGGAGGGCCTGCGAGCGGGCCTCCATGGCCCTCGCCTCCCTCCGGAAGGCGTCCATGTCCTTCTTGAACGTCCCCATGACCCCCCTCGCAAAAGTATCCGACTGGATTTTTTTAAGCACAAATCCCCGCCGATGGGAAGGGGAAAATCGGAGGCAGAAGGTGGGAGGTCCCCTCCCGCGCCGGGGAGGGGACCTTTAAGGGGGGGTAGACTATGGTGACTCTCAGATCATCTCGAAGATGCCCGCCGCGCCCATGCCGCCGCCGATGCACATGGAGACGATACCTCTCTTGGCGTTGCGGCGCTTGAGCTCATGGAGGAGCTGGGCCGTCAGTTTGGCGCCCGTGCATCCCAGGGGGTGGCCCAGGGCGATGGCGCCGCCGTTGGGGTTGATGTCGCCGGCCCAGTAGCGGTCCTCGATGCCGATGGCGCGGCAGGAATAGATCGCCTGGGAGGCGAAGGCCTCGTTGATCTCGAAGACGTCGATATCCTTCGTCGTGAGGCCCGCCATCTTCAGGACCTTGGGGATGGCGTAGGCGGGGCCGACACCCATCTCCTCGGCCTTGCAGCCCGCCACGGCGTAGTGGGTGAGCCTCGCCAGGGGCTTGAGTCCCAGCTCCTCGGCCTTCCTCGCCGTCATGAGGAGGGAGAAGGCGGCCCCGTCCGTCATCTGGGAGGCGTTGCCCGCCGTCACGGACCCACCGGCCTTGAAGGGGGATTTCAGCTTCGCCAGATCCTCGAGGGTCGTGGGCCAGCGGATCCCGTCGTCGTAATCGAAGACGAAGGTCTCGCGGACCCGGCGGCCGTTCTTCAGGGTCTTGTACCTGAAGGCCGTGATGGGGATGATCTCGTCCTTGAACTTCCCCGCCTTCTGGGCCTCGTAGGCCCGCCGGTTGCTCTCCACACCGAACTTGTCCTGGTCCTCCCGGGAGATGTTGTAGTTGGCGGCCACGTTCTCCGCCGTGACGCCCATGGACACGTAGACGTTCGGCATGGAGCCGTCGAATTTCCAGTCGGGGTTGGGGCGGAAGATGGAGCCCCCCATGGGGATGTGGGTCATGGTCTCGCAGCCGCCGGCGATGATCACCTCGGACCAGCCCGCCCGGATCTTCGCCGTGGCGTCGGCGATGGACTGGAGGCCGGAAGAGCAGAACCGGTTGATGGTCATGCCGCTGGTGGTGATGGGGAGACCGGCGCCGATGGCGAGGACCCGGCCGAGGTTCATCCCCGTCTCTCCCTCGGGGAAGGAGCAACCGACGATGAGGTCGTCCACGTCCTCGGGTTTGAGCTGGGGGACCCGGGCCAGCAGGCCCTTGATCACCTGAATCCCTATCTCGTCGGCCCTCGTCGCGGCGAGACCGCCTCTCCTGTACCTCCCGCCCGGGCTCCTCACGGCTTCAACAATGACAGCATCTATCATGACTTTCCTCCTTATCGTTTCTCGAAGGGGGCGGGGCCGTCAACGACGCCCCCGCCCGGTTTTCATCAGTTGCGCAGGGGCTTGCCCGTCGTCAACATGTGCATGATCCGGTCCTGGGTCCGCTTCTCGCCGCAGAGGCTCAAAAAGGCCTCCCGCTCCAGGTCGAGGATCTCCTGTTCCGTCACGAAGGTCCCCTCGGCGCAGTCGCCCCCCGAGAGGATGTAGGCCAGCTTGCGGCCGATATGGACGTCGTAGTCCGTGGCGAAGTTGCCGTGGCGCATGTTGTAGAGGATCGCCTCGGCCATGCCCCGGAAGTTCTCCCCCATGACGGGGATCATGACGGGCCTGGGCTTCTTGTAGAACTTGGCGAGACCGAGGACGACCTGCTTGGCGTCCCAGATCTGGTGATCCCTGTTGAGGGAGATCCCGTCGGTCTTTCTGATGAAGCCCAGCTCCATGGCCTCCATGGCGCTCGTGGCCACCTTGGCCGTCCCGATGTTCTCGAAGGCCTTGCCGTAGAAGGTCTGGAGGTTGAGACCGGCCTCGACGGCGCCGTCGGGGATGCCCTCCGTCACGCGGACCATCATCTCCTTGCAGCCGCCGCCGGCGGGGATGACGCCCACGCCCACCTCGACGAGACCGATGTAGGTCTCACCGCAGGGCTGGCACTTCGCCCCGTGCATGGCCATCTCGCAACCGCCGCCCAGGGCCAGGCCGGCCGGGGCCGTGACGACGGGTTTGGAGAGGTACTTCATGCGCATGTTGGCGTTCTGGAAGTCCGCCACCATCTTCTCGAGGATGTCCCAGTCACCGAGCTGGATGAGGGTGAGGACCTTGAAGATGTTGGCCCCCGCCGAGAAGTTGGGGGCGTGGTTGCCCACGACCATGCCGACGAAATCCTTCTCCACGATATCGCAGCTCTTCTCGATCATGGTCACGATGTTGTCGTCCACGGCGTTCATCTTCGTGTGGAACTCCAGGCAGACGACGCCGTCGCCGATGTCCACGAGGGTGGCGCCGGGGTTGGAGGCCACGACCTTGTTGCGCTCCTTGAGGCTGGGCAGGAGGATGATGCGGGGGTTCTCACCGATCTTCACGTAGTCCTTGGTGTCGAAATCGTAGTAGTAGAGGCCGTCCTCCTTCTTGAGGTAGAAGGAGTTGAAACCCTTCTTCAGCATCTCCTCCACCTTCTTGGGGACCTTCTTCTTGAGCTTCTTCATGACCTCGACGGCCTCTTTCACCCCGACGGCGTCCCACGTCTCGAAGGGGCCCAGGGCGTGGTTGTAGCCCCACTTCATGGCGTTGTCGATGGCCACGATGTTGTCGCAGATCTCGGGTATGCGGTTGGCGGCGTAGATGAAGTTGTTGCAGAGGTACTCACGGACGAGTTCCGCCGCCTTGTCTTCGCCGAAGAAGACGGCCTTGATGGTGGCCGCCGGTCCGAGGTCCGACAATTTCTTCGCCGCGGCGATGGAGTCGAACTTGGGCTTCCCGGCGGGGACGTACTCCATCTTCTCGTAGTCGAGCATCAGCTTGACCTTCTTGCCCTTGGCGTCCTTCGTCTTCTTGTAGAAGCCCTGCTTGGTCTTGTTGCCCAGCCACTTGAGCTCCATCATCTTGTCCATGAAGGGGGCGGGGACGAACATGTCCCGGGCCTCGTCATCGGGGACGGCCTCGTAGAGGTTCTTCATGACGTGGTAGCCCGTGTCCAGACCGACGAGGTCCAGGGTCCCGTAGATGGCCGAGCCGGGACGGCCGATGGCCTTGCTGATAATGGCGTCCACCTCGTCGATCTTGAGGCCCTTCTCCATGGTGAGGCGCACGGCGTTGGAGATGTCGTAGACGCCGATGCGGTTGCCGACGAAGTTGGGGACGTCCTTGCAGACGACGACGCCCTTGCCGAGGACCCGCTCGCCGAACTCGACCATGAAGTCCACGACCTCCTTGTCCGTCTCCTTACCGGGGATGATCTCCAAGAGCTTCATGTAGCGGGGGGGGTTGAAGAAATGGGTCCCCAGGAAGCGCTTCTTCAGGGAGGCGCCGAACTTGGCGCTGATGTCCTTGATGGGGATGCCCGAGGTGTTCGTCGAGACGATGCAGGTCGGTTTCACCACCTTTTCCACCTTGGCCAGGAGGTCCTGCTTGATCTTGAGGTTCTCCACCACGACCTCGATGACCCAATCGACGTCGGCGAGGAGCCCGAGGTCGTCCTCGAAGTTGCCGATGGTGATCATGGAGGCGTTCTTCTTGGAATAGAAAGCCGCCGGCTTGGCCTTCGTCACGCCGGCCAGGCCGTTGGCGGCGAAACGGTTCCGCCACTCCTTGCTCTGTTCCGTGAGGCCCTTCTTCTTGTCCGCCTCCGTCAGCTCGAAGGGCACGATGTCCAAAAGGTAGCAGGGGATGCCCGCGTTGGTGAGGTGAGCGGCGATGGTGGCGCCCATGACGCCCGCCCCGAGGACGGCCGCCTTCTTTATCTCATAAGCCATGATTCTCCTCCTTGTAATGTCTCTTCTGCGGCGGGTACTCCATGCATGCACAAGGGTCTCATGCTTCCCCGCCTCCGCTGTCGTTAAACCGCCCCGTCACGCCTAGAAAGACTCGATGGCCATCTCGATGGGGATCTTCTCGCCCTGCTTGATGACCTCGCAACGGGCCTTGACCGTGGGAAGCACCTCGGCGGCGAAGAACTTGGCCGCCGCCACCTTGCCCTCGTAGTAGGCCACCTCCGGGTCTTCGTGGACCAGGGCCCGCCGCTTGCCGATCGTGTCGGCCCCCTTGGCCTCGAAGATCTCCTCCAGCCTCTTCTGGGCGATCTCGGCGCCCCACAGGAGGAAATGCCCCACCAGGACGTCGCCGAAGAGCTCGAGGTAGGGAGAGGCGTTCAGGATGGGGATGAGGAAGCTGGAGCTCTTGCCCAGACTGGCGAAGGTCATGGTGAGATCGACGAAGGCGAAGTAGGCCTCCTCCAGCTTGGCGGCGTACTGCTTGAGACCCGCAACCGCCTTGGCCCTGTTGATGGTGTTCTGGACCTCCGCGGCCATGTTCATGACGTTCTTGCCCTGGTTCTGGCCCAGCTTCCGCCCCACGAGGTCCAGGGCCTGGATGCCGTTGGTCCCCTCGTAGATGCAGGCGATCTTCACGTCCCGCATGTACTGCTCCACGGGGTACTCCTGGCAGTAGCCGTAGCCGCCGTAGACGTCGATGGCCTTCGAGGTGACCAGGCAGGCCATGTCGGAGGAGTAGGCCTTGCAGATGGGGGTCATCAGCTCGGCGAACCCCAGGTATTTGGCCCTATCCTCGGGCGTCTGGGCGAACTTGGCCATGTCGAGGGCGTAGGCGGCGAAGAAGTTGATCGCCCTGATGCCTTCCACCATGGCCTTCATCCACAGGAGGTCCCGCCGGACGTCGGGGTGCATGATGATGGGCACCGCCTTGGCGTCGGGATTCTTCATCTCCCAGACGGGGGTGCTCTGGATCCTCTCCTTGGCGTACTGGACGGCGTGCTCGTAAGCGGCGGAGGCGTGTCCCAGGGCCTGCATGCCCACCTCGAGACGGGCCTCGTTCATCATGTTGAACATGATCCGCATGCCTTCCCGCTCCTTGCCCAGGAGCTCGCCGACGCACTTGCCGTCCTCGCCGAAGATGAGGGTGCACGTGGCGGAACCCTTGATGCCCATCTTGTGTTCCACGTTGCCCACCTTGACGTCGTTGGGCTCGCCGAGGGTGCCGTCGTCATTGACCCGGATCTTGGGGACGATGAAGATGGAGATGCCCGCCGTCCCGGGGGGATCCCCCTCGATGCGGGCCAGGACGGGGTGGATGATATTCGTCGTCAGGTCCTGGTCACCCGAGGAGATGAAACACTTGGTCCCCGTGATCAGGAACTTCCCGTCGGGGAGGCGTTTCGCCGTCGTCTTGAGGGCCCCGACGTCGCTGCCGGCCCCGGGCTCGGTGAGGCACATGGTCCCTCCCCACTCGCCGGAGTACATGCGGTACATGTACTTGTTCTTCATCTCCTCCGTCCCGTAGAGCTCGATGAGGTGGGCGGCGCCGCTGGTCAGGCCGGAGTACATGAGGAAGGCGAAGTTGGCCGCCCCGAAGAACTCCGAACAGGCCGTGTACAACGAAACGGGCATGCCCTGTCCCCCCACCTCGGGCGAGCGGACGGCGGCCAGCCAGCCGCCCTCGCAGAACTTCTTGAAGGCGTCGTGGAAGCACTTCGGCACCCGGACCTGGCCCGTCTTGTCCAGGTGGCACCCCTCCCTGTCACCCTCGGCGTAGGTGGGGAGGATGACGTTGACGGCCATCTTCTCCGCCTCGCTCATCATCATGAGGGCGATGTCCTTGGAGAAGTCCGCGTAGGGCTCCCGCTCGAAGAGCCCGTCGATCTTGAACTGCTCGAAAAGCAAAAACTGTTGATCCCTCGTGTTTACCAAACCGTTGCTCATACCGACCTCCTCTTTTTCGTCCAGTCGTCCGTCGTCACCAAACGAACCCTCGGCCCGTCCCCCGCCCTAATCCTCCCGGGGGGCCTTGAGACCCCGGATGAAGATCTCGAGGGTGGCCGTGATCGTTGACCTTATCCTCTCCTCCCGTTTCTGCTCCCGGCCGGTGAACAGGTGGAGAGAGATGATTCCGTTGAGAAATCCCCAGACGGCGTTGCGCTTGAGACGGAGATCCATCCCCGGGGGGAACTCGCCCGTCTCCATGCCCTTCTTGAAGATATCCTCAATAATTTCCATTGTTTTATTCGTAGCCCCGACGATCTGGGAGTCGATCTCCGACCGGAGGCTCATATTGTTCGTGTGGAGCATGTAGGTCATGAGGATGCGGAAGAGCTCCCGCTCCTTGAGGAAGAAATCGACGTAGACCTGGGAGAAGCGCAGGAGATTGTCCGCGGCGCTCCGGCCGTTGGCCAGCTGGTCCGTGACGGCCTGGTGGAACTTCGCCACGTCGTTGAGGAGGATCTGGGCGTACATCTCCTCCTTGCTCTTGAAATGGAGATAGACGGCCCCCTTGCTGATCTCCGCCTTCTTGGCGATGTCGTCGACGGTGACGGCCCTGAAGCCCCGCTCGAGGAAGAGTTTGCGGGCGGCCTTCAGGATGGCCCCCCGGCGGCTTTCCTTCTCTCTTCTCCTGCGCTCTTCAAGTCCCATGGTTGAGGGGCCCTTCCTTGAGAATGACGTGACCGCTGTTCAGATTATGAATTGTGGTCAAATTCTGACCGACGGTCAGAACGTGGATAAACGAAACACGTCTCCGTGTCAAGCTATTTTTTCCGTCGGAGACGTCGTTCAGGAAAACAGCTTTTCGCGAAGGGATTCCTTAGGATGGGTGACCGCGGTGAGTAAGGTCTCGAATCAGGACGACACGAGGCCGTGATAGGGACGCCGGCCCGTCCCGTAAAAGAGGGGGGAGCGGAGGACCCCCATCCTGTTGAGGCGGAAGAGGAGGGCCGTCCGGAGGCAGCCGAAGCCGTACTTCACGCTCCTGGGGAGGTTGATGGAGGAGGCCTCGGGGAAGTACTTGGTGGGGCAGCTCACCTCGGCGATGGTGTAGCCCAGCCAGAGGATCTGGGCCAGCATCTGGTTGTCGAAGACGAAGTCGTCGGAGTTCTCCTCCAGGGGGAGGGACAGGAGGAGCTCCCGGGAGAAGGCCCGATAGCCCGTGTGGTATTCCGAGAGCTTGGCCCCCATCAGGAGGTTCTCGACGAAGGTCAAGAAACGGTTGGCCGCGTACTTCCACGGGGGCATGCCCCCCTTCAGGGCGTACCCCCCGAGGATCCGCGACCCCAACACGCAGTGGTAGAGGCCGCAGGCGATCAGGTCGGCCATGGCGGGGATGAGCTTCGGCGTGTACTGGTAGTCGGGGTGGCACATGACGACGATGTCGGCCCCCTCCTCCAGGGCGAGGCGGTAACAGGTCTTCTGGTTGGCCCCGTAGCCCCTGTTGCGCTCGTGGACGTGGACCTTCGTCCGGGGGAGGGTCCGCCCGATGGCGACGGTCTCGTCGGCGCTCGCGTCGTCCACCAGGATGACGAGATCCACGACCCCCTGGGCCATCACCTCCTCGTAGGTCCGCCTCAGGGTCCGGGCGGCGTTGTAGGCGGGCATGACGACGACGACCTTTTTCCCGGCGATCATAAGGGACCTTTCCCCTCCAACATCCTTTGCGCGAAGGCACCTTTGATGCTACAATCGCCCCATGAAAAGCAAGGGGAAAAAGGGGAGCTTCACCGCGGCCCCGCCGGGTGAGCCCTCCCGCTCCGACCTCATCCCCCTCTCCCGGCCCCATGTCCCCAAGGGGACCCTCAGGGGCCTGGGGGCGATCCTCCGGGGGCGCCACCTCGCGGCGGGCCCCGTCACGGCGGCGTTCGAGGCGGCCCTCGAGGGCCTCACGGCGCCTGAGGTCGTGACGGTCAACTCGGGGACCACGGCCCTGATGCTCCTCCTGAGGGCCCTCAAGGATCACCGGGGGCGCGGCGAAGAGGTCGTCGTCCCCGCCTACTGCTGCCCTTCCGTCTTTTGGGCCGTCCGGTCCGCGGATTTGAGACCCGTCGTGGCCGACACGGACCCCGCCACCTTCGCCTACGACGCAGGGGACCTGAAGAGACGCCTCACGAAAAAGACCCTGGCCGTCGTCGTCGTCCACACCTTCGGGACCGTGAACCCCCAGGCCCTGTGGGACCTCCCCTTCCCCATCGAGGACTGTGCCCACACCGTCGGCTGCCGCCGGGGGGGGAGGCCCGTGGGCGCCCTCGCGGAGGCCGCCTTCTTCTCCTTCTACGCCACCAAGCTCCTCCACACGGCCTACGGCGGGGCCGCCAGGGCGCCGTCGGCGATCGCGGCCCGCATCAGGGACTACAAGCTGACCGACTCCGTCTCCAAAGGGACGCCCCGCGGCTACAACGTCTCCCTTTCGGATCTCCTCGCCTTCCTCGGCCTCGCGCAGCTGGCCGAGATCGACGCCGTCGTCGCCAAGAGGAGGAGGATCGCCCGGGCCTACGACGCCGCCCTCGCCGGGTCCGGTCTTCTCGTCCCGCGGGACTACGGGAGCGACGCCTGTTACCGCTACGTCGTCCGTCTGGCCGGCACCCCCATTGAGGAGGCCCGGGCCTTCTTCCGGTCCCGGGGGATCACCGCCAACCGCCCCTACGAGACCCCCCTCTTTCTCCTCGGGGACGCCGGGGCCTACCCGGGGGCCCGGGAGATCTACGACCGCGTCCTGGCCCTGCCCCTCTTCTACGACCTCACCCGCGACGAGGTGCTCAAGGTGAAGGGAGCCCTCAGGGACTTCGCCGCGGGCCTCTGAGACGGCCCGTCAGTCCCCCTTCGGGGTCTTCGCCCCCCTCTTCGCTTCCAGCTCTTTCAGGGCCGTCTCCAGGTTCCTCCTCGCCGCGCCGTAAGTGGGGTCGAGGCGCAGGGCCTCCTGGAAACGGCCGACGGCGGCGGTGGGGTCGCCCCCCTCGGCCAGGGCGATCCCCAGGTTGTTGTGGGCCTCCGGCCAGTCCGGGCGGAGGGACAGGGCCCCTTCGTAGTAACGGCGGGCCTCGTCGAAGAGGCCCTGCTGGGCGAGGGCGACACCCATGTTGAAGAGGGCGTCGGCGTAGGCGGGACGCAGGCGCAGGGCCTCCGCCAGGTGGGGTACCGCCTCGGCGGGCCGACCCTGGCGGGAAAGGGCGGCGCCGAGGTTGTTGCGGGCGACCCAGTTGTCCTGGGTCACCTCCACGGCGTGCCTGAAGAGGGTCTCGGCGTCCCGCCAGTAACCCGTCTGGACGAAGGACAAAACGGCGAAGAGGACCATGGCCCCCGCGGCGGCGACGGCGAGGGTCCCGGGGGCGACGGGGGGCCCGTCGGCCTTGAGGGAGGCGGCGACGCACCGCCCCACCCCCGTCCTCTCCCAGCTCAAATCGTCGTAGGCGCCCGTCGTTCCTTCCGCCTCCGGGGTCCTCTCCACCCCCTCCCGCCGTTCCCCCAGGGATGCCCCTCCCCAGACGACGGCGATGAAGATCCCCGTGAGGGGCAGATAGGAGTACCGGTCGGCGAAGGCGTGGCTCCCGATCTGGACGAGGCCCGTGACGGGCAGGAGGGTGACGAGGTACCAGAGCCACCCCACGAGGAGATATGGCCTCCGGCGGTAGTTCCTGAGGGCGCCGTAGGTCAAGATAAGGACGACGGCCAGGGAGACGGCCACGTAGGGGAGGGGCCAGTGCCCCGGGTGGGGGTAGGGGACGGCGAGGTCGAAGGGGAGGAGGGTCTTGCCGAGATAGAAGGCGAGGGCGCAGGCGGCGTTCCCCAGGCGGGCCGCGAGGGGGTACTCCCCCAGGCCCTTGAGGGCCCCCGCCTGTTCCTCCGCCGCCACGGTCGCCAGGCCGACGGCGAGACCGACGATAAGGAAGGGCGCCTTTTCCAGGACGAGCCTCTTCCACCCCCGCCTCCCGAGGCGCCCGAGGGGCCACACGTCGAGGAGGAGCAATACGGCGGGCAGGGTGACGACCATGGCCTTGGAGGCCAGGCCCAGGACGTAGGCCCCAAGGACGGCCAGGTAGCTCCCCTTCCCCTCTTTCTCCCCGTAGGCGCCCCAGAGGAGGAGGGCGAAAGACCAGAAGACCCCGGCCAGGACGTCCTTGCGGGCGGCGATCCAGGCCACGGGCTCCACGTGGAGGGGATGAACGGCGAAGAGGGCGGCGACGAGAAAGCTCTTGGCCGTCTCGCCCGTCAGGCGGTCCAGGGCGGCGAAGAGGAGGAGGACCGAGGCGAGGTGCAGCAGGAGGTTCGTCAGGTGGTAGCCGCCGGGGTTCATGCCCCAGATCTCCCGGTCCAGGAGTAAGGAGATCCAGGTCAGGGGCTGCCAGAAACCCGCCTCCAGGGCCGTGAGGGCCCAGCGGAGGGAATCGGCCGTCAGGCCCGCCCGGATATGGGCGTTGGCGACGACGTAGGCCTGGTCGTCGTAGAAGACGAAATCGAAGGAGACCATGCGCCCGAAGACGACAAGGACCGCCGCGGCGAGGATCAGCGCCGGAAGGCGGCGGTTCTTGAAGAAGGGGGAGCCCATGGTTCGACACCTGCCCGGTCGTTTTGGGTGAGGGACGGGGCAAGGCCCCGCCTCGCCCATCTCTCCCCCCAAAAGGGGCAAAATGTCAACACCCGGAAGGCCCGGGGCCCCTCAAAGACTCAGAACCCCGCCGCCGGGCCCCCGGGGTTTTTCAGGAAAACGCATCTTCTTGTCCCTTTCGCGGCCGGGCCGGGGGTGAGAAGGCAAGGCGACGAAGAAATTCGGGGACACGATAACGCCTTTCCCCTGAAAATAACGTCAATAAATACGGCGGCTTACGAATTAAGTATTGTGTCGGCGTATTTTGCGGAGGGCCTCCAGGCCCCGGTCGATCTCCTCGTCGGTGTTGAAGTACCCGAAACCGAAGCGGACGGTCCCCGCCGGGAAGGTGCCGATGGTCCTATGGGCCGAGGGGGCGCAGTGGAGGCCCGGGCGGCACAGGATCCCGAACTCCTCCTCCAGGGTCATAGCGGCCTCCGAGGGCGAGACCCCCTCCAGGGTGAACGAGACGACGGCCGTCCGGGAGGAGGCGTCCTGGGGACCGTGGACCCTGACCCCCGGGATCGCCGCGAGACCGGCGAGGAAACGCCCCGTCAGCTCCTCCTCCCTCTCCCTGATCCGCCGGATCCCCTCGGAGAGGACGAAGCGCACCCCCGCCCCCAGACCGGCGATGCCGATCGTGTTGGGCGTCCCCGACTCGTACTTGTCGGGGAGGAAATCGGGCTGGGCCTCGAACTCCGAGCGGCTCCCCGTCCCCCCGTAAATCAGGGGCCGGAGGCGCTCCTCGACCCCCTCGCCGATGTAGAGACCCCCCGTCCCCTGGGGCCCGAAGAGGGACTTGTGGCCGGAGAAGGCCATGAGGTCCACCCTGGCCTCCCTGACGTCGATGGGGACGGCGCCCGCCGTCTGGGCGGCGTCGAGGAGGAAGAGGACGCCCCGGCGGCGGGCGATCTCGCCCACCGACGCCGCGGGCTGGATCTGGCCCGTCACGTTCGAGGCGTGGGTGAGGCAGATGAGGCGCGTGTCGGCCCCCAGGGCGTCCTCGATCCGGTCGGGCTCTACGACCCCGTCGGGCCCCGGCGGCACCACGGTGAGCCTCAGTCCCCTCTTCTCGAGGTGGCGCAGGGGCCGCATGACGGAGTTGTGCTCCAACGAGGAGACGACGACGTGGTCCCCGGGTTCCAGAAGGCCCAGGATGGCCGTGTTAATGGCCTCCGTGGCGTTCTTGGCGAAGACGATCCGGAAGGGGTCGTCGCAGCCGAAGATCTCCGCCAGGGCCTCCCGGGCCTCGAAGATGATCCGGCCCGCCATGACGGCCCGGCGGTGGCCCGAGCGCCCCGGCGAGCCCCCGACCTCCTCGGCGTAGGCCACCATGGCCCTGATCGTCTCCTTCGGCTTGGGCCACGTCGTGGCGGCGTTGTCGAAATAGATCACCCGGCCCTCTGTATCCTTCTCCATCGCTCTTTCCCCCCTTCCTCAAGACCCCTCGAGGGGCGCCTCGCCTTCCCAGGTGACCCGGCCCCGGAGGCGGGCGACGACCTCGTCCCTGAGCGGCGCCTCGACTCTGAGGCACACCCCGCAGTCGGAGCTGATGTGACGGGGCACGGGGATCAGCTTGTGGGTCACGCCGGCCTCCTTGAGGATCTTCTCCGCCTTCAGGGCGTGGCTGACGGAGGGGAAGAGAAAGACGACATGACCCCCCTTGGTCGTCACGGCCTGACGATCCTCCCCGCCGCCGTCAGGGTCTCGGCGATCTCGTACATGTTGGAGACGCGCCCCACGGCCAGTTTCTCCGTCAGGCCGTAGTAATTGAGACAGGTCCCGCAGACGAGGATCTCCGTCCCGCCCTCGGCGAGGGCCCGGAGGTCCGCCGCCGTCTGGGCCCCCTCCACGGCCAGCCTGACCCCGCCGTTGTAACAGACGACGACGTCGGGCCGGGGTTTCACCTCCAGGAGGGTGTGGACGAAGGCCCGCAGGAGGATGTCACCGAGGGTGTCGTCCCCGCCGCCCATGCGGTCATGGGCAAAGACGATCACCGTGGGCCCCGCGGCGCGGGGGGCCTTCGTGCCGCGGGTCTCGGGCGAGGCCTCGGCGGGGGCCTCCGCCAGGGGGCCCTCCCGGGTGATGACGATCTCCCAACACCCCCCTTCCCCACCCTCGACGGCGAAACCGCAGGCGTTCCTCAGGGCCAGGCGGCGCAAGTTCTCCACGGCCGTCTCGTTGTCCACCAGGACCTTCACCCGCGCGCTCCCCTCGAGGGCCTTCTTGGCCAGGACCACCGGCCCGGGACAGGCCAGGCCCCGGGCGTCTATCGTCTCTTCCATGATCGGGTCCTCCTCGACCTTCGTTATTCTCTCTTTCGCCCCCTGGGCCGCGACGTGTTAATGGTGGAGATGACCTCCGACTCGGCGAGGGAAGCCTCCCTGATGAAATCGGCCAGGGAGAGGCCCAGGGCCGCGGCCATGATCTCCAGGAAGCGGCCCGTCCCGGCGGCGCATTTATCGTTCATGTGAAATCTTTCGATGCGGCCGTCCTCGCCCAGGGCGATGGCCTTCGTGTCCTGGCCGCCGATGTCCAGGACGGTGCGACAGGAGGGGAAAAGTCTCCGGGCCCCCACGGCGAAGGCCTTGATCTCGCTCACGGTCCCGCAGCCCAGGTAGGAGGCGGCCAGACGCCGCCCGTAGCCCGTGGCGACGATCTTCCCCTCAGGCGCCCGTCCCAGGAGTTCCCGGCAGACCGCCATGGGGTCGTGGGACGTGGGGGCCTTGAGGATCGTGAGCCCGGCGCCGTTGTTCAATACGGCCAACTTGATCGTCCGGGAACCGATGTCGAGGCCGAGGGTCGTCACGGGCGCGAATACCTCCCCCTCCGGTCCCGCCGGGACCTTCCGGACATCTTCAGGGGTCTTTCGGTCTTTCTTGGTGTCAAAGCCGCGTCCTCACGAGCCGCGCCGCCTCCACGCCGGCGCGGCCCCGCGGGACGCTACGGGGCGAGGGGCCGGGTGAGGGGCAGAGACGTCTCCTTGGGAACCGCCCGGGTCCCCTGGGCGACGCCTCATATCAAGGGTTTGAAAATCAATAGTATCTTCATGGAATCACCGCCAGGACCGCCTCTTAGACGATCGCCCCCCCTTTGTCAAGCCCAAAGGACGGTATCGTTTCGGAAACGCCCGGTCGCCCCCTTTCCCCTTGTCTGTCCCCACCCTTTTGGGGTAATCATCCCGGACGGCCGCCCCGGCCGGAGGCACCGGTCCTCGCCCGAGGAGGGGCGGCGTGTCACCACGTTCGAGGAGAAAGGACCATGGAATGCACCTTCGGCCTCTATGACCTCATCGCCCGCCAGGCCGCCCTCTTCCCCCACCGGGAGGCCCTCCGGCGCAACGGAGACGTGTTCGACTACGCCCGCCTCGAGAGGCTCGCCCGCAGCCTGGCGGCGGGCCTGGCCGCGGCGGGCGTCAAGACTTCCGACCGCGTCGCCGTCCTCTCCCACAGCCGCGAGGAGATCCTCGCCCTCCTCGTCGCCGCCTCCGCCCTGGGGGCCGTCGTCGTGCCCCTGAACGTGAGGCTGACGGCGGAGGAACTCGCCTACATCGTCGCGGACTGCTCCCCCGCCCTGATCTGCGCCGACGGGGACCACGGGGAGACGGCCCGAAGTCTGGCCCGCGGCCTTTCCTCGTCCTTCGAAGATCTCCACGGGAAGGGGGACGCCCCGGCCCTCGCCGGGGGCGACGCCTCGCGACCCTGCCTCCTCCTCTACACCGCCGCCGTCTCCGGACGTCCCCGGGGCTGCCTCCTGAGTCAGGCCAACCTCCTGGCCTGCGGGTTCCAGCTCCGGGATATCCTCGAGATCACCGGGGGTGACGCCCTCGTCGCGACCCTCCCCCTCTTCCACATCGGGGGCCTGGGGGCCGCCGTGGCCGCCCTGGCGGCGGGGGCGAGGACGATCGTCATGGAACGCTTCGATCCCGCGGCGGTCGTCCGGGCCGTCGCGGACGACGGGGGGACCCTGTTCATGACCTTCCCGCCCATGCTCCAGGCCGTCCTCGACGCCCAGAAGGGGGCCGGGGCCGACCTCCCCTCCCTGAGGGCCGTGGCGGGCGTCGACGCCCCCCCGACGGTGGAGGCCTTCCTCGCCCAAAACCCCCGGGCCCGTTTCTTCACCCTCTACGGCCAGACGGAGGTCATGCCCGTCTCGGGGGGAGACTGGCGGTCCCGGCCCGACAGCGTCGGCACCTGGGCGCCCTGGGCGAGGGTGGCCCTCCTCGACGACGACGACCGCCCCGTCGCCCCGGGGGAGACGGGCGAGATCTGCGTCCGGTCCCCCTCCGTCTTTCTCGGCTACCTCGGCCTCCCGGAGGAGACCAGGCGCTGCGGCCGCCACGGCTGGCACCACACGGGGGACCTGGGGCGCCTCGACGAGGAGGGCTACCTCTACTGGGCGGGGAGAAAACCCGAGAAGGAGCTCATCAAGACGGGGGGTGAGAACGTCTACCCCGCCGAGGTGGAGAAGGTGATCCTCGAACACCCCGCCGTGGCGGAGGCCTGCGTCTTCGGGGTGCCCGACGAGCGGTGGGGCGAGGCCGTCTGGGCCGCCTGCGTCCTGAGGGAGGGCCGCGGGGCCGGGGAAGAAGAGATCATCGCCTTCGTCGCCGACCGCATCGCCCGCTACAAGCGCCCCCGGGGGGTCACCTTCGTCCGGGAGATCCCGAGGCGACCCGACGGCACCCCCGACCGCCGCAAATTGGCCGACACGATACCTAATTCGTAACCTGTCGTACTTATTGACGATATTTTTGGGGAAAAGGCGTTGACGTGTCCCCGGATTAAT